>CEQE01016256.1_pt1 | contig 36013 bp, 24 predicted proteins | sample 356201 | NCBI WGS metagenome assembly CEQE01 (sample SAMEA2619970, study PRJEB7988) | marine metagenome | biome: marine biome (ENVO:00000447); feature: mesopelagic zone (ENVO:00000213) & marine oxygen minimum zone (ENVO:01000065); material: "saline water (ENVO:00002010), including plankton...
TTAATAAGGGACATGGATGCAGTTGTCCACGCAGCTCTTGCCCGTCCAAGAGGACTGGCATTCCGGGCAAATCCCGAAAAAGACCTGATGGAATTTTTACAGTTAAACTTAATGGGATCTCTTTCTTTAATCAACGCGTCAAAGGAAATCGGGATAGATCGATTTATTTTTATTTCCACCTGCGCGGTTCATGAAATCATCCTTGACGATCGGCCACTAGATGAAGCTCATCCTCTCTGGTCGCTATCTCACTACGGAGCCTACAAGGCTTCCGTTGAAAAATTTATCCATAGTTTCGGTTTTGGAGAGGACTGGAACATCTGTGCAGTAAGACCAACAGGAATTTACGGTCTAACCTATCCTCCGGAACAGAGTAAATGGTTTGACCTAATCAAGCGGGCCAAAAAGGGCGGACAAATCTCCCTGGCAACGGGAGGGAAAGAAGTGCATGCAGCAGATGTGGCCAAAGCGGTCTCCCTTCTTCTGAAATCAGACGGAATAGCGGGACAGGCATATAATTGTTATGACATGTATATTGCGGATCAGGAAGTGGTGCGAATTGCCTCAGAAATTTTAAACAGCAACTGTATCATAGAAGATTTAAATAAAGGACCAAAAAACCAGATTGATACGCATAAGATAAGGAACCTTGGTATGGCTTTTGGCGGAAAAGAACTTCTCAGAAAAACAATAGAAGAAATAGTGGAACTTATTTAACCATCCATACTTATAGAAAACTTGACATTTTTTAATTTAGTTGATAGCTTTGTTTTATTAAGCTTTTTGAGAGATGGAGATTGACTAATTTTAAATAATTTATGACCAAAATATTAAACGACAGAAACTTAAAAATTCTTCAAGCTGTTCTGAAGCATTTTATTTCAACGGCAGAACCAGTCGGTTCACGCACTATTTCAAAGAAATACCTTAGAGATTTAAGTCCGGCTACCATCCGCAATGCCATGTCAGATCTGGAGGATTCTGGTTTTTTAAAACAGCCTCATCCTTCGGCTGGGAGAGTACCAACCGATAGAGCATACCGGTTTTATGTTGACAATCTATGCAAGATTCCCAAACCAAGCCATAAAGATTCTGAAGCTATAAAGAAAAAATTAGAATCCAACCGAACAGAAGCAATGGAAGCTATTTTGCAATCATCAAAAGTACTCTCTGATTTATCTAACCAGGCAAGCATTATTCTTCTCCCTAAATTTGCAAATATCACTTTTAAACGTATTGAACTTATTAAAACCAGTGTATTTCAGGTGTTAGTTGTTTTTATTTCCAAATCCGGCGTGGTCCAAAACAAATTGATTAATCTAAAAGATGATCTTACTCAGGATAAACTCGACTCAATCTCCAGGTACCTAAATGACCAGTTCAGTAATTTGACTTTGCGAGATGTGAGAAAAAAAATTGTTTCCACTATGAAAAGAGAAAAAAGAATTTATAATAACCTCCTCAAAAAAGCAATGGAGTTAATCCAAAAAGCCTTTATTGAAGATGAAATTGAAGGAGACTTCTACATAGCCGGCACGACCAATATTTTTGACCAACCCGAATTCAGAGATGATTTAAAAAAGATGAAAGGTATTCTGAACGCATTTGAGGAAAAAAGCAAACTTATATATATTCTGGATCAATGTCTCAAAGAAGAAGGAACCAGCATTATTATTGGATCAGAAAATCGAATTCACGAAATGCAGGACTGCAGTCTTGTGACCCATACTTATAAGTATGGTGACAATGTTTTAGGAACAGTTGGGATATTTGGCCCGAAAAGAATGGAATATCCCAAAATTATTTCCCTTGTAGATTATACCGCCAACATATTATCAAATAAACTCTCAGATTCTTAGATAATTATTATCTGCCTGTAAAAAAGCTATTTGTTAATTCTCAGTCTTACATAAGGAGTATCTTAATGGAAGTTTCAGAAACAGAAAAAGATATCAATTTGGATAAAGATATAAAGAAAAAATCTGGCGAAAAACCTCCTCAGCAGGAAACGAAAAAAACCCTGACAAAAAAGACTAAAGGTAAACCAAATAAATTTGAAGCAATTAAAAAACTCTTTAACAAAGAAACGGAAAAATTAAAAAAAGGAATTGAGGCAAAGGACAAGGAGGCAAAAGAAAACTACGATAAATTCCTTCGACTAAACGCTGAATTTGATAATTTCAAGAAAAGGACACAGCGAGAAAAAGCAGATTCTTATAAATATGGCAGTGAAAAAATTATACGAGATATGATACCTGTAATCGATAACCTTGAACGAGCTCTTCAAGCCACCAAAAATAACGATAAAGTAGAAGAGCTGAGTAAAGGGGTCGAAATGATTATGAACCAAATTAAAAATATCCTGGAATCTATTGGAGCTAAACAATTTAGCAGTATCGACCAGAGTTTTGACCCAAACAAACATGAAGCTGTCTCAAAAATTGTTACAACAAAACATGAACACAATACAATAATAGAAGAACTTCGCAAAGGATACATGTTTCATGATAGGCTTTTAAGAGCTGCCATGGTCGTAGTTGCAGAAAACGAATCGGAAAAAGAGAAAGAAACAGTGCCGAAAACAGAAGCAGAAAAAGAGTAATGGACAAAAAAAGGTGGTGAAGTATATTGAGAAAGAGGGATTACTATTCAGTTTTGGGCATTTCTCGTCACGCCAGCGACAATGAAATCAAAAAGGCGTACCGCCAGCTTGCCGTTAAATACCACCCGGATAAAAACTCCGGAAGCAAAATAGCAGAAGAAAGATTTAAAGAAGCCTCTGAAGCCTACACGATATTAAGCGATTCTCATAAACGGGCAAGTTATGATCAGTTTGGTGATCGAGCCCGTTCAGATAATTTTGAAGGATTTGCTGCCGGGAGTGGATTTGAATCAGGGTTTGGAGATATTTTTGAAGATATTTTCAGTGATTTCATCAAAGATAATTTTACCCAAAGGAAGAAAAGAGTCAAAAGAGGAGATGATTTAAAGTACAATTTGACTGTATCGTTTGGGGAGGCCGCAACCGGTGCTGAAACAAAAATTATAGTTTTCAGAAAAGAATCCTGTTCCACCTGTTTTGGTAGTGGGGCCAGAAAAGGGAGCCAACCGATAATTTGCCATTCATGCGAAGGTACTGGAAATATAAGGACTCACAGAGGCTTCTTTGCAGTTAACCAAACCTGTGCCAATTGTAATGGAAATGGGCAAATAGTCCAAGATCTCTGCCCTAATTGCTATGGCAGTGGCATGGCAAAAGTCAAAAGGCTCCTGTCTTTTAAAATACCTACTGGTGTAGAAACCGGACACAGATTTAAAATATCCGGCGAGGGCAACCATGGTCTTAATGGTGGTCCCCCGGGTGATGTTATAGTTGTGATTTCTGTTAGCAGCCACTCATTTTTTGAAAGAGATGGGTATGATACTCACTGTGAAATCCCTATTTCTTTTACATTAGCAACGCTTGGGGGTGAAACAGAAGTTATTTCTCTGACAAATATGATAAAACTTAAAATTCCGGCAGGAACTCATTCCGGTCAAATTTTTCGTTTAAAAGAAAAAGGCATAGCAAAACCCAACGGCGGTGGTTATGGGGATCAACTGGTCAAAGTCAACATTGAAACTCCAAAACAGCTAACCCGTCGCCAAAAAGACTTACTTGAAGAGTTCGATGCAATTAGTGAAAAAACTATTAATTCACGCAAAAAAAATCTGTTTAGAAAGATAAAAAATATTATCCTTCCTGAAAATTAATTCCAAACTTAGATGATTTATAACAAAACTATCTGTGTCACAGTGCCTTGCTACAATGTATCAAATCAAATTGACAAGGTTATTGAAACCATGCCTGACTTTGTTGGTCATATTGTATGCGTTGATGACTGCAGCGAAGACGATACTGGGGAACGTATAGCAAAACATTCTCGTAAAGATTCACGAGTTGTCCTGATCTCGAATAAGCATAACCAGGGAGTCGGAGGAGCCATTGGTGTGGGCTATGCATGGGCAAGAGATCATAATATGGATGTTACCGTTGTTATGGCGGGAGACGCGCAAATGGATCCCACCGATCTTGTCAATATCATCGAACCTGTGGCAAAAGGCAGAGTTGATTATACCAAGGGGAACCGCTTTTATAATCCTGACATCCTTAAAAAAATGCCTTTAATAAGGTTGCTGGGAAATATTGCTCTTTCTTTTTTAACAAAAATTGCTTCCGGTTACTGGCATATAGCCGATTCCCAATCAGGTTATACAGCGGTTTCTCTTAAGGTTTTAAAAACTATTGACCCTTTGGCAATTTATAAGCGTTATGGAATGCCAAATGATTTTCTTGTAACCCTTAATATTTTTGATTTTTCCGTGGAAGATGTACCGGTAAATCCCTTATATGGCATAGGTGAAAAATCTGGCATCAATATCCCCAGAGTTATCTTCTCAATCGGTTTTCTTATAATACGTCTTTTTATTAAACGGATGACTTTAAAATATGTTTACAAGAGTTTTCACCCATTGGTTTTGCTTTACCTCTTTGGTTTCCCCGCATTACTTTTTGGCTCTATTGCCGGAATCACCATAGTAATAATAGACACATTTTATACCAGTTTAGAAATTGGCTATGGCTGGATGATATTCTTCGCAATGCTGATTCTCAGCAGTTATTTCTCCATCGTAATAGCAATGTTTATGGATATGGAATATAATAGACATTTACATAAAAGATGGAGTCTATCTAATGAAAATTCTCCTCCTTCGAGTTCCAGCCGGTAGCAGAATTGCTGCCGACATGTCTGACATATTTGACGATGATGTTGGTATTTATCAACCCCTTGGTCTTCTCTATCTCTATTCGTCTTATAAAAAAAAGCGTCCGCAAGATGATATCCGTATTTTAGACTGCGTTGCTGAAGGTCTTGATACCTCTACTCTCGTAGAACGAGTTTCGAGGATTAAACCTGACATCATCGGCATCACCGTGCTTACTTTTCAACTTGTTGAAGTTTACCGTTGCGCTGCCACCATTAAAAAGCACTTCCCGAAAACTCTCCTAGTTTTTGGTGGACCTCATACTCACCTGTTCCCCGAAGAAGTATTGCACAATGCAAACGTTGATTATGTTTTAACCGGTGAGGGTGAAAACTCCTTTCCCCTTCTTATTGACTATATAGAACAAGGCGCTGATCTCTCCAATATTCCAGGTCTTTTTTATCGAAACTCTGACGGCAAAACGGTTAAAGGACAACCGCCTGTTTTTGCAAAAGACCTTGATGATCTGCCGCCGCCGGACTTCAATGTGATCCCAATCGAAAAATACTCTTCAGTGATGGATAACGGACTGACTGCCATTGTGATAACATCGAGAGGATGCCCATTCCACTGCGTGTATTGCGACCGTCCACATATGGGTAATGCTTATAGGGTTCACTCTCCGGAACGCGTGCTTGAAGATTTGTTACGGATTCGTAAATTCGGGATTAAAAATATACAAATTTTTGACGATACCTTTACTCTAAAAAAATCCCGTATTTTTGAAATCTGCCGTCTTATAATAGATAAAAGCCTGGATATTAATTTCTCCATTCGTGCCAGGGTTAATTCCGTAAATGAAGAGCTCCTTGGAGCTTTAAAACGTGCGGGATGCCGTCGTATTTCTTTTGGTGTGGAAGCAGGTTCTGACAGAATGCTAAAAGCTCTGCGAAAAGATACAACCGTTAAGGAAGTTGTGCTTGCTTTCCAGCTCTGCAAAAGAATAGGTATAGATACTTTAGCCGATTTCATAATCGGCGGTCCGGGCCAAACCAAATCAGATGTTGAGGATACTCTAAATTTTGCCATAAAATTGGACCCCGATTATGTGCAATTTACAATAATGACACCGTTCCCGGGAACTGAATTATACCGAATGGGTATGGCTGATGGATCGATAAAGAAAGACTATTGGCGTGAATTTGCCGAAAACCCGACAGGAAACTTTGAGACCCCGGTGTGGGAAGAACATCTCAGTAGGAGTGAACTTTTAGATTTTTTTAGCAGGGCATACCAGCGTTTTTATCGTCGCCCTAAATATATCATTAGAGAATTATATAAAGTCCGTTCATTTGGTGAATTTTATCGCAAAGCTCGTATTGGAGTGAAAGCTTTTTCGGTGTAACACAAAGAGTACATGAAAATATTATTAATTAATCCTTCCTTTAATTACTATGCAGGTATCAAAGGACATGGCGGATTATCCGCGCCTTTAAATCTTGCCTATCTTGCATCTTACATAAGAAAACACCGTCCTAATGCTGAAGTTACCATATTAGATGCCGAAGCCTATAATCTCTCTTATGAGAAAACCGAAGAAAAAGTAATTACGACAAAACCCGACCTCCTTGGAATTACGACAACCACTCCGTCTTTTGATGTTATCAGCGAACTAAGCAATCGAATACACAGTAAAATGCCTGCATTACCAATTATCCTTGGCGGCCCACATGCCACCGGCAGTCCTGAAGAAAGCGCCCTGACAAGAGGTGTTAGTGCTGTTGTTCTCGGTGAAGGCGAAGCTACGTTTTTGGACATCTACGACGCTGTAAAAGACAAGAGAAGTCTGGAAAACATCCCCGGGATTTGTCTCAAAGTAAACGGTTCTGTAAGTTTTGCGGAAAAACGTCCTTTGATAGAAGATTTAGATACTTTGCCTTTACCGGCAAGGGACCTATTGCCCATGCATCTTTATTACTCCCCCCCAACTAAAAGCTTATCGGAAGATAGAGCTGCAAATATAATTTCTTCGAGGGGCTGTCCTTTTCACTGTACTTATTGTTTGGCAGATATGATGTGGGACACAAAGTATAGACATAGAAGCCCGAGAAACGTCATCTCAGAGATCGAACATTTAATTAATACTTATGGAGTAAAAGAATTTAATTTTAATGATGACCTTTTTACGGCTAACAAAAAAAGGTTAAAAAATATTTGTGAACTGCTTATAGAAAAGAAACTAAATATAAAGTGGATTTGTATGAGTAGAGCGGACTATATTCAGCCTGAAATTCTTAAAATTATGAAAAAAGCAGGATGTGGTAAAATCGCCATGGGTCTGGAATCCGGCTCGGAAAAAGTTCTCAAAGTCATGAAGAAGCAGATTGATTTGTCCAGGTCCATTGAAGCGGTACGGGAGATAAAAAAAGCCAAGATTAAGGTTGGAGTGGCCTTTGTCATTGGCCATGTTGGTGAAACCGTGGAAACAATTAAAGAAACTATAAAGATGGCAAAAAAATGCAATCCAGATACAATAGCTTTTTTTCAGGCGAGCCCTTATCCAGGCACAGAATTTTACAACATGGTAAAAGATGCTGGATATCTGCGCTCCGGCTTGAAATGGGCTGATTTCGCTATTGTCAGCAACCAGATCTCCACTGTCAATTTACCCGACCTCCCGGCAGAAAAAATCCATAAGTGGGTGAAAAAGGCGTACCGCTCGTTCTACCTGAGCCCCGGGTTTATCTTTTCCCGGTTAAAAGATATAAAGTCCATGCATGACGTAAAAAACTTAGTCCAAGGAGTAATAATATTCCTTAAATTAATTAAGTAGATTGATATAGGTTTCCAAATAACAAATTACACTGAGTTATCAGTTAAAATCCTCTAATTTCTTCCTCATCTTTGTGTAAAGTATTATCTGAAAATCTATATTTCTAATTTACCTTTTCAGGAGAGTCGTGCCACAAAAATGTGTTTTTATCTATGTTGGGCAATCTGACATGAATTACGCGTTGGCCAGCAGAAGAGACTACAATTTAAAAAGAGAACCACAGATCGGCTTTGCATATTTGAGCGCGGTTTTAAGTTCCCATGATGCAGAACCGGAAATAATAGATTTCACGATAAAACCTTTTACAGTAAAGGAGTTCGTCAAGCACATTGTTGACATGGCTCCGGTTTTTGTAGGGTTTTATGCTGCGGCAGCCTTAAAAGACCGTGTGCTAGAATATTTGCTCTCTTTACGCAAGGCTCTACCTAATATAAAAATTCTGATTGGAGGCCCTGATATTTATGATTGTGAAAATTATCTCAATGCCGGGGCAAACGCATTTTGTATTGGTGAAGGTGAGTTGACAATTATTGATTTATTGGCTTTTTGCAGGGAAGAGATGGATCTTTCAAACATTAACGGCATTGCATATAAAAAAAATGGAAAGATACAACATACTCCGTCTCGAAACCTTATTGAAAATCTTGATGATCTTCCTGTTCCAGCCTGGGATAAGTTTAATTTAGAAAATTATTTTGATTACCATGTTTTTAATATGTGTACCCCTTATACTTCCATTATAGCCTCTCGAGGGTGTCCTTTTAGATGCACTTTTTGCATTTCCCATGAAGTCTGGCAACATAAATACCGTAGCCGTTCTCCAGCCCATGTAATGAAAGAAATTGACTATCTGGTATGTGAACTGGGTGTAAAATTTATCACCTTTCAAGATGATATATGGTCATGGAATGACGAAGAATGGGCAAAAACCATATGTGAAGAATTAGCCTCACGGGAATATAAGCTTAAATGGAGATGCATTCTTCATCCATTAAGTTTCTTGAAAAATCGCGAGAGAATGTTATCCATGATGAAATCAGCCGGATGTACTTCTATTACAACAGGGTTGCAATCCGCATCAAAAAGTATACTACGGAACATAAAAAGAAGTCCTAAAGAACCGGAAGCTCTGGCTGAACTGATCCAAACTGCAAATAAGCTTGATATTTTAAATAACACCGCCTTCATTTTTGGCTTACCAGGCGAAACAGAAGAGACAATGGAAGAATCCATACGATACTCACTGATGATCAAGCCGACATTCAGCGCTTTCTACACATTATCCGTGCTTCCCGGGTCTTATATATGGCAGTTAGAAAGAGAAGGAAAATTTAATGCTTTATCACAGAAAATTCTTAGCAGTAAATGCAGAGAGGGCGCGAGGCGCTTTTATTCTAATCCTCTGGTGGTCTGGAACATTTTCAAATCAATAATAAAAACAAATCCAAAATGGCTGTTGATGATATTCCGACATTTGAAATATTTGCTGGAAGTGTCAGGGATTTATAAAACAAGAGCGCGAAGTACGGATTAGAAACAATGGACTTAAAACGACAATTCCTTGTAAAGTTTATTGCTTTGAAGCCCCGGCCAAAGCAACTGTTTAATCTTGCCTCAGTTTTTTTGGCAAATCGCTGGAAAAGAGGCGTTTGTCTCCCATATTCTCCCATTAGTGTTCAGGTGCATGTTACCGGCAAATGTAATTTCACCTGTTCCTGGTGCAGTGCCGGTGTGCCGGATGGCGCTTTAGACAACTGCAAGGATTTAACGGAAGATATAATGCGCAAAATCCTTGATTTCCCTGTCACGCGTAAAGCAATTAGATTAGGACTTATTGGAGGAGAAGTTTTTCTTCATAAAGACATATTCTCATTTATTAAAATGGCTGGAGAGACTCGCTTGCTCACAACAATTTATTCAAACGGGAGCCTGATAGGTAAATTCGCCGATGACATTTATAAAAGCGGCTTATCTTTTTTGGGATTGAGTTGTTACGATCAATATTATGAGAAGTTGTTGTCCAATCTTGATAAATACCAAAGTAAGATTTTTAATAAAAAGAATCGACCTATTATCTCAATGCAAAAAATTTTGACTTCAGAAAAATTCCATGAGTCTGAAAAGGCAATACGTGATGCTATTCAATTAAAAGCAGACATGGTTTTTCTCCAAAATTATTACCCCATTGACGGGAATACTAAATTATGCATTTATGATGACAACAGGGAATATTTGGCTTTTAAAAGAAAATTAAAAGAACATTACGGCCAAAAGATTAACATTACTTTCCCGGGCCTCCTTTCCAAAAAACATAACCCCCGTCTTTGCAGAGTGTTATTTCAGACATTAATGTTCGACGCTGACGGACGCGCGCAGCTTTGCTGTTATACTCCACCAAATGAAAAATATGGCAATATCATGAATGATCCAAATTTATGGAACAGTGAAATTTTTATGAAACTACGGGTACCTTTTCTTAAACACCAAGAACCTTTGCATCAATTCTGCAAATATTGCTATGCTTCTTTTAAGGATCATCGATCCCTGTAGTATAGTCACAGAACTTTTCATTTCTCAGGACATTTTAATATACTCCACGTCTGAAGGAAACTTATTGTTTTTTTGACTATTTGAAAATGTTTGGTGAATATGTTTCCACCGTGTGAACAGTGAGCTTTAGTTCTTATTATTGACCTCTTAAATGTAAACAAATATGAGTTTAGATTACAAGAAAAGAAAAGTAGAGAAGTTTATTTTCTTCTTATTGTTTTTTACCGGCTCTTATTTTCTTCATCAACAGGTTGAAAATTCCAACACAAGCAGCCGCTATTTCCTGATAAGCGCCGTTGTCGATTTTGGGACACTCAGTATCGATGTTTACCAGGATTATACTATAGATAAGTCATTTTCGAACGGACATTATTATTCTAATAAGGCTATAGGAGCTCCACTCCTCGGCGTTCCGGTTTACTGGATTCTAAGAAATTTACCATACATGCAGGATAGACCACCACTGGCTTCTATTGAAAGATATCTCATCAGGGTTGTCACTACCACGCTGCCGTTTGCATTGTTGGGCGTTGTTATGTTTCGGATGGCATGCCTATGGGGTGCCGGCCCGGCAATAGCCTTATGGATGGTTATAGCCTACGCGTTTGGTAGCCTGGCATTTATCCATGCAACTATTTTCAGTGGTCATCAGATTGCAGCCTGTTTTTCGTTCTTTTCTTTTTCCATTTTATATCAATTATACCGGCAGGTAGAGGAGAAGGTAGAAAGACCTCATTCCCAGCAGATAATCCAAGTTTTCCTTTCCGGCCTTTTCGCCGGCATCGCCGCCCTGTCAGATTATTCGGCTATCCTTATCGCAGCTGCTCTCAGCGTCTATGTTCTTTCTTTGTCTCTACCCGTGCGTCTAAAAATATTATTTTTTTTGGGCGGGGGACTTTGTGTTGTTATCCTGGCTTTGTACAATCTCAATTGTTTCGGAAGCCCCTGGTCACTTTCGTATGAGCATCTTGCATACAAGAAATTTCAGGAGGGCTCCGCGAAAGGCCTTTTAGGTGTTTCTATGCCGGACCCCACTGCCTTACTTTCTCTTTTGTTTTCTCCCTCCCGCGGTCTTTTTTTCATTATGCCGATATTTCTTTTTTCACTTATTGGTTTTGTTGCTTTATGGAAACGTTACGAGTTTCGCCGTGAGACCCTTCTAATCTTAGTGTTAGTGGCAGGTTATCTTTTTATTAATTCCGGATTTTATGGTTGGCATGGTGGTTGGACTTTTGGTCCCCGTTATCTTGTTCCTATATTTCCTTTTCTTGCGTTTCCTATAGCATTCGCTACATGGGAGCCGTTCTGGTTTTATATTTTATTTGGCATTTCCGCATTTCAGGTTTCGTTAGCTGTAGTAGGTCTCTCTCATATTCCACATGAAATTCAAAATCCAATTATTGAGTTTATCCTTCCCTGTCTTGGATACGGATATATGGCGTTAAACGCAGGTCGATTGATAGGGTTGCAGAATATATGGTCTGCCATTCCATTTTTCATAATTGTGGCTGTTTCAGTGAAATTGTTAAGCTATAGAATATCAATGGAGAAACAAGATAGAGGCATATCTTCGATATGGAAAACCTTTATGGGTTTTTCAATTTTTTTTATTATTCTGATGTTGGCAATAGTTCGGACGAAGCCGCCTGAACTGGTTCATGAAAACAGATCTCTGGCTCTATATAATGCAGCGAAAGCCACTCATTCTACGCAATTTAGACAAATGTCAATCTATGAAGCGCGACTAGCAGAAAAAATTAAAACCAGAGGCAAGAAATAGAGTTCCACATTTTGTGTTATTATGATTCGTCATTAGGGGTATATATAATTGAATATTGGGAGTTTATAAAAAATTCTATTTATTGTTAGTTACATTGCGAAAAGGACGTCCAGACTCATACATTTTTAATCGATGATTGATTTCCCCGGTAAGTTCTTTTTGTTTATTATCCTCTGCTAATCTAATTGCCTTTTTTGCTGTTTGCACAGCTTCATTAAATCGGCCTGCTTCCGCATAAGCGGCAGCAAGTATATCCATATTTACTGGTTGGTTTCCACCTGTAAGTTGATTGGCCTGTTCCGCAAGTTGTACAGCCTTAGACCCATTACGGAATTTTGGGTTTTCATGTGTTGCAAAAATCCAAGCAAGTTTTTTGAGCACAGGAATCCCATTAGGACTCAGGCTTAATGCTTCTTGATAATGCAAAATGGATTTTTCAATGTCCCCCAGAGATTCCAATGCAGCGCCCAGGTAATAATGTGCTTTCAAATAGCTGGGCTTAACACGTATTACCTCATTATAATGAGGAATGGCATCAATGGTTCTGCCTTGTTGGGCAAAGATAAATCCCAAGTTAAAATGAGCCTTTGCAAAGTCAGGATCACTCTGAAGCGCTTCAGTATAATATGAAATTGCCTCTTCTATCTTTCCAATACCATATAAAGCGTTTCCCATATTATTTTGCGCTTCTGCGTAGTCTGTTTTGATTTGTTGCGCCCTGGAAAAATGTTCTATAGCTTCCTTGAAATTGCCTTCCTTTCCCAGGGCAATTCCAAGATCATTGTGCGCCACATAACTGTCAGGGGATTTTTTTACCGTATCTGTCCACAAGCTCAAATCACTCTTCCAAACCGGCTGCCTTTTTCCTGTTGCAAAGGCATAAATCATTAGAATCATTAAGGATAGAACGGTAAAACCTGTTCCAACAATTTTAGAATCTAATCTATTTTTATTAAAATACAAATATATGTTTTTTAGTGAATAAGAGACTATCATAACAAAACCAAAAGACGACAAATATAAATATCTCTCGGCGAATACTGTGTCCCTCATTGCCGGAAGATAAAATACGGGTATTAAAGGAACTATTATAAATGAAAGCGCCATAAAGATAAGATGATCTCTTTCTTTAAAAAAATACCAAAAAATAAGTACTATTAAAGTAAAAACCATGGTCCCTAACACTGTCCACTCAGTTAATGAACTTACCGGATAAAAATCATACATAGCCCTTAGATCATAAGGCAGCACAAGTTTTTTTATATATTGGAAAAAGAGCGGAAAGATATTAAGTATTAGTTGATCAATGCCCATCTTTAAATTTTGTCTAACAGTAAAACCGCCCAGAGCATAGAACCTTAATATCAGATAACCTATGGCAACAATAAAATATGCAATGTATCTCCGATATTGCTTTATAACTGATTTGAAACCATTCCTCGAATAATCATATAACAGAATTATTAAAAGAAGAGTTAACGCCGGTTCTTTCAATAAGCATGCTACTAAGAATAAAATCACTGATAAAATAAACCTGGTATTAATTCCAGGGGAGCAGGTCGCATAGAGCAAAAAAGATAACAAGTACATGGATGTCATGGAAAGTTCAGGGATAGTTCCTATCCAGGCAACGGATTCTGTATTTATGGGATGCGCTGCAAAAAGAAGCGCGCTTAAAAACGCCAGACTAATAGGGTAAAAATTTTCTTTGTTATATTTCTGCTGACTTAAAGTGTTTTCTCCACTCAGAGGTTCACTCCCCAATTTTTTTTTACTTTTAAGAATGAAAGAGGTTAGAAAAAAAACCAGAACAGTATTTACCGTATGAAAGAGAATATTTACGAGGTGATACCCCCATGGTTTCAAGCCGAATAAATAATATTCAAGCATGTAAATAACATGCTGCAGGGGACGGTATATATTTGATGTAGCACCAGTATCAAAAGACCATACTGAGGAAAAAAAAATATCCGGCAGGTATTTAATATCCGTAATCCACCTGTTCTCCAATATTTGAAATTTATCATCATAAACAAAACCAAATTGAAGTGTCGGTAAATAGAGCCCTATAGAGAATAATGACAAAATTATTATGCTAAAGGTACGGTTACTCAAACGTTAAACCTCAAAGATGTTTTTAAATATTTTAACTAAAGTGTCTGTTATTTTATTTGAATTTGTTCACTATCCGACGCGGGGTAAAATGTAGATTTGAATTTTTTAATTTCAAAAATCTGCGAGGCGCTTTACTTCTTAATACACAATTCTTTTAGGATATACCAAACTTACTGAATGATGATGACAGAAAACCAAACGCTCCTTTTAGTTATCTTTCTCAGCTTTTAACTTTTTCACTCTATCCAATGCCTCCTGCATATTTTTTATCTCAGGAACAAAATTTGTTTTTTTAATCGCATAAGTTATTTCCTTTATAGCTTCATTATAATCCCCTTCTTTTTCATAGATTAACCCTAAGAGAAAATAACTTCTAATAAATTCTTGATTTAACTTTATAGCATATTTTAAAAAACTTTTAGATTTTTCCAGATCATTTTTTAAAAAATATAGCAAAGCAAGATCATGATTATACCCAAAGCTCTCCTTATTATTTTTATGCAATTTAACAAAAATGTTCTCTGCTCGTTTCAAATCTCCTGAATGCATGTAACAAAGACCTTTAAGTGTAAGAATATTTTCATCTCCCGGTTCAGAAATTGAAGCAGCCAGTTCCAAAAAAGAAAGCGCGCTCCGGTACATTTTTCTTTTCATAAGGTAATCAACAAAATTTGTTATAAAGGTATAATAATAGCTACGGGCACCTAAACTCTGATCAAGAAAGAAATGCTTATCACTCAATTCTCTCATCATTGAATTTCTCAGTTTCAAAAAGTATTTTCCAAGTAATTCTTCAGGAATCTTATCAATTTTTTGGCCGGACATACGCATTAAGAATTTACTGCCCGGCACGAGGTATTGATAATTGTATTTGGTTAAATCGGTTTTAAAATCCCAATATATAGGACGATTATTAATATTTTCCTGTATAAGTAACTGAATGAATTCATGCTGATTTTCACTTTTTGATTCAATTGAAGGAAAATTAATCATTGGAAATTTTTCTTGATTAACCTGATCGAAAAGATCGGGTCTAATTATGTCAGATAATAGAACAATGATGACATCCGGTCTAAGAAATTCTACATCCTTGAGATACCTGAAATGAGAATAATAGCCGTAAGTAAAAATTATAGTATTTGGATCTACATCTAAAAGCATCTCTGCCGCATGATCTCTCGGTAAATGAAAGGAAGATTTATTGTTATGAACGTAATCTTTTGAAAACGAAAAAATTAAAAAAACTATAGCTAATGGCAAAATTAAATTTGTGTACCTGAAGCTAAAAAAATAACCACGACCTTCAGCAATTAATACATAAATTCCTAATCCTATCCAAAAAGTGACTATAAGGAACGAAACAAGGAAAAGATATCCTCTGTCTGAGGGAACGTCAGTTAGGTATGTAATGAAAAACAAGGTATTAACAAGCCCTACTAAAGCGAATGAATAAAAACTTTTTCTTTTCTTTTTAAAATGACATATTAATCCGGTAATCGTAAAAAAAAGACCTATAAAAGTCATTTCCTTAATCATTATCTGAAAAAACATCAGAATATTCTTGTAAAATAGAAAGATGTCTTTCATTCCGCTAAAATGCTCTCCGCTATCCTTTCGATCGGTTATATGAGCGACAAATCGTTCAAAGGTTTCCGGATTTCCCCAGTCAAATGCGGGGTTAGTTAATGATCGAACAGGAAGGTAAATATAAACAGAATAACCTATTAAAAAGAAAGCGCTGGACAAAAATAATTTTTTGAATGGATTTTCGTCTTTTGATAAAAAATAAGAAACAATAAGAGGGGGTAGGAAAAGAAGGTTAGCTCCATAAACCGCTGCTGAAATACCTAAAATAAATGCGGCGAGGAATATAAATTTTGGTTCTGAGTACCGATACCATTTTAAAATTACCAGAAAAAAGGAAGCAATTAGAAAGCAGTTTAATTGATACATCTCAGCGGTTGAAGCCATTTGCCAAAACGACCCCGCAAAACCTAAAAAAAGAGTCCCGATAGCAGCAGATAGGTACGATTGATCCCTGTTTATTTCCCCAAAGCAAAGCTTAATAAGGTCAACAATAATAAAGAATACCAATAGCTCAGTAAAAACAGCAAAAAATAAAGAAACATAGTTTGCTTTTACTGCTATATCGGAAAAAGGAAAGAAGGCAAAAAATTTAGAAATTAAAGAATACGCCGGGAAACCAGCCGGATGACCAATTGCCAGGTTAAAAGAAGTATTACTAAATTCGGGAGAATCACTCCAGTAAATCGCAGGACTGATGGTGAGATTATAAACAATGAAAAGCAAAAAAATAGAACAGACAGAGTAAAGTTCAAATTTTCTTGAAATTGGAATACACAAATTTTGAAAAAAAGATTTGCCGGGGAATTGATAGCTGGATAATTGAAATCGGGGACTATGCATTATCAATTAGCCTAAATATGTGCTGAACTCCACAAATATTCAGCGCATATTATATGAGGTGCAAATAAGCGGCCTGAAAAACGTCATTATTAAATTAAGATCTTTTTACTTTGCTTCCAAAAAAAAAGGGGACAGACAAATAATCTGCCCCCTTCTTAAGTTTTTTTATATAAAAAAACTTAACTTGTTACGTTGTTACATCATTTGTTGAATTGGTTAAGGTTTTCGTCTCGTCAATTCTCCAAATATCGATTGTAGAATCATTATCAATATTCGCAGAAGTTTCTACGCAAAACGAAAGGGAGCTTGCACCTAAAATAGCATAACTATACCTTGTAGATCCCGCAGCAGCCCAATCCAACTGAGAAAGTGAAGGTGTATAAGCGTCATTCTCCGCGTAATAGGTCATCTGACTGACAAAAATTCCACCAAGGTTTCCTTTAGCTTCAGCCTGTTTTGCTTTGGCCAGATACCCTAGAAAATTTGGTAGTGCGATGGCGGCAAGAATACCAATAATAGCAACAACGATCATTAACTCGATAAGAGTAAAACCTTTATCTTTCTTTTTTAAATTTGCAAATTTTTTTATCACTTGAACACCTCCTTCCAATTAAAAAAATTAAATACTTTTCATATGATACTTGATCAGGATTATTTCTGGTTTTCTCCACAATATTCGGCCTCTAAATATCAAGAAAGTAGAAATATATTAAGCAAAAAACATACCTAAAAGGAAGAAATCCTTCCATGACAATAAAACTCATAATAACAAAGTGTTATAAAATTACCGGGCGAATGCGGTTCTCAAGTATCATTTTTAAATACTCTATTAGTGACAATATTTGTCAGTAGCGACAAAGTTTGTCAGAGTGGTTTGCTTCACGAAGAAAGTCGGGCGTGGATCAGTTTGAATTTTTATAACATCACGCAGCGTGTTGTCAAAAAAACTGACCTCCCCTTACTCAGGCTGCCCCGAAACAAACGATAACGTTTTAATCTCATTCCCAACTTGACTGGGAATCTAAAAAAAGAAGGCGCTTACGATGCTTTGAGATTCCGGATCATGTCCGGAAAGACAGTTTTCGAACATCCTGAGACGAGAAGCACTAAGTGGGGCAAAGATTAGAAATAGCTTACAAAATTTATCTAATTATAATTTTTAAGTTTAAATTTTTCTCTTCAAATAAGCCACTACCCGGCTTCGACATATATTGATTTCGTAAGGAGTTATGATATAAAACTATAATAATGAATGTTTTCTCTGTAAAAAAGGAATGGATAAATAAAAATGTCGATATATTTCATGGTTCATTTCCTTATCTAATCCTTATAGCCACATCTTTATTCGTATACATTAAAACAATATGTCCCACAATTTATTGGCGTGATTCTCCTGAATTTGCCAATGTAGGTTATACTCTTGGGATAGCCCATCCAAGCGGGTCACCCTCTTATTCTCTCATCGCAAAACTTATCACCCTAATACCGGTTGGCTCCATTGCATTTAAAATAAATTTAGTATCACTCTTTTTTGCAATTCTCACAGTTCTTATTTTATTTAAAATAATCCTTTCCCTGATAAATTTATGCTCTCAAAAAAAAGATGAAAAACTATCCAATATTTCAGCGTTATTAACCACATTAATTGTAATTTTTTCCCAGTCATTTTGGATGGTCGCAGTTGTTGCTGAAGTATATACAATGAATATTTTCTGCCTGTGTTTAATAATTTATTTTTCATTTCAATGGATTAAAACGGGGGGGAGTAAATTTCTTTATCTATCAGTATTTTTTTATGGCCTTAGTACTGGGGTGCATGGAGGAATGCTTATTTTTTTCCCCTGCTTTTTATTATTCTTCTTGACAGTAGAATGGGAAAGTTATTTGAATGATTTTAAGATCTTAACAAAAAAAACTCTTCTTTTGTCATTCTTTTTTTTACTGGGATTTTCTGTATTTCTATTTTTACCTGTTAGGTCCTCAACAAATCCAACCCTCGACGAGGGAAACCCGGAAACTTACCAGAGGTTTTTTAATCATCTCATTGACAAAAAAGATTCAGCATCATTTTTTAGCAGCACAGGTGAAGTATTTTCATTAACTAAAAACGTCGGTCAATTCAGTCAATCATTTATAAATGAGTTAACTCTTATAGGTTTTTTATCTGGAATAATCGGTCTTATTTTTCATGCGCGAATTCACAAAAGCACATTTCTTTTATGTTTTCTATTATTTTCAGCAAATATAGTGTTTTATTTAACCGCTAAACATGACCCTTTTTCCAATAACATCATCTCCTTGCCTTCTATTATTGTTTTCTCTTTTTGGATCGGGCTAGGAATCTACATGATAGTCGAAATTCTTTCAAAGTTTGCTTATGAAAATTACTTTAAATTTGCCTTTTTCATTACAATATCAGGCTTTATTCTTTTTTCTTTTCTAAAAAATTTTAATAATATGAATAAATCTTCTTTTTACCTGGCTGATGAAAATACGCGAGCTATGTATCTTTCCATGAACCCAAACTCGATCGTATTTTCCACCATAAATTGGGTTCCCTATAAATACTTTCAGGATATTGAAAATTTAAACCAGGATATTGCCATTCTTCTGATTAGTGGCTTGAAAAATCCTGCGATATTTAATCCGATTAGTGCTGAAAGATTTCCAAGCGTAAATATGCCTTATTTTGAATCAAATACAACCAACTTTGAAAAATATACTACTGCTCTAATAAAGCTAAACTTTAATAGCAAATATATTTATACAGGCTTTAATATGCCTTTAAATAATTTAGAAGGGATAGAAATATTGCCTTACAAAAGGTTTTTGGCAAAAGTTTCTTTGCATAACATTGAAAATAAAAAAAATATTATTGACACCTACCTCAATACTTTAAAAGGCATTCTAAAGGAAGACATCAGCGGCAAAGATTATATTTTTGACCAGGATATAGGTACAAGAACTCATTACGCGACATATCTCACATATATTTCAGATTATCTTATTATGCAGAATAGGTACAAAGACGCTGTATTTTTTCTAAGAGCTGCGGCAAACATAAATCGTTTTGCCACTAAAGATATAATGGAAATGTTAGGCGTCTGCTATATTAATCAAAATAATTTTAAAGAAGCGGAAGATATATTTGGAAAGCTGATAGATATCCACCCTGATAATTACTGGTATTGTTATTCCATGGGTCTGGCAAACTTTAAAATGGAAAAATTAGAAAAGGCAAAGTTCTTTTTAGAAAAATCTTTATCATTGAATCCAAAATATTATAAATCTATGTCACTTCTTAAACAGCTTAATACACAAATAAGTAAAGAAAAATAAATTCAACCCGCGAATTACGCTAATTTAATAAATTATTTCTCATGTCATGCTTGATTTTACTTTGAAAAAATACAAGGAATTATGTGGCAGCATCATCCATTCTGGTTATAGAATCGTTATGGTTGAAAGATATTTTTCACAGTCAAATCTGCCTGATAATTTTGTTATCCTGCGGCATGACGTAGATAGAAAACCCGGGCACGCTGAAACAATGGCATCGATAGAGAATGACATGGGTATTAAATCCACCTATTACTTCCGAAAAAACAGTCCTGTTTTTAAGCCGAAAATCATAAAACATATTTCACAAATGGGACATGAGATTGGATATCATTATGAGGTTTTGGATAAGGCCAAAGGAGACATAAAAAAAGCATACTTAATTTTCAGAGAAGAATTAGAAATGTTTCGAGACATTGTAGATATTAAAACCGTTTCCATGCATGGAAACCCCTTTACCAGATGGACAAACAGTGACTTCTGGAAAAAAAATGATTTAGCTGATTTCAACTTAATAGGGGAAGCCTCTTTTTCTACAAAAAACAATAACATTCTTTACTTTACTGATACCGGTAGAAATTGGGACCCATTGAAGTATAATATAAAAGATTTCATTTCAACCAATAGTAAAATGATAAATATTAAAGCACAAAAAACGGATGATTTAATTGATTTAATATCAAAATCAAATAGCAAATTTCCATTATATCTTTCAGTTCATCCAAATAGATGGAATGATAATACCTTAAGTTGGGTATTGCAGTTTGTAGAAGATTATTTAGTAAATCAATTAAAATGCGTAGTTAGATTTTTAAAGCCAGGGATAAAAAATGACGGAATCCACTAAAAAGAATATCTATAAAGCTGCAATAGTAGTCATAATAATGCTTTTGATAGTAATTGCAAAAGTATATTATCGCTCCATGGATGAATTTGATAAAGGGGAAGAAGCATTTAAGAAGCAGGATATGAATAAAGCAATAACACATTTTCAAAGGTCCATACATTGGTATACTCCCTTTAATAAATATGTCGCGGGATCCGCAGAAAAATTATGGGAGATAGGGAATAGGGCTGAAAAGCAGAATAATACGGAACTTGCCCTGTTAGCTTACAGAAACCTGAGAAGTAGTTTTTATGCTGTCAGGAGTTTTTATACTCCATATAAGGAATGGATAAATAAATGTGATGAAAGAATTTCCAGTCTCGTGGCTGTACAGGAAACCCCTTTTGAACCGGAAAAGAAAAAAAGCTTTGAACAACGAAAAGCAGAGGCATTAAAAATATTAAAAACAGACAAAGCGCCGCATGTTGGGTGGTCTATATTTTTAGAAATAGGTTTTATCGGGTGGGTTACATGCACAGTTATGTTTATTTTAAAAGTATTTACAGGAATAAAAGGATTTGAAGGACGGAAAGCGCTATTCTGGGGACCATTTATTATTTTGTTTTATGCTATGTGGATAATCGGAATGATGAATGCGTAATCAAAAAAATCTATCTAAACTAACTTGGATAAATTGAAAAAATATCATACTTATGGTTGTTTCGTTTTACTCACTGTAACTGCTTTTTATCTATTTCAATCCCTGATTTTTTTTGACCATACCTTATTCTTTCGCGATTTCTATCGCAATGTCTATCCAGCGAAAATTCAGACTCTGATTTTATTGAAAGAGCAGGGTTTTTTTGCCTGGAATCCGTATTTAGATGGAGGCCTACCACTTCTGGCAGATATCAGTCATCTCTTTGTCCTCTATCCCGGCAACCTTCTTTTCTATTTTCTCGACGCTGTCTCAGCATTTAACTGGTTAACCTTAATTCATTTTGTTTGGGCAGGTATAGGGATGTATCAGTTGGGAATTTTAAAATTTCGCTCTCCTTATAGCGCTTTAATCAGCACTTTCGCATGGGTTTTGTCCGGCTTTTATTTATCTTCCATAAACCGCCCAGGCTATTTTTATACGGTCAGTTGGATGCCCTGGGTAGCATGGGCATGGCAGCGAATTAATGAGTCTCGACTACAAAGTTCATTGTGTTTTGCATTGATAAGTCTTTTACAATTTTTAGCGAGTGAAGTCCAGGTTGCGATATTAAGTCAAATTACCGGTTTTATTCTTTATATGAGTCAAACTGAAAAGCGTTTAATAACAGCTAATTTTTTTAAAATGCTTGCTATCGCCGGGATTATTTCTTTTGGGCTCGGAGCTATGCAGATACTTCCGGCATTTGAATTAAGCATGTTAAGTACCCGGGGCGCAGGAATTCCTTTTGAGCGAATAACAGTTAACTCTTTGCACCCCTATCATTTAATTACACTCCTTTTGCCGTTCCCTTTCCCTATTTTTCCGTCAGAGGCCAGTTTTCAAGGATACAGAGAGTTTTTTGGGTCAAACGGCATTCCGTTGTTCGCTAGTCTGCATACAGGGGCCTTAATTTTTTGCATTGCCATTGTTTCACTGGTAATAAACAGAAACCGTGAACAACTAATATGGTTTGCTGCTATGCTTGTTTTTCTACTTCTGGCGTTTGGAAAATACCTGCCAAATTATTTTCGAATTGTTCATCATTTAATCCCTTTTGGTTCATCATTTATTTTCCCTATAAAATACTTCCTTCCCTGTACGTTTTTTCTCTGTCTGCTTGCCGGCAATTTTTTTGCAGAGCAATCAGTTTCTGAAAAAAAATATATGAAGGAAACCATTTTATTGATTATTGCCTTTTTTAGTTTTAATCTTCGATTTTATCTTATTGCCTGTCTTCCTTGCTAAATTCAAAGACAGCCTGGGAATTCCCGCGTATGATCAGATTATTAAAAGTATTAATCATCAGTGTTTGCTTACTGTTTTCTTTATTGCAGGATTCGCGTTAATCTCTATATTTAAGGATCTGCCAAGAAGAAACACAGCGTGGCAGGGCCACAACCATAATTCGATATGGAAAACCGAATTAGACGGTTTCCAAAAGAAAGCCGCCCGAAGGGTTGAGACCAAGGATGGTCGAGATCAAATGGGCTACCGCCCGGATGCTCAACAAAAACTTTATAAAAAAAACAAAGTTTCGCAAGTTAGTAATGCAGTGCTGCTGAGTCTGATTATTGTTGAGCTGCTTTTTTATTCTCAACGAATAATCTGGACGACTAACCGTTCTTTTTTTTCTACTCCTCCGGCATTTCCGGGCCTCTTAAAATTTGAATCTAAAAAAATATTACCTCCATTTCGAATGGAAATTAATAAAATGGAGACGCCTCCCTCAATGAATCAAATTCGAGGTGTTGATGGTCTTGCGGAAAGACGCAGGTGGAAATTTAAGGGGATGATCCCGAATACAGGAGCAATGAATGGTCTTGCTTACACCTATAAGTATGGACCACAACGGTTACTGGCTACTTATCAATTATGGGTCGAATCAGGACTTCCCAAATTAGATATTTATCGCTTGTACAGTACAAGGTTTTATATTACCCCTTATCCCATCGGCCATAAAGAGAGCAGTTTTCTTGACAGTAAACAGATTTTACTGAAAGACTCATCTCATGGAATGCATCTATATGAAGACACGGCCACCCGACCGATGGCCTGGCTGGCTACAACGTGGCAACCTTCAAAGCCGGGCTTGAAAATATCTTCCATAGATGATCCGGTTCCTATTTACAGCCAACACCATTTACCGAACTCAACATACAAAGCGGGGAATGACAAAACATGGAAATCTGTTTCAAGAATAGACTCCTATTCGGATGGCTATGACATTTTTGTTACAACTGACTCACCAGCTTTTTTAATTGTTTCCGAAAACTCTTATCCGGGTTGGGAGGCAAAGGTTGACAGCAAGCCGGTAGAAATTTTAAAAGCCTATGGTATTTTCAAAGCTGTTTATATCCAGCCGGGTCAGCATGAAGTACAATTCCGTTTCAAACCGCAAAGTCCGTTTATAGGAATGGTTATTACAATTACTTCCCTGTTAATACTATGTTGGTTGCTGTACAGGAAAGTAATCTGACAAGCATGGTGTGCATATCTGACATACAGCAATAAATTATAGACCATTACCATTAATAGATATAAAGGGGTAATAGTGGCAATACACAAATCCATATTGACCGGAGATAAAAAACTACCTTTCCCGATACCTTCCCGCTTCACCAAAATGGCTATCGGTGCACTTGTTCTTTTCTCTCTCGTTTACACCTCCTATTATAATATCAAGAAAGGTTCGTTTGCCCGCACAATAGTGGTTGATGCTATTGGGGGTAAAGATAGAATTGCGAGCCCTATATTAAGAGTTGATGCTTTTTATAAGGAACTGCCTGGTGACGGAAATATTTTTTTATATTTCAAAGGATTTGATACCACGAGTTCCAACCAGAAAGCCTTTGTCACTACACAGTACTATCGTCTTACCTACAAGCTGTACCCGCGACGCGTTTTCGTTGGAAAACCTGATAAAATTATAAATAATGGCATTGATATCCTGAATACTAATTTTTATCCCGATGAAGAGTGGTTGGAAAGGTATAACATACGTTCTACAATCACTTTCCTGCGAAGTTCCACCGACAAAATTCAATATTCAATTAAGAGACTTCCATGATTATAAATCGTACCGAAATGCTTTCTGCAAAAATTTGATTTGCACCAGAAGGTTTCAAATGTTCAATTGCCATATTAAGCGGGTAATATTATGACAATACTTTGGTTGATCTTTTACATAAGTACAATAATTCTTATGGGATATACTGTTCTGTCGATTGCCTATGGATATCATCATATGTCTCTTTTCTCAATCCTGGGACTAAGTATAGCCCTTGGTACAGGATGCATGGCTTTGGGGCTATTTTGGATATCGCTGGCAGGGTTCAAGCCATCACGTACTATTTTAATTATTATGGCTTGTGTATTCTCAGCACTTCTTGCAATCCTATGGAAAAAAAATAAATTAATACTTCCTATTATTTATCCCCCATTGAAGGAAATGCTTGGTAAGAACTATTTAGCTTTTATTTGTTTCTTGTTTATTCAGGCATTGGTAATTGTTGTATCCATTCACGCCCTTGCTTTTCCTTTATTTGAATGGGATGCTTTTGCTATATGGGGTTTGAAAGCAAAAGTTCTGGCACTTGAATCCTTGCGCTACCCATCAGAGTATTTTTACGACCATTCTCTCAGCTATAGCCATCAGGATTATCCTCTCTTGTTCCCTTTTCTTGTTTCCGGAGTTTATGGCGCGATAGGCTATGTGGACGATCAAGTTGGAAAGATTGTGCTGCCCCTTCTTTATATTTCTTTTGGACTTCTAGTATACAGCGGCCTCCGATGGCAAATTACCAGAAACCAGGCTGCCGCTTTGACCGCCTTCCTTATGGAAATACCGGTATTACTCCGATGGGCCGGTTCAGGTTATGCAGACCTGGCTTTAACCATGTACTATGCCGGAAGTATTTTTTTCCTCTTAAAATGGCTGCGGGAGGAAATATATTCTGACTTAAGTATGGCTATTTTATTTTCAGTTTTCTGCTTTTTTACGAAAAAGGAGGGTATTGGTCTTAGTATAATCAATGTCATTGGAATTGGTTTATTTTCTATTAACCATTTTTCACGACGCAGAATGATTGGATTTTTTCTCTTTGTGGCTTGCACTTCCCTGCTGCTTCTTTCCTGGATTGTTTGGAGTTGGAATCTCCCCAGAACCCATGATAATTACGCTTCACAATTTCATCTTAGAATCATTGTCGAAAATTTACACCGACTTAAAATTATCATCCCCCAATTCCTGAACCAGATTATTCAGTGGAATAGATGGGGAAGTCTTTGGATAGTTTTGGTTGTGGCAAGCTTGTTAGGATGGAGAGCCTTTCGGAAACAGCATGTAATTGCATTATGGGCATTACTGGGAATGCATTTTGGTCTTTACATCTTTATATATATTATCACACCATGGGAGATACAGAGCCACATTCAGGTATCATTGGAGAGACTTATTTTGCATATTACTCCAGCAGCAATTTTGATCATTGGATATCATTGGAATGTGATAGTCCGCAAAGAAGACATAATGGAGAACGATTGCAATCCGCTTCAAGAAAATGGAAAATAAAAAATAATGAGTTTTGAAGACGTTATATTGATTAATCCATTTCCACAATCTGCTTCCGGTATTAATGAAGCTACCATTTATCCACCGATTGGCCTTGCTTATCTTGCTTCAGTACTTAGAAACAGCAACATCAAAGTAAAAATAATCGACGCAAATCTAATGAAGCTGACCAGTAACCAGGTTTTAGAAATGCTGGTTTCTGAGAACCCGGATTTAATTGGAATCAGTTTAAATATTATTACCGGAAAAGCCGGTATAGACTTAGCCCGTCTAATAAAAGAAAGAATAAAATCCAAAGTTTGCCTTGGTGGTCCTCTTGTTTCGACAAATTCTGAAAAAATATTGGAGATATCCCAGGCTGATATTGCAGTGATAGGAGAAGGAGAAAACACTCTACTTGAAATATGCAAAAGGAAAAAATTTTCTAAAATTAAAGGAATAGTTTGGAAATCAGAAGATGGTTGTATCAATAACAATGGATTACCTGACCTCATTGATAATTTAGATACTATACCAATACCGGCATATGACCTTCTTCCCCCATTTATTAAATACCATTCTATGGCACGGAAAGTGCCTATTGGTACTATTATTACGAGCAGGGGATGTCCTTACAATTGTTCATTCTGCAATCATAATATATTTGGCAAAAAGTTTAGAGCCTTCTCACCGGAATACGTTATTGAAGAAATAAAACTCTTAATAACGCAATATGGAATCAAACAATTAGATATTTTAGATGACAATTTCACTTTAGATATAAAACGGGCTGACAGGATTCTGGACTTAATAATAGAAAATAAGTTTAATTTATTAATCAACTTACAAAATGGAGTTCGAGCGGACAGACTGACTCAATCCATTGTAAAAAAAATGAAAAAAGCGGGAGTTTTTAAAGCAGGAATAGGAATTGAAACTGGAAGCATGCAAATCATGAGAGACATAGAAAAGGATCTTGATTTACATAAAGCCTCACAAGCAGTAGATTGGTTTAGAAAGGAAGGTATTATTACAATTGGATTTTTTATCATTGGTTTTCCCACAGACACGAGGGAAATTATCGAAGAAACTATTAACTTTGCAATAAAAATAAATCCCTCTATCGCTAATTTTTGTATTTTAATACCATTCCCGGGCACAGAAATTTATTTCTACATGAAAAGAAAAAATTTATTGAATGAAAATGTTGATATTGGCATAACTACAGGATTTTATCAGTCCAAACTATATCATCGTTGCCTGCATTTATCATATAAAGAAGTTTACCATTTACAAACCAGGGCTTACCGAAAATTCAATTTTAGAATTCATAAAATAGTAGAGATTTTGTTTCAAATCAGATCTGTTAGCGAATTGAGATGGCTTGTAGAAGCAAGTGTTCAAGTCATACAAAACCTTTTTATAAAGAATAAAAATAATGGTCAAGGGCAAACACGATAACTACTATATTTTTTTAATATTTGTTTTTACAATTGTTTTTTTTATTGAACCCATCTTTTTAAAAGTAACATTCTATTTTAGAGATATATTTCACAGTTATTATCCTTCCAAGTTATTTTTTGTTGATGAAATCAAAAGTGGAAGATTTCCTTTATGGAATCCATATTTATATAAAGGCACACCTTTTTACGCGGATCCTTCGATGTCGGTTTTTTATCCTTTAAACATTCTTTTTTTGTTTCTGCCTTTTCACGCGGCTTTTAAGTACTTAATCATTCTTCATTATTTTCTTTTTGGTTTATTTGGCTATATATTTTTTCGCAGTATAAAAATTTCATCCTATTCTTCACTCTTTGCATCAATAGCTCTTATGTTCAGCGGCTATATGGTATTTCTACACAGCCAGCTAAATTTTCTTCAATCTGCTGTCTGGCTTCCCCTGATTCTATATTTTTTTATAAAAGCGCTAAGTAATAATGCTGAATTCAAATGGATAGGGTTTATATCAATAGCTCTGTCAGTTCAATTTTTTGGAGGAAATCCACAGGATGTCTTTATATCTTTAATATTCATGACTACAATTGGGGCATGGAAAATTACATCTAATAAAAATATTTCCTTAAGAACATTTTTAAAAATTATGCTGGCAGCGGGATTAATAAGTTTAGGTTTGTCATCGCTTCAGCTTTTACCGGCTTTAGAATTAGCAGGGCTTTCATCTCGCGGCAGCGGAGTATCTTTTGATGAGGCAGTTCAATGGTCATTTAACCCGATCCGTATTATAGAATTTCTATTTCCATTCCCTTTTGGAAAGATAATTCCGGAATATACCTATTACGGACAATTCCTTACAAATAACAGTCTAAATTTGCCATGGACATTAAATGTCTATATGGGTGTGATTCCAGTTTTTTTTGCTTTTATCAGCATCTTAAGAAAAAAATATTCTTACCCTTTTATCATCCTGACTATTTTATTTATTTTTCTCTCTTTTGGAAAATATACCCCCCTCTATTATCTCTTTTTTAAATTTATGCCGGTCTTTAACATGTTCAGGTATCCTGAAAAATTTATGATGGCAGCAACCTTTTCTTCAGCAGTTTTATGTGCTGTTGGCTGCGATAGTTTTTTGAGATATACAGGGATAATAAATTATCAAGCTTCAAAAGGAACGGAAAAAAAAGTACTTATAAAAGTCAAAAGGATTTATGAACGGAATGTAAAATTTGTTATTTATTTTGTTTCTTTAGTTACTGTTACTTTTGTTGTTTTTTCTATTTTCGACAGGATTTTAATAGAATTATACAATTATCTGGTTAAATCAGCGGGAATTAGCGTTTCTGCTTTAGCTGCCTCCAATGTTTTAAAAGAGAGTCTTTCTCATTTTGTGCTTTTTAGTTTATTGTTTATATTTCTTTTTTTTGGACGCAAGAAAGGGATATTAAGTATGAAACTGTTTCAATTCTTATTGATAGTCTCTCTTTTTGCCGATATTACGCTAACTAATAAAAACCTGGTATATTACGCACCCCACAGTTTTTATACTTTTACTCCTCAAATAGCAAAAGATATTGACAAGTTATCAAATGAAAATGAATTGTTTAGAATTTATAGAACACATATGGGTTACAATAATTCTAAAAACGATTTGAAAAATAACTTATTAGATACCTATGAAAAACAAAGATTGTGGGAAAAAAATTCTTTAAAAAAAAATATAGGGAATATGTATCATATTTCATACTTAGACGGTTATGAAACACTTGAACTGAAAGATTATACAGCTTTTTTTCAGGAGCTAAAACAATATCCCTATAAAATGTTCAACCTCTTAAATGTTAAATACATAATTACTACTATTAATGACAAACGATTTTCTGATAAGGATAAATACGGGTTATTATCCATAGATAAAAAGAATAATTTAAAACTTATAAAAAATAAGGGGTATTTCAACAGATCATTCCTTGTAAGCAATGCATTATATTTTAAAAGTAAAAAAAACCATTTAAAAACAATTAGCCGGGAAGAATTTAATTTTAAAAATACCGTTGCTTTGGAATCAAATATAAAATATAGAATGGAAGACACTTTAACGCAAAATGCTGATTGCTGTGAATTTGTTGATTATAAACCAACTTATATGCGCGCAGATATAAATGCTGAACAGGATTCCTTTTTTGTCCTTTCGGATTCTTATTATCCCGGCTGGAAAGGATATGTTGATGGCCTGGAGGTGCCTGTTTTACGGGCCAATTATGTTCTAAGAGCATTATTTGTTAAGGCAGGAAATCATAGGGTTGAATTTAAGTTCAAACCGGCTTATTTAAAAGCAGGAATCATTTTAAGCTCTCTCACTTTAATACTTTTAATTATTTTCTATATAAAGAAAGCCATTTATACTATTAGACTATAAAACATACTTATTTTAGGAAGATTTTTTAGGCGGTGTTTAGCTCTTTCTTTTTACAGCGCCTTATGCAAGGCTTTAGTGTACCGGGCGGCAGCCCTTTTGGTTGCGGCCCCTTGGCCGCTTTATGAATAAAGTAACGATAGGAACCATAAAGATAGGAAAAACCGCGAAAGCAATGATTGATAAAGCTATCAATTCAACCAGGTTATCCTGTGGCAAGTATGTTTCTGAGTTTGAAGACATGCTTTCAGAATTTCATGGCGTTTCAGAGACTGTTGCCGTAAGCAGTGGTACGGATGCAATTACTGTTGCCCTCGCTACCCTTAAAGAATTTAAGAGCAAAGATAAAAATGAAGTTATAATCCCGGCTCTTACATTTATAAGTACCGCAAACGCTGTCATTCACGCGGGACTCAGGCCTGTTTTTGCCGATGTAAAAAGAGACTCATATAATATAGACCCTAAAAATATCGAAAGACAAATAACTGATAAAACATTGGCCATTATGCCGGTGCATCTTTTTGGCAGACCTGCTGAAATGGATACCATATGTGAAATTGCTTCGAAATATAACATTAATTTATTAGAAGACGCATCAGAGGCACACGGAGCTCAATTCAAGAATAAAAAAGTTGGAACCTTTGGAGACATGGGCGCTTTTAGTTTTTATATTGCTCATACAATTACCTCCATTGAAGGGGGAGCAGTAATAACCAATAATGAGGAATATGCCTCGATTTTAAGATCTCTTAGAGCACATGGAAGAGGGTGCAATTGTAAAAGTTGCATTTTAAATATATCTTCTGATTATTGTAGCAAAAGGTTTAAATACGATAATTATATCGATACCAGGTTTTATTTTGAGAGAATCGGCTACTCCTGCAAAATGAATGAGATTGAAGCGGCGGTTGGTATAGAACAGCTTGAAAACCTGGAGGAAATTGTTGCAAAAAGGAGAGAGAATTTAAATTATCTTACAAAAAACCTGTATCAATACTCTGATTTTTTAATCTTTATCAATGAAGGGAAAAATGAAAAAATCAGCCCAATGGTTTATCCCATTATTGTAAAGGAAACTGCCCCTTTCAAGTGCAAGGATATAACAGGATATTTCGAATCTCATAATATTGAAACAAGACCTCTATTCAAATCCATCGCAACACAGCAGCCGGCATACAAATTTATGAATCACAAATTATCGGATTTCCCCAATGCGGAATATCTCGGTGATAATGGATTTTACATCGGAATACATCAGAACCTAACAAAGGAAAACCTTGATTATATTATTGAATCTTTTAGTGATTTTATAAAGATATGCATCGCAAAAAAACAGAAGTGTAAAAAAACCAGCTTGATACTTTTGACCTTAAATGAAATAGAAGGTTCTAAAAATTTATTTGATAAAATAATCGCGAACGAGTTTGATGAATTAATCGTTATCGACGGCGGTTCAACTGATGGAACTGTTGAATTTTTCAAAGAGAAAGCAGTAAAAGTTATACCCCAGGAAAAGAAAGGAAGAGGAAATGCTGTTAAAACTGCCTTGCTGGAGGCGAACGGTGAAAATTTAGTTTTTTTCAGCCCTGATGGCAACGAGGACCCTGGAGATATTCCTAAACTTGTAGAATATCTGGAAAAAGGTTATGACATGGTTACTGCCTCAAGATTTATGCATGGAGGCAGAAGATGCGATGTAAATAGCCTGTTTAAGTACCGGGGCTTTGGCAACAGATTATTTACTTTGCTTGTAAATTTAATATTTAACGGGAATTATACTGACACGATAAATGGCTTTCGCGCCGTTAAAAAAAAATGCCTGCAGGAGATGAATATTGATGTTGGAGGTTTTTTGGCAGAATTTCAAATGTCAATCAAGGCATTAAAAATGAATTGCAAAGTTATCGAAATTCCCACATGGGAGGGCAGGAGGATAGGCGGAAAAAGTAAACTCAATGTGTGGACCACCGGTCTTATATGTTTAGGATTACTCTTTAAAGAATTTTTTAAGAAGGATAAATAGTGTGGGTTACTGGAACGGTAAAAAAGTCCTTATCACGGGAGGAGCTGGTTTTATAGGTTCGCATACCGCTGAAATACTCTTAGCAAAAAATGCTGAAGTATCTGTTATTGATACTTTGGAAAATGGAAATTTGAATAATTTGAATAGCATAGTTAATGATATTGAAATCCTAAAAAAAGATCTCAGGGATTTTGATTCCTGCGTAAAAGCTTCTAAAAATAAAGATGTTGTGATGAATATTGCCGCAATGGTCGGTGGAATACATTTTAATGAAAAACATCCAGCTCTAATGCTTCATGAAAATATATTAATCAATACCAATGTCTTAAATGCCGCAAAGGAAACTAATGTTGAAAGATTTCTTGTTGTGAGCAGCGCCTGCGTATACCCGAGAAACTGCTCCATACCAACTCCGGAAGAAGAGGGTTTTAAAGATCATCCTGAACCCACAAATTTCGGGTATGGCTGGGCAAAAAGAATAGCTGAAATCCAGGGGATGGCTTACAACAAAGAATATGGGATGAATGTCGCTATCGCAAGACCTTATAATTGCTATGGTCCAAGGGATCAGTTTGATCCTGAAAAATCACATATGATCCCCGCAATTATAAAGAGAATATTTGATAATGAAAACCCTCTTGTTGTATGGGGAAGTGGAGAGCAATCAAGGTCTTTTATATATGTTACTGACCTTGCAAAAGGATTGGTAGAAGTTACCGAAAAATACGCAACGGCAGATCCTGTAAACCTGGGATCAAACGAAGAAATTAAGATAAAAGATCTTGTTGAATTAATTAAAAAGATTTCGGGAAAATCCCCTTCACTAAAATTCGACAACACAAAACCTGATGGCCAGCCGAGAAGAAAATGTGATGATGAAAAAGCCATTAAAATATTAGGTTTTAAAACAGAAATATCCCTTAAGGATGGAATAAAAAATATGATCGAATGGTATAAACAAAATATCCTTAATGATTAACAGGATACATCAATTTGAAAACCCTTGTTATCCTAACCTTTAATGAAATAGATGGTGTCCGCACAATTTTTAATAAAATACCCCTGGAAAAGGTTGATGAGTATTTTGTTGTGGATGGTGGATCGACGGATGGAACTGTTGAGTTCTTTAGAAATAAAAATATAAAAGTTATTCCTCAGGAAAAAAAAGGCAGGGGAGAAGCCTTCAGAATAGGAGTTAAAGAAGCAAAAGGGGATCATATCGTTTTCTTTAGCCCTGATGGAAACGAAGCACCAGAAGATATTGTACGGTTATTCAAATTGATTGAAGAGGATTATGATATGGTCATTGCCTCAAGGTTCCTGCCTGGTTCTGTAAACGAAGAAGATAATAAAATATTCCCCACAAGAAAGTGGGCAAACCAATTATTTACTTTTCTTGCTAATTTTATTTGGGGTGGGAGCATTTCAGATACAATTAATGGATTTCGCGGTATTACTAAAAAAGCTTTTTATAAAGTCAATCCTGATGAGGCCGGATTCACCATAGAATATCAAATGAGTATAAGAAGCATGAAGAAGGGACTTAAAGTAGGAGAAATTGCTACTGTCGAAGGTGAAAGAATTGGCGGCACAAGTACGGCTAAGTCTATTCCTGTTGGACTTGCAATATCAAAATTACTTCTAAAAGAAATTGTGAGTAAATAATAAATACATTTTCCATAACTTCATGCCCCTTCTAAATACCCAAAATAACCATATCGGGACAGTTATTTCTCTGCTTTTCTTTTTTTCCGGAGTCACAGGTCTAATTTATGAGGTACTGTGGGCAAAGTATCTTTCCCTGTTTTTGGGTAACACTACACAGGCGACCACCATTGTACTGGCAACTTTTATGGGGGGGTTGGCTTTAGGGAATATCTTCCTGGGTATCAGGGGGGATAGGGCAAAAAATCACTTACGCCTATACGGCTGGTTGGAGTTGGGTATAGGACTTCTGGGTGCTATTTCTCCTTTATTGTTTTCCTTCCTTTCAAACGTCTATATATCGCTGGCAAAAGGTAACCAGTTTGATCCTCTTTTTTTGACAATTTTCAAACTTTTCATCAGTATATCTACTATTCTTATTCCCACAATACTAATGGGAGGAACCCTTCCCATTTTAAGCAAATTTGCGACATACTCTCTCAATCTTGTACGGTCTACTGTTTCCTGGCTTTATTTCGTAAACAGCGCCGGCGCTGTACTGGGAGCTCTTCTTGCCGGATTTTTCCTTATCTCCTCTTTTGGTCTCGATCTTTCCATCACGATCGCCGCTGTTATAAATGTAATCATAGGTATTATCTCACTTGCATTAGGTAGAATTATGGAGAATAGAGATGTGTCTGATTTTACCTCTGAAAAACCAGTAAGGAAAAATTTTGCCCTTGATTACTTACAGATTCGATTAATATATGGAGCGGTATTATTATCAGGACTTGTTGCCATGACTTACGAAATCGCCTGGATTCGTCTTCTCACACTGGTACTGGGTTCGTCCACATATTCTTTTTCCCTGATGCTTGCAGCCTTTATCGCCGGTATTGCGTTCGGCAGCCTGATCATTTCCCGTCAAATTTTACCTGAAAAAAATTCATACCTGCTTTTTGGTTTAGCTGAATTGGGAATTTTTCTTACCATCATTTTTACCCTGCCCATTTATGAAAGACTGCCTTACTATTTTAGTATGTTCAGTGGAGCATTAGACCGAAATCCAACGACCTTCTATCTCTACGAAATATTTAAATTTCTTTTCTGTTTTTTTCTTATGCTGCTGCCTACAACCTTTATAGGAATGACCTTACCGCTTGCCTGTCAGGTAGTTATTCAAAATATAACCCGGGTTGGAGAAAATGTTGGAAAAGTTTTCAGCATAAATATTGCGGGAAATGTCCTGGGTGCTATCATGGCGGGATTGGCGCTGCTCCCATTGTTAGGAATTAAAAACCTTATTGAGGCAGGTGTCCTTGTCAATCTGCTCATAGGATCTATCGTAATAGGCACGACAATGCAATTGCGGTTACGACACAAGTCCGCAATAATCACGGTTTGTTTCCTAATGTTATGTTTCCATTTTTTTACCACATCCTCCTGGAATAAAATCATTCTTTCCAGCGGCGGGTTCCGCAATCGCCAAACTATGAAGTTCAAAAACTACGATGAATATAAAAAAGCTTTCAGGAATAAATCCCTGCTTTATTATAAAGATGATAACAACGCTACGGTAACGGTAGTACAGGATAAAAGTGGGGAGATTTATTTAAAAATAAATGGCAAGGCAGATGCGTCATCTCGTGGAGATTTACCCACACAACTACTTTTATCCCATATCCCGCTCTCATTAAACCCGCATGCAAAACAAGTTTTAGTTATAGGCATGGGCAGTGGGATCACGGCAGGGTCGGCATTCCGTTATCCTATAGACAGATTGGATATGGTGGAAATTTCTCAAGGGGTGGTTGAGGCATCAAAATTATTTAGCCCTTACAATTATAATGTTCTTAAAAACCCACGCCTTCACCTCCATATTGAAGACGCAAAAACATTTCTTCAGCTTACGACCCGGCGCTACGACGTTATTGTAAGCGAGCCTTCTAATCTCTGGATTGCAGGAATTGGAAACCTTTTCTCTGTTGAATTTTATCGTGAGGTAAGCGCTCACCTCGCTGATGGGGGTATAATGGCGCAATGGTTTCATCTCTATGAAATGAGTGATGACACGATTAAACTCATCCTGCGTACTTTTGCCTCTGTATTCAAACACGTTACTTTATGGAACACTTCGTCTATGGATGTTATCCTCATTGGTTCCAATTCTCCTCTTTCGTTGGATTTTACACTGGAGAAAGAAAGGTTAAGTCAGAAAGAAATTAAAAAAGACCTCCTCCGAATCGGAATTAAAAATTTATCTACTCTGCTTTCGCTTCAAATAGCATCCAATGATACTGTTAGAAAAATAGCAGGAAAAGGCAGGCTCAATGAAGATCTTTTCCCTATTTTGGAATATGAGGCCCCTAAAACTTTTTTCATGGGCAACACATCTAAATTAGTGCATTTTCATGATGAACGATCATTTTCCAAAAAAGGGAATTCTCTCTACCTGACCGAGTACTTGAATAAAAGAGTCCAATCTCTTACCAGAGACGAATTAAAAAATCTCCTCGAATTTCATCGTAAGCATGGTGTAAAAAAAATTTATAAAAAGATTTTAAGTAAAGAACCCCGTGCTTCCGCACGGGGCATTAAAAACCTAAA
>CEQE01052693.1_pt1 | contig 35843 bp, 28 predicted proteins | sample 356201 | NCBI WGS metagenome assembly CEQE01 (sample SAMEA2619970, study PRJEB7988) | marine metagenome | biome: marine biome (ENVO:00000447); feature: mesopelagic zone (ENVO:00000213) & marine oxygen minimum zone (ENVO:01000065); material: "saline water (ENVO:00002010), including plankton...
ACCCCGCAACAGAGCTGCGAGGAATGCGCTCGCTAAGCACTTTCAAATAAATAACGCAACCTAAAAGGTTGCGGATGTTATTCACGCATAATTTGGGGAAAAATAATAATATCAAATAAATATTTTCTTGTACAGCCTATAATGTTTTCTTTTAAAATTTATATTTCTCAACTTCCTCAATTTATTTGCACCCTTTTGTTATTTTTTATAGATATAAAATAAAGTAATTTTTCCGAATCTCCATTTGGTAGAATTGTAGTTTTTCCGGAAACTCCCCTATAATTCTTAATTTTTAACAGCTTTTTCTTCATTATTTGTCTATCTACCCTTTCTTTCAAAACAATATTAAAAACCATTTTAGCAGCATCAAATGCCTGGGCAGACAGCACGTCCGGCGCTTCACCAAAAAAATCTTCATAGAGTTCATTAAATTCCCGCACCCTCCTTAAATAAGAACCGATGAAAAAACTATCCACAAAAATTGCTCCGTTAACATATTTCCCACCCAATTTTATAATATCATCAGAATTCCAGCTATTTACTCCTAAAAGTTGAACATTATCAATATTATAAAACACTAATTGCGGAGCAATTAATCCTACCTGGTCTGGATATCCCGGGATAAAAATAGCGTCGTAATGCACTTTTAAAAAAGGTTTAAAGAATATTTCTTCTTCAATAATATCGACAGGTTCACTTTCCTGAAATTGGTCCGGCATATCTTGGTTCTGAATTTCTATGGATTCTTCTTCAGCAATGATTTCACTTTCTTCAAGTGCTTCTGCGTTACCTTCTCCCGGCAACTCCGATGGAATTTCACCCTCCTGTCTTTCTTGTTTGATTATCTCTACCAAAACTGTTGACATCACCTCATCTTTATTTTCGTCCATACCGTTCTTAATCATTTTTTCATTCTCTGCCAAAGGGTTATTGCTTTCTTCTGAAATCGACTCCAGGGCTTTCTTTTTCAGTTCCCTATCGTTCAGTCCGCCAATATCCAAAATCTGATCTTTGAAATCATTTTGTGTTTGATCATAACTTTTCCCGGCAAGAACCTCTCCACCTAAAACATTTATCTGATCTAAAAAAACATCTTTTAATCTTGCTCCATAGAGATCAGCTGAATAAAATACAACAAATTTATTCAGTTCAAGATTATTAATGGCATATTCGGCAATAGCTTTACCTTGTAATTCGTGTGTGAGGGAGTTTCGAAAAAAATATTGACTTTTGTCGGGCAACCCTTTGACAGAGGCTGACGGAGAAATCATTGGAAGTTGAGATATCCTTGCTTTTTCGATTGCTATTTGAGCAGTTTTACTGAACATCGGCCCAATTACACAAACAACATCATTATCTGTTGCTAAATCTTCCACAATAGCAGCAACCGTTTCCATATCCCCTTTTGAATCTTTAACAATCAATTCAATGTTTTTTCTTTTGTTGTCCGGAAGCAAATTAAAAGCCAACTGGATACCTTGTAAAATCTTCTGTCCGCTTGCAGCTGCCTCTCCGGAAAGCGGTAGAATACAACCGATTTTGGTTTTAGTTGTTTCGTTTTTTGATAAAAAACCGTCCAGTCTGTCTTTACCCTTTTCATAAAGTTCATGGTTTGGAAAATCACTTAAAAATCGTGTTAGGTGCTTTTGATATAGTGCATAATCCCTCTGTTTCTCATATATTTCAGCTAAACGAAAAAGAACCAAACCAAGTGGATATTTTACCTTTAGTGTTTCTGCCAACAAATTTAAATCATCTACACTCAGGTTTTTCTGTACCATTTCCATAATTTTAGATTCAGATTCTTCCTCAAGTTTAGTATCTGGAGCGATCTGCATACTTAACAGGTACTTTTTGAATGCAGCTCGAGTGTCTTGCGCTTTTTCTAAAGCCCTGCCCATTAAAAAAACAATATCCCATTCACGCTTTCTATCGTGAGGTTTGGAATAGTTAGATTCAAGTTTCAGCAACGCATTTTTATAGTGTCCTGAATGATAATAGCAAAGCGCAATTTTATACTCAGATTCATTATATAAATCTGTTTTAATGTCTATTTTATTCAGTAATTGATAGTACCGGATGGCCATAAAATAGTTTTTTCTTAACCTGTAAATTTCACCCAACTGAAAGACTGCATCATCTACAAAATCTCCGCCTGGAAATTTCTTAATATGATTTTGATATTGCATGATAGCTTCTTCATATTCAGATTTTTTAAAAAATTTTTCAGCAACTGCAAAAGATTCTTTTTCCAAATTACGATGTCGGATAATACCTTTGCTGGTGGTCTCAGCTCTTACAGGACAAACCAGGGAAGTCAAAATCAAAAAAAGGATAAAAAAGGTAGAAAATTTCTTAATAGTTTTCAAAATCAAAAACCCAATTCTTGTCTAAAAATTTTTAATTTTATGCTTTTCAAGGCGGTATCTAAAAGACCTGAAACTTAAATTCAGAAGGGATGCCGCTTTATTTAAAACTCCATTAGTCTTGTTTAATGCAGTAGTTATCAGCTCTTTCTCAATTTTTTCTATATATTTTTCCAGGTCAATTCCCTCCTCAGAAAGTTTCGGTATTTGCGGATCCGATGTTTTAAAAAGTGCTGTAACATCCTCGGGCAAACTTTTTGCTTCAATCACATCTGATGACTCCAAAACTACCGCTCGCTCTATAGCATTCTCCAACTCTCTAACGTTTCCCGGCCAGTTAAATCGTTCCAAAGACTCCATTGCCTCTGGAGTAAAGCCTTTAATATTTCTATTATTGTTTTCCGTAAACCTTTTTAAAAAACCTTCTGCTAATATAGGGATATCTTCCCTGCGCTCACGCAATGGGGGCACTTGAATAGGTATTACATTAAGACGATAATAAAGGTCTTCCCTGAACAATTTTTTTCCGACTAATTCGAATAGATTCTGGTTTGTTGCAGAAATAAAGCGGACATCTATTTTAATGTTTTTATTTTCACCCACTCTTTTGAATTCTTTATCCTGCAAAACTCTCAGGAGTTTTACCTGTATGGATGATGGAGCCTCTCCTATTTCATCCAGAAAAAAAGTCCCTCCATCAGCTTCCTCTAACAGGCCTTTTTTGTCTGAAACCGCTCCTGTAAAAGCCCCTTTTTTGTGTCCAAAAAGCTCGCTTAAAAGAAGATTTTCTTCAATTGCTCCACAGGAGACGCAAACAAAAGAATTATTTTTTCGGCTACTTCTCGAATGGATTGCTCTTGCTACTAATTCTTTCCCTGTCCCGCTCTCTCCAGAGATAGAAATGGTACTATTTCCATCCGCTACTTTATCTATTAACTTAAAAATTTTCTCAATTTTTTCACTTTTACCAAGAATCTGTGAATAGTGATGTTTTTCTTCCAATTCAGTTTTTAAATAAGCATTTTCATCCAATAGTTTCTTTTTCTCCAAGGCCCTCCTGACAATGATCTTCATTTCATCCACATTAAACGGCTTTAAAATATAATCATAGACACCCTGGTTTAAAGCTTCCAATGCTGTTTCATTTGACGCAAAAGCAGTAATCATAATCACAGGTGAATTCAAATTGAGGGAGTTGATTTTTTTTAAAACATCAACTCCATTGATATCAGGCATATTAATATCCGTAATCACAAGGTCAAATTCCTTTTTTTCCAAAAGATCAAAAGCATCCTTGCCGGATGGTGCGGACTTGACTTGATAACCCTCCTGCTTTAAAAAAATACTCAGAAAATCTCTCATACTTTTTTCATCATCTACTACCAGGATCGGATTCAATACTGTGTCTCCTTGTTAAAAAAACTCAAGTTAAAAGAGATTTTAAAAACGTATCACAGGCCATCCAATAATGCAATTGCCCGTTAAACGGCAGAATATTATTTAGTCTGGACAAAAAAAATTACCCTAATAACAAGTTTGTGATTGTCATAATAATTGGAAAGACAGCCTTGCCTATAATTCCGCTCATTAACAAAACCAATATAATAATAAACCCGTAAGGTTCAATTTTAGAAAACTTGATAACCTGTTCATGGCTTAAAACACCTGCCAACACTCTTCCACCATCTAAAGGAGGAATCGGGATGATGTTAAAAATCGCCAGGGCAACATTAATTCTCACGCTAACATTTATCATATAAAAAACGGGTAAAACGACGTACAGCAAATCATTAAGTTGATAATTCAAAATCAATCCTACAGCGGGTTCCTGCAAACGGAGAAGAATAGCGCTGACAACAGCAATAATAATATTTACTAATGGCCCGGCTGCTGCCACAATTGCCATATCTCTTTTAGGGTTTTGGAAGTTTCTCGGATCAACAGGAACAGGCTTTGCCCAGCCAATCAACTGGGTTACAACAAATACTAAAGTGCCCATAAGATCAAGATGTTTTAATGGATTCATGGTTAGTCTGCCCGCATCTCTCGCGGTTCCGTCTCCCAGCTTTTCAGCAACCCACCCATGTGCCAACTCATGAAGAGTGAGAGCGAGGAGCAGTGGCAACGCCAACAGTGAAAACATTTGTACTGATTGATTAATTTCCATACAATTCAGACTTCTCTAATTAATTTTTTAAAAGTGTTTAGTGAACCATTCCTCCCAACTTTTAATGAAGGGATTGTTAAAGACCTTGCTACGGAGAGCTTCAATTTAAATGTTTTTTGACTTAATGTTTTAATTCTTTTACTCTCTCTACGTCTTTCACTCCTTTAATTCTCTGGACATCTTTCATAATCCTATTAAGTTGTCTTAGACCATCAATTTCAACGGATAAATTAATAATAGCTCCATCACCTTCAACTTTAATCGTTTGCACGGCAGATATATTGACCTCCATTGACCCTATAACATTGGATACTTGAGCCAGCAGACCTGGCTTGTCCCGCGTAGCAATAGATAATTGTACCGAGCGTTTGATATTTGCTTCTGTATCCCACTCCACCTGAATCCTGCGCTCTGAATCATATTTTATGTCGCTAATGCTCGGACAATCTTTTTGATGAACAGAAATCCCCCGGCCTCTTGTTATGAAACCGATTATTTCATCACCCGGAATTGGGTTGCAGCACTTTCCAAATCGAAACATGATATCGTCAAATCCCTTTACAAGCACTCCTTTGGCCGGTTTATGGATAACTCTTTTAACTAACCGGTGAAAAGTAGATTCCTTTTTCCTTTCGACCTCATTAAAAATTTCTTCCGGGATTATTTGAAGCATCAATTTTTTTAAAGATACTTTTCCATAGCAGATTCCCTCCATAAGCCTTTCCACGCTTGGAAATCCAAAATGTCTTGCTGCTTCTTCAAGGTATTTAGGTCTCATGGCTTCCGACGGAGAAATATTGTATTTTATAACTTCCTTTTCACAAATTTCTCGCCCAAGAGTCGTGCTCCTTTCTCGCTGCTGAACTTTCATCCACGCTTTAATTTTTGATTTCCCTTTCGCGGTAACGACTATCTTCAACCAATCCCTACTTGGCTCATGGTGAGGAGAGGTCATAATGTCCACAATATCGCCATTCATTAACTGATAGTGTATAGGAACCATTTTGCCATTTACTTTTGCACCACAACATCTATGCCCAACATCAGTATGTATTTGATATGCAAAATCAATTGGAGTGGCGCCCCGGGGGAAACTTCTGACTTCTCCTTTTGGTGTAAAAACATAGACCTCATCTGAAAAAAGATCTATTTTTACCATTTCCAGAAATTCTCTCGGGTTTTTTACTTCATTATGAGAATCCAGCAAATAGCGGAGCCATAGGAATTGCTTATCATGCTCATCGTCCTTTTTTTTATTCTTGGCAATGTCTTTATATCGCCAATGAGCTGCAATGCCTTCTTCAGCAACGCGATGCATCTCTTCGGTTCGTATTTGAAATTCAACCCGTTCCCCCTGCGGTCCTATAACCGTGGTATGAAGGGATTGATACATATTGGCTTTGGGCAAGGCTACATAATCTTTTATTTTCCCTGGAATAGGTTTCCAGAAGGAGTGGACAGTCCCCAGGAGGGAATAGCAATTTTGTAGAGTATCTGTAATAAGTCTTATTCCCCTGAGGTCATGGATTTCTTCAAAACTGATAGCCTGTTGTCGCATTTTGTTAAAGACACTGTAAAAATGTTTTGAACGACCCATAACTTTTACAGGAATGCCTGAACTCGATAATTTCTCTTCTACAATTTGAGTGGTTGAATCAATAATTTTTTGCCGTTCTTCAGCCCCTTTAGCAACGCTCTCTTCAATAAATTTATACTCTTTTGGATAAAGGTATCGAAAAGAGTAATCCTCCAGATTCTGCTTGAGCCACCCTATTCCAAGACGGTTTGCGAGAGGGGCATAGATATCCAGTGTTTCGCGCGCAATCACTTTTTGCTTATCTTGCGGCATGAAGCCCAAAGTCCTCACATTATGAGTACGATCAGCCAATTTAATTAATATAACTCTAAGATCTTTAGACATGGCCAGAATCATTTTTCTAAAATTCTCTGCCTGCTGTTCCTCATGAGACGCAAAATTGATTTTGCTGATTTTGGTTAAACTCTCAACTAAGAGCATTACCTCTTCGCCAAAACTTTTTTTAATTTCTTCCGGGGTTGCAAAAGTATCTTCTACCGTATCATGCAGCAGTCCAACCGCCACACTAATAGCGTCCATGTGCAACTGGGTAAGAATAAAGGCAACTTCTAAAGGATGGGACATATAAGGCTCGCCTGAAAGGCGTGTTTGTCCCCTATGAACCTTGGCGGAAAAGACATACGCCTTGGAAATAATATCTATATCCGCCTCTGGATCATATTGACGAATAGCCTCTGTTATATCTTCAATTCGCCTCATATTAACTACCCTTAGTATTAGTACGCATTAAGTTCAGTTTACCCCGATAGTGTACGAAATTCTATATGAAAATGCCTGACCGAGGTATTCCAAACGGTTTAGAGAAGGGTTATTTGTCGGCTACTATAGCAATGCAAAATTGGCTATCCTCTTTTATTCCTGTTATATAATAGCGTCATGAATTATATTAGCGTAATTAAAGCAATAGGAGTTATTGCCAGTGTTGCACTTCCCTTATTTAACATCCCGCTGATTTTGAAAATAAGAAGAAGAGGCTCTTCAAAGGATTTTTCTCTAACGTGGACATTGGGGGTGTGGTTCTGTCTTATACTTATGATTCCAGCGGTACTCATTTCTCACGATATTGTGTTTAAAGTGTTCGGAATAATTAACTTTACACTGTTTACCGCTGTTGTGGTTTATGTACTCAAGTACCGGTAACAGGTATGCATTTGTTTCAAATGCATACCTGTTGACTTACTTCTTCTTCCTTTTTTTCCTCTTTCCGATGCCTTTACGTGTTAACTCCTTTTCTATCTTCCGTAATAAGAAATTAATGATGCTTTTGCCAGAGAATGCTGATTTAAATAATAACCGATCATAGCTGGTGGAGAATTAGAATTTAAATCCAATTTTGCTACATCTAAAGCATATACGGTGAAAATATAAGCATGTGGCTTGTCTCCTTTTGGTGGGCATGCTCCTCCAAAACCGGTCTTTCCAAAATCCGTTATGCTCTGGATGCTCCCGTTGGGAGCTAATTTTTTCTCGATATTCCCGGCATTTTCTTTTAATGCATGAACTTTCTCAGAAATATTAAAAACCACCCAATGCCACCAGCCACTTCCTGTTGGGGCATCCGGGTCATACACTGTAACTGCAAAACTTTTTGTGCTATTTGGAGCATTTTCCCATGACAATGCTGGTGAAATATTTTCTCCGGTGCAACCAAATCCAGAAAATACCTGTTTGTTCGTTAGTTGTCCCATAAGGTCATCGCTTTTAAGTGTAAATTCCTGGGCAAGTACATATGTATTCATTAAAAACACAGCAATAAATGTTACAACAATTTGTTTCATTTAATTCTCCTTTCTTTTATTTTGTAAATATTCTACCTAACCTGAATTTTATAATGAATCAAAAATGGCTGTCAAACTAAAACTGTGGGAGACAGCTATCAGCAGTCAGCACTCAGCGGTCAGTATTACACACCCCTTTTTTGTTTTTGATCATATGATTTAGCATGATACGATATTGTTTGTTTAAAACTTATTTTAACTTTTAATTCTTAACCGTGAGATTTTAATGAAAAAAAGGATACTCTTTTTATTCATTTTTTTATTACTCAGCCATCCTCTATATGCTGATACGTCGCCAGAAGAATCTATTGCCAAAATTGTCAAGGTGATGGCTAATGATGATTTTGCTGCCGCGGAGAAACTGGTTGACCGGTTCTTAGAAGAGCGTCCGGAAGATATCTGGCATTTCAGAGCCCTTTATTTAAAAGCACACATCAGCAGCAAACTCTCCAGGCTAAATAATGCTGTTGATATTTATTCGAAGCTTCTTTCCCAATACCCGCAGTTAAAAGACTATACCATGTTAAAACTGGCAGAAGCCCACCTGGAACTGGGAGAGGAGAACAAATCGCTTCAACTATTAAATCGCATTTTAAAGGAGTTTCCTCAGAGCAGCCTGCGCCCTTATGCAAAATTCTTTCTTGGAAAACTCCATTTTAACAGGGATGATTTAGGAACAGCGTATAAGTTTTTCACAGAGATTATTGAAAAATATCCTAAAAACGATCTGGTACCGGAGTCGATGCTTTTTATCGGAATTATTTTCAAAAAACAGGGGAAGATAATTAAAGCCTATGAAACTTTTACTAACCTTTTTCACTCTTTTCCTTTAAATGAATTTTCAATAGAAGCGGAAGAAAAAATTAGAGAAATGAGACAGGCTAAAATCAAACTTCCTGAATTCCCCCCTAATTTCATTTCCAGGAGAATTGAATTGTTAATGAAGCAGGGGGAATATTCTATTGTTTCCAGGGAATGCAAAAAATATCTCAAAATCTACACGACAGGAAATTTATTTCGAGACTTAACTTTTAAACTCGCCAAAGCTTATACTGCTATGAAAAAGAAAAAAGAAGCGCTTCAAATTTACAAATCATTTATTACAAAAAATCCTTCCGGCTCACGTGTTCCTGAAGCACAATATAAGATTGCCAGTATATACTGGAACCTGGGAAAACACAGAGACGCCATAGCATATTCCAAAAAAATCATTAATAACTTTCCCCATAGCTCCTATGCTGAAAGAGCCTATTACATTATAGGACGAATTTCCGTTCAGAATAAAAAATACCGGGAGGCGATTTCCCAGTTTCAGAAAATGACTACAAAATATCCACACGGCTCTTTCGCGGTTAGCGCGCATTGGCATATCGGTTTGATAAATTATATATCCGGGAACTACCAAACAGCGGCTAAAAAATTTGAGACGACCACTTCCCTGTTTCATGATTCACCGCTTCGGGGCCAGCTTCTCTATTGGGCAGGAAAGTCCAATGAAAAAGCGGGAGAAACCGGGGCTGCCCGCAGTTTTTACGAGATGGCAGCAAAAGAGTATCCTTACAACTATTACGGCTACCGGGGAAAAGTTAAGCTCGGTAAAAAATCGGGAAGTAAATTAAAAATGATCAATCCTTTTTTGCAGAGGAAATTAAATTCTGTTGAGGTCTATAAAGATTTAAAGACCAAAATGAGAAATGAAGACCATTTTCATTTTATTAGAATTAAAGAACTCATTGCTCTTGGTTATTATGAAGATGCTGCTGGGGAGATTCGCATGATAGCAAGAAAAGTTTCCGTCAACACCCCGGAAAAAATTTTGTGGGCTGGAAATCTTTATATTAAAGCAAGAGGATACGTTAAGGCATTAAGAATCATTGAAGGTTTTTTAAAGGAGCTTTCTTCAAAGAAGCAGTTGGAACTGTCATTGGAATATTGGAAGCTGTATTTTCCAATTGCTTACCGTGAGCTTGTTAATAAAAACGCCAAAGACTATAAGCTCGATCCGTTTTTAATAGCGGGCTTGATGCGTCAGGAGAGTTCTTTTAATCCTGATTCTCTTTCGAGGAGCGGCGCCATAGGGCTGATGCAATTAATGCCGGAAACAGGCAAACATGAATTTAAAAAGAGATATAAAAGTGCGTTTCATGAAGAAATTCTCTACACTCCGAGAGTAAATATTTCCCTTGGTTCCCAGCATATGGCACACTTGCTCAAAAAAGCTAAGGGGGATCCGGTTATAGCTCTTGCAGGTTATAACGCGGGATTAAGCCGTGCCTTGAAATGGAAGAAAACAATAATAACTCCAGACCCTGATCTTTTTATTGAGATGATTCCTTTTCGTGAAACAAAATCGTATGTTAAAAAAGTTATGCGCAATTATTTCAATTACATAATGCTTTATGGCGATGGGGAGGAAAAAGATAAAGTACTGGTTTTAAATACAAAAGATTTGTAAAGTTCATTTAATCGCAGAGGCGGCCGGGGCCGCAACCAAATGGGCTACCGCCCTGATGCTGCTAATAAAAATTGTGTTAATAAAACACAGTTTTATACGTTTTCAGTGCAGAGTAGCAGGGGCACAACCACAATTAGGGTTCAGGGATCAGTCGTCACGGGTCAAGAATTAAGAAAATCTGATTGCCGGCACCTGAATCCTTTAAAATCTTATCTGTGTACTTTGCGACCTCTGCGGTAAATTATAAAAAGTTTATCAGAGAGAACCAATCTATTGGCTGAAATAATTATAAAATGCGGAGAAATAATCGATGGTACCGGGAAACCCGGGTATAAAGCCGATATTGCTTTAGAAAAAGATAAAATAGCGTCTATCGGCAAGATAGAAACTAAAAATGCGGATAGTGTGCTGGATGCATCCGGCCTGGTTGTTGCTCCGGGATTTGTAGATATTCATTCTCATTCGGATTATTATCTTTTGATTGATCCGCGGGCAGAATCCAAGATTATGCAGGGAGTTACCACTGAGGTAGGGGGAAACTGCGGTTATGCGGCAGCACCAATTTTTGGAGAACTGCTTAAAGAAAGGCGAAGAAATTATCTTAAACAATTTGATATCCATCTCAACTGGACTAACCTGAGCGGCTATTATGAAAAACTCGAAGAAAAAGGAACCGCAGTAAACTTCGCGCCTTTACTCGGACAAAATACCATACGCGCTTCGGTTATGGGATATGAAGATAGAACTCCGGAACCGAATGAAATAAAAAAAATGGAACTGATCGTTTTGGATGGATTAAAACAGGGGGCTTTCGGGATGTCTGTCGGGCTTATATATCCTCCTTCTTGTTACGCAAAAACAGAAGAGTTGATCCGTCTTTTTAAGGTTGTGGAAGAGTGCGATGGTCTTTTCACTTGCCACATGAGGAGCGAAGGAGAAAAATTACTGAAAGCAATTGAAGAAACAATACAAATTGGCCGGGAAACCGGTGTGAGAACACAAATATCCCATTTAAAAACTGCAGGAAAAAAAAATTGGGATAAAATTCAACCGGCTCTGGCATTAATAGAAACCGCGTTAGAAAATGGCACGGATACCGCTTGCGACAGGTATCCTTACACTGCATCTAATACCGGTCTTTCCGCCCTTTTGCCGGATTGGGTGTTTGAAGGGGGAATTCAAAAACAGATGGAACGACTTCAGGATAAATCAACAAGGGAGTTGTTGAAAAAAGAAATTTTAAAATGCCACCCGGAACCGGAACACTGGCAAACAGTTTTGATTTCCCAGGTGGTCACAGATAAAAACAAAGACCTTGAAGGGAAAAAAGTTTCCGTAGGCGCAGAACTGCGAAAAAAAGAGATTTTTGATTTTATTTTCGATCTGCTACTGGACGAGCAGAGCCAGGTGGAAGCTATATATTTCTGCATGTGTGAAGATAACTTTCAAGAGATTATCAAAAAGGATTATGTAATGATAGGAAGCGACAGCGGAGCAAAGAGCATCAACGGACCTCTTGGTGACGGTACGCCTCATCCGAGAGGATTTGGAAGTTACCCGAGAGTGCTGGGAAAATATGTACGGGATGAAAATGTCTTAGAGCTTCCTGTTGCAATTAAGAAGATGACTTCAGACCCATGCAGCCGACTAAAGATTGCAGACCGCGGAATAATTAAAGAAGGAAATTATGCTGACCTTGTACTGTTTGATCCTAAAAAAATAAAAGATACTGCTACATACGAAAACCCGAAGCAATATCCGGAAGGAATAGAATACGTGTTTATAAACGGCAAAATGGCTGTAAAAAAAGGAAAGCCCACAGGTATTTTAGGTGGCAGAGGTTTGAAAAAAAATTAGTATTTCTTTATTAAGAATCTTTCGTTTGAACTATTGTCCGCTTATATGCCGGTTTTGATCTTCCGTAGATTTTTTTTCCAGAGTGGGTACGCCGCTTATATGCTGGTCTTTTTCTTCAATACTGCCTGGTGCAGTCATTGGCATTCCGCTAATATGCTGGGCAGCTTCTTCTTCATTTTTTGCTTCCGCTGATATTGATTTTTCGATTACTTGCTGCTCGCTTTCTTCATTGCTTGTTTCTGCTTTTTGCTCAGGGACAGTATCTCGGCTGGAAATTCCAGCTTCTTGGCTTACAGCTTTGGTTACATCTTTATCACTTTTATCATTCCCTTTCCCAATCATAATCAAGAGGAAAACTATAATTATCAATATTACAATAATTATGTGTTTTATATTCATAATTACCTTTTCTTCATTTGTTTTAGGCTCTTTTTGACATTATTACTTAGAGCATAAAATAGTTTACATTTTTCCATAAGGGTGCTCTGTCATCTTGAGCTTTCCGAAGTAGAATGCCTTGTTGAGTTTGACAAAGTATAAAATCATCTTTGAACGGCCACATGCTTCGACATTGCCTGTCCTGAGTTAATCGACGGGCTCATGCTTCGACAAGCTCAGCAGGATAGTTATGCTCAAAAAAATGTAACCTATTTTATGCTTTCCTTAGTAACCCATCTGTAAATTTAATGGCCTTAAAAAATAATAAGTCTGGTAATTTTCAAAATCAAGCTAAAAAATGGACTGGTTTGAATTGACGAAATCGCAACCTGCTCGACAAAGTTCGATTCTTCCTGAATTCCCGTAAAATCATGCGGGAATTACCGTTTTTATGTGATTATGTCCGTTTGCGAAAACCTAATCGGACGACGTTGCGCTTAACTGTCAACTATATTTACATAAAATAAAACTAAGTATACAGGAAAAAATGAACAGATTATTTTGTGCAAGTCAATTTTTTTTGTCGTAATATCTTAATAAAATCATTAAAATCAAATAGCTGTATAATTTCAGCCTGCTATTTAAAAAATTGGCATATATATTGCTATCTATATGCATAGAGTTAATAATTAATATTTCAATTATTAGACTTTTTTAAAAATAATAATCTTTTTAACCTATTAATTGGAGATGTGATGAATTCTGAAGTAGAATTTTTAAAAAATCTCAGCTTTTTTGAAGGGTTTTCTCTGACAGAGTTGGAACAACTTTTAGAGCTAAATCGAATCGACAGATATAATATGGGTGAGACCATCGTTAAAGAGAATGAAGAGGACGAGAGCAATGCGGGTCATTATTACGTAATTTTAAGAGGCGCGGTTGATGTCTTAAAACAAAATAGAAAACTGACAACCCTGGAGCAAGGAGACTGTTTCGGAGAATTGGCCTACCTTACTAAAGAGAAAAGGACTGCAGATGTAATCGCTGTTTCCGATCAAACCCTTTTACTTGAAATCGATGGATGGAAAATTGATCGTATTAAAACATCCGATATAAGAAATAAATTAATCCGAAAAATAGCGATTACACTGGCAAAAAAACTTACAAACGCGAGCGAGATGCTTGCCAATAATTTTGGTTTTACGGATGATATCCAGGAAGTTTTAAATGAAAACAAGTTAAAGGAATTAAATTTATTTCAATTTTTATCCCGGGCAAGACTTTTAAAATCGATTCCTTTTTTTGCTCCGTTTTCCACAGATCAAATCGCTGAGATCCTCTCTCTACCTCACTCATTTGTCTCTCCAAAGGATAATCAAATAATAGGAAGTAGCAAAAAACCTATCGGAAAATTTCATATCTTCTATATTATATTAAAAGGATTGGTTAAAGTCGTGAAACAAGGAAAGATAGTTTCGACTCTAAACCAGGGTGACTGCTTTACACAGGTAGAGAAATTAGATGACGGCAAAGAACAAAAAACAGATTTAGTCGCAGAAAAAGGAAGTAAAATTTTTGCATTTAATTTTGGTATTTTTGAAAATGCCAGCAAGGAAACACAGTTACTATTCTACAAACAATTCGGCAAGCATCAGGCCCGCCGATTAGCTAATTAGAAATGAATATCCTATACTCAACTTCTTCCTGATTTACAACAATCTTCAAGACCGTATCTTTTTATCTTTTTAATTAAGCCATGGCGGCTAAGGCCAAGTAATTTTGCTGTTTGCAACTGGTTGCCATTCGTCTCTTTTAGAGCATTTTTTATCATTTTCACTTCCAGTTCCCTCACCTTTTCTTTTAAAGGACTAACATCTTCTCTATCAATAATCTTATTATTGGTTATAGCCTCTGAAAGATCGTCCAAGGTTATCCAGTTATCGCTGCTCAGGGTCAAAAGGCGTTTGACTTCATTTTCCAGTTCACGAACATTTCCAGGCCAGTGATAATCTCTCATGCTCTTCAGTGCCTCTGGAGAAAATTTAATGATTTCCCTGTTATTCTCTTTGCAAAGCAGATCAATAAAATGATTCAGGAGGAGAGGGATATCCTCTTTTCGTTCTGCTAATGTTGGGACATGGATCGTCACAACATTTAGACGATAATAGAGATCTTCACGGAAATTCCCTTTCTCAACTTCCTGTTTAAGATTTTTATTGGTTGCGGTAATGATTCGAGTATCTACATTAATTGTCTTTCTTCCTCCAACTTTCTCGAATTTTTTCTCCTGGATAATTCTGAGGACTTTAGCTTGAGTGGATACGCTCATATCAGAAATTTCATCCAAAAACAACGACCCCTTGTTTGCCTGTTCAAATTTTCCAATCCTCTTATCTACCCCAGTCGCAACTCCTTTTTCTACCCCGAATAATTCGCTTTCAAGCAGCCCATCTGGAATGGCCGCACAATTTAGTGTTATCAATGGATATTTGCTCCTGGGGCTGGTATAATGAATGGTTTTTGCGACTAACTCCTTACCGGTGCCGCTCTCTCCTGTAATAAGTATGTTCTCCTGACTACCACTTACTTTCTTTATTAATGATAGAATTTCCTTTATGGAGGGACTGATACCTATAATGTTATCAGGATAAAAGGTACGGCTCAATTCCTTGCGAAGGTTAATGTTTTCTTTTGCCAGAGAATCTTTGGCGTGCATTAATTCCTGATTCAACAGGGTATTTTCAATAACTATGGCTGCTTGAGCGGACAGTGCAAGAAGCATCTCTCCATCCTCTTTGGTGAAATTCCCTTTTTTTTTGTTCATGCTCTCAAATACTCCATAAATCTGACCCTCTCTATTTATCATAGGAACACAAAGAATATTTCTTGTTTTGTAGCCTGTTTTCCGATCAATCTCCGGGTTGAACCTGGAATCCTCATAAACATTGTCAATATTTAAAACTTCACCGGTAGTAGCTACAAATCCGGCAATTCCGATGTTGGCAGGAAAGCGAATTTCAACACCACTTGTCCCTAAAGCTACCTTTGACCAGAGGTAATTGGTATCTTTGTCCAGGATAAATAGAGAGCTTCGATCAGCATCCACAACTTTATTAGATTCTTCCATAATAGACTCTAAGAGGCGTTCTAAATCCTTTTCCGAATTGATTAGCCTGGATATCTTCAGAATAATATCAGCAATATTCTTTTTCATTACATTTTTTCACTATAATGACAACACTGTTAACACTAAATGTAAAGCAAGCATACAACAAAACCCCAGTATGTGCCATTTTTTTTGTAGTATGCCAAGCAAAACGAATTTTTAATTTTGCTCTCCTTATTATTGAAAAACTTGTTGCATCTATTTGTTTCAAGGTACCGCTATAGCGGTAAAAAACTGTATAAAAAAATTTTATTTTGGAATCAGTATTGTGTTGACCTGAAAAAGTACTGGTGGTATTATAAAAAAAGAAATGAGGATTTTAGGGATTGATACTTCTTCGCCAAAAGGGAGTATTGCCATTACGCTAAAAAATAAAATAATTTCTGAAAAAGCCATTTCAGGTAATACTTCTTATTCAAAAAACCTTTTTTTTATAATTGATTCTATTCTTCAGGATACTAATCTTAGCATCTCTCAAATTGACGCCTTTGCTGTCTCTATAGGTCCGGGCTCTTTTACCGGTTTGCGAGTCGGGCTGAGCAGTGTTCTCGGCTTCTCGTTAGCTCAAACAAAACCTGTTGTTTCAGTCGAGACACTTTTAGCCATGGCGCATACTATCCCTTTTACTAATAATATAATTTGCCCTATTATTGATGCCAGAAAGGGAGAACTCTATACTTCTTTTTTCCAATATAATGAAAACGGTCAAATTTGCAGGCTTGGAGAAGACCGAACTGTAAAACCTGATTTGCTGCTTAATGAAATTAACAAAACCACTCTTTTTTTTGGAAGCGGAGTCGATGCTTACGGCAGACTTTTATGCGAGAAACTTAAAAACCTGGCTGTTTTTGATAACGGTTCTTCAAATACTACAGCCGCAAGTGTGGCAAAGTTGGCTTTTGAAAAAACTAAAAAGGGAGAGAAAACAGATTCAGCTCAATTAAAGCCGAAATATGTTCGCCGGTCCGAAGCTGAAATGAATTTCAATTGAAATCCCCTGTGGCAAGCCACTGGGAACTCGCTCGCTAAACACTTTAAAAAAATTTAACTAGATATTTTACTTACGCTAATTATTATATTATTAAATTTTTCATATTTTTAAATGGAGGGGGTGCTTATGGTTGTAGAAGAAGAATTAGTGGAAAAAATTTGCAGAGAGAATAAAGGGTTTAAAAAACTCTGGGACAATCATTATGAGTTAAAAGATAAAATTCAGGAATTTGAAAAAATGAAATACCTTACCCCTGAGGAAGAATTGGAAAGGAAAAAACTTAAAAAAATAAAACTGAAAGAAAAAGATCTCATTATGCAGATGGTGAGTGAATACCGTTCAAAACAGGTATAGGCAGTTGAACAAGGGTGTTTGAAGCTCCCTATGATAAGGTTGCAGAGAGTCTTCACAATTTTTTCATTATGGTAAAATCGGATGGCTGCCAAAAAACTTTTTTTGTTGAAATAGAGTACAACCTTTGTATTGTCACAATAATTACGGTTTTTATTTATCACCCACTTATACTTTTAAAAAAATTGTTGACAAAGGTTTAGAATATGTGATATTAAATCTCTATCAGCACTTCTGTTAATATCTGACCTCAAACAAGTTTCCTGCATGAGGATAATTTTTTTGTAATTCACAATTTAGCAACAAATCAAGGAATATCCCTCGAAGAAAAATCACTAAATTGACAAAACTGCCTTGAAAATCATATCAATCGAAAAACTTCCAGAGGTTTTATAGCTATATTTGTCATCTAAAGCAAAACTGGACTTTTCTCAATATGCAATCTACGGAGAGACATTATGAATCTTGTTGAACTAAAAGAAAAAAACATTTCGGAGTTAACCAGCATAGCTAAAGATCTTAAGGTGCATAGCTATAGTGGCTTAAGGAAACAGGAATTGATCTACAAAATATTGGAGACGCAAACGAAAAAGAATGGTCAGATATATGGCGAAGGGATATTAGAAATTTTACCGGATGGTTTTGGGTTTTTGCGCGCAACAAGTTATAACTACCTGCCAGGGCCTGATGATATTTACGTGTCACCGTCACAAATTCGCCGTTTTGATATGCGAACTGGAGACACTATCTCCGGGCAAATCAGACCTCCAAAGGATAGTGAGCGTTACTTTGCATTGCTAAAGGTTGAATCTGTCAACCTGGAAAATCCTGAGTCAGCTAAAGATAAAATACTTTTTGATAATTTAACCCCTTTGTATCCGCAGGAAAGGATTAACCTGGAAGCTTTAAATGGAGCGGATTATTCCGCGCGTACAATGGATCTATTGACTCCTATTGGAAAGGGGCAGAGAGGGCTGATTGTTTCTCCACCACGAACCGGAAAAACTATGCTGCTCCAATCTATAGCCAAGAGTATAGAAATGAATCATCCGGAAATCTTTCTTATTGTTCTTCTAATTGATGAACGGCCGGAAGAAGTTACTGATATGATTCGCACGGTTAAAGGTGAGGTCATTAGTTCTACCTTTGACGAACCAGCGCAGAGACACGTTCAGGTGGCTGAAATGGTTATAGAAAAAGCAAAAAGGTTAGTAGAACATAAACGGGATGTGGTAATTCTTTTGGACAGCATTACACGATTAGCCAGGGCTTACAATTCCATCGTGCCTCCCAGCGGAAAAATCCTTTCCGGTGGAGTGGATTCTAATGCCCTGCAAAAACCGAAAAGGTTTTTCGGAGCTGCCAGAAATATAGAAGAAGGAGGAGCACTTACTATAATTGCCACCGCCCTGGTTGATACCGGTAGCCGCATGGACGATGTGATTTTTGAGGAATTTAAAGGCACCGGCAATATGGAAATTCATCTGGATCGGAAGCTGGTTGATAAAAGAGTTTTTCCGGCTATAGATATTAATCGCTCTGGAACACGGAAAGAAGAGTTATTGATTGACCCGGAAGATCTGAACCGAATATGGATTTTAAGAAAAGTTCTGCAGCCACTTAGCATAGTTGAAAGCATGGAACTTCTTCTTGATAAAATGAGGCAAACTAAAAGCAATAAAGATTTTCTTGATTCAATGAACCAATCTTAACAAGCATAGAGGATAAAAATAATGAAACCTGACATTCATCCTGAGTACTCTGAAACAACTGTTAAATGTGCGTGTGGAGAAACCTTTCAAACCAGGTCAACTGCTAAAGATATTCATGTGGAAATTTGCTCAAAGTGTCACCCTTTTTTTACAGGAAAACAAAAGTTAGTTGATTCAGAAGGAATGGTGGAAAGATTTAAGAAAAGATACTCTAAAAAAAACGTGAAAACTTCAAACACAGGGGAGCAAGAAAAAACATAAATGAAGCTACAATTAGAATATTATGTTTGAAAAATTACATGCTTTAGAGAAGAGGTTTGATGAACTAAATAACCTCTTGAGCCAACCGGATGTAATTGCAAACCAGTCAAAATTTCAGAAACTCGCCAAAGAACACGCCAGTTTAAAAAAAATCGTTGATACCTTCCAGCTGTATAGAAAAAATATTGAAGCGCTTAGTGAAAATGAGGTGCTTCTTAAGGACGAAACACAGGAAAAAGAGTTACGAAAGCTGGCCGAAGACGAACGTAAAGAGATCCAGGCAAAACTTGAAAAAATAGAGTTTGATCTAAAAACTCTTCTTATTCCTAAAGACCCCCGAGACGAAAAAAACATTATTCTTGAAATTAGAGCTGGAACAGGAGGCGAAGAAGCCGCTCTTTTTGCTGCTAACCTTTTTCGTATGTACAGTAAGTACGGAGAACAACAAGGATGGCGCATAGAAACTCTGAGCAGAAATGTTACCGGCAAAGGAGGCTTTAAAGAAATTATCTCTTCCCTTGAAGGAAAAAATGTCTTCAGTTTTCTAAAATATGAAAGTGGAACACACCGGGTTCAAAGAGTTCCAGAAACAGAGGCTTCCGGCAGAATTCATACTTCGGCGGTTACGGTGGCTATACTCCCTGAAGCAGAGGAAATAGACATAGAAATAGATCCTAATAAGATTAAAGTAGATATTTTTAGATCCTCAGGGCCAGGAGGACAAAGTGTCAATACAACCGATTCTGCAGTTAGAATGACTCATATTCCAACAGGAATCACTGTATCCTGCCAAGATGAAAAATCCCAGCATAAAAACAAAGCAAAGGCTTTAAAAGTTTTAAGGGCAAGGTTGTTGGACGCCGAGGAAAGAAAGAGTCGTGACGAAAGGTCTTCTGAAAGAAAAGCCCAGGTTGGCACCGGCGATAGAAGCCAACGAATACGCACTTATAATTTTCCACAGGAAAGAATAACTGATCACCGAATCGGTTTGACCATTTATAAATTATCCAGCGTGATGGATGGAAACCTCGACGAGCTTCTTGAAAAACTACAAATCCATTTTCAAGCCGAAGCAATGAAACAACGTGAATCTAATGAATTATCTTCCAGCAAACCCCAAAAAGTCTTGAACAAGGAATTAGACAGAGTGTGAATAAGTTAATAATTTTAAAAGCCTGCTGAATGCCTTACAAAAAATAGAATTTTTCTCTGCAAGTTCTACTCTCTCTACAGTGATCCTATTTACTTTTTAGTAAACCGTCCTCCAAAACTACCTGCAAATTTTGAGCGGATTTCATCCATTAACTCAGGCGTTATTAATTTTATACTATTCTCTAATGCATGTTTTTCCAATCCCTGTTTAGCTATTCCTCTGGCAAAAAAAGGTATCTTTTTTAATCGTTCTTGAGCCTCCGGCGTCCAGGAAAAGCCTTTATTATTATCTTTATCCTCTCGTGATGATTCGTTTTCAATACCAAACTGAATGGCTGTTGCAATATTAATGACGTGAGTATTTCCCTTAACCGGTTCATAATTGCACCATGGATCTTCGCCGAACGTATTGTTATTATCAGCTAAAGCCCTTGCTCTGCATCCTCCACATAAAAGTTTGAATTCACAATACTCACATTTTCCTTCATATTTTGGATAGCGGAATTGTTGAAAAAGACCAGCGTCATTCCAAATTTCTTTGAAGTTTGTAGCCTTCACATTACCGACACTATTAGGCATATAGGGGCACGGAGTAATGTCTCCTCCAGGGGTAATCCTGCAATAATTTGTCCCCGCGCGGCACCCCCCCACGTACCCTTTTAATAGAGGAGAATTTTTATCCATCTGATAAGCGATTCTTTTAAAATGTGGGGCGCATTTTGCCCTGACCATCATCCCATTATAGTTCCCATGAACTTTATAAACATAGGACAGGACTTCTTCATATTGTTTTGGTGTAATATCGGTCATCTTTTCTCCCCTGCCTGTGCACACAAGAAAAAACAGATAAAATCCGGTTGCACGCAGTTTATGCGCAAAATCTATCATCTTTGGTATTTCATCATAATTATCTTTAGTAACTGTGGTTTGAATCTGAAAATCAAGGTTATATTTTTTGGCGGCTTCAATTCCCTTGATTGCTTTTTCCCAGGAACCCGAAAGGCCGCGTAGGCGATCATGTGTTTCGGGATGAATAGAATCGAGACTAACTCCTATCCCTTTTATTCCGGCATCAAGCATTTTAGGAACAGTAGCATCATTGAGCAAAAGGCCATTAGTTCCCATAACTACCATAAACCCTTTGTCATTGGCATAAGAGGCAATTTCATAGATATCTTCCCTGAGAAGAGGTTCTCCGCCAGTCAGGATGAGGCAGGCATGAGGGTTGACTTCCGCCATCTGGTCAATTAGTTTCCGGCATTCCGCAGATGAGAGTTCATCTACAACATCACCGTTTAAAAAAGAAGCATCCAGATAGCAGTGGGAACAACGCAGGTTGCATCTCTTTGTAAGATTCCAGGATATAACGTAAGTTTCAAAGGCCATATCTATGTTTGCAGAATTGAGGGGTCGGAGGTCAGAGAACGCTTTTTAACTTCTGATACTGACAACTGATCCCAGTTCATTTTATTCCACACATTCCTGAGCCGCAAGCACCAGTATTATATCCACAGGCAGGTGTAACACAGGAGGGATCTGAAGCATTGGAAGATGGACTAATAGCCGAAAAAGTGGAAAAACTTTTTTTTATATTTTTACTTTCACATTTAGGACATGAAACTTCTTTTCCATTGCCAAAAGTCAGCACTTCAAATTTTTCGGAACATTTTTTACATGTATATTCATAAATAGGCATAACTAAATCTACCACAGATCTTACCGCATTACGAACGTATTTTCAATTTGGCTTCTATATTATATTTTAAAATAAAATATATTGCGGCTACGCCATCTTTCCAGCCTATTTTTTTTCCTTCACTGTAATCTCTGCCGCTGTATGAAATTGGCACTTCGTATATTTTATAATTATTGCTATGCGCAATTTTAGCTGTAACCTCTGGCTCAAAACCAAACCGGTTCGATGACAAAGAAATATTCTTAATCACATTTGATTTAAATGCTTTATAACCTGTTTCCATATCCGTGAGATTCAAATTTGTCATCATATTGGAAAACAGGGTTAAGAACTTGTTTCCAAGATAATGCCAGAAGAATAAAACTCTATGCGGCCCTCCCTGAAATCTTGAACCATAAACAACATCGGCCCTGCCATCAAGCACTGGCTTAAGTAGCTGAGGGTAATCCGCAGGATCATATTCCAGGTCTGCATCCTGAATAATGACAATATCTCCTGAAATATTTTTTATAGCTGTTCGTACCGCCGCTCCTTTTCCGCGGTTTCTTTCATGATAAAAAATCTTAATTTTCGACTGTTGACTCAGTTTTTGCAGAACATCTTTTGTGCCATCCGTAGAAGCATCGTCTACCACAATAATTTCTTTATCATAATCCGCACTTTGTACTTTTTTAATAATGTCGGCAATAGTATTTGCTTCATTAAATACAGGTATAATAATGGATAATTTCATATTTTCCCGCTGCTATATACATGGTTTAACATTTTATACAATATTTTTCTTCTTTTCGGAATCAAAAGGATAAAAATACAATTAATTAAAGATGAACTAAAAGGCACGCATTAGTATGAATTATTTTAAACGTCTTAATCCCAGCTATCTACTGCCTGAGTAATTTCTTTTAGCTTTTTTTCAAGTTCTTCACGTTTGCTTTTCGATTTTTTTTCTTCTGTTTTTTTGTCAACACATACAGGTTCACCATACATTACTTTTATTTTGGAAAAAGGAAGCGGAATAATAAACCGGTCCCAGGTATTCAGTTGAATTTTATTTTTAGCTCCATAAGCCACGGGTAGAATAGAAACGCCCGTCAAATAAGCAAGGTTTATTATACCTTCTTGGACCTTATAGAGTGGTCCCCTGGAGCCATCGCCAACCACAGTAACGGACTTTCCTTTCTTAATACTCCTTGTCATTTTCAGTAGCGCGGGCCCGCCTTTTTTAAAAGATGACCCGCGAATACTTGAGAATCCAAATATTTTCGCGGTTCTTGCAACAATTTCACCGTCTTCACTCGGACTTGTCAGAATTGTAGATTTACTTGAAAACCTGTAAAGGTACGGGAAGTAGAGCATCCTGCCATGCCAGAAAGTATAAATAATCGCTTTGCCCTGCTTTTCCAGCCGGGACTCGACATCACGATTTATAATTTGAACGCGTAATGTTTTTCCGATCAAATATAAAATTACAAAAAGAACATAAGGGAGTATGTATTTATAAAGATTTTTCTTCATAAAGGCAATTAATAATGCTCTTTGCTGTAGTTTGAGCGGCTTTTTTTTTCCCCAATAATTGCTCTATTTTAGCTAATTCCCGTTTTACCTGCTCATAATATTTTTGATCTGTAAGAGCTTTAAGACTACAGGACGCGATATTTTCCGGGGTCATTTTTTCCTGAAGCAATTCCGGTACTATTTCTTTTCCAGCAATAATATTTACAAGACCCACGTGTGAAATTAGCGCCAATATCCTCGCGAGAATAGACGTAATAAAATTAACTTTATAAATTATCACCATAGGTTTTTTCAATATTCCAGCTTCCAAAGTAACAGAGCCGGATGCAACAATTAAAAAATCTACCACAGATATTACATCATAAGTAAAATCCTTTATCACCTTAACTTTCAGCCCACTCTGTTTAATTTGAGTTACAACTTCATCCTCATTAACTGTTTTCGCAAGAGGCAAAGCAAACTGAGCTGTTGGAATCTCCTTCTTTATAATTCTGGCTGATTCCAGCATCACCGGCAGGAGTGTTTTTATTTCCTGGTTGCGGCTACCGGGTAAAATACCAATGATTTTCTGATTTTTATCAAGACCAAATATTTCATATGCTTTATCTCTTTCCAAGGCTGTTTTGACCTCGCCAATAAATGGATGCCCCACAAACTCCACATCCATCCCTGCATTCTCATATATTTCTTTTTCAAAGGGAAGAATAACAAACATCTTATTCACAATACGGGTAAGAAGCTTGAGGCGGATTTTTCCCCAAGCCCATACTTGTGGAGCGATAAAGTAAAAGACAGGAAGACCGTGTTTTGAAGCAATCCATGCTAACATCATGTTAAAAGTCGGATAGTCTATGAGGACAAGAGCCGAGTATTTTCCAGAAACAATTTCATATTCTATTTTTTTGAAAATCTTATACAATAACCTGATTTTTCCAAAAATTTCTAAAATACCAATAACTGCCATTTCATTATTATCCTGGAGGATATGGACGCCGGATTTTTTCATTTCAGTACCGCCAACACCAAAAATTTGTAAATCTGGTTTAAGTGCGGTTAAAGAACGGGAGAGGGCTGCGCCGTGAATATCTCCGGAAGATTCTCCGGTTATTATGAGTATTTTTTTTTCCATTATTTAAACTGCCACAATGGAAATCTTATATTTATTCGCAAGTTCTATCATTTTCTCTTTATTTACCACAAGGGTTCTTTCCGCTTCCAGAGCAAGAACAGCAGCTTTTCCTTTAATTATCATGGAGAGGGTAGTTTCTCCCACTGCAGGGATGTCATAACGAAAATCCTGTTTAGGCCTGCTGACTTTAACAACAACTGCCCCTTTTCCCGCTATTTTTAGACCCCGCATTATTGTTTGGTCTGTTCCTTCCATAGCCTCGACCGCAACGATTGATTTATTCTTTACCACAACGGTTTGCCCAATTTCCATTTGCGCCATTTCTTTAGCAATAGAAAATCCATATTGAATGTCTTCCCATTCGGATTTGGTCGATTTTCTTTTTGTCAACACGCCTTTAGATGGAAACAACTTTTTTAGAAACATGGATTGATCCAAACAGGTTATTCCCTCTGATTTCAACTCATCAATTACAACCATCATCAAAGATTTATCATCTTTTAGTTTCATGTTTTTCAAAATTTTAAGAGACCGAAAATCAAATATCTTTGTTTGGAAAATAACTTTTTTATCAACTTTGCCTATCATCAGGACATTTTTAATTTTTTCATTTTTTAAGGTTTTTAAGATTTTATTGGTTTGTCCTATGCCGAGATGAAAAACCTTGTTACAAACCGGCCGGAGGGAAGAAATGGAGTCTTTGGAGAGGGCGATGGCAACAACATTTATGTTATCTTCGGTAGCCTGTTTTGCCAGTATTATGGGCAATTCCCCTGTTCCTGCTATGAGACCTATTCTATCTAACTTCGCTATATCTGTTTTATTGTTCAAAATTAGTTATAAGAGAAGATGAGAGGATTATTAGAGATTCGCCTGGCTTTTTTTAAACTTGTCGCCAATTTCCAGGGCAACTTTTAAAGACCTCAATTCTTTATCAACTGATATAGATGAGGTGGCACCGTTTGCAGAACAGTCAAGAAAATGTTTTATTTCGAGCTTTAAAGGGTTCTCTCGGTGAACAAACAGTCTCTCCGTGAACGATTCCTGTTTGTAATGGAGTTCATGCTTTTCTAAACGGTGTTCAGAGGAAGCCCCACGATGAATATGAATCTCCTGATCAGTAAAGTCCAGATAAATGTAGGCGTCTTTTTGTGAAATAGCCATAGTTCTGATTTTATCTTGAGTTACGCGGCTGGCAATGATGTTAGCAATACAATTATTTTTAAACAGTATTTGAACACTTGCCAAATCATCATTCCCAGTAAAGTAAGATCGCCCCATAACATTAATATCGAGGATTTCCGACTCAACCAGGTTTAAAATTATATCAATATCATGTATCATCAGGTCCATTACCACGCCATCATCTTCAATTCTTGTCTGAAAAGGGCCCAATCGCCTGCTCTCTATTAATAGCGGCTCATGAACAATCTTTTTTAATTCTTGCACCGCCCCGTTAAACCTTTCTACATGGCCTATATGAAGAGTGCAATTATTTTTTTTCGCCAGTTCAAATAATTCAACAGCTTGATTAAAATTATCCGTAATTGGCTTTTCTAAAAGCACATTTACCCCGGCGTTCAAAAACTCTTTCGCTATTGAGTAATGCAGGCCAGTTGGGACAGCAATGCTTACAGCATCAACTTTGTCAAGTATCTTATGAAAGTCGTTAAAATAAGCAACGTTAAATTGTTTCGATATGGCTTTTCCTCTCTCTTCCTTAATATCAACAATTCCCACGAGATCAATTAAAAATAGTTCCGAATAAACCGCAGTGTGGTATTCACCCATTCTTCCGGTACCAATAACTCCAGCTCTAATTTTTTTCATACAATTGTTTCTCCGTAAAAAAATTGAGTGAATTTACTTATGGATTCCTCGTTTGGAAGTTTCAATGAATTTGAGCAAGTATTTTATTTCTTCACTTTCAGGAATCTCATTTTTTATTTTGTCTAAAGCCTGACTTGTATTTAAATTAGATCTCGAAATAAACTTAAACGCTTTTTTCAAATCGCTCCGAATAGAGAGGCTAATATTGCTTCTTTGCAAACCGACTGCATTTCTCCCGTAAAGCTTTGGAGGGTTCCCTTCAACCAGAGAAAAGGGTGGAACATCTTTTGTCAGTCGTGACATTCCCCCCACCATTGCCATCTTTCCAATACGAATAAACTGATGTATGCCGGCATGACCACCAATGACCACCTTGTCTTCTATAAAAACATGACCGGAGATACCTGTGTAATTAGTCGCGATTACATTATCCCCTATCTGGCAATCATGAGCAACATGAACATAAGCCATCAAAAAAACACCGCTCCCAATGGAAGTAATACCATTTTCCTTGCTGGAACGATGAATAGTAACAAATTCTCTTATTTCCGTGTTATTTCCAATTTGCACCCAAGATGGTATATCTTTGAAGCCAACAATTTGCGGAGGACCTCCCAGGACAGACCCAGAAGAAATTCTACAATTTTTTCCTATTTTTGTCCACTCCTCTATAACTACGTTTGCCCCCAGAACAGTGTCATTATCTATAGAAACATTTTGTCCAATATAACAATGTGGTCCTATTGTTACATTTTCGCCTATTTGGGCATTCTGGTGTACAATAGAGGTTCTGTGAACTGACATGAACTATTTAGACTCAAGCATGGCCATAACTTCAGCTTCTGCGACTAATTTCCCTTCGACAAAAGCATTGCCGCGAAATCGATAAATCGCACCGCGTCGTTTAATAACTTCTAACTCAAAACGCAATTGATCTCCCGGTACAACGGGTTTTCGGAATTTTGCTTTATCAATTCCCATAAAATAGGCAATTGACTCCGAACTTTTTCCTAATTCAATTGATGCGAATACGCAGGCAGCTTGAGCCATACCTTCAATGATTAAAACTCCTGGCATGACCGGGAATTTTGGGAAATGACCTTGGAAAAATGGCTCATTAGTCGTAACATTTTTTATCCCTACAACCCGCTTTCCCTTTTCTATCTCTATAATTTTATCTATCAGCAAAAAAGGATAACGATGTGGAATATACTTCTTGATTTCATTGATATCTATCATATTTCTTTTATCCTATTGAAGCTCCCTGCGACAAGCCCTTTGCAAATGAGTTTCAGAACAAACCGCCGGGAATCAGCGTAGGGCATTTACACCCTCCTATTAAGGGGGCATCTCTAACCCCGCAGTAAGCCTCGGGGAATGCGTTCGCTAAATACTTTCAAACTTATTTAGAAGACTTCTTCTTTCTATATTTCCTATTATATTCTCTAATAACCTTATCAGAAATATCTATAGCTTTATCACTATACACAGTAAATTCGCTGGAAGTTATATATGTATACCTGTCTTTTTTTCCAATTTCTTTGACAATTTCAAGAAGTTCTTTCAGAATTTTATTCGTGGCTTCCCGCTGCTTAATCCTTATTTCTTCTTCCGCGTCTTTAATATGTCTTTGCAGATTCCTGGATTCCGTTCTAAAATCAGCCTCTTTTTTTCGTTTAAGTTCTTCACTCATAATAAGGCCCTGCTTATTCAAGTCTTTTCTTAGTTCTTTTACTTTCGATTCCTTTTTTTTTATCATTTCCTGCTCTTTTTTTATTCTACGTTTCATTACTTCGACAATTTCCTTACCTCTTTTTGATTCTCGTCCTGCTCTATCGAGATTAACAATACCTATTTTAACTTTATCTGCGGCTATTGCCTTAGCTGGAATATACGTAAATATCAGCAGCAGAAAAATTAAAACATTGAATTTGCTCATTGTAGAATTATTCATATGACTCCTCTAAAAATTATTTTATTAAAAGTAATATATTTTAAAAAGTTCTGCCAATAATAAAATGAAATTCTGCCGGATTTTCACCTTCAGCTTGATCAAGTTTGTATCCATATGCTAACCCTATGGGACCCATAGGACTATAAAACTGTACTGCAACTCCAATACTATGCCTCATATTTGATAAGCTGAAATTTTCTCCTGTTAATGAGATGTCATCTCCGTCACCATAAACATTTCCACGGTCATAAAAAAGAATACCCCTTAAGGCGTTGGAAAAAGGGTACTGTATTTCCGCGTTAAAAAGGAGAAGTTGATCTCCCCCTAAAGGATCTCCGTCTTTATCTTTAGGGCCAACATCTCGGAAATTGAAACCGCGCAAATCTAAAGCGCCTCCCATAAAGTATCTTTCATAAATAGGAAGTACATCACCACTGTACCCTTGCGCGTAAGCGATTTTTCCATGAAGCATTCCCACAAGACCAAAGAACAAAGGAAAATAGTTGCTTTTTTCAGCTTGAAACTTATAAAAACTCAAACCGGTCAAGATTCCTCCCGCATATTGCACACTAAGTATTTCTTTGGTTCCTTTTGAGGGATTGAGACGATTGTCTCGAGTATCTCTCGTAATTGATGGGAAAATTCGGCTTGTAAATCGTTCTTCATTTTTTAAAAAATTCGTTTCATCTTCAGGAGCAACATCAGATATTTTAACTTTTTCATAACGATAACCGATATTACCCCACGTGAATTCCGTAAAAGACTTTCCCAGGCGTAATCCAGCACCCTGTCTTCTGGATTCAAAACTAAAAAAATCTCTCTTAGTATTAAATATATCCACTCCTGCGCTTATTTCCCTATCAAACAACCATGGCTCGGTAAAACTCAAAGAGAAATCTGTTCTCCTGGATGAAAACTCTGATGTAAACGCAAGTTTTTGCCCATTTCCAAACAGATTGTCCTGTGAAATTTGAGCAGTAACTATGGCATTATCAACTGAACTGTAACCTAAGCCTGCTCCAATGGTTCCGGTAGATCTCTCAACTACTGATGTAGTTATGTCGATAGTGTCATCCTTTTCCCCTCTGCCGGTTTGTATTTGCACGTCTTCAAAAAAGCGCGTATTCATAATTCTTTCTTTACTTCGCCTTAATTTTTCACTATCAAACAGGCTTCCCTCAGCAAACCTGAACTCTCGCCGAATAACTTTATCTTTAGTTTTAAGGTTTCCTGCAATTGTTATCTTCCCAATATATACTTTCCTGCCTTTATCAATTTTCATGGCAGTATCGACTACCTTTTTTTTAGCATTAACGACACGTTCCGGAATAACGTCCGCATAAGCATATCCCTGCCGCGAATAGAGTTCGGTAATATTAAAAACCCCTTCTCGTATTTTACTCAGGTTGTATACATCTCCTTTTTTTAAATTAACTTTTTTTCTTAGTTTTTTTTCTGGGAAAGTATCATCACCAAGGAATTCAATTTTACCTGTTTTATATTGTTCTCCTTCTTCTATTGGAATTTCAATAAAAATAGCGTTTTCATTTTTATTGACGTCAATTATTGGATCAAGAGCTTTTACATTAAGATAACCGTTTTCCCTGTAAAATAATTCCAAATTTAGCCGATCTGCCTTGATCATCTCTTTTTGATAAATGCCTGCGTCAGTAATAAATGAAAAGATGTTCTTTTCTTTCGTGTTCAATTGCTTTTTTAATTCCTTATCCGTAAACGCTTTATTTCCGGTAAAACCAATTTTCTTTATCCCTACCTTTTTATTTTCAGAAATTTTAACTACAATATCTATTTGATCTCCGCTAATTCTTTTAGCAATTGTACGCACAGTGGCTAAGAAAAACCCTTTTTCGTCATAGGATTTTTTAATCAGTTTTTCTGTTTTATTCACCATATTTTTATTGTAAAGAGATCCTTTTTGAAGGCCTTTAGAAGCAATCAGCTTTTTTTCCAGTGCTTTCGTGGATATCTTTTTATTCCCGACAAAAGAAATCTCTCTAATAGAAGCAATTTCTTTAACTATATAAATTAATTTAAGCCCGTCATTAAAGTCTTTAGCTTCTACCTTGATGTCCTCAAATTGTCCAAGACCGTATATAGCTTTGATGTCTTCATTGACTTTAGATGAAGAGTATTTTTCTCCCTTTTTCAATTTTATGTAAAACATAATGGTATCTTTATCTACCCGTTTATTTCCACGAATCTCTATTCTTTTCACTATTTTTCCTTCAGTTTGGCCATAGGCTTCCGGTACATCCCACGGGAAACATAAGTACGTTATAATGAAAAGGACTAAGAAGTAAGGATTAAATCGCATGATTTATCATTTTTTTAAAATTGAAGCCCCCCTGCAGCATTGCAGCAGGGAATTATTTTTTTTATGTTCGCTCGGTAAACATTTTCAAAGCAAATAATTTGGAACTTTATTTAATATCGTCATTATTTTGAAAAACTAAAAGATTTTTACCTTTAAAAATAAGGAGTTGTATGGTACCTGATTTTTTGGAGGACTGCAAAAAAATATTTTAAGAAGACAAGCTTGGGGATTAAGATAAAGCGGTGAAATAACTTATGGTAGTGCCTATTAGAGAATTCTTAGTATTAGCCTAACTGTACTGTACATGCATGCATAAAGCCTGCATGAACCTTTAACCGGAGAGACTCTTTATTAATCCAGGCTTTTCGATAAATATTAAGTGATTGTCCTGAAGACCAACTTCTACAACACCGCCCTCCTCGTATTTTCCCTTCAGCATTTCATCAGAGAGAGGGTCTTCAAGAAACTTTTGGATGCTTTGCCTCAGAGGTCTTGCGCCAAATGAAACATCATAACCTTTTTCAGCCAGCCAATCTTTAGCCTCATGTGTTATTTCAATAGTTAATCCTTTTTCTATCAGTTGATTGTTCAGCTCAGTCAAGTGAATATCTACAATACTCATGATATGCTTTTTTTCCAAATGTTTAAAAACAATTGTCTCTGTTACTCTGCTTAAAAATTCAGGGCTAAAACTTTTCTTCAAGTCTCCAGTAATAGTTTCTTTCATTTTCTCGTAAGATGTGGCAATGTCCTGTTTCTGAAATCCAAGTTTAGTTCCTTTCCCAACAGCTCGAGAACTAAGATTGGACGTCATAATTATAATGACATTTTTAAAATTAACTAATCGACCATAACTGTCTGTTAGTCTGCCATCGTCCAAAATTTGAAGCAGCATATTATAGATATCAGGGTGGGCTTTTTCAAGTTCATCAAAAAGCACAACTGAATAAGGTCTCCTTCTTACTTTTTCAGTAAGCTGTCCCCCCTCATCGTGCCCGATATATCCGGGAGGCGCTCCAGTAAGACGTGAGATATTAAATTTTTCTCCATATTCGGACATGTCCAGCCGAATCAATGCATCTCTATCACCAAACATAAATTCCGCAAGCGCCATTGCTAATTCAGTTTTTCCCACACCGGTAGGTCCTAAGAAAAGGAAGGAACCGATAGGTCTTTTAAAATCCGATAACCCTGCACGTGACCGACGAATTGCTTTAGTAATGGCTTCAATCGCCTCTTCCTGACCAACAACTTTTTGAGACAATTCCTTTTCCATTTCTTTAAGACGTTGAGATTCCTTTTTTTCAATTTTAGAAAGAGGAATTCCTGTCATGCTGGATACTACGTACGATATATCTTCTTCCGTAATAACCTGTTCCACTAATTTATTCTTATCTTTCCATTTCTTTTTTGCCTCTTCAAGTCCGCTCTTTAATTTTTCTTCTTTATCTCGAAGATCAACCGCCTCCTCAAAATCCTGGCTCTCGATTTTAGCTTTCTTATTTCGCGCTATTTCATCCATTTTTCTCTGGATTTCACGGATTTCAGGGGGGTACGTGACCTTTTTAAGTCGTGCTCTGGAGCAGGCTTCATCTATAACATCAATTGCTTTGTCGGGAAGGAACCGATCATTAATATAACGATCTGCAAACATAACAGTCTTATTGATGGCATAATCTGTTATTTTAGTATGATGGTGAAGTTCATATTCAGTCTTCAGACCTTTAATAATCTCTATAGTCTCTTTCACCGTCGGCGGATTGACCATAATAGGTTGAAACCTTCTTTCCAAAGCTCCGTTTTTCTCAATATACTTTCTGTATTCCTCTAAAGTTGTTGCTCCCACGCATTGAATTTCTCCGCGGGAGAGAGCAGGTTTTAACATGTTAGACGCATCCACTGACCCTTCAGCTGCCCCGGCGCCTACAAGAGTATGAAGCTCATCAATAAAAAGAATTATTTTATTATTGTTTGTACTGATTTCTTTCATAATTCCTTTTAGGCGGGCTTCAAATTGACCACGATATTTGGTACCGGCAACTAACGCTCCCAGGTCAAGGGAAATAACTCTTTTATTATATAATGTCTCAGGAACCTCTATTTCCATAATTCTCTGGGCCAAACCTTCAACAATAGCGGTCTTCCCTACCCCCGGTTCACCAATCAGTACCGGGTTGTTTTTAGTTCTCCGGCTTAATATCTGAATAACCCTTTCAATTTCTAAATTTCTCCCTATAACGGGATCCAGTTTTCCTTTCAAAGCCAAAGCCGTTAAATCTCTGCTGAACTCATCCAGAACAGGTGTTTTCTCTTCCTCCGGTATTGTCGCTACCGGTTTTTTCAACATACTTAAAATATTTTCCCTTGTCTCCGCGTAATAAATTCCGAATCCCGTTAATATTTTTGATGCCTGACCCTCTTTCTCTTTTACTAACCCCAAAAGGATATGTTCTGACCCAATATAATTGTGGCCCATGGCGCGAGCTTCTTCCACGGAATATTCTAAAACCTTTTTTGCTCTTGAGGTAAAAGGAATGTCGCCGATATTCACAACGGACGAACTTTGAGGAAGACTTTTTTCAACTTTCTCTCTCGCATTTTTAATATCAACTCCCATTTTATGAAGCACGTCAATAGCAATTCCGCCACCGTCTTTTAAAACACCAATAAGTATATGCTCGGTTCCAAGATATTCATGTCGATAATGCTCTGCTTCCTCACGCGCTAAAATAATGATTCGGCGCGCTCGTTCTGTAAATCTCTTAAACATTTTTTCCTTTCACCTCCCCAAAAAAATTGTCATAAAATTTTCCCGTCTTCCATGATTAATACCCTATCCATATCATCAGATAACTTATTATTATGCGTAACAACAACCAGAGTTTTATTTTTAGCTTGTTTTAGCTCTTTTAGCAGATGATGCACCTTCTCACCTGTCTTTTGGTCCAGATTACCGGTGGGCTCATCAGCTAATATAACCTCCGGGTCATTCGCTAAGGCGCGCGCAATTGCGACTCTCTGCTGCTCTCCACCTGATAGTTCTCCGGTTTTATGACTTAACCTATCACCCAAATCCAAATCGCCCAGAATCGTATTTGCTTTATCCAAGGCGTCTTTCTTTTTAATACCCTGAATCAATAAGGGCATCATCACATTTTCCTGTGCGGTAAATTCAGGCAGTAAGTGATGAAACTGAAAGACAAAACCAATATTTTTATTTCTAAAATCAGCCAGCCGCCGATCATTCATTTCAAAGAGATTAGTATGATTAAAAAATATCTTACCGGTCGAAGGGCGATCTAAAGTACCCATTAAATGGAGAAGCGTACTTTTTCCAACTCCCGATGGTCCCATGATCGCGACCATCTCTCCCTTCATTATACCAAAATTTAAATTTTTTAAAACCTTTAAATTTTCTTTACCGGTTTTAAAAGATTTCTCAAGGTTCTGAACTGAAATCAGAACCTCATTACTCATATCGCAAAGCCTCTACAGGGTCTAACTTAGACGCCCGCCATGCCGGATAGAGAGTCGCTAAAAAACTGATAAGAATCGACGCACCGGCAATCATTATTGCATCAAAATAATTGATTTTAGCGGGAAGTTTATCCAAATAATAGACATCACTTGGGAAAATATCTATTGAAAATAATTTTTCAACGAATACCACAATTTCATTAATATAAGGTACAACGGTAAAACCACCAATCACTCCTAAAACTGTGCCGGAGAGTCCAATAATTAATCCCTCTATACTGAATATTTTCAAAATACTCCAGTTGGTTGATCCCATGGATTTCAAAATCGCTATATCCCGGCTTTTTTCCATCACAACCATAATCAAAGTACTTATTATATTAAAGGCTGCGACCAAAATAATCAACGTAAGAATTATAAACATTGCTATTTTTTCCATTTTGAGAGCGGAAAAAAGATTCTTATTCATCCGCATCCAATCTCTCGTATAATAGGGAAGCCCCAACCTCTCTTGAAGTTTCTCAGCCGTTTCCCTGGCTAAATAAATATCATCAACCTTTACTTCTATACCTGTTACACGATCCCCCATCTTAAAAAAATTCTGCCCTGATTTTATGGAGATGAAAGCAAGACTGGAATCATACTCATACATACCTGAATCGAAAATACCTACCACGCGAAATTTTTTTACCCGGGGAGTCATGCCGACAGGCGTCATTTTCCCCATAGGGGATATAACATTAATTATGTCGTCACGGGACGCGCGCAGATGTTCGGCCAATTCCTTGCCCACAATAATTCCATCCCGCTTGATTTGCTCTGCCTCCGACGTCTTTTTCGTAATAACAGAATCTGTTGATTCCAGAAACTCTACTTTACCATCTATGAGATTTTTTTCAATATCAGTGACAGTTTGTTCCAGTTTTGGATCAATACCTCTGATTACAACGCCTGAGACATGGCCTTTGTGAGACAACATGACCTGGCTAATTATGAACGGCGCGGCTCCTAAAACATGCTCCTCTTTTTTAATTTCCTCAATTAGAGCCGGGTAATCCCGGATGCCGTCTTTACCATAAATGTTTACTAAAACATGAGAATAAGTTCCTAATATCTTATCCCTGATGTTCTCTCCAAACCCGCTCATTACTGCCAGGACAATAATAAGAGCCATCACCCCTAAAGTGATCCCACCGATCGATATAAACGTAATGAGAGAGATAAATGTCTGCTTTCTTTTTGCTTTTAAATACCGGAGCCCGACAAAAAATTCAAAAGACATTTGGAGAAAACCCTCTCAAGAAAAGATATAAAAGTATAAATCATAAATCAAGGAAGGTCAAAAAAAGTCAAGGGTCGATTATGAGGTCCAAAGTCAGAAAGAGTACTAAATTTTCATTTTAAAAGCGACTGGAACAGGGAACCGGCAAAGTAGTTGGTTAAAAACCATTGGACTTGATTGGAAGCTGTTCCACCTATAAAAATATTGAAAGATAAATCAGCTTGCAAAAAGTTTTTATGACTTGATCCGCCCATGCTATGAGCCGTAAGGGGTTGGACTTGAGCCATGTGGTTCGACAGGCTCATCATGACATACTAACCTTGTCGCCCTGAGCCTGCAGACTGTGTAGCAATGTCATTCTGAGGCGTTAGCCGAAGAATCTCTTTTTTTAACT
>CEQE01062351.1_pt1 | contig 35656 bp, 43 predicted proteins | sample 356201 | NCBI WGS metagenome assembly CEQE01 (sample SAMEA2619970, study PRJEB7988) | marine metagenome | biome: marine biome (ENVO:00000447); feature: mesopelagic zone (ENVO:00000213) & marine oxygen minimum zone (ENVO:01000065); material: "saline water (ENVO:00002010), including plankton...
CTAAACGGCAAATAAAGAACCAAATCATCATCAGTTCCATAAACTGGCTGATACAATGAACCATTTTCTCCAGTAAATCTAATCACATCCTTTGTTGGATCTAATAAAATATTATTATCATTATTAGTGTCATTTATACTTAAATTCCCAATAACAACTAATGCTTCAGCTGGCTCTACTAGACCAGATAGAGTACTCATCCCGATAATGGCGTTTCCTGCTAGATGCATATCGAGTGGCGCCCAAGTCCCTGTGCCTCGAGAACGGAGAGAGAAAATCTCATTTCTGGCATTTTATTACATAATTTCCGGATTAAATTTACTCAAACAAAACATTCTCTGTAAAGGTTCCTTTCAAAAACAAACCCCCACTACTATTAACATAAGCAACTACTTCTCCATTTTTATTCTCTATAACCAAAGAATCCTGTGTAGGCAGCAGCACGCTTTGGTTTTCATTTAAAGAGCCTTTAATATTCATATTTCCTTCTGGATTTGTTATCACTACAACACTATCAGGCGTATCCCGAATCACAAAATCATTTTCATCAGCATCAATAAAAACATTCTGTGTCAAATTCCCCTTAATATTTGCATTGCCAAAGCTGTCCAGCACCATAATCTTATTATCATCATTATCTCTTACCTCAAAAGTCTCTCTCAAAACCTCTTCTACATAATCAATACCCGCAATTTGTATTTCATTGCCGAAATTAAATTCCTGAACACTCTCACCTTTTGCCAGAACTCTTACAGTATAATACCCCGTCTCATCGCAATTGTAGTTTTCAACATATATTCCTTTTACCAAACTGCTTTCCCCAACCAGATCAATTAACCTGACCCTTGAACCATTCATCAGAACAAACCATAAATTCCCAGTTTCTATTAGCTCTTCCTTGTCAAAAATCTCAAAATTACCGCATCTTAACTCTAAAATATCCAAATTATTAGCTGTAGTAACATTATCATTATACATCTCAGCATAAGTTCCATCAATTGCAGATATTGTCAGGTTTCCAGTCCCAGTAGTTCTGAAACCTATAGTCCAATTCCTTTTTGTTATTATTGAATCCAGTACCTCTATGCTCAACCTTTCTTCTTCAACTTCAACCTTGAACAGATTTGAAACAGCTTCCCCAAAAGAATCATTTGCAGTTATGAAAGTAAACCTGTTACCTAAAAACCCCTTATCAGGTGTTATATAAGCCATATTATCCTCAAACCTTATAGTAATATTATCTATCTCATCATAACCATAGCTCAGCTCATTATCATCTTCATCAGAGAAATACTCACTTAAATCCAGAGTATAATTTTTATTTTCAATAATGTTTATATTCTCAATTTGCTTTATCAATAATGGATCGTTGTTGAATGCAGTCTCCTCAATTATATACTTTATTTTATCTACACCTAACTCTCCATCTTCCATCTCAATTATTAATTGATAACTGCTTGCATTGCCGCTAAACATGCATGTCTCAACACATACATCCTCAAATTCAATAATTCCTTCCACGAATTTAGCTGTTAAATTATCCCATGAGGAATATGCAACATCAGAGTATGGTATATCAGCACTTAAATTATAATCAACATAAAGCACTTGGGCAAAAACAATATTATTTTCAGTGCTTCCATAAACTCCATAACCCAAAAATAAGTTCTCATCCCATAACTGCCTTGAGCTCTCTAGGCCAACAAAATCACAGCAATCACTATTCCCAAAGCACGCAAAACCGCTTTCCTGATTTTCAACAGAATAAACCTCATACCTTGTGCATAATTTTTCCCCATCAACATCCCAGTTAAAAGTGCTACCATCAACACTAAAGTCTATAATACCATCCAAACTTTCAACACCATCATTATTTGCATCATAAATCTCATTATCACCATACTCTAAATTAATATTAATTATTTTTTCAACTGTTTCATTAATTATTGTTTGATTTTCTAATGTTTCATTTATTTTAGTTTGATTTATTAATTCAGTTTCATTTATTGGAATTTCCACTATTGTTTTTATTATCAATGACGCAGTTTTAAATGTAATATCAACCTCATCATAAGCAGCAAAAGTTATCTGCTCAGCCTCATCAATATTTTCATCCGGAATTAATGTTACAATTTCATTATCAATACTTACAGAAACATTTGAAACATTACTTGAGCTATATACCAATAAATCATTATCAGCATCATAATAGTAATTAGATAAGTTTATGCTTGATGTACGGTTTAATATAAAACTATCAACATCAGAATCCCATATTGGAGCATTATTTATCTCTTCATCCTCTTCTTCATCCTCCTGAACTACAAACCCCGTTATTCCAAAAATTCCACTAGGTTTTTGAACCAGCTTAGAGCTGTCAAAAATTAGGTACCTTACACCATCATCCTCAATATAAACCTTAGCTTCTCCCTCAACCATGCTACCTGAAATTTTTATGCTTTTCAGGTTTCCAGGATTAGCCAGATCCCACACATAAGTTCCGGATTCACTAAACTCTAAATTGACTTCATCAGTATAATTGAACTGCTTTGTTACTGTGACAAAGCCAGTTATTGCAGGCCCTAAATAATAAGCACCAACAAGCACTAAAGCCAATACACCATAAACTCCTAAAACCTCTAGCAGAACCTTGGTTTCAATTTCCCTGTGAAACAGCTCTATTTTTTTGCCCATTTTTTTCTTAGCAATTCCTTAAATTCCTTGCATTTTATAGATGTCTTTTGGTGTATCATCAAATTTTGCTTAGCATGATGCCCACTAAAACCTATAATTTCCTTATCACAATCAGGACACTTTATCTTAAATTGTTTTTTCTCCTTCATTTTTTATTTCATAAAAAATGACAGGAAAGCGATTCAAAATTGTCTGTGGCTTTCCGTTTCATTTCAGAATACCCTCAATACCCTACATACCATATCTACTATATCCACTCTACATACTCTAAATACCCTATACTATTTAAAGGTTTCGGAAAAAAGTAGCTATTAAATAATATATCAAAAAAACAATTAACTTTAAATATACCATAAAATTCCTATAATACTACTCGTTAACACTACTTAGCCCCGCACTCGAAGAGTGTGACGCGAGCTTCAGTAGGAGGGAAGATGGACAAGGAATTAATAGCAAGCACATTAAAGAAAGTAAAAGAAAATTCTCCTAAAAAAAACTTTAAGCAGAGCATAGACCTAATTATAAATCTCAGAGGTCTTGACCTGAAGAAAACAGAGCATAATGTAAATATATTTACCACTCTGCACCAGGATACTGGAAAGAAAATTTCTATTTGTGCTTTTGTTGCACCTGATATGGAAAGCAAGGCAAAGGAAGTTTGCGATGAAACCATCCTTCTGGACCAGTTTGAAAAATATAAGAACAAATCCGAAATAAAAAAGCTGGCTAATAAGCATGATTTCTTTGTTGCACAGGCATCTGTTATGCCAAAGGTTGCTACAGCATTTGGCAGATTTTTAGGACCAAAAGGTAAAATGCCGAATCCAAAGCTAGGCAGCGTTTTGCCTCAGAATGCAAATATAAAACCCTTGTATGAAAAACTAAAAAGGACAATAAACCTTGTAACAAAAAACGAGCCAACAATTAAGTGCAGAGTTGGCCAGGAAGATACAACAGATAACGACATCATTGACAACATACTGACAGTTTACAACTCCACAATTCAAAAGCTTCCGAATGAGAAGCAGAATGTAAAAAGTGTTATGCTAAAGCTTACAATGGGGCCTGCCTTTGTTTTAGGAAAAGAAACAGAAGATAAAAAAACAGGCAAAAAAGCTACGAAAATAAAATCAGAACAAAAATCAACAGAAAAGCCAGAAACACAAGAAAAACCAGAAAAAGAGAAGCCAAAAAAAGAAACCAAACCTAAAGAAAACAAAAAAGAACCTAAGAAAAAGTAAAAATGCCAAAAATAGCAGAATACAAAAAAAAGCTTGTGGAAGATATGGTTAAATTGATGAGGCAGTCCTCTATGATAGGCATAGTTGATATGAATAATCTTCCAGCCCCGCAGCTGCAGTCAATGAGATCTGAATTAAGGGGAAAAATTAACTTATTCATGACAAAGAAGCGGCTTATGAAAATCGCTCTTGAAAAAATAAAAAATGAAAAGAAACACATAGAGGAGCTTGAAAAATATCTTGGGGGAATGCCTGCGCTTCTTTTTGCAAATGAAAGCCCTTTCAAGCTGAGCAGAACACTCCAAAAAAGCAAAACAAGTGCGCCTGCAAAAGCAAATCAAATTGCTCCAAATGATATAACTATCAATAAAGGGCCTACACCATTTGCCCCAGGACCTATAATAAGTGAGTTAAGCAGTGTAGGTTTAAAAGTAGGTGTAGAAGCTGGAAAAGTTGCTGTTAAAGAAGATAGTGTTGTTGCTAAGAGAGGGGAGAAAATAAAGCCCAAGGTAGCAGAAATCCTGACAAGGCTGGATATAAAACCCATGGAAGTAGGACTTGGCTTGGTTGCAGCCTACGAAAATGGAATTATTTACCAAAAAGACATACTGGAAATAGATGAAAAAGCATTCAATGAAAAAATAAACCTAGCATCAACACAAGCACTTAATTTATCATTTAATATTGCTTATATAACAAAAGATAACATCAACTTGTTATTGGCCAAGGCATTTAATGACGCAAAAGCTATTGGAATCAGCCAAAAAATATTGGACAAGGGCATTATCGAGCAGTTGTTGAGCAAAGCAGAGATGGAAATGCTTGAATTAAAAGGTAGTGCAAATATCGAAACCAAACCTAAAGAAATAAAAGAAGAATCCAAGCCCAAAGAAGAACATGAAGTAAAAGAAGAGCCTAAAAAAGAAGAACCAAAAGCAGAAGAAAAAAAGATTGAGGTTCCTGAACAGGAAAAAATTCAAAAGAAAGAGGAAAAAGTCCTAGAAGAAGAAAAAAAGATAATTGAAGAAGAAAAAAAACTAGAGAAAGAAAAACCTAAAGAAACTCCTGTAGAAAAAGAAGTTCAGGAAGCAGTAAAGAAAGAAGAGGAAAAGACTCTTGAAAAAGAAAGAATAGAGAAAGAAAAAGAATTAGAGAAAGTAGAAGAACAAAAAGAAGAAATAAAAAAACCAGAAGAAACCAGGAAAGAAAAACCAAAAGAAGATGTTGACAAAAAAATCAAGGTAATGGTAGAGCAAACAAAAAAATTTGCTGAAGGCAAAAAAGAAACAGCAGCAGACATTATAGAAGAAGTCAAAGAGGAAGAAAAAAAAGAAGAAGTAAAACCAGCAGAAGAAAAAGAAGAAGAGAAAATTGAAGAACAGAAAACAAAAACAGAAGCAAAGAAAAAAGACAGGGAAGTTCCAACTGCACATGATTTTAAAGCTCAAAAAGAGGACAAAGAAAAAACAGAAAACAAGGAAGATAAAGGCAGAAAAGAGGTTGAAGATCTGACAAAAGAACTCCTGAAAAAAGGAACATTAAGGAAAAAATAATTAAATTTAACTAATTAAAATAAAAACTTAATGGAGGCAAATAAAATGGAATATGTATATACCGCAATGTTGCTTCACAAAGCAGGGCAAAAAGTTGATGAGACTAATGTAAAGAAGGTTTTGGAAGCTGCTAACGTCAAAGTAGATGAAGCACGCGTTAAAGCATTAGTAGCTGCTTTGGAAGGAGTAAACATTGATGAAGCAATAGAAAAAGCCGCAGTACCAGTTGCCGCTGCACCAGTTGCATCAGCTGCACCAGCCGCGCAAGCAGGAGCAGAAGGAGCAAAGAAAGAAGTCGATGAAAAGAAAAAGGCAGCAGAAGAGAAGAAATCAGAAGAGCATGCAGCCGCTGGTTTAGGTTCATTATTTGGCTGAACTGATTTTATTTTATTTATTTTTTAATTACTGGTAGCTTGTAATGTACTTTTAACAATATTTTTATACTTCTTATATTTATAAAATAAAAAATGAATTTGAACCTTGAACAAAAACAGACAAAAAAAGAACTATTTGCAGAGCTGGATAAATTAAGGAATGAAATCAATTCTTCTAGAAACGGGCTAAACAAGGTTAACGACCAGAAAGAGTCTTGGTTTAGGAAGAAAGAAGGCTTATCTGATACAATAAGAAAAAATATTGCGCAAATAAAGGAAAACAAGAAAAAAAGAGACAGCCTGACAAAGAATGTAAAGGACCTAAAGGAAAAAAGAAACAAACTTAATGAAGAAACAAGAAAAAAGATTTCTGAACTTATAAAATTAAAAGATGAACTGAAAAATCTGACAAAAATATTAAAAATTAAAGATCCTCAGAGGATAAAAGGGGACATAGATAAAATAGAGGTAAAATTAGAAACAGAAGCAATGCCCTTTGAAAAAGAAAAGCAACTCTCAAAAAAGCTCAAACAATTGAAAAAATTACTTGGAGAAGCGTCTGCAATTATCAGTTCTCTTGACAAAATAAAAAAATTGAATTCTGAAATAGACGCTTGCAGGAAAATTACTAATAAAACACATAATGAAATCCAAAAGCTTGCTCGCGAGAGTCAAAAGCTGCATGAAAACATAATCAAGGACTCAAAAGAGGCAGACAAAATCGAGCTTAGCGAAGAGGAAACATTCAAAAATTTTCTGGATTTCAAAAAAAAGTTCAACACAATAAATAATGAACTAAAGGAAAAATTAAGCCAAATGAATGATGTAAGAAACAAAATCAGCAAATTCAGACTGGAAGAAGAAGAAAAAAGGAAGTTAAAAGAGAGCATGATAATTAAAAGCAAGGAACATGAAATAGAAGAAAAGATCAAAACAGGAAAAAAATTAACTACTGAAGATTTTCTTGCATTTCAGGAAGCTATTAAGAATAAAAAAGATTTATAAATTTTTACACACCATCAGTTTAATTAGGGCAAAAATAGAAAAAAAGAAATTAAAAAGAATGCTAGAAACTCAGAAAAGGAAACAAAAAGAACCGGAAGAGAAGAAAAAACTTATGAATACAGAATTTAAAAAAATAAGCAAAAACCTGAAATATGAAACAAGAGAAAGAACAAGAACAATTAAAAGAAGAAAAAAATAAACTGGAAGAAGAATCTAAATCTATTGGTAAAGACATTAATTTGACCCAAAATGAAGAGACAGAACTTAGGGAAAAAATTTCTGGGCTGGTTGACAAAGAAGTCCATTTGAACAATAAAAAACTGAAATTAATGAAAAGCTACTACAGTTAAAAGAAAAACTACAGAAAATCAATAAAATAAAAGAGGAGCTAGAAGGAGCTGATTAATTTCTATTTCTTAGTGCATATAAGGAAGAAAATAATCATTCTATCCAAAATTTAGTAGTAAAAATGGACTAAATATGTATTAAATATGTATTAAATATTATTTCTTAGAAGTAAACTCAGAATATCCACATTTCCCGCATGTTTCTCTGTCTTTGTGCTTTGCCAGAAAAATCCCGCTTCCGCATTTAGAGCAGAACTTGTTTTTCCTCTCTACCTTGTCTCCAGACACCTGGTAAATCTTCCATACCTGCATTGCTTTCTTTTTGTTTTTTTTCTTCTTTGTCATATTTATTTACCTTCTTCCTTTACCTTTTTCTGCTCTTCTGGTTTTTTACTCTCTTGCTTTGCCTCAGCTTTTGGCTTCTCCTTCTGCTTAGCCTCCTGTTTAGGCTCTTCCTTGGCTTCTTCCTTTTTAGGTTTTTGTTTCTCTTCACCTTTATCTTTTACCTCTTTAGGAGTTTTTTTCTTAACTTTTTTCTTTGTTTTCACTTCTATTCTCTTCAGGGATTCCTCATTTTCATAAACATAAGCTATATTTTTTGCTTTTTTCAAGCCATATAAGGTATAAATTCCCTTAACAACAACCAACTTTTCATCTTTGCCCAGATCCTTGGCCAGCTTGCTTTTGATCTCTGCTCTTGAAGGAGTTGATTTTTCAAATACCATCTCTGCTTCAATCTTTACTCTTGATAGTAAAGGCTCATCTCCCTTGCCGATAATTCTTAGCTCCATAGAAAAATCACCTGACTTTTATAGCATATTCCCCCTTTACTGTTATGTCTATTTTGCCTGCAATTGCCGATTTGTTAGCATCCAATATATGCAATCTTCCCTGCCAGTTTGAGGAAAATTGATTGGATTTGCATACAGGACATGCATTTCCTTCAACAAAAAGCTTGCATTTCTTACATACCTTTTTTTTCATTTAAAACACCATTATTATTTCTTCTTTTTAGCTCCCTTTTTCTTAGTTTCCTTTTTTGCCTCTTTTTTTGCAGGCTTCTCTTCATCTTCTTCTAACCAATCAAGCCTTCCAAGCCCCTGCTGCCTCATTGTAAGCCCTAATTTAGGGTTTAAGGGATCCTTGAATGAAACAGCTATTATCCTTGCCCTGCAAACATCATTAATCTTCAAAGCTTTTTTGCTCTCCTTTCCAGACAGGGTTTTTTCTTTGCTGAAACTTACAAAATCATCCATTGTCTGGCTTATATGTATCATACCATCTATAGGACCTAATGTTATGAAAGCCCCAAAATCAACTATGTCTCTAATGCGCCCTAAAACAACTTCCTGTAACTCAGGCTTAAAACTCAAAACCTCAAATGTTGCTTCATAGTAAGATGATCCGTCTCCAGGTATTATAACACCCTGTCCTATTTCTTTTACCCCGGCAACATCTATTACAATGCCCATATCCTTGGATATATAGCCGTTGTATTTCTTCTTTACACTCTTTATAACTGCTTCTTTTGCATCCATATTAAACAGGTTTGGAGGCACCCTCACTCTGTCTTTAAGCTCTATTTTGTAGTACATTTTTCCTTTGAGTAAAATTTCGTTTTATAAACCTTTCCTAGGTTTGTGCAAACATAAGCTAAAAAATCACAGCCTACTTTCCAATTGCACATTGGAGGATTTCATGCAAAACCCTTGTCATTCATAATGACCAGATTCTTTTTCTGCTTTAAAACTATTATGCTAACACTTTGGTTAATAAGTCTCCTTTTTAAATCTTTGTCTTGTGTGGCTACAATAAAATCCTCCTTTGAGGCTATATCTAGAATAATATCGTCTGTTTTCTCATTACTTTTAGTCTTTATTATCCCAATGTTTTTAATCGCTATTAACTTTAATGCAATCTTTGCAGCATCCTTATGCCTGCCTTTCTGCTCTTCAACAATCTTTTTAAGCTCATCAATACTTTTATCCAGAACAAAAAGCCTGTAATTAAACGCAGATATTTTGTCTATCTGGGCAAATATATCTACTTTGAACTGAAAACAGATCATAAGAAAGTTAGTGTCCAGCAGTATTTTTCTCATTTTTAATTATTTATTTTATTATTTTTCAATTATTAATAATTTTTAATTCGAGTTTTTTATTTTTAATAAGTCTTATTAATTTTCCTATAATTGTTTTTATTTATTGAATTTTTAGTATTGTACTATCCTGCCAATTATAAACATTTTTATAAATACCTATAAATCAGATGCTATTATGAAAGGCTTTTTAACAACGCATAAAGGAATGGAAAACATAGCATCTCTGGAAGTAAAGGACTTAATAAACACCAACTCAAAAATTAATGAAGCATGTGTTGTTTTTGATATAAAAAACTATGAAGATTTATTTAAATTATGCTACAAATCACAATCCTCTATAGGGGTCTACTACCTTCTTTGCGAGTTTGACTTTGATAATATTTTCGATGATTTTTATAAAAATTTAGAAAAAATTAATTTTAAAGAATGGTTAAATAAAAATATTCAATTTAGAGTAAAATGTATTAAAATAAATAATGGAGAATTATCAACTCCAGAAATAGAAAAAAAGTTTGGAGAGATAATAATAGAACATATAGAAAAAAAATATAATTACAGGCAAAAAGTCGATCTTGGTAACCCCGAAATTGTAATCTTTGCATATCTGACAGGAAAAAAGTGCTACATAGGAACAGATTTTGCAGGTTTTGATTTAAGCAAAAGGTCATACAAGATATTCTCTCATCCAGCAGATATAAAAGGAACAATAGCATATTCTCTTGTCAGGTTATCAGACTACAATAAAAACGAAACACTGTTAGACCCATTCTCAGCTTCTGGAACAATACCAATAGAGGCTGCTTTGTTTGCTTCAAAATTCCCAATCAATTATTTCAACAAAGAAAAATTTATTTTTTTAAAATTCCAAAAATTCAAAAATTTTGATTTCAATGGATTATTTAAAAAAATGGATAAGGAAATGTTAGCTTCCAAACCAAAAATATATAATATTGATTCTTCAATGAAATACCTCAACTATTCAAGGAAAAACAGCAAAATAGCAGGCATCGATAAAAAAATAAGCTTCAGCAGAAATGATATTGGATGGCTGGACACAAAATTTAAGAAAGGCAGCATAGACAAAATAGTTACAATTTTACCTTCATTACAAAAAAAAGACAGCGGCAATATCTATAACGAATTCTTCTACCAGGCAGAGTTTATCCTAAACAAAAAAGGAAAGATTGTTTTGATTGGAGACAAAGATATGGTAGAAAAATTCTCATCCAAATATAAATTCAGAATTTATGATGAGGTAAATGTTTTTAGTGGGAAAAAGGAATACCAAATCCTAGTTTTAGGCAGATAAAAATAAAAAAGTATATAACTGTAATAAATCTGGAATAAACAAGAATGGCAATAGTAAGAAAGACAAGTTCTTTTGAGGAGATGCTACTTGTAGTTGGGCTGCTTATCCTTCTTATAGGCTACATGCTCATAAGCAAGACATACGCTATAGAAGGAAATCAATTGAGCTGAGGTTTCTTACAAACAATCTTCCTCTGGCTATTGATGGCAATTTTCATCATACTTCTTGCAATAGGAGAGGATATAAAAGAAGGCATTCTCATAGAGCAGCTGGAAGAGATAAAATCCCTTAAAGATGCATTGCTTAAAGGAAGGAGAAAATAGATTTCTTAGAAATAAGTCTATGTCTACCCAGGGGAGGCGGGCGGGCAAAATAAAGCAAGGACTTCAATTAAAATGTTGTGTATCCTAACCAAACGATATATGCAAAGTGATATCAAGATGCAACATTTTGTCTTCAGTCAGCTTTGACATAGACTAGAAAAAGAGTTAAATTTATAAACAACAAATCCTTACTTTAGAGGGCAGGGTCGGTACTTAGCTAACGGTGTTCAACACTGAGGAAAGTCCACCCACCTAGGTTTTCGCCTAATAGACACTTGCGAAAGTAAGATCCAGCAATGGATGGCAACCACTCAGAAACGAAACCTCCTGAGAATAGGATGATAAACGCGAAAAGTTTGGTGACAAACTTGAGTGAACCTTTTGACATTTTTTCAGGGAAGGATGAAACGGTGAGTCCTGGCTGGTGCAAGTCAAAATAGCTGCTATGCAGCCTTAAAAGACGCTTAGTTAAATGCTAAGACAGGTGATGTCAGCTAACGCTGATAAAACATCTGACAGAAGGTGGCTTATTCTGGCCCTGCAATTTTTTAAAATTTAATCAACCAAAATTAAAATGGCGCAAGACAAAATTTCAATGCCGTCCGGAATGGGCGGATTAATGAGGTACTTTGACGAGTACAAGAGCAGGATAAGAATAAAGCCAGGGCACATAATTATCATGTGCATTGTTGTTATAGTTATAATGGTATTTCTTTACACTTATGGAAACAGAATTTTAGGAATATAAAATGATGCCCGGAATAAATCCAAGAGAAATGCAGAAAGCTATGAAAAGAATGGGCATTAAGCAGGAAGAGATAGATGCAACAGAAGTTACAATAAAAACAAGCGATAAAGAAATTGTAATCCAAAACCCCCAGGTGAGCAAGGTTAACATGATGGGCCAGGAAACTTTTCAGGTTGTTGGCCAGGCTGAAGAGCGCTTAATTTCCACCGAGCCGGAAATAAATCAGGATGATATTAAAACCGTTATGCAGCAGACAGGAGCAACAGAAGAAAAAGTAAGAGAAGCTATTAAGGAAAATGATGGTGATTTGGCAAAGACTATCATGTCTCTAAAAGGTCAATAAACATAGTCTAACAATTTTCAAAAAACTATTTAAACTTCTATATCATATTATCTATTATGGAAAAATTTCAGGAGTTAAGGTCTGCAGCAAATAAAAAACTGCAGCTTGCAGATCATATATTGACAATGACCTATCCAATGGTTAAAGATCCTCATCTTTTATTGTCATCTGTTGAGAATTTATTCCTTACATTTTCCTATGGTATGGGCTCTGTGCTCCATTATGAGCGTGTGTTCAAACGCATACCTCCGTTTCCAGATAATTTTACATCAAAATTTGAGTTGTTCAGGGACAAGTGTGCAAAAAAATATGACATAGACACCGAGTACTTAAAAATAATAAAAGACTTAAGGGATATAATAACTGCGCACAGGAAAAGCCCTATAGAGTTCTCAAGAAATGAAAGGTTTGTTATCTGTAATGGAGATTACAGAACAAGGGCAATATCCTTGAATGAAGTTAAATCCTATGTGCAGAAGGCAAAATTATTTATAAAAAATGTCTCTACCATTGTAAGCAAGGACGAGGCAATATTTAACAGATAGAATGAAAGAAGCTCTGGACAATGCAAGGCAGGAATTAAAGCGAGTTGACCACCTGTTCTATGTAAGCCTGAAATATACCCGTACTGCAGATATGATAAGGCATATGATTGAAAGACTCATAAACGCTTTTTCTTTTGGAATAGAATCCTTGCTTAAATATGCAAAAGAGCAGAAAAAGATTGAGGAAGTACCCTCCAATCCAAGAATAAGCGCTGAATTATTAATGAAAACTTTTACAGATGAAGAAATTATTAAGTACATGAATCTTTATTTGAAACTAAGGAAGGTAATTAAGGCAGACTACACCAAGAGGGAAGAGTACAGAAGGCATGTTACAATGACCTGCACCCTGGATAACAATGAAATAGTTGAAATAAACATCGATATCTTGAAAGATTATTATGGGCTGGCAAAAAATTTTGTTGATTATGTTGAAAGAATTGTTGAAGGGAAAGAAGAGGATTAATGAAGAACGTAAAAAAATACCTTATTGAAAAGGGATGGAATAAAAGCGACATAAATAAAACCATAAAAATCATAGAAAGTGCAAAAAAGAACAAGCATCCAAAAATAAAGCTCCTGGATAAAGCTGTTTACTGGCTTTCTCTTATAATAGCAATAATAGGTAACTTCATAATATCAGTAGCACTTGTACCCCTTCTTCTTGCCTTAAGCGGAATGCGGCTTTATTTGATTATAATTACTCTTGGATTTGCATTTGGTTTATTGTTTGAATTGTTGATAAGGGGAATAGAGCATTTGGAAACCAAACATCATATTTTTTTAAGCATAATAATCCCAATTATTACTCTAATAAACTTTATTATTATTTCAAATAATATAAAAAAATTTATAGGGATAGAAAACCCTCAGAATCCTATAATGACTGGAGCTGTCTATGCTATAGCTTTTATTCTGCCATATATTATTTACCAGATTCTTTTAAAAGAGAGTTAAAAAATAATCACAAAACATTTATAAGGCAAAAGTTAGTTCTGAGTATTATGGCGACTGTAGTTTAGTGGTAGAATACAAGACTGTGGATCTTGTGGCGCGAGTTCGATTCTCGCCAGTCGCCCCATTTTCTATAATTAAAATATTTTATCTATTTTGCATTGTATATTTTCTGGTAATAATTAAATCAATAACTTTATAAATTTAAAAAAATCATCAAGTTGCATATGAAATCAGGCTACAAAGTTGCGGATGCGATGACAATAAATCCTGTTTCTGTAAATGCAGACATAACCTTGCTCAAATGTGCAAAAATAATGTCAGAAAAGCATGTTGGTTCTGTTGTCGTTAAGGATTGGAATTCTTTGGGAATTTTGACAGAGCAGGACATTGTAAGAAAAGCCGTAGCTAAAGGAGTAGATGTGAATCAAAAAGTAAAAGACTTTACTGAAACAAAATTGATTACAATCCCCCCAGATAGGGATATCTATGATGCTCTTATAAAAATGAGAGACAATAATATAAGACACTTGCCTGTTGTTGAGAACAACGAAATGGTGGGTTTGCTTACAATAAAAGACATCCTTAAGATAGAGCCAGAGCTTTTTGATTTGATTGTTGAAAAATTCGAATTAAGAGAAGAAAGCAGGAAGACAATCAACAGAATAATACCAACAGAAGGTATTTGTCAGGAATGCGGAGAATATTCTGAAAAGGTGAAAGAGAGAGATGGAGCTATCCTTTGTGAAAATTGTTCTAAACAGGAAATTGAATTGTAATCTTTAAAAACCAGCAAAAATCAGAGATTTTCTGGGCTTTGGAACTTTCAGTTCCAAAACATTTAAATATATTCTATACGAGTTTTTCCTTATGGATCCATTACCTTTCGCCCCTAGGGAACAAGGTACATTTACAACCTACATACAGTACAAAGGAGTCTGGGATATGCAGGATTTGTACGAATTTGCAGCCTCTTTCTTCAGCAGGCAAAAATTCAAGTTTTACGAAAAAAAGTATATACAAAAGAGTCCCGGACCTTTCGGCCCTGAAACATATTATGTATGGGAAGCCACAAGGGATGTAGAGGAATATTATAGGTTTGTATTGAACCTCTTTCTGCATACGTATGATACGCAAGATGTAGAGGTTGTTATGAAAGATGGCAGCAAAAGAACCTTTACCAAAGGAAGAATATGGATACAGTTCACAGGAAGAGTAGAAATGGACTATGATAAGAGATGGGAAGAAAATGTTTTCTATGCTAATCTAAGAAATTTTTACCATAAGTATGTTATATGGAAAAAGATAGAAGGCATATGGTGGGACCAGTTATATTATAAGATCTTTTTAAAGTTGCACTCCTTGGTTAAGGAAAGGTTAAAGATGGAGTCAGAGGGCTACGAGCACAGGGTCTTTGCAGGGGTAAGATAAAATGTCAGAACTTAGACTAGTTGTAGACCATTTAAGGCTTAATTACACTGGTCCATTTGATGCCAATGCCTTATTTAAGAATATAAATGTTTTTCTTTTTGAGAGAGGTTGGGATAGTAAGATAGAGAAGGAATTTGAGCAAAATACAAAAACTGGAAAGCAAATGGAAGTGCAAATAAGATGCTGGAAAAGGATAAGCGATTATGTAAGATACTGGCCCAAGGTCAGGATTTTAGTTTATAACTACAATAAGGTTGATGCTCTAGTGAACAACAAAAAAGTTAAAGTTGGAAATGGGCGCGCAGTAATCTATATTGACGGTTATATGGAGCTGGACGAATCCCATAGATGGGAAAAATTCCCTTTTTTCCAGTTTTTAAGGTCCATTTACAACAACTTTATTTATAAGGTTTATACAGAGAGGTTTGAGCAAAGGTTAAGCTATGATATGCATCATTTATACGACACAATAGAGAGGTTCTTTAATATGTACAAGCATTATAAGGTTGTATCAAAAGTACCTCCGTTTGCTTCAGTAAGTTAAAAATGGCAGAAAAAAAACATATAGTATTTGACTTAAGGATAAGCTACAATGGGCCTTTATCAATAGAAAATTTCTATGAAGAGGTAGAGAAATGGATGGAGGAAAAAGGCCTGCAAAAAGATTTAAAAAGAAAATCCGAGGATGTAACTCCAAAAGGAAAAAAATCAGAGTGGATAATAGAAGCATGGAAAAAACTTACTAGCGATCATAAACATGTAGTCAGGTTAAGGGCCTTGTTCGACAATGTTAAAGAGCTCAAAATCAAAAGAAAAGGACATAGTGTAAAGATAAACCAGGCAGATGTTTTGATAGTTATAGATGGATTCCTTGAAACAAGCCTTACAGACAGATGGACCCAAAAACCATTATTTGCTTTTTTAAGCAGGCTTTACGACAAATATATATGGATGGTACTGGAAAAATACGATGAACCTATCAGCGAGGACTGTTATGACCTGCATAAAAGGCTCCAGGCTTTTTTCAATTTGTCTAAAATGAAAGTTGGATAAATCAATATATTTCTAAAATGGGGTTGTACCTATTTAGGGGAGGCGGGCGGGCAGAAGCATCAAATGACATTAATTAAAATGCTGTGTATCTGCACTAAGTGTGTTAAAAAATAAAATCAAGATGCAGCATTTTGCCGTGAATTGCATTCGACTTTGTCGAATGCCGCTTGCAACACCGCTCTGGCACAGCCCTATTTTTCGGCCACAGCCAATAAATTAGTAACGTTTAAATATCGTTTTCCTTTCTTCTCTAATGCCAGGCAATATGCGAGGGTAATCATTAAGTTGATTCTTGATGAGCCTCAGAGCGAAGCCTGGTCAAACGCGCAGGACTTAAGATTACAATGTGACGCCCATTTGTAAGTGGGATATCCTGTCACTTAGTGTGTCCGAGGGTTCGAATCCCTCCCCTCGCATTATACGCCTCTGTAGCATAGTAGTTATTGCGTTTGGTTAAAGAAGAAGACTTTAATCCGCGAAGCCTTGGTACTGTGCTAGCCTAAAAGGCAAAGGTCGGGAGTGCAATTCTCCCCAGAGGCTTTTTTACAGAAATCTACTTATTATTACTTCTCATAATCTTATTCCACTGATAGAAAAAAACCACAAATGATATTAACATACCAATTGATGCAACCCTGCTTCCCATGTAAACATTTGCAAAATTCATTTCTAATCCAGTATTTAAACTTAAATAAAAAAATAAAAATAAAGCTGTATTGATCATAAAGAAGCCTATGGCCATATAAACATATAAAAACAAACTAATAGGTTTGGTTATTCTAAAAAATTTCAATGACATATAACAAATAAAAAGTGCTAAAAGCAACTCAAAGACATGTATAGGAAGTGCAACATCTCTTAGGCTCGATATATCGATTATCTCAGACTGTGCACCTGCCAAGCTTATTAAACCCAAAAAAAGCAATGCCCAAATAAACCAGGTAAATTTTTTCTTCATCATTTCGGTTCAATCAAAACTTAATCCGAGATTTTCTAAATAAATCAATATTCTAGTTTGACATATTTTTGGTACTCATTTTTTTCTTCCTGATTTAACAGCAGAATCTATTCTTTTTTTCAGGTCATTTATGTCAAATGGTTTAGTTATATAATCTGCAGATGCAAGCCCCCCCATACTCATGCTAATTGGATCTGTTTTTGCGGTCAGGAATATTATAGGGATATTCTCTGTTTTTTTATTGTCTTTGATTTTAGCGCATGTGTCCCAACCATCCATACGAGGCATCATTATATCAAGCAAGATTAAATTTGGTTTCCTACTCTTTAATAATTGCAAGCATTTCTTACCACTCTCTACAGTAATCAATTCATAATCATTGCTAATAGACTCTAACCCTCTTTTGACACTATATAGCAGATCAGGGTTATCATCAACTATCATAACTATCTTCTTTTTCATACAACCGCACCTTACTTCTGACTAATCGGAATATCAATCACTATTGTACTGCCCTTTCCAAGACCCTTACTTTCTGCCCGTATTCTACCCTTGTGGTTTTCCAGGACTTCTTTGCAAATTGAAAGACCAAGACCTTGTCCTTCAGAATGCCTGGATTTATCTGCTTTAAAAAACTCATCAAATATATTTGACAAAGTTTTTTTATCCATTCCGATACCTGTGTCCTTAAATTTAATATTTATAAAATTATGTATTTTTTTAATTCTAACTGTTAATTTTCCACCTTTAGGCATGAAATGTAATGCATTTGAAACTATATTCTGGAATACTTGAGTGATCTTAAGAGTATCAAACATAATAAGAGGTAAATTCCTAGGGAATTTTTTCTTTATTGATATACTCTGTTGGTCGTATACTTCCTTATAAGTTGCAAGCACATCTTCTATCACAGTTCTTATATCCGCTTTTACAAAATTGTAATCATACTTTCCACTTCGGGATTTTAAGTAAACAACAAGATTATTTGCTATGCGCTTCAAATAATTTGCATTTTTTTCTATAATGTTTATATCATATAAGACACTCTTATTTCTTATATGTCTTTTAATCGTTGGGATAAGTGCCAGTATTGGTGTGATGGGTGTTCTTAAATCATGAGCGGCTCTGTTAATCATGTCTGTCCTGGATTTCATAAGACTCAGGATTTTCTTATTGGAAAATGCTAAATCATTTACAAGATTTTTTATATCTGGGCTAAAAAATTTTAAAGTAATAAATATAAAAATCAATGATACCAGTAAGACAGTGATGGAAGCTGTTAATAAACCTATATTAGCAAATCTATCTGCTTCTTTACGCAATTTTATAAGATTTGCTTCATTTAAATCTTGCCAATCGTCTATAACATCTATCATTAAACCTTCCAACATATCATGTCCTTCAATAAAATCTTCTGCTTCTTCTAAAGTGCCTTCTCGAACATGAGTAAAAATCTCTGAAATGTTTCCCAGAAGATTCTTTTGGTATACTCCTAGATTGTTGGATTTATAAAAAAAGCTTGAATTAGGTTCAAAAAGAACTATTGTCTCCATTGCGTTTCTACGTGCAACCTCAAATTCTTCTTCTATAGTAAAAAACGCTTGGGCATAAGCCTCGTCCCCACTAATTCTAAACTGCAGTTCATATTCGCTTTGCTGAGCAAGTAGATCTTTTAACCTTTGGACATTTTGTATATTTTCACTCTGAGTTAGTATGGCATCTAATCTAAGAGTAAATTGGTAAAAAACTGTTAGCACAATCACCCCTGAAATTACAATAAAAATAATAACTATTGCAAATTCAATTTTAAGAATTTTGTCTAACTTTTTTAACTCATCCATTTGTCTTTTGTACAACCAAATGATTTATTCGCGTGTATGCTCTTCTTCTTCATGTTCATCATCATGTTCTTCCCCATCTTCTTCTAAAGGTTGACCAGAGACATCTTCTTCACTGTGTTCAAGATCCAGTTCCACAGTACCACCATCTTCCATATATAATCTATGACGACCCAACTCTTCTATTATACGACTATGAATATCTCTACTGTTCTCAGGAACATCGTCTTCCATATTAAGGAGTATTTTTTGATGATCATCTAAAAGATTTAAATGAGTCTTTTCTAAATCTTCCAATGCTTGAGCATCAATTGATTTCTCTTCTTGGGCTTTTACCATTACCCCAGTTATTTCGCGTAATATAACCTCTTCTCTATCTAACGTTTCTTTTATATGGCTATCTCTATTTAAATGAACTAAATCTACATACTCCGCTAATCTGGTATTAGCTTTATTGATGAGAAAATTCAGCTTATCCTCGGGAGTAATAATAAATAGACCCTGAACTGCTTCCTTAAAAGTTTTCAGAAAATAAAAAAATGAATCTGGTAGAATAGAAATCTCTGGTAACCTAGCTGCAGCTTCCTCAGCTTCGATAGCTTCTGGAGAATCTTCTTCGAAATGAGCCCATACAGGCATAATCATAACTAAAAATAACCCCATTAAAATAAAGAAACTAGAAATTCTTCTTTGACATAATTTAAAATGCGTCATTTTCACCTCTTTTACAAATCCCCTTTTTACCTTTTTATAATTATCTATTTTTTGCAGAGAATAACAATTTAATTTATAAGAATATTATCAATAAATAATTATCAGATTTTTACTCCTATATCTTGTAAATCATGCAAAAGGCTTACATCAAGTTCTCGTTTTACCAAACGCATAAATAAATGAGAAAAAAGAGACGACATTATTTTTTTTATATATTTCGCAATAACTTTTGAGTCAATAGAATTGATTTCTTTGTTTATATTAACTTTGTTATGACGAATATGAATATACTTAACAAGAGGAAATTGTGCCTTAACACTCTTATTAAACTTATTCAGGATCATTATAGCATATCTATCAGACGTGCCTTCAGAAACCACATTACAAACAGACCCAATAAAGTTTGCTAAAATTATTCGATTAGTGTGCACTTTTTGAGTCATTCTTAGGATTTCACTTTTTTAATTTTCATATTTTTAGTATTTTTAAGCTTTTCCTTTATATTAAAATAATTTCACCTTTTTTAAAACCTATAAATCTATACAAAATCATTTTTAACAATTTAAAGTTAATAGTAATCTTTTTATATACTCTGTTCTTAACACTATTCGTGGGCCTGTAGTCTAGTGTTCGTGAATTGCCACAAGTCACGGCTAGAAGCTATGACGTCGCCTCGACATGGAATTAAACCTATCCAGTTAATCAATTGAAATGGCGGAGGTCAAGGGTTCGACTATCCCAGAGCCTTGCAAAGCTCAGGATTTGTAAGTCCCTTCAGGCCCATTCAAAACTACAAGTTTAATAAAATGGATTCAGAATTATATCGGAAAATTGTTTTTACCCTCATTTTTATAGCCCTGATTTTAGTGTCATTTTCGATTATAAAACCATTTCTTACCGCTGTGCTTACTGGAATAATTTTTTCTTATATATTCTACCCGCTGTATTCAAAAATCAATAAAAAAATTTTAAATAAGAACATTTCTTCTTTAATCACATCAGTATTGGTTATTTTGATATTAACACTGTCTTTGTTTTTTGTACTTAATACCATCTCTCAAGAGGCTTACACTACATACCTGCTCTCAAGACAGAAACTGGCAAGTGGACAGTTTCTAGCTCATTGTGAACCAGTTGACAAGCCTATATGCAAGACTGTAAATTATTTTACCGATAAGGCTGATGACCCGCAAGTAAAATATTATTTTGACACAACTATCAAAGGGGCTACTACAAAAATAACAGAAAGCATCTCAAATATACTGTTCTCAATTCCGATATTTATGCTTGACTTGTTTATTGTCCTGTTTGTCATGTTCTTCCTTTTTAGGGATGGAGAAGTTTTTGTTGACAAAATTGAGCGCATCATGCCGTTAAAAGACAAATACAGAAAGCATGTTTTCAAAAAATTAAATGATATGGCTTATGCAGTGATTTACGGAAGCATAATAATTGCAGTGATCCAGGGAACTTTAGGCGGCATAGGATTTCTTATATTCGGGTTATCTTCCCCTCTGTTATGGGGTATAGTCATGATTTTTGCATCTTTAATCCCATATGTAGGCTCTTCTATTATTTGGTTTCCTGCAGCCTTGATAATTATATTTGATGGCTACCTTAATATGGAGACCACTTTGATAATAAAAGGAATTCTCCTTATGCTTTATGGCATATTTGTTGTAGGAACTGTAGACAATATACTAAAACCAAAAATAATAGGGGACAGATCTGGCTTACACCCTGTACTGGTATTGCTCGGAGTTGTCGGCGGATTAACCCTTCTTGGATTTGTAGGGATAATAATCGGCCCCATAATACTTGCAATGCTTGCTACTTTCATAAAAATATACGAAGAAGAGAAAAAATAAGGTGTAAAATCTTACCGTTTGTGTTTTTTAGGGCTTCTTTGACAAACTTAAGCTTCATTTTAACAGCAAAAAATTATAAACCAAAGAGTAACATTGCAAAATAATTAAAATGAAAAAAAGAGGCATCTTAACATTTTCTATAATACTTTTACTTGCCCTAATGCCGAATACATTTCCAATTTACAGTGAATCTATTTATTCAGGAACTGTTGAAGACGGAGACATTATTAATATATCAGGCCATATTTTCGAATTCAAAATAGATTCTATAAGCAACAAGGTATATATAGAAATTGATATTTCCGGAGTCATAATAGCAAACAACGAATGCGAAATCAAGGATGATTTTTACATATGCATAAGTGATGTTTCCTTCTCTTACAGGAACTATACGGACTATTATGATGTATACAAAGCACTCGTAGATGTGTCACAGATTAAATCAAAGATAAGTATAACAAATACAATAGGACAAAATAATATTTTAATAGGAGAGGAGACAACTGCAGAGATGGCTGTTGAAAATACTGCTGATGTTGCTGCAGAAGATGTTACAGCAACCATCAACATCCCAGATTCTGTTTTGATTACAGATGTAGGGGGATGTAAAAAGACTCTTGACAAGATTGTATTCAGGGAGGATGTGCATCCAACGCAGATAAGGAGGTGCACTTACAAGGTAAAAGGTTTAGCTGCAGATAATTTTGAACTAAAGGCAAATATAACTTATTTTAACGGAATAGAACAGGTAAGCGCAACTTCCAGCACTATAAGCGGTAAAGTATATCCCGCCTCATTAAAAATAAGTCCTAAGTTGGATAAAAGCAAATTTGATATTCAGGAAAAACTAAATCTGACAATTGATATTGAGAATATAAACGACCAGTATGATTTAACTATAACCACTTTTAATATAAAAATTCCTGAAAAACTTTTGCTCCTGAAAAGACCTAGAGACACAACTGGAACTAACAGGTTAATAAGCTGGAGTGGCACTCTAGCATCAAAGGAAAAGAAAAGCCTTGTAGTGCAACTTCAAAGCCAGGTAACAGGCAATTACTCTGTCCCTATAGGGGCAAGTTATAAAATAAGCAAATTCCTGAGAGCTGTACAAACCACTTCTAACATAGAAGTTTATTGTGATTGCCCTTACATTAGCCACTATTTTTCCCAGCAAATTGCAGTACCTGACCAAAGGATAGGCCTTAAAGCATTTGTTGCTAATCCAAGCAAAATTCACAATTTCAGGAATGTTAAAATCAACTACATTACAAATATTCCCAATATTCAGAATTTTTCAACAGCATACTCTAGCATAAAACCATCTGAAAGCATAAAGATTTTTGATTCTTCAATCATTACTCCAAGTTTGGACGAAATTTATTATTTTAATATAACAGTTGTTTATGAATCATCAGGCAACCAGATTTTTGTTGTAAAGGACAAAATAATAATAAAAGTTCCTGGAGGAGAAGAAATAAAAGTTGAGGAACAACAAGAGGCTGAAGAAAAAATTGAATATGCAGAGCAAAAAGAAGGAGTTATTCTAGGAACAGAAGAAACTAAAGAAGAAATACCTGTAACAGTAATTGAAGACGGGGAAGAAAGACCAATTAAGGCATACACGATAATTGCTTATATAGCAGGAGTAATTTTTATTCTTATTGTACTGATTATATTCAGAAGAAAACAGACTGAGAAGAGGAAAGAGGATATTAAGGAATTGGGTAGTGCAGAAGAGAAAAAGCAGATAATAAAAGAATCTTTATTAAATATTTTCAAGGGAATAAAAGAGAAGATAAAAAGAAAACCCAAAATCAATAAAAAAGAAGAAGCAGACTATAAAGAGCTAGAAAAAGAGATCAAAGAACTAGGAACCATTCTTGAAAAGGAAAAAAGGAAAAAATAAAGACGCCGACGCCCGGATTTGAACCGGGATACCCCGAAGGGAAATGGCTTGCTTTCAATGGCTCAAGGCCATCGCAATGCCAGGTTATGCGACGTCGGCAGTTGTGATAGAACCATAGAAGCTTGTGTTTTATTTAAAGTTAACTGGTATAAATGGTATTTGTTTCTCACCAAGAACATAAGCAAATATCAACGGAGCAACAATAGTTGCATCAGATTCTATAACAAACTTAGGCGTATCTACAGCTAATTTTCCCCATGTAATTTTTTCATTTGGAACAGCTCCGCTATAACCTCCATAAGAAGTTGTGCTGTCGCTTATCTGGCAAAAGTATCCCCACCATCTGCATTTTTCATTAAGGTCCTGTTGTATTAAAGGCACCACACATATCGGAAAATCTCCAGCTATGCCTCCGCCAATCTGAAAAAATCCTATTGCAGCATTTTTAGAATTTTCTTTATACCAATCAATCAAAAATGACATTTGTTCTAATCCAGATTTAACAATTTGTATATTCTTAATTTGCTCCCCATAATAATTTCTTCCGCCTTCTTTTGTCAATGCTACAAAAATATTGCCTAACGTTGAATCTTCCCATCCTGGAGTCCAAATAGGTAAATTCTTTTCATATGCGGCTATCAACCAGGAATCTTTAGGATCAATCTGATAAAACTCCTTTAATGAACCGCTTTTAATCACCTGATACATATATTCATATGGAAAATATCTTTCATTATTTTCATCAGCTTTCTTCCAAAGTTTGAAAATTTGTCTCTCTATCCTGCGCATGGCTTCTTCTTCAGGTATGCAAGTGTCTGTTACTCTATTCATATGTTCATCAAATAATTTTTGTTCATCTGCCGGGCATAATTCACGATAATTTGGAATACGCCTGTAATGTTTGTTTGCTACAAGATTAAATAAATCCTCTTCTAAGTTTGCTCCAGTGCAGCATATTGCATGAATCCTACCTTGCCTAATCATCTCTGCCAAACTTATTCCCAGTTCCGCAGTCGACATAGCTCCTGCTAGTACGACAAACATTTTACCACCAGAATCAAGAAGCTTAACGTAAGCATCAGCCGCATCCACCACCACAGCCGCATTAAAATGCTTAAAATTTCTTTTTATAAAATCCCCAACCGCCTTATAATCCATATTGTAAGAAAAAACTAAGTTATTTATAAATTTTTTTGATAATGAATCTATTTTTTCTTACTAACAGTCTCCAGCTCCTCTGTTTTTTCTATCTCTAAAAACGCATTCGCAAGCTGCTTTCCACCAACCACCTGCGGTAATACAACTATTTTAGCGCCAACCTTATGCAGCCTGTCAACAGCATGCTCTTCCTCTGCCTTTGCTGCTAAATGAAGCTTTGGATTAAGATCGCTGGCACTCATTATGAGATATATATTGTCAGAATCTTCCCCTAAAGTAGCTATAAGCCCTTTTGCTTTCTCGATTCCTGCTTTTTTCAAGACATTTGGATCTAAGGCATCGCCTTGCAAAACACTTTCTCCAGCAGATATTATCCCAGTACATTTCTCCGCATCCTTTTCTACTATAATGTACTTTTGCTTTTTTTCTTTTAAGACACTACAAACATACTTTCCAAGCTTTCCATAACCACAAACAATAGTATGATTTTTTTCCTTTCTCATTCTAACCAAACCTCCTTTTATTCCACCCAACAACAATCTTGTTTGACCTTCTATAATGGCACTCCCTATGAATACAGCAATATAAAGAACTAAACCCATTCCAAAGGCCAATATAAGCATAACTAGGATCTTTCCATACGCAGTTGTTATAATATGGGGGCTTCCATGAGTAGTTATTATCAAAAAGACATAATATAATGAATTAAATAAATCTATACCCTCAATTAAACTAAAAGCATAAGTTCCTAACACAATAATTAACCCAAGAAGAAAAACTCCAAATATGAAATTCCTAATGTTTCTACTTGCCATTACCCACCTCTTTTTTACATAATTATTTCATTTTTATTATTAAATCTTTTGTTTATAAACCACATAAAAAAGATATTTTTAAATATGCACAAAAATAGTACCTATTTTTGGCATCCTAGAAATCTAAATATTTGGATTTCTATGATGTCTAATACAAAAAACTAACTTAGAGATGAAAAATAAATCCAAAGCAGCCATAAACTTTTTAATGAAGTATGGCTGGGTTATTATGGTTTTCTTGATTGCCCTAGCTACATTAGATTATTTCAGCATCATAGATATTACAAGAATTTTTCCAGAGAAATGCATTTTGTCTCATAAAATAACCTGTATAGATTATGAGGCAAAAGCATCAGAAATAAAACTAGTAATTAATAATGCAATAAAAAGTTCAATTATTGTTGATAGCATAAATGTTGCCGGTTGCTCAGGAGAATTTTCTACTCCAATGTCAAGTGATGAGACATCCACTTTTGTCATTACAGGCTGCGATAATGGAAAAAAGAATGACTTGATTAAAGGAGAAATCACATTAAAATACACAGAAAAGCGGACCGGTCTTCAAAGAACTATATACGGAAAAATAAAAACAAAGGTGCTAGAATAAATAATAAGATATAATTTACTAAAACTTTTTAAACATAATATATTTCTGATAATAAAAGATGATTGATCCAATAATTATAGGAACAGTAGCTTTGGACTCTTTAGAAACTCCTTTTGGCCGCGTTAAAAATGCACTTGGAGGATCAGCGTGTTATGCATCCATTGCAGCTTCCTTTTTCTCAAAACCAGGAATACTGTCAATTATTGGAAAGGATTTTCCTGACGAGCATATAAACTTCCTCAATAAAAAGGGAATAAACACCTTGGGAATAATATTGGGAGAAAAAACATTCCGCTGGCAAGGTTTCTATGAATTTGATATGAATGAAGCCAAGACTTTAAGAACAGAGCTAAATGCTTTGCAATCTTACAAGGTAGAGGTCCCTGAAGATTATAAAAATGCAAAGTATGCTTTTCTTGCAAATATAGATCCTGAATTACAGCTTGCCGCTGTTAATAACATGAAGAAGCCAGAACTGGTTGTTATGGACACTATGAATTTCTGGATTGAGCATAAGAAAAAACAGCTTTTAAAGACAATAGAAAAAGCAGACATTCTTGTCCTTAATGATGCTGAAGCCAGGCAGCTTTTCAACACCCCGAACCTTGTAAAAGCTGCAAATACTGCTTTAAAGCTGCACACTAAAGCAGTCATCATAAAGAAAGGGGAACATGGTGCATTATTATTTACAGATAACAAACATTTCAACGCACCCGGTTATCCTCTGGAAAACATAAAAGATCCAACAGGATGCGGCGACTGCTTCGGAGGAGCGTTTACAGGGTATATTGCTAAAACACAGGACTTAAGCGAAACAAATCTGAGAAAAGCAGTTGTATACGGCAGTATAATAGCATCCTACAATGCAGAAGACTTTTCCATAGAAAGATTGCGCAACATCAATCATGAGGATATAGAAAAAAGATACAAAGAATTTAAGTCTATAAGGGAATTTTAGATGAACTTCATTTACAACAAAATTTTTCTGAAGCATAAAACAAGCAATCATCCAGAATGCCCTGCAAGGCTTTCTTATTTTGATAAAAATACTGGAGAAACTAAACTTGAGAATGGAGAAAAATATCTTAATTTAATTTACAATAAAGATTATATAGGATTAATAAAAAAATCTTCTGAAAAAGAATTGCATCTTGATGCAGATACTTATACCAACAAATATAGTTATGAAGCAGCTTGTTTTTCTGTTGCCTCAGCAATTAAAGCATCAGAACAAAATAGTTTCTCTTTAGGAAGACCACCTGGGCACCACGCTACTAAAAGCAAAGCAATGGGATTTTGTTTATTCAATAATATTGCAATTGCAACTAAAAATTTAATCAGTAAAGGAAAAAAAGTTTTCATTATAGATTTTGATGGGCATCATGGCAACGGCACTCAGGAAATTTTTTATAACAGCGGCAATGTATTGTATCTATCAACACACCAATTTTCCGCTTTTCCGGGAACTGGCTGGATTGATGAAATTGGGGAAAATAAGGGAAAGGGATTTAACATAAATATACCCTTACCTCCAGAAACAGGAGATGATTTATTTTTGCAAAGTCTAAATACTTTTATACCAATAATTAACAAACAATTTGAACCAGATATAGTGGGAGTTTCTGCAGGTTTTGATGGCCATTACTCAGACTCATTACTACAATTAAACTTGACCACCAATGCTTATTACGAAATAGGAAAGTTATTGTCAAATAATTTTAATAATATTTTTGCATGCTTAGAAGGCGGTTATAATCTGAAGTTTATACATAGAAATATTCTTGATTTTGTAAATGGGGTGAGTAAGAAAGAACAGCAATTTAAGGAGGAGTTCACTAAATCAGACAATGACGTGAAAAATGATTTTAAACTAAGAATGAGTATTTTAAAGGAAAATTTAAAGGACTATTGGACGCTATAAATGAAAAATTTATAAAATGTAAACATTAATATTAAAATAATGCAAACAAAAATCCCCAAGGAGGCAATTAAGAAATACTTAAAAGAAAAATTTAAAGCTCCAGTTAAACTGCCGGAATACAAAAACCTTGGCAAAGGGTGGCAAGGTTCAAGTTACAAACTAACATTTAAGGTTAAAAATAAAATTCATACTTTAATTCTAAGAATAAAAAATAAATTGGATTTTTCTCATGACTACAAATCTGACAGAGCATCTTCTGCCATACTTAACCATCAGATGGATAATATCACACCAAAACACGTTAGGTCATTAGATGTTGTTGGCATCACAAAAAATAAAAATATAGTTTCATTATGGGACTGTGATGAATTCTTTCAATTGGTCGAGATAGTTAAAGGAACAGAGTATATGAAAGATCTGCAAAAAATAAAAAAAACAGGCAGGAAATATAAAAATCTAGGAAAGGTTATTGGTATAGATGTCCCATTTGAAGAATCAAAAAAAGCTGAAATAATAATTAACTCTAGTGTAATCAAGCCAAAAAAAGCAGCCAATATTATTTTTAATTATCTAAAAAAGAATAATCTCATCTAAAAAATGCCTATTAAAGAAAATATAAGGTATTTAAGAAACAATATCCCAAAAGATGTTCAGATTCTTGCAGCAACAAAAACAAGGAACATAGAGCAGATTAAAGAAGCTGTTAATTCAGGAATAAAAATTTTTGGGGAAAATTATGTCCAGGAAGCAGAAAAGAAATATACAACCCTTAAAAAAAGTAAAAAAATCGAATTATACTTTATAGGCCATCTGCAAAAAAACAAAATTAACAGAGCTTCGAAAATTTTTGATTTGTTGACAATAGACTCTTTTGAAATAGCCTCTGAAATAAATAAAAGAACAAATAAAAAAATTAAAATTCTAATTGAAGTAAATATAAGTAATGAACCACAAAAACATGGCTGTAAGCCTCAACAACTTATTAATTTAATTAAAAAACTTTCAACACTAAAAAATATTGAAGTTCTTGGTCTAATGGCAATGGCACCGTACTTTAAAAACACAGAAAAAACAAGGCCTTATTTCAGAAAAATGAAGTCATTATTTAATAAAATAAAAAAACTGAAACTAAACAATGTAAAGATGGATATTTTATCATTAGGCATGTCTCACGATTACAAAATAGCAATCCAAGAAGGCTCTAATCTGATAAGAATCGGAAGTTTGATTTTTGGTTGATAATATTATACCTCCTCCTTTATATCCGCTGTCGTTACCATAGTATATGTCTGCCTTACTCCTTTCTGCTCTTTTCTAAACTTAATCAAAAATTTATTGAATTCTTCAACATCCTTGAACTTCAATTTCAGCAATAAATCATATTCTCCCGTTATGCCAAAGATATCCCTAACCTTTTCATTGTTTATTATTTTAGTGTTAATATATTCTGTTGTTCCTCCTTTTATCAGCATAAAAACAATAAAGTTTTCCCCCACAGCCTTATTATTCAGTTTTAATGTAAACTTTTCAATTACGCCTTTCTTGATAAGCTTTTTAATCCTCTCATGCACTGTACTAGGCCTTATCCCTGTTTTTTTGGCAATATCCCTGATTGGTATTCTGGAATTTTCCTTAAGAACTTCAATTATTAATTCGTCTTTCTTATCCAGCATTTTAAAAAAGGGCCCTCCAATAATAAGAACTACGGAACGTTTTGGGGGTGTTCCAGAGAGCCCGGAAAGAATATTGTTCAGCTAATATATAAATTTTTCTAATTTTGTCCGATTTTTTTAGAATTTTCCAGACAAATTTCATAGAATCATGGGAAAAATATATAAACATAATCATAACAATCCAACAAGGTGATACTATGTCAGAAGATTATTTTGTCAGGGATATTAAGCTAGCAGAACAAGGTAAAAAAAACATAGAATGGGCAGAGATGCAGATGGGAGCTTTGCTTGAAGTAAGAAAACGCTTTGAAAAGGAAAAACCACTGAAAGGAATAAGAATAGGAATGGCTTTACACGTAACAAAAGAAACTGCTGTCCTTGTGAGAACCTTAGTTGCAGGTGGCGCAGAAGTTGCAATAACAGGCTGCAACCCCTTATCTACACAGGACGATGTTGCTGCTGCATTGGTCAAAGAAGGAATTAAAGTATGGGCATACAAGGGAGAAACAAAAGAAAATTATTACCAATACCTGACAAATGTTATCAATTCTAAGCCTCATATTACAATTGATGATGGCTGCGATCTTGTGTCAGAAATCCACACAAAACACAGCCATTTAATAAAAGATATTATTGGAGGAGCAGAAGAAACAACAACCGGAGTTATCAGGTTAAGGGCAATGGAAAAAGACAATGCCTTAAAGTACCCAATGATAGCTGTCAATGATGCAAATACAAAACATCTTATGGACAATGTTAAAGGAACTGGACAGTCAACAATTGATGGAATCCTACGTGCAACTAATATTCTTTTTGCAGGAAAAAATTTTGTTATATGTAGCTATGGTGAATGTGGCAAGGGGGTAGCAAAGCGTGCAAAAGGAATGGATTCTAATATTATTGTAACAGAGGTTGATTCCTTTCGCGCATTACAGGCAGCAATGGACGGCTTCAGGGTTATGCCAATTGCAGAAGCCTCAAAAATAGGAGATATCTTTGTAACTGTCACTGGAAATAAAAATGTTATAGACATTGAACACATGAATTTAATGAAAGACGGAGCAATTTTAGCTAATTCAGGCCATTTTGATGCTGAGATAAACATAAACGAGCTAAAGAAAACAGCTAAGCAAAGAAAAATAAGACCGTTTATGGACGAATATACTCTAGACAACGGAAAAAGAATTTTTATTCTGGGAGAGGGAAGATTGATCAATCTGACCGCTGCCGAAGGCCATCCTTCAACAATAATGGCAATGTCATTCATTAATCAGTCTTTTGCCTGCGAGTTCCTGGTTAAAAATAAAAGCAAGTTAGAACCGAAAGTCTATGCTTTACCAAAAGAAAAAGATGATGAGGTTGCCCGCTTACAGCTTAAGGCAATGGGAATAAAAATAGACTCTATGAGCGAAGAACAGAAAAAGTATAGTGCATCTTGGAAAGAAGGAACATAACTTAAGCCCAACGCTTATTTTTTTTAACAAATTTCATTAAGTTTTCTGCATCAGTATAGTATTCTGCCATCACTTTTCCTACACTGTCAACTGCGTTTATATTCTGCTTAACAATCCATTTAAGCACTCTTTCTTTCTCATGCAAAGATTCTTTACCCCTTTTTTGAATTTATCCCTTACATTAATAATTATCACCGCTTTTTAAAAAGTTTAAATTTATTTAAACCTAAAAATCATTTATGATTTCCACTATTTTAACGCTTTAGAATATATATAAATCTTTCTCTATTCAGAAAACGAAAGCTTTATATATCACCTATATTACTCAATAGTAGTAATAAAAAGAGTTCTGATAGTAGTTTTGGTGGTAAAAAATGGAAGAGTTTTTTGACGAAGACAATATGGAAGTAGAAAATATGAGAGAAGAAAGGAAAAAGATGAACAGCAAAGACTTTGCTAAACTCATCAATAAAAGAGATCTCTCTGACTTCGAGATGGATGAATTGTTTATGTAGCTAAAAACAATTAAGTAAATACTCCTTTAAATTTTTATATCAATAAAAATGGTAGATTATATTTTAAAACTAGAAAGTAAATACTCTTTAAAACTAGATTTACTCGAAACCGAATTAAATGAAGGCAATACATCTTCTTCAGATGTACTTTTGTCAGTGAAATTAATTACACCCGAATCTCTAGCAATGAAATCTCATTCCGGAAATGATGTTTTATTAATACATAAAGACTTTAGATACTATTTTGCAGGTAATTTAGAAGAAAAGCATATTCTGGATTCACTAAACTCGGCTATAAGAATGGCAAAAGATTTAGAAAACATAAAATCAGAAGATGTAAGAGTAAGCTTTAATCCAAATTTATTGTCTTTGTATTTGGGACATTTTGATAATGAAAAAGTTTTTTTAGAGCGTGTCAAATCAATTGCTCAAAATTTGCAAAAAATATTGTATTTAGGAGGTAATGCTTGTTATTACCAGTCTTCAAACGATTACAGTTTACATTTTGGAACTAAACAAAAGATTGATAGAATAAAAGGACTTCTACCAATAGAAAAACCAGAATTTAAAGGAAAATTCCAACCTGCTAACTCATTAGATGATTTATTGATTAGGCTAAATGAAAAACTACAATAAACTTTTAAAACAACCTATTATTCTTTGCAATTATGGAAAACTATGATTTGGAGCTAAGCCGCGCTGTAGCTGAAATAAAGAAAAATAACGCTAAAAAAGTGTGCATACAGTTACCTGATGGCTTAAAGCCAAAAGCAAAAGACATACAGGAATATATTGAAAAAAACACAAATGCTTCTGTAGTTATATGGCTAGGCAGCTGCTACGGAGCCTGCGACATTCCCAAAGCAGAAAACCTTAAAGTAGATTTATTAATCCAATGGGGACATAATGAATTTGTAAGAAATTGGTAAGTTGTTAAAAACAATAATATTAAAAACAATAAAAGTATATTATAATAATTAAAAATAAAATGAACAAAAAAATAATCTTGGGAAGCGACCATGCAGGTTTCGAACTTAAAGAGGAAATAAAGAAATCTCTTGAACAGATTGGTTATGAATATGATGATTTAGGTATAGACAGCAAAGAGCCTTGCGATTATCCTCAAACAGCACATAAAGTAGCCAAAAAAGTTGCAGAAACAGATGGTATGGGAATCCTGATGTGTGGCTCAGGTTTAGGAGAAACAATAGTAGCCAATAAAGTTAAGGGTATAAGAGCAGCAAACTGCTTTGATGAATACACGGCAAAAATGTCCAGAGAGCATAACAACAGTAATGTTCTCTGCCTGGGAGCAAGAATATTAAAAACTGATGAGGCAAAGAATATAGCAAAAATATTCCTTACAACAAATTTTAGTAAAGAAGAAAGGCATAGGAGAAGAGTAAAACAAATTATGCAAATAGAAGAAAAAACATGCAAATAAACTACTTTTTGGCATCAATTATAGCTTACCTGGGATTGCTGTTGGGAGTAATCTTAATAAAACTTGCTCCAGAAGAGCAGAAACCAGGAAAAAAGTATTTCATTCTGCTAAAAAAAATATCCTTTTTCCTTATTTTAGTGACCTTATTGTTTTTCTACAGGGTAAATATTATTTTAACAACAGTTTTATTGGTTCTTGTAATAGTTTTAATGCTGAATAAAAAATTAAACCTTAACAAATCCAGCCTTGTTTATTTTTTTCTCGGAATTATATTTTACCTAAGCAGCAAAATTCCTGATTTGTTTGTCATGGAATCAGTTCTTATATTTTTATACGGAATTCCAACTGCTTCTTTAAGCTTAAAGAAAAGAAATTATTATGAGGTCTTTGTAAAGAATTTATGGTTTTTTGTTCCTGTAATATTGCTTTATTTTTTGACTACCACTGCTCTCTCCTTAGTTTAATGTAATAAGCAATATGATTCACTATGATATGCAGCACAAAACTAAGCAATAAAATAATTATTATCTTGCTTAATGATAAAGGAACTATTAGATAAACAAAAATTAATGCTCCTATGACAAAATCCAGCTGATCAAACGGAACAAAACTCTTTCCTGGCTCATAATTCATCCTTCTTTTTATAAAGCTCTCAATTAAATCACCAAAAATAGCACCAAAGCCCATAAGAAATCCTATTAACAGCCAGTTTGAATAATCAGCAATGGAAATATCAACAAAAATATCATTTCTGTAAAGAAGAAATTGCAGATAAGCAACAATCATAGCAAATATTATTCCAAAAATCAAGCCCCTGAAAGTCTTATTTTTTCCGAATATTGGCATGTTTTTTATTTTTTTGTTAAAGTCAATCGGTATCTTTAATCCATTGAACGCATTTTTTACTATAACAGGAGCCATATTCGCAAAGTACGCTGGCAGCATAAGATAAACGCATTGCAGTAATATATTAGGCATACAAACAGAAAACTATTTAAGAGTTAAAAAGTTTTTGATTTTGTTATTAACTGCAGGCAAAATCTATGTCGCCATCAATCTGCGTAGCACGATTTTGCCGTTTTTGAATCAAAATGAAAATATCTCAATTAGGAGAAATTGAACTTATAAAAAAAATATCTGGTAAAACAAAATTATTCTCTAAGGATATTGTAAAAGGCATAGGTGATGACGCAGCTGTTGTCAGGTTCGATAAAAAACATTATTTGCTGCTGACAACAGACACCTTAGTTGAAGATGATCATTTTAATCTTAAATGGTTCAAGCCGGAGCAAATTGGTAGCAAGGCAATTGAGAGCAATGTTTCAGACATAGCAGCAATGGGAGGTTTTCCAAAATACGCGTTAATCTCATTAACATTACCAAAAAACACCAATACGATTTTTTTAAATAAATTATACAATGGAATCAATAAAAATTGTAAAAAATACAAAATAAGCATTATTGGAGGCAATTTAAGCTCTGGAAATAAAATTTCAATAACTATTTCATTAATTGGCCTTGTTGAAAAGAAAAACTTATGTTTGAGGTCAGATGCAAAGGTTAATGATTTAATTTGCGTTACTGGAAACTTAGGCAGTTCAAAAGCCGGATTAGAGCTGTTAAGGCATAAAAAGAAAGGAAAATCCATTAATTACTATCTAAACCCAAAATCAAAATTAAATGATGGAATATTATTGTCAAAATATGTAAATGCAATGGAAGATGTTTCAGATGGCTTGGCTTCTGAAGTCCTTAATATATGTAATGAAAGTAAAGTTGGAGCAGTAATCTACAGGGATTTAATCCCTTTGAATAAAAATACAATTTCAGATGCAAAAAAAGTTAAGAAAAATCCATATGATTATGCCCTCTATGGAGGAGAAGACTTTGAATTGGTTTTTACAACTAATAAAAATAAATTAAAAAAGCTAAAAGGGACAAAATGCATAGTGGTTGGAGAGATACTGCCAAAAAACAAAGGAATTTATCTGTACGACAAAGGAAAAAAAAAGAAATTGAAGTACGGCTATGAGCATTTCAAAGAACTTCCTGCTCACTTGAAGATGAGATATTGAATAAATAATACTAGTAATTATATTTTCTCTTGAATTCATCAATACCTTCTCTTAGGTCTTCCATGCCCTCTGTCCCCAGAGCTTCTTTCATATGATTTGCCCCTGGATGAACCTCTTCTTCCATGTGTTCCTGGTCTGTGTTCAGATGCCCTTGGTCTTCCATGAAATCCCGAACTGGGCCTATCAGAACTTCTTCCATATGACCCTGGCTTATGATGACCTCTTGAATCTCTGGAACCAGGCCTTCCAAATCCACCTCTGCTTCCAAACCTTCCGCCACCTCTAAAACTTCCTCTGCCGCCAAACCTTCTTCCGGAATTAAACCTTAACCTTTCAAAATTTTCTAAAGGAAGCTGTTCAACCTTGACAGGATACCTGCTGACTATTTCCCTGAAAACATCATGGTCTCTCTCGCTCAATAAAGTGATTGCTTTTCCTGTTTTTCCTGCTCTTGCAGTTCTTCCAACCCTGTGCACATATTCCTGGGCATCTTGTGACAAATCATAGTTAAATATGTGGCTTACATCCTTAATATCTAATCCACGAGCAGCAACTGCTGATGCTACAAGAATATTTGGCCTTCCTTTATGGAAATTTTCAATAACTTTTAATCTCCTGTTCTGGCTTAGTTTCCCATGGATCATATCTGCTTTTATTCCATTATCCCTTAAATTCTTTGTAACCAT
>CEQE01045383.1_pt1 | contig 35521 bp, 32 predicted proteins | sample 356201 | NCBI WGS metagenome assembly CEQE01 (sample SAMEA2619970, study PRJEB7988) | marine metagenome | biome: marine biome (ENVO:00000447); feature: mesopelagic zone (ENVO:00000213) & marine oxygen minimum zone (ENVO:01000065); material: "saline water (ENVO:00002010), including plankton...
AACAAGAATAAGATGAATAAAAATACCATCTCCGCTACCGCATTTATATTAATAGGTGGAAAAAGTGAACGATTTGGTTCACCAAAATGGAAGGCGAAAATCAATGGTAAGTCAGTATTAGACATCGTTTGGGATGCGTGTAACTCTTTTGAAAATAGGATTATCGTTGGTAAAGAAAAACCGGATGGATTTGAAAAACCATTTATTCAAGATACCTTGAAAATCAATGCTCCTATGAATGGACTCTATACTGCACTTTCCAATACAATAACAGATTGGAACCTGCTTCTATCGTGCGATTTACCTCTGATTGATTTTCAAATCATTAATTTATTGGGCAAACACTTGGATAAAGAAGTAGATGCAATTGTTCCAATAGCCAATGGAAAAACCCAAGTCACTTGCGGGTATTATAATAAACGAATTTTACCTTTTGTAGAAAATGAAATCCAAAAAGATAATTACAGTTTATTCAAACTTGTTCAAATTATAAATTCTGTAAATTTAGATTTTGGTGAAGATTTACGTTTTTGGAACATGAATACTAAAGATGATATGACAGATATATTTAATTATTTATCTGATAAAAAATAATTTTATTGATCCAACTTATCTATACGCCGCTGATGCCTTCCACCACCAAAAGGTTCATTCAGCCACATATTTATAATATCATAAATTTCATCTTCTGTCATAAAACGAGCACCTAAAGACAGCATATTGGCATTGTTGTGTTCTCGTGAGAGTTTCACAATTTCTCCCGGACCATTATAAAACACAGCCGCACGGACTCCTTTTATTCTGTTGGCCGCCATGGCTTCACCCTGACCAGAACCTCCTAGAATAATACCTCTGCTTTCGGGATCAGCTGCCACTGCTTGGGCACATGGAAAAATAAAATCCGGATAATCATCAAGAGCATCATACTCGTGTGCACCATGATCGGTTACATCATGACCTTCATCTATCAAATATTCCCGAATACTGTTTTTGAGTTCCAACCCGGCATGGTCAGTAGCTACATGAATTTTCATAATAATGCACTCAAATGTTCGCGTATTTTAAGTTCAACTTTCTCAGGAGTAAAACCAAATTCTTCTGCCAGAACCTTGTTGGGAGCCGAAGAGCCGAAATGATCAATTCCGATTGTTAAGCCTGCTGGCCCAACAAACCTCTCCCACCCAAGGGTTGTACCGGCTTCAATGGATATTTTCATACATCCGCGAGGTGGTATAACTGTATTTCTATATTCATGAGATTGCATCATAAATAATTTCCAGCATGGCAAGCTAATAATTCTAATTTTTTTATCATTCATTTTTTTTGCAACATCTTGCGCCAGAGAGACCTCAGAGCCAGTTGCAATCAAAACAAGTTCAGGATCACCATCGCAATCTTGATAAATATATCCTCCCTTTTCAACCCCGTCTTTTATTTCTGCTATAGTTTTGCCTGAAACAGGAACACCTTGCCTTGTTAAAAGTAATGCTGATTGGGATGTATTCAACCGTATTGCCTTTTCAAAACAAGCTGATGTTTCTTTGGCATCAGCCGGTCGGAAAACATAGAAGTTTGGTATAGTTCGTAATGCCATTGCATGTTCAATTGGTTGGTGTGTAGGTCCGTCTTCACCAACAAAAAATGAATCATGTGTAAATTCATGAATCGCTCGCACATTTTGTAATGCTCCTAAACGCAATGCAGGACGTGAATAATCTGCGAAGACTAAAAATGTTCCTCCAAAAGGTATAACACCGCCGTGAAGGCTCATGCCGTTCATCAATGCAGCCATAGGAAATTCCCGTACACCAAAAGCAAAATTCCTACCCTTTGCATTATCAGGTAAAAAATCTCCATAAGTTTTTGCGAAGTTTCCAGTATAATTAGATGGTTCAAGATCTGCTGATCCTCCTACCAGTTGGGGTAATTTTTCAGCAAATAAATCTAAAGTAGCACCAAATGCTTTTCGTGTCGCTAGTGACGTTCCTTCTTCGAAATCAGGAAATTGTAACTCTGGTAGTTCATTTTCAACCACCATTTCCCAAGTCCTTTTGAATTCATCATTTTTTTGCATTTTATTTAAAGTAGATTTCCAATCTGATGCAGTATCTCTTAATTTTTCAAAACGATTCTGAAAATGAGCAATACATTGGTCCGGTACATGGAATGATTCATTGGACATTTGTAATTTTTCTTTTGTAGCTGAAATTTCTTCATGTGGTAAAGGTGCGCCGTGTGTTTCGTGGTCACCTTCCATTGTTGCTGTACCGTGCGCCATAACTGTTTTGCCAATGATTATACTGGGCTGATCAATCACTTGTGCTTTTTCTATAGCATTTCTAATGGCATTATGATCATGGCCATCTATATTTTGCACATGCCAATTCAGTCCATCAAAAACTGTAGCAACATTTGTAGAGTCAGATCTGCCGGTTTTTCCCGAAATCTGCGCATCATTGGAATCATAAAACATAATCAGTTTAGACAGACCCCAATGCCCCGCCAAAGCAGCCGCACCTAGAGCAACAGGTTCTTGTAAATCACCATCACCGCATAATACATAGGTAAAATGGTGTAATAAATCTTCAGCATTTTCATTATGGTTATTAAATAATTCACGTACAACAACTTCAGCAACCGCCATTCCAGCACCCATGCAAACACCTTGACCCAGTGGCCCTGTGGTTGCCTCAACTCCTTTTATTTCAACCTCAGGATGTCCGGGAGTTTTACTTCCCAATTGACGAAAATTTTTAATTTCATCCATAGGTATCCAGCCAATAAAATGGAGTAAAGCATATAGCAGCATGGATTCATGGCCTGCGGATAATACAAAACGATCACGATTAAACCATTGATCATCATCCGGATCAAGATTCAAATACTCTTTAAAAAGGATATAAGCAAAATCAGATGAAGATAATGCACCTCCGGGATGTCCTGAATTGGCATTTCTAACTCCATCTACAACCAACATTTTTATTACATTTAGTGTATATTGATCCTTCTCTTCTGGAGTCCAGGATTCAAAAGAATCCAATTCTGTATACGATTTCATAAGTTTTCTAATGAGTAAAATGATTTCATTACCTGTATGGGATCATCTGCTTTAAATACTTCTGAACCAGCCACTAATATATCTGCACCTGCATCAATTACTTCTTTGGCATTATGTAGTTTGATCCCGCCATCTACTTCAATTTGAACTTTGTTCTGCAGACCTTTTTCTATCAGCAATTGTTTAATTTCAGCCACACGTTCAGTAGAACCATCAATATATCCTTGGCCGCCAAATCCAGGTTCAACACTCATGACTAAAACAAGGTTAATCTTATCTAAAAATGGTTCAATATCTGAAACAGGTGTTTTTGGTTTTAAGGATAAACCCACATCCTTTCCTGCGGACTTAATGAGGTCAATAACTTCTTTTGGTTTATCCGTTGCTTCGATATGAAAAGTTATACCATCGGCCCCTGCTTTGGCAAATGGTTCAACAAGTTTTTCCGGATGTATGACCATCATATGGACATCCATATATTTCACCGTTAGGGGCCGCAATGATTTTACTATAGGAGGACCAATGGTGAGGTTGGGAACAAACTGGTTATCCATTACATCCACATGGATATAATGTGCGCCACCCTCATCGCAGAGTTGCAATGCATTCCCGAGATTTGAAAAATCAGCTGATAAAATAGACGGGGCTAATATCACCGAACACCCTTTTGTTCACAGATTAAAATAGTTTTTTGTCTTTTCAATTTGTCCACGAATGTTATTTCCCAAATGTTACTTTTATTAATTTAAATATACGTAAAATTTATTCAATCTACTTTGGGAAGACACCTTATATTTCTAATAATAATAAAAGTAATTCCCTATGAATATACCCAAAAGACCAAAAAATATATCAGCTGTAATTTTTGATTTAGATGGTACCTTGCTTGATACACTTTATGATATTGCAGTATCAATGAATACTGTTTTGGAGCGAAATGGTTTTGCAACACATCCCATAAAAAAATATCGAATATTCATAGGGCAAGGAATAGCAAAACTGGCAAAACGAGCAATAGCACACCAGAATAAATCAAGTGTTACAGTTGAAGATATTGTACAGGAACTATATATTGAATATGAACAAAGAATGGGTGATTCTACAAAGTTTTACGATGGCATCCCTCAATTACTAGATGATATTACCAGTCATAACCTGCCCATGGCTATTCTTTCTAATAAAAGAGATTTTTTGACCCAAAAACTGGTAGCTGAATTTTTAGGTAAATGGCCATTCAAATTTATCAGTGGAGCTAGGCAAGGTTTTGCTAAAAAACCTGACCCAACACTTGCAATTCACATAGCAGAAAAATTAGGTATTCCCAATGAAGAATGCATTTTTATCGGAGACACTCCAACAGATATGCAAACTGCGCTCAAAGCAGGAATGTTCCCTATTGGAGTATTATGGGGCTTTAGAAACAAAAAAATATTATCAGAAGCCGGGGCTAAACTACTTTGTGAATCCCCGAGGGAAATTTATAATTTTATAATTGATTATTAATTGGCTTATATATTTTCCATACCCAGTTGGCAGAATACCAATGCCATCCCAGTCTGGTTGTTGGTGAGAGGCATGATTACTTAACTCAAATTTCATTTTAATCTCCCATGGCAATTGCTAATTGTTTATGAACGTCATCAAAATTTTCTTCTGTTACAAACATGGGTTCCTGATAACGAATAGTTATTGTAGAAAAGAAAAAGGGAACTCTTTTTTTATCCCAATTCCAGAATATAGGAAAAGACAATGAACTGTCACATTGTACAGGTATAACTGGGACGCCGGACTGCATACACATATGTAAAACACCCTTTTTCACTTCTTTAAAAGGACCAGCCGGTCCATCTGGAGTAATGCAGCAGCAGTAGCCATTTTTAATCTCTGCCACAATTTTATCGGCAGCTTCTCTGCCGCCGTACCCCGTAGAGCCAATCACCACCTTACAACCGTGCCAGCGTAACGCTAAAATAATTTTATACATAAACCATAAGGGATGGCTGAATTGGACATGGTTGGTTACATTCTGCAAACCCAGCCAGTACATAGACCCCCTATAATGCCAAATTGCTTCTATCCGAGATGGATACAGATCAATGAATTCCTGTCCTTCAATGATTATTGTACATGTTTTCTGGATTATCCACCGGTAAAAAACAATCAACCATAATCCCAGATAAGTTGAGATATAATAAAAAGGTTTAAACCATAGAGGAATATTATCTATCTGGTATTTTATTTTTAGCACGTTTACAAATGTAAATTATGTTTTTTGTATTTTGGTTGCATCATAACCCAAACCTTCCCCCATCAATAGGGAAATCTGAACCATTGATATAACCGGCTGCCTCTGATGATAAAAATGCTACAGTAGATGCAATTTCTTCCGGTTCACCGATCCTGCGCATTGATATTTTCTTGGAAGTTGATTCTACCATTTCTTCATAGCTGATTCCTGCATTTTCAGCCCATTTTTCAAGGAGTTCTTTCAACCGTTCAGTGTTAGTATAACCGGGGAGAACATTATTAACGGTAATGCCATCAGATCCCAGTTCCAACGCCAGTGTTTTTGCCCATTGCGCCACAGCACCACGGATGGTATTGGAAACTCCCAAACCAGGGATTACCTGACGAACGGATGTGGAAACAATATTGATAATACGGCCGTACCCCAATTTCTTCATTCCCGGAATGACAGATTGGACGAGATAATGATTGGATATAACATGGCGTCGAAATGCAACCTCAAATTCTTCTGCTTCCGCTTCAATAAGAGGTCCGCCGTGGGGACCGCCGGTATTATTCATTAAAATATGGACGGAGCCCGTTTCAGCTAAATGATCGGCAGTTTTTTGTTTTAAATCATCCGGATTATCAAAGTCTGCGCATATATAACTATGCTCACTGCCAGCCAAATTGCTCATAACAGATGTGATTTTTTCTTCATTACGGGCGGCCAGAATTATGTGCGCTCCACGTTCAGCCATAAGTATTGCACAGGCTCTGCCAATACCATCTGTACTGCCGCAAATCAGGGCTCGTTTTCCTTCAAGACTTAATTTCATTATATTATCCAAAATTGCATTTAATTATTTTCCCGTTATGGCTTTTCAAACATGAGTGAGCTTTATTTATCAATAACTGGAAATTATAACACTTTTGGTTATGGGTAACTGGTAGATTTGTAAACAAAAGTCTTTAACTTCCCAGATAATTATTTAAAGGAAAATCAATGTCAGATCAAAATAAAGATCGCTTTTATTTCGATAAAAAATTTGTCGGAAGTCCGGACGGACGTGTTTTAAGAATACTCGCTGAATACTTTGGTCCGCTCCAGCGTTTCCGACGGAATAAGATTGCCGACACTATCGTGTTTTTTGGATCGGCACGATTAAAATCACAAGAAGACACTCAAAATGCATTAAAAATCGCACCAGAAAATATGTCCAAAAAAGAGAAAAGCCTACTCAAGCGAGATGTAGACATGAGCCGCTATTATGAAGATGCACGCACGTTGGCGTTTAAACTCACAAAATGGAGCATGGGGCTGAAAGAAAAGAAAAAGCGTTTCATTATTACCTCCGGGGGTGGACCGGGTATCATGGAAGCTGCGAATCGTGGCGCATCTGAAGCGAAAGGACTTGCTGTGGGATTAAATATTACACTTCCATTTGAAGCATCAGGTAATAAATGGATTTCCAAAGATTTAAGCCTTTATTTCCATTATTTCTTTATGCGCAAATTCTGGTTTCTTTACCTGGCAAAAGCACTTGTAGTTTTCCCCGGCGGTTTCGGTACATTAGATGAACTCATGGAATTATTAACACTGATACAGACGAAAAAAATTAAGAAAAAAGTCCCTGTCGTGATTTATGACAGCAAATTCTGGAAAAAGGTTGTGGATTTTGATTATTTATTGGAAATGGGAACCATTTCTGAAGATGATATGGATTTATTCTTTTTTGCAGATACTGTTGATGATGCCTATAAATTCCTGACTAAAGAAATTGTGAAAGCACACCTACAAGGGAAGAATTTTTAAAATAGTATTTCTTAAGACAAACTTAAATCTATTCTCCTTTTAAAATGCATTTTGAAACGTGTAATTTCGTCTCAACCAAAAAGGATAAAACTATGGTTAAACGCTTATTATTATTCATTCTTCTACTGTCATATATGTTAGCAAATGAAATCGAACTCGGGAAAAAACTAGAGCTTGATTCCACAACAAAAGTATCTGTAATCTTGGATAATCCGGAAAAATATTTAGATAAACCGGTACAAGTTAGTGGTACAGTCGTTGATGTCTGTTCCCATCGCGGCTGTTGGATAGAAGTAGCCAGCGACCGGCCTTACGAAACAATCGTCGTTAAAGTGGATGATGGTGTAATTGTATTTCCTATTACTGCAAAAGGAAAAAATGTTGTGGCGGAAGGTAAATTTGAAAAATTATCATTAAACGACGAACAAGTACTGCGCTTCAAAAAACATGAAGCTGAAGAAAAGGGCGAAGAATTTGATGAGAAAAATTATAAGCTTACTGAAGAAGATAAAACCATTTACCGTCTTCGCGGGCTTGGGGCTGTTATACAGTAAAAAATGAAGTGGCGGAAATGGAATAATATTTTCCACCGTGATTTGGGGTACCTTGCCGTTGGGTTGACCATCATTTATTCGGTATCAGGCATAGCGGTGAATCATGTTGCTGACTGGAACCCCAGTTACAAAATAGACAATCACACTTTTCAAATTGATGTTTCATTTCTGCAAGTTCCTCCTTCTGATTCTGACGTAAATAAAATAATGTCTTTGTCTGGTATATCTGGTGAAATTGAATCCACATTCATGCCAGGACCAGATCATATACGAATTTTCCTGGAAAACCAGACCTTAGATGTAAATCTGAAAACGGGCAATGCAGAATTAGAAACAATAAATAAGCGGGCTTTTCTCCAGGAATTCAACGCCATGCATCTCAATCACCCTAAAAAATTATGGACTTGGATGGCAGATATTTATGCCGCTGTTTTGATCATCCTGGCTGTAACGGGCTTGTTTGTTCTGAAAGGTAAAAAAGGTATCACCGGACGGGGGGCTTGGCTGACTGGTTTGGGTATTTTGATACCTCTAATATTTTATTTTATTTATTTATAAAAAGCCCCGAATATCTATTTTATCTAAAATAGAGGAAACGAGGCTTTTAGTCGCTTTAAACGAGTCTTCTTTTACGTTTTAATAAAACGTTGCTTCAAAATCCAACCCAATAAGTTCAAAATGATCTACTGACACAACGATACTGTCTGGATCCATGAAATAATTTTCCACTGTACCTCCATAAGTACCAAGTGTGTGCTGATTTGTGGCAGGATTGGGATCATTTAGATCTTCCCAAGAAACAGCGAGGGCTTTATATGTTCTAAAAGCAACTGCTTCAAAACTGAAATCATACTGATTGCTTGTATTCAGATTATCCTCAGTTATAACCTTGTAGGCATAGGGTGGTCCGGTGGGCGGCCATGATGTTTGCAATGAAATGCTAACATCTCCTGTATCCGGCCACGTGCCAGTGAAAGTAACTATACCGCTTATTGTGCCACTTTCTGCGGCAGTTTCTTCCGCTTCTTCATCTTCACATGCAACAAATATAAATAGTGATGTAATTAAGATAGGAAGAAATATATTTTTCATTCGTTTCATTATCGTTTCCTTTTTTTATTTTAGTGTTTTAGTTAAGGTTAATTGCCAGGTTCTTCCCGGCATAGGAAAGTCTTGAATTAATTCATATTCTATATCTAAGATATTGGAGATTGATAGATTCCCATCAAACAATTTGAACTTTTTACTCACATTCAAATCAACAAGTACCTGTTCCGGTAATTCTTCAATGGGAAATACAATTTTATCATCGACTGTTTCATAATTATGACTTAAAAAATTTTCATATTTCTGGGTACTCCATCCATGAACAAAAGTAGACATTTTATAAGATCCCATTTCGAAGGCAACGCTAATGCTTGCCTTATGCTTGGAACGATATAAAATCGGGTCCCCGCCTTTGTCAGTCATATTTAAAAAACTATATTCACTTCGAATAATCAGTGCCGGATATGGATTCCAAATACATTGTAATTCAGCACCGGTTCCTGTGACTCCTTCTCTATTTACAGCGATGATGGGTAGACTGTAAACAAAATCGATCATATCAGTATATGAATTGTGGAATATGGCTCCACTCCAGGTTAATTTTTTACTGTGAGGATGTTCATACTTTAATTCAATTGCGGATACACTCTCTGGTCGTACGCTTGGATTTCCCTGCATGGTCAACCCATAGGAACTGGCGTGCTGCAAATATAATTCCGATAACGAAGGCGCTCTAAATCCTGCACTGTATGCCAACGTAAATGCACGTTTACCTTTAAGTATGTACATGAGATTCACTTTCGGTGTTATCCGTTCAAACACTCTTTTTTTATATTTATTTCCGGGATCAACTAATCGATAATCGTAGCGTAATCCGGAACCCATTGACCATCCATTTCCGATAGAATATTTCGATTGAATAAATCCTCCAAAAGTGAATTGTCGGGGATCATCATAAATTGGATTAAATACGGATACGTTTGATTGATCAAAGCCAAAATCACTCCCTGCCATAATGATCCATCGTGCCCATTTTGTTAATAGCATTTCAGAACGCAAGCCTGTAGACATATCTTTATAATCGCGTTCTGCATCTACTTTATCATTCGGTGTATTATCCCTGTCATAATAATGCGTATCAAAATTATTTAAATACATGGAATGAGACATTGATAGCCCGTTCGATAAAGGATAAAACATATGTAATTGAACATAATGAGATGTCCTGTCAGAACGTCTGTAAGATGGAGAAACATCAAAACCGGGGTGGCCGTTTTTAGAGATAGCTGAAAACAGATTTAGTTTATAGGATCGGCCCTTTTTATCTGCGAAGTGTACATATGTATTTAATCGTGTTAACTGATCATCAGAATTAAATCGATGTCCGGCTGATTGACGTGCTAATCCTGTAAAACCGATGGATAATGGGCCTGCATTCTTGCCGTATTTAAAACTTAATTGCCCTGTATCATACGTACCGCCGGAAAGTCTAATTATACCGCTATTACTTTTATTCGTAATCAGGTTTATTACACCACCCATGGAATTATGACCATATTGGGCTGAAGTTGGGCTGTTATCGATTTCAATTCGGGCTATGTTTTCCAGGGGCAATGAACTCCAATCCGGTGTACCGCTATTTGGAATCTGGATGGGAAATCCATCCAAAAGTACCAGCACACGATTATTATAACCACCCGGTTTATAATCCGAAGAACCTCGGATAGAAACGTTGACATTGCGACCGTTCGGTTGAGCAAATTGAACATCCAATCCGGGTAATGTTCTCAACACATCCGATACAGAATTTTTTTGTAAATCTTTTATATACTTTCCTTTGATAACATCTACTGATTCATATCCCAGCCTAGTCGAAAATATTCCTTGAACTTCAACTTCATCCAATTCCAAGATAGTCGATTCCAGATATATATCTTTTTTGACGTTTTCATTTTGAATAATTATATTTTCTACTACCGGTTTATATCCAATCATAGAAAATTCAAGTTGATATGTACCTCTTTCAATTTCAAGACTATATTTCCCGTAGGGATCTGAAACAACTCCTAAATCAGATTCCAATACATTAATATTTATATTCGGTAAAGCCTTTTGTGTATCCTTATCTCTTACAGTTCCAGAAATAATTCCGGCTTGCATATGAGTTACTATAATGAGAAATACTACTATAAAGCGCTGCATGATCATGGTTGAGTTGGATCTGTAATTAATTGGTTTAACAATTTTTCTATATCACCACCGGTAATATCTTTATTTTTTTCGCCCATGAAAATGAGACCTACAAAAAGACCGCCAATAGCTTTAAACATAAGATTAGAATCCAATTTTGGAAATTGGCCTTGGGAGATCCCATCATCTAATAAACCTTTTAAAATAGCGTAAAGCTGATGCTGGTATGACTTCCAGTCTTGATCTGAATCATCGATATTTGATATTGCTTTTGGAGCATTGAACATAAATTCATATTCATTCCGGTTCTGTTGTGCTTTCTTGGCGATCTTTATAAGGATATTTATAAATGTTTCCCGAGGACCTGTATCTGAATGAATGTCCTCTTCAAGGCTTTCCCAGAGTTGTGTCCAGCCCCGATCCAAAATACCGCAGAATACATCTTCTTTTGACGGGAAGTAATAATAGAGTGTCGCCTTACCAAAACCGGATTCAGCAGCGATCTCATCCATTGTGGCGCCATCCAACCCCTTTGTTTTGAATACAGTCAGAGCCCCAGAAAGTATCCTTTCTTTACGAAGGGCGCGTTCTTCTTTTTGACGTTCTGATATTGACATATTTAAATCGTATTTTAATATTCGACTATTGAGTCGAAATTTAGAACTAATATACTATTTCTATCAAGGATTACGTAGTGATTTTCTACCAATCTTTAATGATCAGATCGTAAAGGAGGATGGCTGTCATCAGGTAAAATGACAGATACATTAAGGTACCGGATAGAATCGTCAAATACGCAAAAGACGGATGATAATGCCGGATACCCCAGATGGAACCAAAGGTAACTAATGTGGCAATGAGTGGCTCTATCATGATCACTGTTTTCCACTTTCCAGTGACCATAGAATTAAAATGGAACAAGGCACCCAATAATACAAAAATGACAGCAAAGGATATGATATGGGTGTGGGTCGTCAGTAGCATGGCTTCTAGTGATTTTGGATATTTTTCGGGAATATCAAATTCATCCGTGTCAGAACCGGCATAACGTTCAACGGTTCCTTGGGGGTTAATTTCCGTTGTTGTGCATACATATACCAAACCAACGGACACACCGATTGACAGCACCAACAAAAATGCGGAAAAAAACCAGCGAAGTCCTCTATCCAGTTTATGCAATTGAATTTCAGTCATGGATTATTAATTCATCCTTAATGACATTTAACAATAAGGTCAATTTATGAATTCCCCTGGTTACAGAATTGACTGATATCGTTGCACCGCTGATGGCATCGATCTCATCATAAGATGAAGATCTATTCTTATTTAAAAACTGATTAAGCCAAGATCGCCTGCCTACTTCTCCGCCTATAGGCTCACGATATTTCACCACTGCTGAATGGACCACACTACCATTTGTGTTGTAGAGCACGATAAATGTGATGGGCATAGATTTTCCTTTTACATTGTCCAATAAGGCATATCCTTCAATACTGTCATTTTGGGTCACTGTCCAGGCATATACAAATGCAGAGTAGAATCGCTGTTTTACCTCTTTCTCAATGGGAAACTTGATGGCTTTTTCCAATTCTATCTTTCTAAAAATAAGTGACGAACCCTCTCCAAAATATCCATTTATGATTGATTCGGCATCATCCTTGATGCCGCCAAACACCAGTGACGTCAATAAAACACCAAAGGCTGCAGATTGGGCCCACAGCCTTTGGGTGTACAACTGACTTAGGAAAAAATTAGAAGTTATATCCAACTCCGACGTTGATTTGAGTTGCTACATCATCATCAGATGCTTTTTTATGTGTTCCGTAATCGGCTTTAAACGCGATCTGGGGATGGGGCCAATATGAAAGACCGAATCGTTGGATAGAGTAGTCGACTGAATCATCATCATTGCCACGGTTATAGTTGCTCATGCGGAACCAGGGCATCAGTTTACCTTTCAATCCAATCATCGAAGCAACGTTGTATCCGAGATCAGCATAATAACCGCCGCTAGACTCATAACCCAATGGATTGTGCTCATAGGAGATCTGTCCGTATTCCAACACTGCATAGATGTTATTAGCGTCATATTTTGCATGGAACTCCATGAGTTTTACTCCAACCGATGCTGTATCTGCTTCATTGACAATATTGTTTCCATCTTCATCTGTTGTAAAGTAAGCAGACGTGGGTGCATTATTCATAGTAAAAGAACCACCCACTCGCAGACCGGAAATACCCGTATAATATGCACTCAAGTTCTTTACCATATCGTATGCAGTGGATTTATACCCCTTTGCGCGACCGCTGCGGATCCCTTTACCTATCTCATCGCCATTGAGGTCTTCCATTAACGCAAAGCGCCAGTTTATCTCGGCGACCTTGCCATACACAGCAGCACCGTTACCGAACCATGTGGTAGGAATAACATATTTATTGTATTCCGGCCGTTCCACACTGACAAATAAGGGTGGTTCATGGTATTCGTTCACGAGCCCGACAGAAGGAAGGATCACACCGGCCTGGAAACCAAAACTATCTGTATGATAATTCACGTATGCTTGTTCCAGTTCCAGTTCCCCATCGCCGTCTTGGACAAAATTATGTTCCAGTTCTACTTCTGATTTAAAGGACCATTCCTCTGAAAATGCATATCCATAGTAAATGATAAAGCGATGGAAATCCAGTTTTGCTGTTGCGGTATTTTCACCAGATTGACTTCGGTTGTAATGCAGCTCGCCATATCCCCCTATGGAACTTACTGGCACAAAATAATCATCTTGTGCTATAAGTCCAGCTATACATAAAACTCCAACTATAGTTTTTTTCATTATTATATTTCTTTTATTATTTAGTTTATTATTTAGTTTATTATTGAAATTGAGATTAAGTCTCATTATCAATTTAAACCACTATTCCTTCTGTTTCCAAATATTTTTTAGAAAATAATTGGATATTATACAGATCTTACATAAACTCGACCGACCGGTCGGTTTATTTTATGAACGAAATAAAACAATTAGAAAGAAAAGAACAAATTTTAAACGCAGCCATTAAGGTTCTTGTCCAAAGCGGCTACGATCATTCTCGCATGGATGATGTAGTCAAATCGTCCAAATTAAGCAAGGGAGCAATTTACTGGTATTACAAATCCAAAAAAGAGATGTACTTGGATTTGGTAAATTTTTGGGTAAACCACTATAGCGTTACCTTGAACCACATTGTGGAAGAAGACGCTCCTCCCTCCCGCCAGTTGAAAGATTTGTTTCAATATTTTATTGACCAATATGAATCAGATCCCCAACCATTTATCGCACTTACAGAATTTTGGTCTATGGCCCAAAAGGATAAAGATTTCAGAAAAAAGATGCAAAAAGTGTATACACATTTCCTGGAATTAATTGAAGAAATTATAAGAAGGGGCGTTCAATTTGGTGAATTCAAAAAACTGGACGTGCGCATGACGGCCCTTTCAATTATGGTCAATATTGAATCAATAAATTGGTTTACCCTGTTTGAAGTACACGGTGTAAGTGCTAAGGAATACATGCACACTATTACTGACTTCATTTTAGCAGGTATAATGAAAAAACATTAGGAGAAAATCATGACAGTTACGAAATCAACATATAAAACTGGCGGCAGCTTTATTGTAAACCCCATTTCTGAAGCTACCGTTTTTTCCAGGGAAGATTTCACAGAAGAACACAGTGAAATTTACGAAATGGTGAAAGAATTTGATAAAGAACGTATACTGGCCCAAAAAGAAGAAATTGAAAAATACGACAAGGATCTTTCCCTTTCATTAATCAAGGAAATGGGTGAATTAGGCCTGTTAGGAATTGATGTTCCCGAAGAATATGGTGGAATGGACTTGGACAAGGTTACATCTGCAATTGTAGCAGAAGCCTTAACATTCAGCCCATCGTTTTCTGTAACATGGTCTGTGCAAACAGGAATCGGCTCTTTACCCATTATCTGGTTTGGCACAGCAGAGCAAAAGGAAAAATATTTACCCGAAATTGTAACCGGTGAAATTATTTGCGCTTACGGTTTAACAGAACCTTCTGCAGGTTCAGATGCCCTTTCCGGGAAAACAACCGCAATGCTTTCTGATGATGGAAAACACTATATATTAAATGGTGAAAAGATTTTTATCACCAATGGCGGATGGGCGGACGTTTTTATTGTTTTTGCCCAAGTTGACGGCAGCAAATTCAGTGCTTTTATTGTTGACCGGGACACAGAAGGCTTTACCATTGGAGCGGAAGAAAAAAAAATGGGTATGAAAGGATCCTCCACTACATCTCTTATTTTTCAAAATGCAAAAGTTCCTGTTGAAAATCTTCTATATAATGTAGGTAAAGGAGCAACAATAGCCTTTAATGTACTGAATATAGGCAGGTTTAAATTGGGTGCTGCCGGGGTTGGCGGATCTAAAAATGGAATTGAAGCAGCAGCCCAGTATGCCATGGAAAGGCGCGCATTCGGCAAACCAATTGCCCAATTTGATGCAATCATTAAGAAAATAGCCGATATGACAGTGCGTACTTTTGCAGCAGACAGCATGGTTTACAGAACCATTGGCCTATTACAGAATGAGATTGATGGATTGGACAAGTCAGACCTGAATTATTATATCCATCTTGGAGAGGCAATGGAAAAATATGCCATTGAAACATCCATGGCAAAAGTATACGGCAGTGATACAAGCCACTTTGTTTTAAATGAAGGATTACAAATATTTGGCGGGTATGGCTTTTTGGAAGAATATCCTATGGCATCGGCTTACAGGGATGATAGGATAAACCAAATTTGGGAAGGAACCAACGAAATAAATCGCCAAATCATTACCGGTTTTATGATGAAAAAAGCCCTCATGGAAGAATTGCCAATTCGAGATGCCATCAGTTCGATAGAGCATTTTATGTCCAACGGTAAACTTGAAGAAAATGAAGGTCCCTTAGCAGCAGAATGTGAGACCATTGAAACAGGAAAACGACTTGCCCTGTATATTTTCAACGAGGCACTCAACAGATTTGGACAGGATCTAAAACACGAACAGCAAATAACGGAAATTTTAGCAGATATTTTCATGGATTTATATACTGCTGAAAGTGCGGTGATTCGGGCTCAAAAAATTATGAACGACGGAAACCTTGATCGAACCGTGAACAGTATTGTAAAAATATTCACGGCAGAAATGGTATTACGCTTATTGAATATGTCACTTACTGCTATGAACGGAATTTACAGTGGGCACACAACACCTAAAGTTATTGATCAATTACGTCATTTTCAGGCGAGGATGCTCCTGCCCACAGATATTATTAACCTGAAGCGTGAAGTTGCGCAACGGATATACAATCAAAACACTTATCCATTTTAGGAGGTAATCATGAGTATAAAATCAGTCATAATTGATGCAGTTCGATCTCCGATCGGGCTCAAAAATGGCCAATTAATAGGAATCCGACCTGATGATCTGGCGGCACAAGTAGTAAAAGGTCTTTTGGGAAGAAATGAATCAATAAATCCTACAGATGTGGAAGACGTTGTTGTGGGTTGTGCCTTCCCTGAGGGACCACAAGGCATGATCATCGGTAAATCCGTTGGTGTATTGGCGGGTTTGCCTAAGGAGTCTACAGGAAAAGTAGTGAATAGATTCTGCGGGTCTTCTATGGATGCTGTTCACCAGTTAAGTACTGCAATAATAAGCGGTGACATTGATGTGGGTATCGCCGTGGGGATTGAAGATATGTTTTCCGTTCCGATGGGTGGTTTTGCACCTGATTTTCATCCTGAACTTGCTGAACAGGAATTTTATATAGGCATGGGTGAAACAGCAGAAAACCTGGCTAATGACGAAAATATATCCCGGGAAGATCAAGATGAATTTTCAATTAAATCTCATGAAAAAACACTGCAAGCATACACCGATGGAAAATTTGACAATGAATTAATTCCCATTGATGTTTACGGTGAAGTAACTGTAGATAGAGATGAAGGCCCACGGGAACCGGATGCAGAAAAAATAAAGAACTTAAATCCTGCATTTGTTGAAGGCGGATCTGTAACAGCAGCCAGCAGCAGCCCCATTTCAATTGGTGCATCAGCAATTTTAATCACCAGTGATACTTTTGCAGAAAAAACAGGTTTAACTCCAAGAGCAGAAATTGTAGCTAGAGCAATTGCTGGTGTTGATTGGACCCATATGGGCGTAGGTCCTCTACCGGCTACCGAAAAGGTCTTGTCTAAAGCAGGATTGGCTATGGATGATATAGAAACTATTGAATTAAATGAAGCGTTTGCTGCCCAATCCTTGTATGTCATTCGCAAAGGCGGTTGGGATATGAATAAAATCAATTTGAATGGGGGTGCAATTGCTTTAGGACATCCGTTGGGATGTTCCGGTGCAAGGATTCTTGGTACTCTATTGAATGTTATGGAACAACAGGATACCCATACAGGATTAGCAACCATGTGCATCGGCAGCGGACAGGGAATTGCCACAATCATAAAACGATAATGAGTATATGATCAAACACTTGAAAGACCCCATGAGCGGTTTGACGCATAGCATTGGTGCTATTCTGTCTATTATCGCTCTAGTGTTGTTAATTCTAAAAGCAGTTAATCCTGTGGATCCGTGGAAGATCGTATCATTTTCAATCTTTGGTACAGGTCTTTTTTTGCTATACACTGCAAGTACACTTTATCATTGGATCCCAGTGACAGGTCGAGCAGAATCTATTCTGAAACGTTTTGATCACATGATGATTTATGTATTAATAGCATCCACATATACTCCCATCTGCCTGATTCCATTGCGGGGGCCCTGGGGTTGGAGTCTGTTTGGTATTATTTGGGGTTTAGCTGTCTTTGGTATCCTCTGGAAATTATTCCAATTCAAATTTCCGAATTGGTTTTCAACCGTATATTATGTTTTTATGGGTTGGATGTCCATTGTAGCAATTTGGCCACTTCTCACCCATCTACAGACAGGTGCACTAATTTGGTTATTCCTCGGAGGAATTTTTTATACAGGCGGTATCGTTTTCTATGCATTGGATCGGCGAAAATCACCGCTTAAAGGATTTGGGTTTCATGAAATATGGCATATACTGGTCATGGCCGGAAGTTTTAGCCATTTCTGGGTCATGTATAAATATGTGTGACTGAATTTTGTTAGAAGAAATTGTTAGAATGAGAAATACATAATGACTAACTATAAGAGGAAATTATGAGTCAAAATATTGAAAAAGTTGCTGTACTTGGAGCGGGAGTTATGGGAGCACAAATTGCAGGGCATCTGGCCAATGCAGGTATACCTTCCCTCCTGTTCGATATCAACCAGGAACTAGCAGAAAAAGGTGTGGAAATTTTAACAAAGCTAAAACCGGCACCGCTATTCAAACCAAAAAATACTGAATTAATTACGCCATGTAATTACGATGAGCATATAGAGAAAATCGGCGAAGCAGATTGGGTGCTGGAAGCTGTCGCCGAACGCTTGGACATTAAACACAGCGTGTACGAAAATATTACTCCCCATTTAAAATCTTCGGCGATTGTTACCTCCAACACATCGGGTATCCCTTTGTCAGATTTAATTACCGTTTTTCCTGATGATGTAAAATCCCGATTTATGATTACACATTTTTTTAATCCACCCAGATATATGCATTTATTGGAATTAGTGCGAAGCGAATTCACGACTGATGAAATATATAGTATTATGGCTGAATTTGGAGAGAGTGTAATGGGTAAAGGTATTGTACATGCCAAAGATACTCCCAATTTTATTGGCAACAGAATCGGTGTGTTCAACATGGGGGTCACTATTTATACAGCAATACAACAAGGATTAACAGTTGAAGAAGTGGATAAATTAACCGGCACAATTGTTGGACGAGCAAAAAGTGCAACTTTCCGAACTGCAGATGTGGTTGGACTAGACACAATGGCGCATGTTACAAATACCACTTATGAAAAAGTAGAAGATGATGAAGAAAGGGAAATGTTTAAAAATCCAGACATTTTAAACATTCTGATTGAAGACGGCAAATTAGGACAAAAAACAAAGGCAGGTTTCTATAAAAAAACAGAGGAAGGAATTTTATCTGTTGATCTAAAAACAGGTGAATACGGACCCCAGAAAAAAGTTCGTTTTGACGGCTTTCGTTTAGCAAAAGATCATACAACCACAGCCGGGAAAATTAAAGCATTGGCTTACAGCGATGATAAAGCAGGGAAATTCTTTTGGGAAACACTGGCCAGGGGATTGATTTACAGCGCCAATCGTATTCCCGAGATTAGTGATGATATTATCAATATTGATAATGCAATTAAATGGGGATTTGCCTGGGAATTAGGTCCCTTTGAAGGTTGGGATGCCATTGGTGTACAGGAATCTGTAGACAGGATGCAGGCTGAAAATAGAAAAGTGCCCCAATGGGTTCTGGATATGTTAGCCAGCGGCAGAACCAGTTTTTACGAAACAAAAGACGGTGTAAGAACCTATTGGGATGTCTTGTCCAGTGCGGCCAAACCTATTTCGGTTAGAGATAAAGAAGTTAACCTGAATCTTCAAAAATCAGCGGGGAATCTTGTAAAGAAAAACTGGAGTGCCAGCCTGATTGATTTAGGTGATGGAATATTGAATGTTGAATTTCACTCAATTCTCCAACCAACATTAAATCCCATTGATGGATCCCTGGCCATGACCATAAACGAAGGGATGGATTTATTAGACAATGGTAAGTTTAAGGCAATGGTAATTGGGCATACTGGGCAAAATTTTTCTGCCGGAGCCAACTTAGCCAGCGTTATAGAAATATGTGAAGCTCAAGAATGGGATAAACTGGAAGTGGCTGTGAAAGAACTTCAGGATTTAACTCAACGAATTCGCTTTTCCAAAAAACCTGTAATTGCTGCTCCTCACCACCTAACCCTGGGCGGGGGATTTGAACTCATTGGCCCTGCGGCTCATCGAGTGGCTGCTGCAGAATTATACGTGGGATTGGTAGAAGTCGGTGTTGGATTAATTCCTGGAGCCGGCGGAAATCTCCGTTTGCTCTTACACTTAATGGAAAACAGCGGTAAAGGCCGAATTAATTCATTCCAGATTGCACAAAAAGCATTTGAAACAATCGGTTTTGCCAAAATAGCTACCAGTGCAGATGAAGCAAAATACATCGGCTATTTATTAAAGACAGATACAATTGTGATGAACAATGATCAGCGTATTTGGACAGCGAAGCAAAAAGCTCTCGAACTTGCTGAAGGCTATGAACCGCCCCAGTACAGAGAGGATCTTAAATTACCGGGAACGGGCGGACGAACAGCTATGACTATGGCGTTAAAAGGATTCAAGGCTCAAGGAAAAATATCTGATCATGATGAATTCATAGCAAAAAAACTGGCTTATGTAATCACCGGTGGTGACAAAGCAGGGCTTACTAAATCAGTGGAAGAACAATACCTTTTGGACATTGAACGTGAAGCATTTGTCTCTTTAGCCGGAGAAAAACTAACCCAGGATCGGATTGGTTTTATGCTTAAGAAAGGTAAACCGTTAAGGAATTAAAAATTATTCATATAAAGTAACTCATTTGAAACCATAAATTTCTTACTTAATAACTAAACGGAAATGGATTCAAAAGCGGCAGGCGAACTAAAATCATCGCAAGGTGATACGATACTCAAAACACTAGCAATCATTGTTATCCTTTACCTGTTTCTGGTTAGCATCGGTATGATTGGCAGTGCCTTTAAAGGTATGGGTAAAGAATTTGCAGTGCAGCTAATCCAAAGCAATGCCGGACCACTCATTGGCCTTTTTATCGGTATTCTGGCCACCAGTTTAATTCAAAGCTCATCCACAACGACTTCTTTGGTTGTGGGTATGGTGGCTGCCGGAACGTTTGGCGATGATCCGCGCATTGCCGTTGCAGCCGCAACCCCATATATAATGGGTGCCAATATTGGAACAAGTATTACCAACACCATTGTTTCAATGGGGCACATTGTGAATAAAAATGAATTTCGGCGGGCGTTTTCTGCTTCCATCGTCCATGACTTTTTTAACGTTATTTCCGTTTTGATTTTATTGCCATTGGAAATATCGTTCGGGTTGATCAGCAGGAGCGCAAGCTGGTTAGCGGAACTTATAGTTGGTACAGAAACTTTTTCATTCAATAGCCCCATCAAATTGATTACCAAGCCTGCAGTTTCCTGGGTGAAGGACATATTCAAACACCAGGAAATCATTAATTATAACTGGCTTTTATTGATCGCTGCACTTTTATTATTATTCCTGTCCTTGCGTTATTTAACCAAATTGATACGCAGTTTGGTCATGCATCGGTTAGAAGCATTTTTTGATTCCCATATTTTCAAAACAGCCGGACGTGCAATGTTATTCGGTGCATTTATAACGATTCTCGTTCAGAGCAGCTCAATTACGACCTCCCTAGTCATTCCTTTGGCAGGTGCAGGTATTTTACGGCTTGAACAGATTTTCCCCTATACACTTGGTGCAAATATTGGTACTACTATAACAGCACTTCTGGCCAGCCTGGTTTCAGGCACAATTGCACCATTATCAGTGGCCTTTGCTCATCTGATGTTTAATATTTACGGTATTTTATTAATCTGGCCCATTGAAAAAATTAGGATGACTCCAATCAATTTGTCTAAATGGTTCGCAGAAATTGCGATTCAGAATAGAATTTTTTCACTTTTATACATTTTGATTGTGTTTTTCATCGTTCCATTAACCTTAATTTTCCTCGTGAGGTAAACCATGACATTATTCAAAGACATCATTAACCTTTGGAAAGCAGAAGATTTACTTTCCCAGTCCTGGGATAAATCTTATGAAATGCTGAATCTTTCCCATGAAATCTTCCAGCAGGCATTAATATACCTGAAGAATGGAGAAAACATTGACACTCTTAAAACGCTGAAGAAACGGGATAAAGAGATCAATGAATTCCAGCGAGACGTCAGGCGCAAAGTATTAACCCACTACGCTGTGGAACAGAATACATCGGATATGGCAGACGGGTTAATTCTTATCAACATGGTGGTGGATATTGAACGCATAGGAGATTATTGCAAGAATATCCTGGACCTGGCCATCAACCATGAACAGTCAATAAAGTCTTCAGAAATTTCTGAAGACCTGATATTGATTGAAAAAGAAGTCAAGAACCGGTTTGAGAAGACCCTGCAAGCCATTCATTTCCAAGATGAAGAAATCGCTAAAACGCTCATGGAGGGCTACCGCGAGCAAATGACAAAAAAATCAGATGATATTGTCAATGGAGTTCTACGGGACGAACTCCATTTCGGTAGTGAATCACGAACCGCAGCGATTACGCTGTATGCACGTTACTTGAAACGGATCGGGGCACATTTAAAGAATATTACAACCACCCTGGTTAATCCTTTTGATGCTATTGGGTATAAAGAATAAATCTAAAAACTATATTTCACACCTAAACTCAAATGTGAAAAAATTTCCATTTCTTTGAAGTGAGTTCCCTCTTCCCCCATAAATTTGGAAATGGAACAATCAATAGCCCAGTTTTCAACTGGTGAATAGGTTACACCTCCTCCAAGCATTTTTTGCGAGTCCTCAAGGTCCATAAAAGTATTGCCCCTGATTTCCAAGGCATTGTCCCAGTAATTACCCGTTGCAGATAAAAACATACCCAGATCAGCGAACATGGCAAAGGGTGTGCCCATGCCCTGTCGAAATTCATCTTCATTCATAGCTACTAATACTGTAGGGTTACCAGTTTCATCATATGTATAAGTAGAGCCATTGACTTCTAATACATCATTACCGATTAGTTGAATCATTAACGTTATGTCATTCGCTGTTGTGTATTCTGCCTGGACAGCAAATTGCAGATATGCAGCATCCTTGAATGTTTTTATATCAGTATGCAGATCATTTTGCGTATTAAAGAATCCAGCTTCTGCTCGCAGTGTTAAATCGCCGATAAATGTGACCATATCGATGCCAATTTCATCTGTTTTACGGTACGTTAGAACTGGTGCAAAATTATACCCTACCAAAGTAAATCCCCTATCCCTTCCGGAAAAATATGATATGCTGATATCGCTATTGCCCATAGTGGTTTGCACACGCATGCCATATTCCGCAATTGTTTCTCCAGCAGTCAAAAAATCACCAGGATCAGCCATGACAATTGGGAAATCTTCTTCGTCAAAGGGGTAGCGGTTCGGTTCGTTTTCCGGAATTACTACAACTTCCAATTGCCAGTCATTCCAATAATATTTAACTGATGCGGAAAGTGAGCCGATCTTCCGGTCAGTCCCTGCTAAAAACATATAATAATAATCATAAGGATTGAGGTTATCCGTAGGGTTGTTGCCATCCACAGCACCCCAGGCGTGGATTTGTTTTCCCACCTTAACCTCTCCCCAACTCGGATACCAAATTATATACGCTTCCCGTAAATCAAATTTGGGATCGCCTCCAGTCCATCTGTATTCAACTACGGAATTTGTTTTCAAATCAAAATCTCCTTTTGAAAATCCGACTTCAAGTTCTGCGATCCTAAATGGCAAGGAGATGGATGATCCATCGGACGTTCTGTTCATTGTGACCGGATGAATGGAGCCGGACACATTCCATTGGGCCGCAGCGAGAGACAAAAGCCACCATGTCCTCAGGATTCGTCGCATGGACTACCTTGGCATCCGTTTCAAATTCTTTTCCTGAAATATACTATTATCAATACCGGTATCCACTTGAACATCAGTAAATGTCACTTCTGTAGAATGCTGTTTTTGGACATCCTGAACAAAAACCCTGTCTATGATATAGTAATTTTTTACCTTCTGGAATTTGTATTCCTTTTTCTTTAACAGATCACCTCTTTTATCATATGATTCTTCCTGGACACCGTAAAGACCATCTTTTGCTATCCATGAGATGTGTTTAGTGTAAGATGATTTCGCTTCTTTTTTCGGAATGATTTCCAATACGTAGCACTCAATGCCATTTACTGTTTCATCCTCGAGTCGTTTGTATTCATTCTCATTAAGCTCACGATTGGATAAATCTTCGTAACTCATATCGGAACCCATAAAGGAGTCGCCTTTTTTCTTGGATGAAATTCTTCGTACTTTCTTAAAGGCCGGCAGCCACATACGCATTTCATCATCTTTTTCTTTGTGTTCTATTTTTAGAAAAGCCACTCCCCTGTCATCTTTCGGCTCCATAAACCAAATGATCTGTTTTTCGTTACCACCAGTGGATTTTGACACCATTTCGTTTGTCCGCGATTTACCCTTTGAATTGGTCAATACCATCTTGGTTCTGTTTGACATATCTTCCGGTGTCGGTTTTTCATCAACCATTTTGGCAATTTCATAACCAGTTTGGGAAAAAAGCACGTTCATGGAAAAAATGAGTATGATGTTTTTCATAATGAATTCCTCTATATTAATTTTTTTCTTTTCTCATTAATCTCGTTTTAAAAATCTCTGATAACGATGCCAACAATGTTAATGTACCGACCGATGTGGAGACCATGCTGAATACCATTAATCCGCCCATATGTTGAATTGGTAAAAATTGTGAAAATAGTAATGCTCCAAAGGCCATATTAGACAAGGCATCCAATACAATGGGGTAACCCACATCATCCACCACTTCCCTGCTGAGTACATCAGGACTGGTTCCATGCTTGACCAAACGTTTAAACTGAGAAATATAGTGAATGGCAAAATCCACGCCCACACCAATAATAATGGATGATAGAATAGCGGTGATATGACTTAAATCCACTCCGAAAATACCCATAAAACCGAAATTGAGAATAACAGCGGATGTTAGTGGTACAACTGCCAATACTCCCCAAAGCAAACGCTTGAAAAAATATCCTGCTATCAAAGCGATAACAATTATGGAAACAGTAATACTGATAAATGAAGAGCGGACAATCAATCCAATCAAATCCCTGAAAACAACGAGCATTCCAGTGAGAGTAATTTGCAGTCCTGATGCTTCTTTCTGATCAATTACTTCTTCTGTTTCTTCAACAAACTTGATGATTTCCTTTGAGGACATATTTCTCATCAACGCCGATGTCAGTCCAACAGAATAATCATAATCAACCAAGGAACTAAAATCTTCCGGGTCTCCTGACATAGAATACATGGTAAACAAATTGTTAATTTTTTCACGAGTTTCCGGAATTGTTTCGTAAGCAGGATCATCATCCATTACTGTCCTGTGCATTTGTTTAATGATGTCTGCAATGGAAAATGTCGTGGTAACCCTGGGATGACCTTCCAAGAATCCTTGCAATTCTTCCATAAATGTTAAATTATCAGGTTCTTTCATATCGCCTTCAATTCTAAACTGCAAATCCATCGTGCCAACCATTTCTTTATCCAAAATTTCAAGACCCTCACGTATTTCTGAACCTTCCTTAAAAAATGATTGAATATCCACTTCCACATTGAGCCAATTCATACCAACGAGCCCGACCACAACAAGCAAAATGCCCGAACTCAAAACCTTTTTTGGTCTATTTAAAACACCTTTTCCAAATTTATCTATAGCATTTTCCAAGTAGCTTGATTGTTTAACAGCTTTAGAATCCATATTCCATTTTTTAAGCATAATCAATGACGGTAAAAATGTTGAGGAAAGAATCCATGCCCAGGCAATACCGATTGAAACAGAAACACCATAACCTGTCTGTACTTCCAATGGAGAATAAATCATCGATAGAAATGCCGCAATTGTTGTTAGACTGGTAAGAAAAATCGGAAGTAGGAGCGACATCATTGTTTGGGTAACCGCTTCTTTTTTATCGCCAAACAAACGCATTTTCTTAAAAAATTTGGTCATGACATGGACACCATCAGAATTGGCAATCGTAAGCAAAATGATTGGCATGGATGTATTGATTAAACTGAAAACAAATCGTTCCGATCCGGTAAGGTGGTAAATCCATCCCATACTCCCCAACATGGAAATAAGTGATAAAAATATGACGGAAAGGACCATCAAGACACCAGGTACACTGCGCAGGCTGCTTAATAATATCAAAACCATAACAACCATTCCAATACGAACGAGCATCATTACATCTTCCCGAATTAATACAGTCATGACGCCGGTTATATATGGCGGGCCTCCAAAATAAACATTGTAACCTTCCAACTGTTTTTCAGCTAAATCGCGAATTTTAAACGCCAAAATAGAATAATTTGCTTTATCATACGGCTGAATCATAATATTCATATAATCTTCATTAGTGCTGATAAATCGTACTTTAACATTTGGATTCCGATTTAAGTAATCTTCTATTGATAATAATTCTTCTGCTGAAAGATCGCGATAAGGAATCAAATCATCTATCAATAAAAAACCATCATCATTATCCATCCGGTTCATGGTAGTGATACCGTTTACTTCCTCCACTTCCGGCATCGATTCCAGTTCTTCAGTAAAATCCCAAACTTTGGCAATCATTTCCTGGTTAAATACAGATTCACCGGGATGTCCAAAAGCGACATAAATAAATTCTGTGTTACCAAATTCTTTTTTTATCTCATCCCAAGTTTGGCGTGTGGGTATATCCTTCGGCAACAGTTTCATCATATCGTCTTCTATGAAGAAATAGCGTAAACCCGACGCCATGAAAGCAGTAAAAATCAAAGATATAATGATCGTCCTTTTGGGATAATTCATTGATAGGTTAGTTATCCAGTGTTTAATGGGGTGTTCTTGCATACTAGTGTTTTCTTTCCTTATATGTTTGCATAACCTGCATTCCTTTTTCAGTAAAGATACCATTTGCCACTACATTTGCAAATCCAACAACTGTATCTTTAATCGGCAAATCATTCTTCAGAAAAAATTCCGGTTGGAATGTATTGTTGACCATATTGATAAAAACGATAGAAAAATGTTTCATATTCACATCGCTTCTGGCCAAACCTTGTTCCTGTGCAGATTTAAATATTTCATAAAAATCCTGCTGTCGATTCAAGCGGAACGATTCGATTTCTTTCCACACAGCCGGATAAGTTGTTTTTAATTGTACCAATCGTTGCACGGGTGCTTTGGTAGCAAATGTGGAAATATGGTCCATTACTTTTACAAATTGGATGACAGGATTATCTCCATTTTCTCTTACTTTTTTAAATAAACGCTCTATTTTTCCCGTCATAAAAATGACAATTTTTCGGATGAGCTTTTCTTTGGTTGGAAAATACTTATAAATGGTTTTTTTACTCATCCCTAATCGGCTTGCCAAAGATTCAACCGTGAATGATCTCACACCCGTTTGAGCTATAGATTCAAATCCCTCCTCCAGGATTTGTTCTTCTTGTTCTGTATATTGATTAACCATTGGAAACGATTTACGTTTATATCGTTTCCGAAATTAGAAAAAAATTTATTTCAAGACAATAACAGAATTAATTATTCATAGCCAATTGAACCATTATTACTATGTCATTCATCGTAACAACCCCATCTCCATTTAAATCTGCAGGTGGCGTTGGGTTATAACCTGTACCATAAATCATATCTACTGCTAAACTTATATCTTCAATATTTATCTCGCCATCAAAATTGACATCTCCCGATGTAAACACTGGAAAATCATCTATTAAATAGTTTAATTCATATCGTTGAGCTCTGGCGATCATTATGTTATTTCCGGGGAATGTATAATTCCATACAATGTTTCCACTGGATGTCACTTCAAACATATGAGCATCATCTGCTTCTGTAATAAGTGTATTACCATTGGGTAAACGAAAAGCCCCTGATTGTACATTGGAATAAAATCCGCCGCTATGCATCCAAACAGGCCCATTGGGATCATAAGGATCTGATCCATTCAATATATAGTTTCCTGTTGAATCAACTGGAGTATTTATTTCAAACACAGCTGAATTGTTATTCTGGTAATTATTATTGTAACATATTAAATGACCTCCACCAGGATAGTTAGCTGGAATCCAGTTAATTCCATGCTGAGAATTCAATTGTTGATTTGATCCATTACCTCTATCATACACTTGCGGATTACCCCATCTATACAAATAATCTCCACCTTTTCCTGAATTCCCACCTGAATGAGAGGCTGCTTCAGAGGTGGTTGTACTGTGGTCAATGATATAAATCTCACCCATTGTCCTTGATGATACAACAATCTGGTCCAGATCAGTATTATAATCAATAGCATTAAAATGCATCCAATCGGCGTGTGAGTTACCGGGCCCTTGTGTACCACCAACATTCCCAAAATTGATATTCATTAATTCAGGATGGTCAGCAATAACACCATAGTTTGGTAAGGCCGAATCTACATCTTGAATCAAATGGTCCCATAAATGCCATTCCCAAACTATATTGGCACTATTAGAGCCAATAGGCTCCAATTCCAGTATTGCTTCAGACCACATTTCATTTAGAGGATTATCGATCGTTTGCCGGCCCATGGCATAGGCTTCTGCTGCTGTTTTCCTTTCCCAGGCTATGACAAGAATATTGCCGTTTGGTAACGGCTGGATATCATGATGGTGCTGATATTGATTATCGGAAACTGTATAATACCAAAGAATATTGCTATCCCAATCTAAATGGGCAATGCCGCCGCCAACACCGCCATTAGTCATGGTGGGGTTCTGTACTCGATATGGATAAATAATTGTACTGTCTTGCTGCAGATAGGCCATACTTGCTGGACCTCGAGAATGATTCCAAACATTTATTACATTGAGCTGATTATTAATTAAATAGGTAGTTCCATTACCACCGCCACCCGGCCCACCAGCTTGAGGTGAAAAAATTGTATATCCATTGAATGCCTGGCCAAATAAACCACCGGTTAATATAATGGAAAAAATAATTCGTTTTAATAGATTCATATATTATTCAAATTTTGTTTAACCAATAGACTAAAATATAGTCAATTAGTTAAATCTGATGGTTAAGTTAATTGTATTATTTAATTAATATACTATAACTCTGTAAAGCAAATAAATTAATAATACCTTTGAAAACATCCAGAGCATTTAAATCATACTTTACGATAGGACGCACATTTGGAACGTGGATCAGTCCAATTATTTCTGGGCTCCTGTTGTCATTTCTTCGTTTAGTCGTTGGAATAGGATTAAAGTTGGATAATTTATTTTTTCCTTCCATCCGGAAAAAGAAATTTTCACCCATGGTTATTGTCGGTAATCCACGTTCGGGTACAACATTTTTACACCGCTTTCTCATTAATCAAGGCTTTGGAACCGGTGCTCAATTATGGCAAATGGTTTACCCTTCGCTTACATTGCAGAAATTGATTAAACCACTGCTTCCGCTTTTAGAAATCATAAGTCCTGCCCGCCATCATTCCACAGCAGCTCATAAAACCAGTTTAACCTCTATCGAAACGGATGATGTTTCATTGCTTTTCAAATATTTCGATGGATTTTTCCTTTACGGTTTTATTCTTTCTTTCGCTGAAGAAGATCTATTTGACTGGTTTGATCCCAAAATAAGGAATACATCAGAACGGGATTTCGACTGGTATGAGACATTTTGGAAACGTTTAGCTATTTCTGCAAAACATGATACAGTAATTCCAAAACTCTTTTCATTGAGTACAAATATTCCTGCTTTTCTAGATCGTTTTCCGGATGCAAAAATAGTGTACATGGTTCGTGATCCTTTAAATGTGCTGCCTTCAGGATTAAGTTTGGTAACAGGCGTACTGGATAAACGATTTGGGTTTTGGAGCCTGGATGAAAACATACAACAACGATTCCTTAACCGTTTATATAATGCCTTATTAGAATTATTGAAACGGTTTCATGAAGATTGGCAAAGCGGTGCTATTGATCAATCAAAAGTATTCATTGTAAAATATGATCGTATTATGACAGATTTTGAAAAATTAATGAACGACATACTTATATTCATGGGAGCAACTCCCACTGATGAAATGATGACAGAAATAAAAAATACAGCTGCAAGCCAGCGGCAATACACAAGCGCTCATCAATATAACTTAGAGAAATTTGGATTAACTGAAGATCAGATTCGTTCAGACTGTGCATTTATTTATGATACATTTTTTGTTTCAGAAAATGATGAAGATATCTAAAATTTCCTTAATCTTTTTCAGCTTAAGCTTGATCTTTGGTCTGGATCTTTCCGGGTTAAATACAAATCAGGACTGGACTACCCTGCAGAATGATGCTGTCATTATTAAGACCACACAGTATTTGGGCTTTCCCATATGTATTACAGAAACAACTCTTCCTTTTTCCTTAAAAACAATTTCTGCAATTATTGAAAATGTAAATGAATATCCCGATGTATTTCTACGGGTGACCCAAGCAAGATCATTGGAAGAAGACATAGTCCACATCATGCTGGACATGCCGTTTCCATTTGCAGGGAGAGATTACATCATTAAGTATAACAAACATAAATTCGGCAGCGAATGGATATTCAATTTTTCTGCAGTCGAGCATAAAGATGCTCCCCTTAATAAAGATCACGTGCGTCTGATACATGCTGCCGGCGAATGGGAATTGACTGCAATCAATGATCATGAAACCAGCGTTTCATATACGTGGAATGGAGAATTACGTGGCGATTTTCCCAATTGGGCTTTGGACAGAGCCTGGGTTACCCAGGGAAATGAAATATTAGAATGGTTGAATGATGCACTTAAAGATTAATTTATGAAATTGAAAACAATACTATATATACTATGCAGTTATATGTTAATTGCCCAGTCATCTACACAATACAGCGGGTATGTACATTTATACGACATTCACCGTTTATCCGACCGTTCGATCATTCACCTTCCCTGGCGGATTTTCAGGTTGAATGTGGATCATCAAAGAGGGGATTTTGCATTTAATTCAACCTTGGCAATGGAATATAAGATCCGTGAGGATGATTCCTTTTTCTCCAGCAGTGACCCCCAGGAATTTACTTGGGACTTGCGGGAATTGTACGCCAGCTGGTTTACAACCTTTGGAGAAATAAAGGTCGGCAAACAGATCCAATCCTGGAGCAGCGTGGATGATAACAGCCCTATCGATAACATCAACGCATATGATTATTACTACATCTTCAATTTGGGCAGTGACCGAAAATACAGTTCACTGGGATTAACCTTGGACTATTATTTGAATAATACAAAACTAGGTTTCTATTATTCCCCCCTGCACCATACCAATAGGCTGCCCATCAATGATCCTGATTTTCCTATTCAATTGCCTATTACACCAAGAGCATCGCAAATAATAAGCCCAAATAAACCAGATGAATACGGTATTACATTGCAGCAAAAAATGAATGTTGCAGATCTTTCATTTACCTATTTCAGTGGATATGACAGATTATTCAGCCTGAGCGGCTCCAATGTATTTACAAATCAATTTCAGACAATGTCTGTACTGGATACCGTTTTTTCATTTCGCAAAACAGATATGATCGGTGCCGGAATCGTTATTCCAACAAAATGGATCATTCTGCGGGCTGAATATGCTCAATTTTCAACTTTTGATAATAATGACTCTACTTCTATTTCGAACAAAGGACCTTCGAGAAGTTTTGGTTCGGCAAATGAAGTGTTTTTCTCTCACGCGTTTGAAACAAAGGCAAAATATTATCAAACCATATTACAACTGGAAACTGAATTACCGGGAGGTATCGAATTTATTGGGCAGTATTTCAAATATGATACACTTTCGTTCGATGCGGAATATTTGCCGGACGTGGACCTGCCCTTATTGGAAGCAGGTTTTGACCCCTATTCTGTATTCTTTCCCGGAATGGGAACACCTTTGGCAATTATGGCACCTGAAGTCATTATCATGATTTTTAATAAATCATTCTTGAATGAGCAATTGCTTATTGAAACACTATTTTTATTGGACCAAGCCACTTATAATGATACTAAAGGAAATGGATGCTTGATCGAACTAAAAAGTACGTACGACCTTTCTGCATCATTAAAACTGATCACCGCACTGACGAAAGTAACAGGCAATTCATCACTGGATGATGATTATACCTTTAATGAAATGGAGGATTTTTCCCACATTCGGTTTGAATTGAAATATTTCTTCTAAATTATTTCAACAGCACCATCTTCCTAGTTTTCATAAAACTTCCACTTTCGATTTGAACAAAATAAACACCGCTTGGCTGACGGCTGCCATCCCATTGGATACTGTGATTGCCTGTAGATAATTCATCATTTATAAGTGTTGTGATTTCATGTCCGACAAGATTATACACCTTAACCGTAACAAACTCTGTTTGAGGAATTGAGAACTCTATTGTGGTCGTTGGGTTAAACGGGTTTGGATATGGATTATATAATTTAAATTTATTGGGATAATAACCATTGTCAACAATACCTGCTACTTCACAATCCTGTGAGTCTGTTATCATAAACGAATAATAAAATTGATCCAGGCTAATATTAAAATGCTCACTGCTGGCTATACATTCAGGCACATCATCACACAATTGATTTCCACCAATAGCAAAATAGGGATACCAGGCAGCATCCATGTCATTCCAATTGATATCAAGTGAGCATATACACGTCGGTATAAAGTTGATCTCATTATTAAATAGCCATAAATAATTTAGATTCTCCAAATTGCAGAACGATTCAGGCAATGAATCCAGTTCATTATATCCGGCGTCCAGCAGGTAAAGGTTGGATAAATTGCCAAAATCCTCCGGAAGACTTTGTACGCGATTATTGGAAATATACAAGGACTGCATATTGGTTAATTGGCTGAAACTGGGTGGTATTTCTGCAATTCTGTTCCACTCCAGGTACAGTGCGCTTAATTCATTCCAGTTGCCAATACTGTCCGGAAGTACAAAAATAGTATCATTCACTCCACTGTCATTACCATAATTGCCGGCAACAAGGATTTTTAACCTGCCGTTATTCCACGTTTGTGTTCCAAGCTCAAGGGGAGAATCATAGTCCAGACCATTTTCACTGATCAGTATATCAAACACATCAATATCGTTGGTATAAAAACAGCTGTCCCCATCAATAATATTTACTGAAGCGGGAATGGTATCAAAATAGGTGTATTCAGGATCGCATTGTGCATGTAATGGAAATTGGATTAGAATCAGGAGTATGACTGAAAATTTCATTTATTTAAGAAGTAGTACTTTTCTTGTTTGTGTTTTCATACTTGACGTTAGTCTAACAAAATATACGCCGCTTGGCAATGAAGAAGCATTCCATTGAATAGTGTATTCACCTTGGTTTAAATCCTTATCGATTAATGTTTCTACCAATCGCCCGGTTACATCAAAAACTTGCAGCTGCGACGCATGCGTCGCAGCTATACTAAACCGTATGGCGGTTGTGGGATTAAACGGATTTGGAAATGGTTCATATAGCTTAAATGCATTTGGCAATAATTCATCATCAATTGCCACGGGGAATGTATAGGCATTTACATTGACTGTTTTTGTTAATTGAATATGATTGATTGGAGTTACAGTGAAAACCATTGGATTCGCTGATGCAAGATCACTTATTTGATCAGCAAAATATACGGCTGTGAAATTTTCTCCCGGTTGAATGAATACTTCTTGAATGGATGAATCAAACCAGCCTTCATCATCTACTAATGAATATGCATACGTAACTGCATTATAACCTTCATTATGAATTTCAAACGCAACTGTGGAATCTTCTACAGAAACACTCGGCTCTGATTCATGCGTATGGAGATCTTGAGTAACTATACTAAAAGCTACCGGATAAATTCCCGGAATGCGCATCGCTCTGTATACTGCACCATTGGGCAATGTCAAATTCAGGTCCGCTTCCCAGACGATTTCACCATTGGTGTTCACTTCCAGGGATGTACCGCCGCCACCAACAGTGGTAATTATATAATTACCATTATCCAGTTTTTGAGCATTGCCGGAAGCAAAACCAAATAAATCGGTGGGTAAAACATATTCCCACTCAATTTCTGCGTTAAAGGAATTCCCATCATTACTAATGTCAATCTCTATAGCACGGGAAGTGGGCTCATCCGTCCCCAAAAAAATCTCACTCAAATTACCGTTATCAAAGGTAACAATATTGCCATTATTCAATACTTGCAGACTATGCTGAAAACTGAAACCCAGATCATGTCCAAAATCCACTTCACCGGATGGAAATTCATGACCCATATTCCAAACAACATCACCACTGGCATGATCAATTTTGGTTATTCTTGATAAGTGCCGTGTAGAAATGTAAATGGCATTGTCTTCTTCAGAAAAAGTTATGGCGTTTATGTGGGTCCAATCGTACTGCTGATCTATATAAGCCTGGTCCCAAGTCCCGCCAATATCATCATAATCCTGCATATCATAATAATCGAATGTGTTCCAGCTCCAAACCACTTCCTTTGTATCTTTGTCCCATTCCACGATTTTATCGCCCACCCAGGGAAATTCTAGCGTTACACCATCGGCAATGTAACCATGTCCCTGAAATAATGATGTCCAACTGCCAATAGGAATTGACCCGATTTGACTTACAGATACAACGCCCATATAATTGCCGTTGGGTAATTGGATCAAGTCATGATGCAAAAATTCATCATTGGGTTCCTCCCAAACAAAATCATTATCAATATTAAATTCCACTCCCGGCAAATTGTTATTTAATGAATTATCCAAATAACAGCCAAAAAGGTCACCATCCTCATTGGTATTATAAAAAACCAGATCGCCATTCCCGGAATTCCAGATTTCATTTCCATTAATATCAACGACTGAGCTGTAATAATTGAAAAATGAACCAAATATTGTGATTCCATCCGCTATAATAGATTCATTGGAAAAAGTAGTCGTTACATTTGATATTTGTTCGGCTGTGGTAAATGTGAAAACGTCTGACCAGGGACCAAGATCGCCACCCAGATTATGTTTTCGGACTTTCCAATAATATTGCGAACTCCATTCGATATTTTCTCTAGCGATATAAACCAAGGTTTGGTCTGTCACATTAATCACAACGTCGGTAAAACTATCATTATTGGAAACCATTAGTTGATAGCGATCTGTCGATGGAATTTGCTCCCATTCAAACTGGACGTATGTATGATACAAAGCGCTGTAATTCGGCGGCTGAATCAGATCAGCATTTGTTATGGCTAGAAATGAAATAATGAATAGTAAGTGTTTCATAAATTTATATCGATAAATCAGGAGCAAATTTATTAAACCCAATATAATACTATTAGTTAAATGTAATTTTAGTTTCTTATGACAACGTCTTTTCAACCACCAATCGTCGTTTTGGCCAATGGCCGTTTTCCATCGCATACAATTCCACTGCAAATCCTTGATGAAGCAGGGACAGTAATTTGCACAGACGGCAGTGCGGACACACTGCTGCAATTCGAACGTACACCTCATATTATCATAGGCGACCTTGATTCCACAAGACTAAACAAAAATGAATTCAAGGGCCTTTGGATTGAAACACCTGACCAAAATAAAACGGACCTGCAAAAAACACTGGAATGGTGTTTTGTCAACGATTTGCATGA
>CEQE01145289.1_pt1 | contig 35513 bp, 32 predicted proteins | sample 356201 | NCBI WGS metagenome assembly CEQE01 (sample SAMEA2619970, study PRJEB7988) | marine metagenome | biome: marine biome (ENVO:00000447); feature: mesopelagic zone (ENVO:00000213) & marine oxygen minimum zone (ENVO:01000065); material: "saline water (ENVO:00002010), including plankton...
CTTCGCTTTTTCACATTAGTTCATTGCTTAAAGACAGCAAAATCATGATGGGCGCTCAGAATGTTTACTGGGAAGAGAACGGTGCCTATACAGGTGAAATTTCACCGGGAATGGTCAAAAATTCAGGCGCAGACTGGATTATTGTTGGCCATTCTGAAAGACGACATCTCTTTGGTGAAACAAATGACATGATATTGAAAAAGATCAAATCTGTTTTAAAAGAAAGGATGAAACCGATATTTTGTGTTGGCGAGACATTGGAACAAAGAAAACAGAATGAGATAGAAGATACGCTAAAACACCAGTTAAATACAGTATTCGAAACTCTAACGTCTGATGACATTAAAAATTTAGTAATCGCATATGAGCCGGTATGGGCAATTGGAACAGGAATAATTGCTGAACCAGAACAAATTAAGGAAGCACACCAAATGATTCGCCAGATTGTTTCAGATCATCATTCAGAATTTGGAGACAGCATTCGAATTCTATATGGCGGTAGTGTAAATTTAGTAAACACTGATTCGATTCTAAGTATAAATGAAGTAGATGGATTTTTGGTTGGCGGCGCGAGTCTTGATGTAGAAGAATTTTTTAAAATAATCGATTGTGCAGAAAATTTTAATTAGGAGAATAATATGTACGGATTTTTAGTAATGTTACACATAATCGTTTGCATTTTACTTATTTGTGTGATTTTAATGCAAGCCAGCAAAGGAGGCGGTCTCGCGGGCACTTTTGGCGGTGCAACTTCCTCAGCGGTTTTTGGTGGTCGCGGTGCCGGTAATTTCCTGACTAAGTTAACAGCAGGATTGGCGATTGCGTTTATGATGCTTGCCATTCTCATAAGTCTGGTGAATGTACCATCAAACACTGCATCCTCAATTGTGCAGGAAAAAGCTTCAGAACGTGTGTCGACACCGGGTGAAGATTTGCCCAGACCTTTGTCTCTCCCTGAGGGGCAGCCACAATAAAAACTTATGAATGCCGAAGTGGTGGAACTGGTAGACACGCTATCTTGAGGGGGTAGTGCCTTACTGGGCGTGCCGGTTCGATTCCGGCCTTCGGCACTTTTTAATCAATCCAAAATAAATAAAATGGAGTTAGAATATTCATGAAGAAAAAATATTTTATTTTTCTCCTTTTAATGGGCACACTTCGGTTAGAGGCACAAAGTTCAGAAGAACTGGTGAATCAGGGAAAAATGTTATTTGAACAAGGGAATATTGATTCATCAGAAACCGTCTTATTATCTGCTCTAGAAGCCGATAATTTGAATCCCGTAATCCCTTTTGTGTTGAGTCAGGTTTATTTTAAAAAGTATGATTTGAATAATGCAATGATGCATTTACAAAAAGCCCTTGAATTAGATAAATCAAATGATGACTACAGATCAGAATTTGAAAAAAAGAATAATCTCTCAAGAAAGATGAAGGAAGCTCGGCAGTCAATTGAGAATTTTAATTTTGATAAAGCCCAAACAGTTTTAAATGATGTATTGGAAAACTATCAAGATTATCAACCGCCGGCACTTTTTTATCTCGGAATTATTGAACTTAGAATTGACAACTATTTTGGTGCGGCTGATAATTTCAGAAAAGCACTATCAATAGATCCAGGGTATGATAAAGCGTTAAATTCTCTTAACAATTTATCAGATAAACTATACAATGGAGGTAACCAAATATTTTCAAGAGGCGATTACGAAGGTGCTCTTGAAAAATACCAACTTGTCCTGGATTTAAATCCGGATTACTACCAGTCCCATTTTCAAATCGGTGTCATCCAGAAAAAATTGGGAAACTATGATGAAGCATTGTACAGGTTCACAGAAACCGTTCGAATTAAGCCCGATTACGAAAAAGGGTGGTTTGCATTGGGTTTAACAAACCAAAAAAACGGTGATTATGATCCAGCACTTAAAGCTTATACCAAAGCAGTTGAAGCCAATCCAAACTATGCAAAAGCATACGCCCAGCAGGGGACGATCTATTTGCTTCACGAAGATTATCCTAATGCAGAGGAAGCATACAACATGGCTATACAATCTGATCCAATGTATGTTAAACCCTATACTGATTTAGGCAAACTTTACATTAAGCAGGAAAAATATGAAGAAGCCCTTAATAGTCTCAAAACCGCAACTGCATTGGATGAAAGAAAATATCAGACGTGGTCATTGCTGGCACACGTATATAATGTCCTCGAAAATTGCGATGAAGGGAAAAAATCTGCTTATCATGCGTTGGATATTAAGCCGAAATATGCACGTGCATTTTTTGAACTCGGATTGTCAGAAATATGTTTGGGAAATAAATCTGCCGCTCTCCAAGCTTTGGAAAAATCGCGGAAAGATCGTACTTGGAGAAAATCAGCTGAGTATGAAATAGATAAAATTAATAATCCTCATAAGTATGAATGAATCAAAATATGGGTATTTCTGATATAAGGATTTCCATTTATGATTAAAGCGGTCATATTCGATCTTGATAATACACTTTTGGATTTCATAAAAATGAAAGAGAGAGCTGTTGCCGGTGCAGTGGATTCCATGATCGAGGCAGGATTGGAGGTAGATGCCAAAGAAGCGTTTGATGAAATTATTAATTTATACGAAACAAGAGGTTGGGAAAACCAGGTTGTCTTCAACGATTTTCTGATCGAACAGATTGGAAAAGTAGATTATAAATTTCTAGCTGCAGGTATTGTAGCTTATCGCAGGGCAAGAGAAGCAAGTTTAATGCTTTATCCCAATGTACAAAAAACACTTGTAACCCTAGTTAAAATGGGCGTCAAACTTGCCGTTATTTCCGATGCACCAAGCAGGGAAGCATGGCTCAGAATTTATAGTTTAAATTTACACCAATTTTTTGATCTTGTTTTAACTTTTGATGATATCCAGGAGAGAAAACCGTCATCCAAAGGATTTGAAATGATACTTGATCGATTGTTTCTCAATTCCGTTGAAGTTTTAATGGTTGGAGATTGGCCCGAGCGTGATGTGGTAGGCGCGTCCAAACTGGGAATAAGGACAATATTTGCCCGTTACGGCGATACATTTGGGACGATTGAATCCGGCGCTGACTGGGATATCAATAACATTTATGAAATTGTCGGTATTGTGAAAAATTTAAATGGGTCGTGATTTCGCAATCGGTACAGATATTGTAGATATTGACAGGGTAGCAAACCTAATTGAATGTTATGGTACTGCATTTTTAAATAAAATTTATTGTGATGAGGAAATTAAATGGTGCAGTCAAAAAAGTGCTTCACCCATTCATTTTGCCGGAAGGTTTGCAGCGAAAGAGGCGGTTAAAAAAGCACTGCTGACTTTGGGTGTTGACAGCCGGGCACTCCCTTTTAAAAGTATTTTTATTTCCCGTCAAAATGATAAACCACCAAGGGTACAGGTACCCTCAGAAATCAGCTCAAAATATCAATTAGAAGTATCCATTTCTCACACAGATAAATTGGCAACTGCCACGGCATTCGCTCAAGTAAAATGAGAATACTGACTTCAAAAGAAGCCCGGTTGGTTGATGAATTCACAATGAATAATCTTGGTATTTCGGGAGAATCGTTAATGGAAATGGCAGGACATGCTGTAGCTGATGAAATTGCATCATTATTGCAGTCAAAAATTGGAGATAAGATTCTCATCGTTTCAGGTAAGGGAAACAACGGTGGAGATGGGTTTGCTGCCAGTTTGAAATTAGTTAAAAAGTTTCCACGGATAACCATTGTTTCAACCTGTAAAAAAAGCGATTATTCAGGAGATGCAAAAACCTTTATGATTAAGTGCCTCCATAAAGGAATTCAAATCAAATTTGAGTGTGATCCTGATTCAATTACTTTAAATGAATTTGACATTATTATAGATGGATTGCTGGGTACGGGAATCAGTGGAGAGGTTCGGGAGAATATTGCCAATTGGATTGAAAAAATTAATGGTGCGAATGTTCCGACACTTTCGATTGATGTACCCTCCGGCATCAATTCGGATAATGGAGATATATGTGGAACTGCTGTAAAAGCAGATGCAACAGTAACAATAGGATTCCTGAAGCGAGGATTGTTGTTTAATGATGGATCGTTATTTTCGGGTGATGTCACCGTCGCTGATATTGGATATCCGGGTGATGCATTTGAACCCGTTGAGACAAATGTCCAACTATTTGATGAATCACTGTGTTACCAATATTTGAAGGCACCTCAGCGTGATACTTACAAGCACAAACAGGGGAAAGTTCTCATCATAGCCGGAGCCAAAGGATTCACAGGCGCTGGATGTCTTGCATCAATGGGAGCGCTCCGTTCCGGTGCGGGGCTTGTAGTTGCCGCTGTTCCCGAATCGCTGAATGATATTTACGAATCCAAACTGACGGAAGTAATGACATGTCCCCTTCCGGATCGCGGAAGCGGAAATTTCCATGAGGATTGTGTGAATGATTTAGTGCCGAGACTGGGATGGTGCGACGTGGTGGCTGTTGGACCTGGTGTTGGAACTGATGATGATTCAAAAAAGTTTTTAGGAAAATTGTTTCAATTGTGTGAAAAACCATTTGTAATAGATGCTGATGCATTCTCTGTGTTTCAAAATAACCCTAAATTATTCGGGCAATTCAAAAATGAATTTATTTTAACGCCCCATTTTGGAGAAGCATCACGGTTGATGAATGTTGACAAATCGAACATTAAAGCAGAACCAATAAATTTCTTACATGAAAGTGTTCAAAAAACAGGAGGCGTGTGGGTGCTGAAAGGATCGCCAACAATAGTGGCTGATAATTTAGGAATTACTATCAATAATTCTGGAAATCAGGGATTGGCAACAAGCGGAACTGGAGATGTTTTGACTGGTCTTATTGCCGGATTTCTTGCACAGGGAATTCCTGCAGAGGTTGCTTCCAAATTGGGCGTTTTTATTCATGGTAAAGCTGCGGATAAACTATTAGAATCCCACGGTTTCAAAGGGCTAATCGCAAGTGATTTACTCAATATCATCCCAGGAATAATTAGGATTTATGAATTTAATTAAGTTACGCCCTTCAGTCATATTTTATTGTGTTATCATTTTATTGCTTTCTTCCATTCCGGCAAAGTCATTCCCAATACTTCCTTTATTTGGTCTAGATAAATTCGTTCACTTAATTGAGTATACATTTTTTGGAATACTCCTTCTTCGATGTGTTGTAGAATTCAAACTAATTCCGGTGTTACTCATGTTTTCTGCCGGAATATTATTTGGTATAATTGATGAATTCTGGCAGAGTATGATTCCGGGACGCATCACAACATTAGAGGATTGGCTCGCTGATTCAGCCGGTGTGATTTTAGGAGGTACAATTGTAATCATCACGAAATTGTCCGCAGAAAAGTTTAAGTCAAAGCAAAATGGATAAATTTATTGTAAAGGGTGGTAAGTCCTTAAATGGGGAAGTCCAAATCAGCGGAGCGAAGAATGCCGCGTTACCCATATTTGCTGCTGCTTTGCTGGCATCCGGCAAGTTTACCATTCGCCGTGTACCAAAATTAAGAGACACCATAACCATGATAAGACTGCTGGAAATAATTGGAGCGGAAATTGAGTTTAAGGACAGCACATTGGAAATTGATACTACGAAATGCCATAACCCGGAAGCTCCATATGATCTCGTAAAAACAATGCGCGCATCTTTTTATGTGCTTGGACCTCTCGTTGCAAGATTTGGCAGGGCAAAGGTGTCCCTTCCGGGTGGATGTGCATGGGGTCCAAGACCTGTGGATTTTCATATCACTGCCATGAAGCAGATGGGAGTCCAAATTGATCTTGAAGAGGGATATATACTTGCGAAAGCAGAAAAATTAAAGGGGAATAAAATTTCATTTAAATTTCCGTCAGTGGGCGCAACAGGGAATGTGCTTATGGCTGCGGTTCTGGCGGAAGGCAAAACAACAATTCATAATGCAGCCCGCGAGCCGGAGATTATCTGCCTTTGTGAATTTTTGAATAAAATGGGTGCGGAAATAGTGGGGATTGGAACACACGAATTAACTGTTGATGGTGTTAGCGCACTCAAGCCGGTGGAATTTGAGGTCATTCCCGATAGAGTTGAAGCGGCGACTTTCCTTATTGCTGGCACTCTTTTAAGTGATGAACTGGTAATTAAGGGTGCGGACAGAAATCATCTGGAAACTATTTTCACAAAACTTGAACAAGCAGGATGCAATCTTGAAGTTGAAAATGATTTTATTAAAATAAACAGAGTTGAACGGTTGAAACCCATTGATGTAACCACTGCTGTATATCCGGGATTTCCCACAGATGTTCAGGCGCAATGGCTGGCGCTTATGTCTCTGGCTGATGGCACGTCTGTCATAACGGATACCATTTACAACGATCGTTTTACCCATGTTGCGGAACTTAACCGCCTTGGTGCTAAAATAAGTTTAAACGATAATGTAGCAACTGTGGATGGTGTAAAATCATTGAAAGGCGCGCATGTAATGTCAACCGATATTCGTGCATCCGCATCATTGGTATTGGCGGCGCTGGCTGCAGAAGGAGTGACAGAAATTTCGAGGATTTACCACATTGACAGAGGGTACGAGCGAATTGAAGAAAAATTCTCTTCAGTTGGCGCTGATATTAGTAGAATACACAAGTAATTTTCTTATTATTTTTCCAACCTAAATTATTTTCCTGAAGTGAGAAAAAATCAATCATACTGGAAGTTGTCCAATTCCCCATTTTACAGTTTTGTCTTCACGCTGCCACTCTTTGGATTTTATGAAGTTTTAACGCTGTTCCTGAGTCGAAATCAGATGATGACACTCAGAAACGGCGCTGATGTTTTATTTCGCCAGCTTCTTGAAATGCTGGGAGTCTGGGGGATGTATATTCTCAGCATTGGATTTATCGCTGCATTTATGGTTACCTTTTTACTGCAAAAAAGAAAATGGCGGGGGACAACTGTAAAAGGAGAATATCTAATTTATATGCTGATGGAAGGGACTGGGTGGGGGGGGCTACTTTTCTTATCCTTAAAATATTTTCCCAAGTTACTGATGTTTCCCACAGGAGAACAGCTTTCACAACAAATTGTATTGGCAATTGGCGCTGGTTTGTATGAAGAATTTTTATTTCGGGTAGTCATTATCAGTTTAGTTTCACTTTGTTTAAAAGTATTGCTGGGATGGGCCAAATGGCAAAGAATGACAATCGCAATTCTAATTTCAGCAGGATTGTTTTCAGCGTTTCATTTTATCGGTGAATTTGGTGAAATGTACAATATGACAACATTTATTTATCGTGGATTTGCAGGTGTGTTATTGGGAGTTTTATATGCGACGAGAGGTTTCGGTATAACCTCATATTCTCACATGGTTTACGATTTTATCATTGTTTTCAGAATGACGGTGGCTGAATGAATATAAGATACCCGGCTGTTGCCGGGACTTTCTACCCCTCGGAAAAATCACAACTTACCGGGTCAATTCAATCATTCCTGGATAAAGCACCGATGTCTCAAAAAGGAGAACCGGTTGGTTTTATTGTTCCCCATGCAGGGTATATTTATTCGGGTCCCGTTGCAGCGTATGCTTATAAGTATCTTGAGAAAAAGGAGATTAAAAAAGTCGTTATTTTGGCGCCAAGCCATTTTGTAGGATTTAAAGAACTTTCTATTTGTAAATTTGACAGTTTGGAAACACCATATGGCATTGTGAATTTATCACATGAAGATATCTCGGAACTTTTAAAACACGAGATGATAATCCGTTCGAATATTGGGTACGATCATGAACATTCACTTGAAGTTCAGCTTCCGTTTCTCCAGCATATAATTAAAAATTCATGGGAAATAATTCCAATAATGATGGGACATCAAACGAAAGAAACGGTTAATGCTGCAAGTCAGATACTTCAATATTACATTTCTAATAACATACCGGTTGTTATATCATCCGATTTGTCTCATTACCACTCCTATGAAATTGCCCAAAACATGGATAAGAAAATCTGTAATTTGATGTTAACAAGGGATGACAAATCCCTATGGAAAGCATTTAATGATGGCGAAATTGAGGCATGCGGATTCGGTCCGTTGCTGGCAATGCTGGAAGCAATTGAGTCCTTTGAAGATATTTCCATGGAATTACTTGATTTGAGGAATTCGGGAGATACGGCAGGTCCAAAGGATAAAGTTGTTGGATATTGTTCAATGGGATTTTTCAAAAACTAAATAAATGATTTTATCAGAAAAAGGAGAAAAGGAAGCATTAAAACTCTCAAGGTGGTCACTTAACCGGGAAATAAAACAAATTGATTCGGTGAAACCGGTCACCACAGATCCTGAATTCAAAAATCGACATGGTGTATTTGTTACGATAACTTTGATTGATGAATTGAGAGGATGCGTTGGAAGAGTAGAACCTATCAATATACTTGATAAAGAGATTTATGATTTAACTCTATCATCTGCGTTGAATGACCCCCGGTTTCCATCGGTTGATTTATCGATAGTTGAGCAACTGAAAATTGAAATTTCAATTCTTTCCAAACCAGATATATTTACTAATATTGATGATATAAAGATTGGGAGGGATGGCCTCATGGTAGAGAAAGCAGATTATAGAGGTTTATTGCTTCCACAAGTAGCTGAAGAAGAAGATTGGGATATTACAACTTTTGTCAGTCAAACATGTTTAAAAGCAGGTTTACCCTCAGAAAGTTGGAAGAGTGAAGATACCATTCTTTATAAATTTACTGCTCAAAAATTTTCTGAATAAATTTATTGAACTAACCTTGATTTAAAATGAAATTTTTAACTTTAATAGTTATCCTGCTGGTTTTGAGCGTAATTCTTCCCGGTGAGGAATCCCCTTTTGAAGATTTTATTATTGCCGTATTTCCAGAAAATGATGGTCCGGGAATCAAAGTGGTTTACACAGGAACTGTTAAGGATTCCTATCTTCCCTTCAACTTAGAAATACTAATTCCGCATGAATCTGAAAGTGGAGTTTTTGCTGGTAATCGTAAACCACCTGTAACGCTTGAACCGGTGGATATTATTGAAGTCGATAGTGAAAAATGGATTCGTGAGACAATTGTAACACAGATGTTTGAATTACAGGTTATCTTTAATCCGTTCAGCGGGGAAGCGTTGAGGAAAGTAACATTTGATATTAGATTTAATGTATCCGTCACAACACTCCACTTAGCTGTGCAGCACCCCCTAGCGGCAGAAGATTTTGAGTTTGAAGAATCTGTAGAATCGTTTTTTGATGGTTATGGAATCCAATACAGCAGGGTTCAAGTAGGACCACTTCCCGCCGGAGGAACAAAAACAGTATCCTTCTCGTATCGAAATCCAACTGGAATATTAAGCAAAGATATTTTGGAAGAAAGACTCCAATCATTAGGTACGCAAGAGAAACCAAACCCAGCAACCGAAAAAAAAGTGATTAGGTATAAACTGCCTCTCTATGCACCGTTAATCGTATTAGCCGTTTTATCTATCATCATAGGATGGTTATATTGGAGGTCAGTGAGAAGTGAACCGATACAAAATACCGGAAATAAAAATTCGAAAATATGTGCAAAATGCAATACACTCATAAAAAGTGATGACCATTATTGCTCAAAATGTGGTCGTAAAGTTTAATGATTCCAATCCTGTTTGAAATCGGTCCAATAAAAATTTATTCTTTCGGCACCATGCTGGTAGTGGCATTCCTAGTAGATTATCAACTTCTGAAGCATGAATTAAAGAGAAGGAATAAATCAGAAGCACTTGCAGGGGACATAGTCTTTTGGGCGGCTTTAGGCGGAATCCTAGGCTCAAAAGTTTATTATATGTTTGAGAACTACAGGTTATTTGTGAATGATCCCATTGGAATGATTTTCAGCGGCTCCGGACTTGTATTTTTAGGCGGTTTAATGGGGGGAATGCTTGCTGTTACTGTACTTATAAAAAAACGGGGTGAATCTTGGCTTGAATTTGCAGACATAGTGGCTCCACTATTGATTTTGGGATATGCCATCGGCAGAGTTGGCTGTTTTCTTGTGGGTGACGATTATGGTATTGTATCTGATCTGCCGTGGGCTATTGCGTTCCCCAATGGAGTCCCACCGACTCTAGTGCCTGTCCATCCGACGCAGCTTTATGAATTCACCATGGGAATCATCATATTCACCATTTTGTGGCGATTGCGTGTGAAAACGTCACCCCACGGGCAACTATTTTTTATCTATCTCATTCTTGCTGGTTGGGAAAGATTTTTAATTGAATTTATCCGTACCAACACACAGTATTTTATTGGATTGAGCGGGGCTCAGGTAATATCCATCATGATGGTGGGCATTGGCTCATATTTGTTTTATAAAACATACAGTACCTCATCAGAATCTGGTGCTGCGGAAACTTCCTCCTGACTTTCGCTTACAATTCTTCATAACGATGAAAAAAGGTCAGATAATAATCTTGATGCTGGTACATCTGTTATCAGCCCAGGTGTTTACCGATGGATGGACCCAGGAATTGATTTGGAATCATGCTGAGAATCAGATTTCTCCCTCACAGATAACAGTGAATATGTTCGGTGATATCTATATTTTGGATGACAACAATTACTCAATCCATTATTTCCCTAAAAATGGATCTGAGTCGAACGAATCAGGTGGATGGGGAGACGAGGGAGAAACCTTCATTTTTGCGACGGATTTGGCGATATCAGGAGGTAATGATGTGTATATCTGTGATTATGGGTCCAACAGAATAATTCGGTTTGACAGAAAATTAAATTATATCTCGGAATTTCACACTGATCACTTTGACATAGACCCTATCTTTTTCCCCATAAAAATTGCAATCAATCCATTAGGTGAAATTGTGGTAGTTTCCTCTCAACAGTGGGATGTTTCTTTAATATCAACAACGGGGGTTGTTTTGTTTACGACTGGGAATATTCCATTTGCCAATTCAAGATTTAAAAAAATCAGCGATTGCTCAGTGAATCCAGCTAACCAAATAGGCGTGATAGATAGAGGAATGGGGCAATTTATAATCCTGTCAAGAAATGGTCAAATTGATTACCGGCTTTCTCTCCCGGATGACCAAAATTACTTTGTTCATTGGTGGAGAAATAGTTGGTTAATTTTATCACAAACAGGAATGTTGTGGGTGGTAAAGCCAGAATTTGTTGAGTTTAGTGAGATATTAAACGCCAACAGGTTGGATCAAACTTATGAGTTTATTGATTTTACGATCCATAAGAATTCCATTTATGCAATTGACCAGCTTTCCGGTAAAATATATTCCAACCAACTTAGGACTGTTGATTAACAGGTTATTCATTATTTCATGTATTCTAATTCTATCTGAAAATTTATCTGGAAGCAGTAGATTTTCGATTGAATCCAATATCGATTCAGTTTGGGTTGAAAATAACCATAAGTCTATAAAACTCACCCGTGATTCTGTATTAGACAATACATTAAAAATTTTTAGAGGAGATTCCACAGTAACGGGGTTCAACTTCAATCATGTGAAAGGAGAGATTATTCTGCAGGATATTGAAACAGAGGGGGCTTATTATTATGTATTCTATCAATACTTACATATTCCCATACCAACGAGGTTGGGTCCGGCTATTGTTCAATTTCCGCATTTAGACAATGCATTCACAAGAAAACAGAATGATCCAGTTGAAATTAAATCATCTGTTCAGGAACCATCATATCCATTAATTACCAGCGGAACATTTTCCAGAGGAATCTCCGTATCTTCATTTGGTGGAATGACTTTGGACGGTGGACTGCAATTGTCCATGCAGGGGCGTTTGTCTGAAAAGTTGACCGTTGCAGGAACACTGTCAGATCAAAATACTCCAATCCAACCTGAAGGTGACACAAGAACATTAAGTGAAATAGATAAAGTATATCTTGAAGTGTACCATGCAAGCTTCACTATCACTGCTGGAGATTTAGAGATAGAGAATAAAAATAACAGATATATGGCATTTTCAAAACGTCTTGAGGGAATGAATTTCCACTATAAAAATAATCAGGTGGAGTTTAGAAGTTTTTTTGGTAAATCGCAGGGCAAGTACAAAAAAAATAAAATTTCGGGAATAGATAAGAATCAGGGTCCATATCAACTCTCCGGCGAAAATAATTCGCGGAATATCATTGTTCTTGCGGGAACAGAAAAAGTCTGGTTAAATGGCGAATTGTTGGTTCGAGGAGAAAATAATGACTTTACCATTGATTACTCAACTTCTGAAATAACTTTTACAGCGAAGCGAATCATAGATGTGAACAGCAGAATCATCGTTGAATTTGAATTTTCAGATTTTATTTTTCCACGACAGGTGAGTGGTATCGAAATGAATAAGCAAATTTTCAATGATAGAATTACTGCGTCAATGGGCTGGATCAGGGAAATGGATGGAATTGAACCAGAGGTCAATCAACAACTAAACGATGATGAATTGGATTTATTAACTGATGCAGGCGATTCTGTTGACTATACAAGATTTATCACTGCTGTAGAGGATTCTTCCGGTCAATATGTTAAGCATCCAAATCCTGACAATTCGGATGATTCCATTTTTGTCTATTTAGGTAATGACGAACCAGTTATTTTTGAAAATAAGTATTCCGTGACCTTTTATAATTTGGGACCTGAGGGTGAATACAAAAAGAAAATATCAGAAACGGGTGAAATTTATTTCGAATTTGTTCCTATTTCGGAGAGAGATAATTCTCTGGATTTCTATGTACCGTGGAGACCTTTGAACCCTCCAAAAAACCATCAAATAGTTGATTTTTCGTTCAACTTGAACTTCAGTGATTCCTCACAGATTAACTTGGAAATTGCCGGTTCACAAAACGATTTGAACCTCTATTCAGACTTAAATGATAACGATAATGATGGATTAGCCGGCGCTGTAACTGTAAAACACTTCTTAATTCTTCCCCAGCAGTTAGGTCGTCTTAATTTGAAATTTTCTTCCAGTAATGAAAATTCCAAGTTTTCATCCCTTCAAAGGAGTAGAGAAGTAGAATTTGACAGGGAGTGGAATTTAAATGATTTAAGTACGGTTGAAGGTTCGGGGGGTAATATTTCAATTACAGAATATGAAATAGGTCATAAACTTGGTGATTCTTTCAGAACCGGAGTTTCGAATGGGAATTATAACGATGGAATTCAAAAAATAAACAGACAGCAGTATTTCCACTATTCATCTACAAAATGGATTCCTGAATTACAGTTTGAACATACACAGTCAAAACGCGGTGATTTGGGAGTTTCAGAATACTTAATTGGAGAATCTGTCTGGCAAAGAGACCTGTTTTCCATTTCCATGCTGCCGGGGAATATTCATCCTTATTTCATATCCCAAACCGAAGAAAGAAGTGACGATTTTAAATTTCATGAGAATGGAATTGGAATCAATATTGACGGATCAAATTTTAATGCAAAAGCAGGAGTGCAGGTGAGAATGGATTATAATCTATCTGAAACAAATGTCGAATGGGAAAAAATATCCCATGACACCTTAGCTATGGTTGATTTTAAAACTCAATACCAGTCCGGGTTAAAGTTAAACCTTACAATGAAATACAAAATTAAATCATTTTTTAACGATAATGAAAACCAGCAATATGGACTTGCCCGTGGAACCATTGGATATACACCAAGACATGGGATTGTAAACTCCATATTGGATCTCAAACTTGAGGAATCCCTGTTTGAGCAGAAAATAGTTTTTTATGATTCAGTAGGCAGCGGATTGGGGAATTATCGTTATGATTCAGATTATGATCAATATTCCCCGGATATTGAAGGTGATTTTATTAAAAGAACTGTTCTGTCGGGGATCAGAACTCCCTCTTCCCACTTGAAAACAGGACTGAAACTTTTTTTTGATTTTGAACGCACGCGGGTTCCGTTCATAAAATCATTAACATGGAAATTCATCGGAAACAGTGATTTTAATGGAAATTCTATTTCACTACAGCAAATAATTCACCCAGACCTAAACATGAATTCAATTCAGTTTTCGAGAATCGCTGTTCATCAGGAGGTGACATATTCTCCACGGTTGTCAAATCGAAAAATCCAGTTAAGCCAGCGATATCTAAAAGATGTAAATCACATCAGTTTGAATGAATCATTTGACAAAACCAGTCAGTTTTATTCAGGTAGAATGGAAGATGCTATAAAGAGAAATTTGACAGTTTCAGGTCTTACCAGCTGGAGCAGAAATGATGTGGTTTCTTCCAATTCAGCCAGTGAGCGTTATGTGAACAGCACGTTTTTCGAAAATGGTTTGAGGTGGCGAATGTCTAAGAGATTTGAGTGGGGAGGTGATATTAGATTTGGATTCGATTCCGGACAAAATTCCATCGAAAAATTTGAAACAACCTTATTTGGACTAGGAATTCAATCAAAACTTTTTAGTAATAAGTCAGGGAGAATCCAATCTTCGGTGGACTGGTACAGTGTTACTTCTCCGGTGCAACTTGCGTCCTCATTACCCCCTGAAGCGGCACAGGGAAATCTCATTGGTGAAAATCTCAAATTGACCATTACTGGTATCTTACAATTTGAAAACAATTTATCATCCACATTGAATGTTTTCTATTTGAAGGATTCTCTTCATGATGGTGTATTTTCATTTACAGGAGAATTAAGTGCGTCTTTTTAATTTATCACTTTTCATTAGTATTGCTCTTTTGAGTGCGGGGGAGTTTACACTTAAAATCAACTTTTTAGATCTGGATTCAATCAAACACATTCAAATTGAAAGTGATTCTGCTCTAACAAAAATAGTGGTGGAATTTGAATCTCATAATCAGAAGAATGGATATTTACATCGAACTGCTGAATTATCTTCTTTAGGATTTTCTGAAAATGAGAACAATGATGTAGTAGCTGTCTATGATATGTCAAATTCTGAAAAAACAAATATTGATTCAATTGTAGCTTTTGGCACAGGCAGTTTGAAGAAAAAGAAACTGGACAGATTATTTTCATCATTAAAAAATGAAACTGCTTCATTTCGCACATTACGGCGGTCATCGGAATTGATTAAAAGTTATTCATTCTTGGAGGAAACTGGAAATCCTTACTATGCAGTTTTCGGACAGAAAAATATCGCAATGGTACTTCCTATGAAAGAGACATTTTCAAATACATTTTCAGGATTTGTTGGCATTCAGCCCGAAGAAGGTGGTAAAAGTCAATTTGTTGGAGATATTCGAATACACCTCGAAAACACATTTCGCTCAGCTTCAATGATGGATTTCTGGTGGCAGAGGAAAGATGAGAATTCTCAGATTATATCAACCCAATATGAGAACCCTCTTTTTTGGAAACTCAATTTTGGGATCAAATTATCGTACTATCAAAATCTTTTCAGCGGACTGTATTTAAGGCAGGTGACAGAATATTCACTGGTTAATTCACATTCAAAATTTGGGAAATGGTATATCGGAGGAGGGCAAACGAAAGTCACTGTTACTGATTCCAGTGAAGATATCGGATTAACCGATCACAACCTGTCATCATTTAATATAGAAAATATTTGGGAGAGGCGGAATAACAGGTGGAATCCGGATAAAGGATTTTATTTCCAATGGAAGCTTGAGTTGGGTAAATTTGAAACAAAGGAGGATTCACGAGACGTTTTGTACAGGTTAACTCAAAAACATGAATTTATTAAATCACTTTTTAAAAAAGTGATTATTGCCTCACGAGGGTTGGGGGGCTATAGCGATCTTCCTGGAGACAAAAATCTCCCTGAAAGTGAACAATTTCAATTCGGCGGTGCTTCTACTCTAAGAGGATATTTGGAGCAGAGCTTTATATCAAACTGGTATTATGTGATACAGAATGAAATTAGACAACATTCATCCCAAATCAATTTTTTATACCTATTTTCAGATATTGGGTGGTACAATGTGTCAATCAAAATTCCTCTTTCAGCAGGATTTGGTATTCAGCAGAAAACGCCGATAGGTGTACTGCGATTAGAGTATGCAGTAAATCGTGATGACAGACCTGGAAAAGGAAAAATTCACATTCAATTAATGGGGAAATTCTAAATTGAAAGAAAAGATACTAAGATTTTTTAAACGTCACCCCGGGCAGATGTACCCACGGCGTGATCTGATTAGACATCTTAAAATTTCTGACTGGGAAAAGAAAGATTTCCGGGATGAATTGAAGAGATTAATCGAAGCAGGACAAATAATAAAGGCGAGAAAAGGGGGATATATTTGGACTGGAAATCAAGCGCATTTTGAGGGGAAACTTGTATTGACCCGGAAGGGATTCGGTTTTGTTTTACAGGACGATGGAGAAGATATATTTGTCCATACCAGAAATTTAATTGGTGCAATTCATAATGATTTTGTGAAGGTCCAACTCCTTCCGGGTGGGATGATTGGATCGAATCGTGAAGGGAGAATTATAAAAATTATTGAAAGAGGGTCGGATTATTTTATTGGAACCGTCATAAAACAAAATGGAGCATATTTTCTTGATATTGAACCGGTAACGCCAAAAAGAGGAATATTAATCAGCAGAAAATCTAATATCCGGTTAAAAGAGAATAATGTGGTGAAAGCTTCGGTAATTAAATGGAATAAGGGAAAAAATCCCATTGAAGTTAAAATTACTGAGAAAATTGGATCTATGAATAATCCTCTGGATGATATGAAAGTGGTCTGCTTTAAATACGATTTGCTGTCTGAATTTCCCGGGAAAGTGAAAACTGAAGCCAGTTCATTCAGTCAAAAGGATATAAAAAATGAGTTAAAAAACAGACAGGATTTACGGGACACTTTTTGCATTACCATTGATCCGGAAAGTGCAAAAGACTTTGATGATGCCGTGTCGCTGGAGGTGAATTCAAGAGGTCAGACAATCCTTGGAGTTCACATTGCGGATGTGAGCCATTTTGTCCGGTCAGGTTCTGAAATTGACAGGGAAGCAGCAAGACGCGGAACGACGGTCTATTTCGCAGAGGGAGCAGTACATATGCTGCCTGAGAATCTTTCATCGGATTTATGTTCATTAACTCCCGGGCAGGATAGTTTAGCGCTGTCAGTACTGATTACTCTCAATAAAAAGTACGGCATTGAAGATGTGTCATTTCACAAATCCGCCATAAAGAATCACAAAAGATTGACTTATCGAAAAGCGCAGAATTATATCGATAATAATGACAAATCTAAGATTGGGAAAATTCTGAATGAACTGGATAAAATTGCCAAACATTTATTCAACCAGAGAGAGAAATGGGGAAGTATTGATTTTGACATTCCTGAGCCGATTTTCACATTCAAGAATGGAATGCCACATGAGATTCATCCAAGTGAAAGGTTGGAAAGTCACCGCATTGTTGAAGAAATGATGCTGCTGGCAAACAGGTTAGTCGCAGAAAAAATACCAGTGAAAAATGATGAATCATTGCCATTTATTTATAGAATTCACGATAAGCCGTCACTTGAAAAGGTTGAAAAGTTTCTGACTTTTCTACGAAAAATAGGAATTTATAAAGGACACAGTGAAAAATTAACGTCTTCAGTTTTTCGTGATATTCTCGCCAGTGTAGAAGATTCTCCTTATAACACGTTGATAGAAACTCTTGTTTTAAGGACCATGGCAAAGGCATGTTACAGCATTGAGAACAGGGGGCATTTTGGATTGGCATTCTGGAATTACACACATTTCACTTCCCCCATCAGAAGATATCCCGACCTCATTGTTCATCGGCTGATTAAAAAATATATTTTCAATCAAAAATTCACAATAAGTGAGGAGAAATTAAGTTCCATTGCCAGTGTTTCAACTCAAGCAGAGATTCTTGCAGTAAATGCTGAAAGAGATTACATCAAAATGAAACAAATCAGGTGGCTTACCCAGCGGATCGGTCAAACGTTTGATGGGATTATTTCCGGTGTTGTATCTGCCGGATTATTTGTGGAATTAAAAGATTCCATGGTGGAAGGTTTTATTTCAATTGAAAAATTACCGCGGGAGGATTTCATTTTTGATGACACAGACTTTTCCCTGTTAGGAAGAAAAAGCCAGAGAAAATTTCGATTAGGTGATGAAGTAAAAATAGTAGTTTTGGATGTCATTCTTGAAAAAAAATCAGCTAATTTTGTGTTGGCGTGATGGTCAACCGAAAAAATAAATATCAAATAACGTATTTTCTTGCAGCAGTTTTTCTTGCGCTGATTATTACACAGTGTCAGTTTAGGCCGAGGGGTGAAGGCGTGGAGAATGAAATTATAATATTTTCAACTGAAGAAATGAGATTTAGTTTAAAACGATCAATCGACTCTGTATTTAACAGAATCATTTACATACCTTCTGCTGAAACTATTTTTGATTTTAGATTTGTAAACCCCGATAAATTTTCTGAATACAAACACTATCATAATTTGATTATTTTATCTGATTTAAAACCTGAGAGCTCTGTGACTCCGCTGGTTACCAAAGTATTTGGCAAGAAAGAAGTGGCCCGGCTTCGAAAGGGTGGACCAGAATATTTTTCAGTCTCGGATGTATTCGCAAGAGACCAGTTAGTCTTAGTTGTTACTGGAAAAAATAAAAACACAATTTCAGCTTTTGTTGAAGAAAAGAGCGATTCAATATTTTCATGGTTTGATGAAGCACTATATGAAAGACAAAAAAAACGATTATTCGGGAAAATCGAAGATAAAAAACTAACCTCAGAATTATTTGATAAATACGGATGGTGTATTAGAGTTGATAGAGATTACACATTGCTCAAAGAAGATCCTGACAATCATTTTGTGAAGTTAGGCAGAGCGTTCCCTATTCGATGGTTGTCAATTCAGTGGCAGGACGTTGATCAGGATTTCAATTTGAGTAAAAGCCAGGCATCGAACACTGTACATCTTTTTTTCGAATTGAATCTCAAGGCATTGAAAATTTCAGACTATTATTTTTCCGTTGAACGATCCAGATTTAACAAGTGGGATTCGTGGCTGGTCAATGGTCTCTGGGAACACAAAACCGATATAAAAGGCGGACCGTTCAAATCATACATCTTTTATGATAATTTGACCAAAAGAATCTATCATGTTAATTTATTGATGTTTCATCCCGGTGAGAACAAATTACTCCTATTGAGGGAGTTGGATATGCTTGCACAGACATTTTCTGTCAGCAGGTGATGATTGCTAACAAATATTCCAAGTATTAATGGTTTATTTTAAATTTAATGTTGACAAATTTGAATTCAATCTAAGATGGCAAAAAAAGTACTAATCACTGGAGCATTTGGACTTCTTGGTGAGGCGGTAGTCAAAGCGCTTGAGCACACCTTTCAGCTTTTGGCGACTGGAGAGAATATCCCTGATGAAGTCCCCTATATTTGTGATATTCAGTCACTTGATATTATCGATAAAAATAGAGTGAAGGATGTGATACACACTTTTTACCCGGATATAGTTGTCAATTTGGCTGCCTATACAAATGTGGATGGATGCGAAAGGAACAAGGAACTTGCGTGGAACATCAACGTGAAAGGCGTTCAAAATATTCTGGAGTCCATTAGGAATTCTCAGACTAAAATAATTCATATTTCTACTGACTATGTTTTTGATGGAAAGGACGGACCGTACTATGAGGATGCAGTACCAAATCCCATTAATTATTACGGAAGAACAAAGCTGGCATCAGAAAATGAAATCCGTGGAAGTCAGAATCCCCACGTCATTTTCAGGACGAATGTTCTTTTCGGAAACAGCGCAAGAAATAAGCCAAATTTTGTTGATTGGGTTGTAAAATCGTTAAAAGAGAAAAATGAAATTAAGGTAGTAACTGACCAGATAAATAATCCCACCTGGATAAACGGTTTGGCAGAAGCAATCAAACTTGCAATCCTTTTGGACGTTAGAGGTTTGTTTAATTATGGCGGTTCAGAATTTCTGAACAGGTTTGAATTCGCGCAAAAAATCGCGTTAGTATTTGAAGTGGATCAATCCACGATCAAACCTGTTCTGACAAAAGAACTTAATCAAGCAGCTGACAGGCCGCTGAACTCGGGATTGCTAACGGAAAAAATAGAAGAAACATTTGGATTACGTTTGTATAATATTGAATATTGCCTCAAGAAAATGAAGGAAGGCATTAACGTTTGAAGATAATCATTATTACGCCGACGTACAATGAACGGCAGAACATCGGTGAACTGGTTGAAAAAGTATTTAAAATAAATCCGGATTATCATCTTCTTGTTGTTGATGATAATTCCCCTGATGGTACGGCAGATTATACTCGTGATTTGCAGAAACGCTATGATCGCCTCCATTTAATAGAGCGTGAAGGAAAACTTGGTTTGGGTACTGCCTATATCCGCGGATTCAGGTATGCAATTCAAAACGGTTTTGGCGCCATTGTTCAAATAGATGCAGACATGTCTCATAATCCGGGCGATATACCTGAAATGGTGCGAGGATTAGCAAATAATGATCTAATACTCGGAAGCAGGTATTGTGATGGAGTTAGCGTGGTAAAGTGGCCCATTAGAAGGTTAATCCTCAGCTACGGCGCAAATCTCTATACAAGGATTGTGACAGGCATGCCACTTACCGATGCAACAAGCGGATTTAAATGCTGGAAGAAAGAGGTTCTTGAATCATTGGATCTTGATAAAGTCCGTTCAAGAGGATATTCATTTCAGATCGAAATGAACTTTAGGACATGGCATAAAGGATATAAAATAAAGGAAATTCCCATCATATTTATAGACCGCACTATTGGAGAATCTAAAATGAACCGCTCCATTGTGTTTGAAGCTGTTTTTATGGTATGGAGACTGAAAATATGGAAAATCTTTAGGTGGAATAAATAAATTGAAGAACAATCAAAATACCCATCATAAAATCTCTGTCATTATTGTTAATTACAACGTTATGGATTTTTTGGTCAATTGCATTGACTCGATTTATAAATCGGATATTGAAGCAGAATTGGAAATCATCGTTGTTGATAACAATTCCTTTGATGGTTCAGTAGATTTCGTTTCAAATCGGTTTGAAGATGTTTTAATAATTGAGAATAAACGGAATGAAGGTTTTGCAAAAGCTGTCAATCAGGGGATAGATGTTTCTTCCGGAGATTATATTTTTATCCTTAATCCTGACACAGTTATTCAGGAGAGAACATTACATGTTTTATTGAACTATATGTCCCACCATCCAAAGGTTGGATTGTGCGGTCCCAAAATTCTCAATGCAGACGGTTCATTGCAAATTACCTGCAAGCGAAGTTTTCCAACACCCTTGGTCGCATTGCCGAAAGTACTCGGACTTAGCAGCCTGTTTCCAAAATCCCGGTGTGCTGGGAAATATAATTTGACTTACCTCAATCCGGATGAAACACAAAAGGTTGACGCCGTTAGTGGATCCTGTATGTTTTTTAGCAGAACTGCACTTGAGATAGCAGGAAAATTCGACGAATCCTTTTTCATGTTCGGGGAAGATTTGGATATTTGTTATCGAATAAAGGAAACCGGATTCGAGGTATATTATGTTCCCCAAACGCAAATTATTCATTACAAAGGTGAAAGTGTAAAATTAGCCCACTTTGATGCGGTAAAAAACTTCTATGACGCAATGACTCTATTCGTAGAAAAACATTTTTCACCTTCAACTTCTTTTGCAGTGAGATGGGCTTTGAAACTGGGCATTTTCCTGAGAAGGATATATGCAATAATCAGCACTACCACTGTCAAGACTTTTCCCGCGCTCATAGATTTGATGATAATTGTTTTATCATTCGGCATTGCCATACCTCTCAGATTTGGAAATATGGAACCATTCTTCACGTCTTATATTCCGGTGCTTTTTATTTACACCGCATTGTGGTTATTTGTTGGGTATATTTTTCAATTGTATTCCACTCACGTTTTTTCCTATCACAGGGCTGTCATCACATCGTGGGTTAGTTTTTTACTGTGTGTGACCTTTACTTACTTTTTCAAACAATTCGCATTTTCAAGATTTGTACTCATCACAGCATCGGGAATTGTTCTCGTCCTGATGACAGGTTGGAGACTCATTCTCCATTTCCTGCTTGCGAAGGGATATTTGAGAACGGTACAAATTGGGAAGTTCCCCCTGTTTTCAAGAAGGGTTGTAGTCTACGGTACCGGTATTGAAGGAAGGCGGATTGCAAAAAGGATAAACATACGATTAGATACAGGACTGGATTTTGCCGGTTTTGTAATATCTGGGTCCGCCATGGAAAATCAAAATGATCAAAAGAACTTATTCTCAGAAGATATCAATGAATTCCCGGTGCTTGGATCAAGAACGAGCATGAGGGAAATTATCAATGCATACCATGTCCGTGAATTGATCTTTACTTCAGATACATCCAATGAGGAAATCCAGAAAATAATGACGGATACGTGTGATCTTCGATTGAATTATCGAATTGTTCCCCGTGAGAGAGACCTGTTGCTTGGCAAAGCATTCACCGAGGAGATTGGTGATATTCCGGTTGTTGATGTAAAATTTTCCCTTTACAACAGGTTTAATGTATTTAGTAAACGTTCATTTGATTTGGTTTTGTCCGGTTTATTTATAGTACTTTTAAGCCCGTTATATCTAATTTTAAAGATGAAGTATCCGAAGTGGGAACATGTTAATTTTTGGGGAAGGGAGGGATCGTCATTCCAGTCGTCCCTTATACCATCTCGTAGCAGTTTTGTGAGAAAGCTACCGCTTTTATTTAACATATTTTCTGGTAAAATTAGTTTTGTGGGTAGTACACTAGAACAGACAGGACTTGAAAAACTTCATTTATTTTGCAAACCGGGATTAACAGGAATAGATAAAATAAAACCAATATTCACTCCCCCGGAGGAACGAACCAACTACGAATCCTACTACCTGCAAAATCAGTCACTTTTGCTGGATTTAGAAATTCTACTCAGAATTTTTTATGAGAGACGATTCAATGGCTGAATTTGCATTAGATTTTGAAAAACCAATTCTGGAGTTGGAAACAAAAATAGCCGATCTTAAATTATTGAACGATTCGGGTCAGACTGATCTTCTTCCCGAGATAAACCGATTGGAGCAGAAACATAAAAAGCTGATCCAGAAGATTTATTCAAATCTAAACCGCTGGCAGAGAGTCCTCATTGCCCGGCACCCCAAAAGACCTTACACACTTGATTATATTAAACGATGGTCGTCAGATTTTTTTGAACTTCATGGGGACAGATATTTTGGAGATGACAAATCTATAGTAGCAGGATTTGGTACTCTTGATGGGCAGAAAGTTGTTTATATAGGCCATCAGAAAGGGAAAAATACAAAAGAGAATATTTACAGGAATTTTGGAATGTCAAATCCTGAAGGATACCGTAAAGCATTGAGGGTGATGAAGTTTGCAGAAAAATATAACCGTCCTATTATTTGTCTTGTGGATACCCCCGGCGCTTATCCTGGGATAGAATCTGAAGAACGGGGACAAGCGGAAGCAATTGCCCAGAACATTTTACAAATGACAATGATAACAGTGCCGATTTTGATTATCGTTATTGGTGAGGGTGCCAGCGGTGGTGCCCTAGGAATCGGAATCGGTGACCGGCTTATAATGCTGGAGAATACGTGGTTTTCTGTTATCAGTCCGGAAGGGTGCGCTGCCATTCTCTGGCGTGACGCCAAACAAGCAGAACAAGCGGCAGACGCCATGAAAGTGACAGCACAGGATTTGGAGGAAATGGGAATTTGTGACCGAATCGTTTCTGAACCATTGGGAGGAGCTCACAGGGATTACGAGATGATGGCGGATTCAGTGAAAAAAGTTATTCTGGAAGAATTGAGCGATTTATCTCATTTTGACAATGAGAAACTAATCAGCACACGGCACGCTAAGTATGAATCAATCGGAAGCTGGACAGAATAAAATATTGTATTAAAACTTCGAATTAGAGTAAACAACGAAAATGAAAACGATCGGCACTGACATAAAGAATTGGAATCCGAAAAATGTTGAGCGAACCCGGAAATGGATGGAGGACAATTTAAAGCGGTTTAAATCTGAAGAAAATAAAATAAGTGAGGGGGGCGGGAGCAAACGGATTGAAATTCAGCACAAAAAGGGAAGATTAACGGCAAGGGAACGGATTGAAAAACTGCTGGATAAAGATGCACAATTTTTAGAACTCGGTATTTATGCAGCTTGGGGAATGTATGAGGAATATGGTTCTCCGCCTGCTGCAGGTGTAGTTGCCGGAATCGGAAAAGTTTCAGGTCATGACTGCGCCATTGTTGCCAACGATGCAACAGTAAAAGCGGGCGCTTATTTTGAAATGACATTGAAGAAAAATTTAAGAGTACAGAAAATTGCTTTGGAAAATAATTTACCTATTATTTACCTCGTTGACTCAGCCGGGGTATTCCTTCCGCTTCAGGATCAGGTTTTCCCGGATGAAGCACATTTCGGCAGGATTTTTTATAACAATGCAAGGTTGTCCGCATTGGGTATTCCACAGATTGCCAGTGTCATGGGACCATGTGTTGCAGGAGGTGCATATCTGCCGGTTATGTGCGATAAATTTATCATGACAGAAGGGTCGAATATGTTCTTGGCAGGACCTGCTCTGGTGAAAGCTGCAATCGGGCAGGATATTGATAGCGAAACACTCGGTGGCGCCACCACACATAATGCAATCAGCGGAACTGCAGATTATCATCCCAAAGATGACGTTGAGGCGCTCGAAATTATCAGGAATCTTATGGAAGCCATCGGTGAGCGTGAATCAGGGAATTTCAACAGAAAACCATCGAAAAATCCGCTTTACGATTCTGAAGATTTGAATGGAGTGGTTTCCGAAAATGGAATTCCATACGATGTTAATGAAATTCTCGCAAGAATTCTTGACGGCAGTGAATTTGAACCTTACAAAGATGAATATGGAAAAACGGTTATTTGCGGGCACGGCAGGATTGGTGGATACTCTGTTGGTATTGTTGCAAACCAGCGGAAAGTAGTGAAATCACACCAGGGTGAAATGCAGATGGGTGGGGTTATTTACAGCGATTCCTCCGACAAGGCGGCACGGTTCATCATGAACTGTAATCAGGATAAGATACCCATTATCTTTTTACATGATGTGAACGGATTTATGGTGGGTCGCGATTCTGAATGGGGCGGAATAGCAAAAGATGGCGCAAAGATGGTTCAAGCAGTATCAAACAGTGTTGTGCCGAAAATAACTGTCATTATCGGCGGAAGTTACGGAGCCGGGTATTATGCCATGAGCGGCAGGGCATATGATCCGCGGTTTATGTTCATGTGGCCCTCTGCGAAACTGGTTGTCATGGGAGGGAGTCAGGCAGCCAACACACTGGCTGAAATCCGGTTTGCGAAAATGAAGGGTGAAGTGAGCGATGAAGAAAGAAAAAAGGTGGTGGCTGAAATCAAGACAAATTACGACAAACAAAGCGATCCACGATATGCTGCCGCACGAATGTGGACGGATGCAATTATCAAACCGGCAGAAACCAGAAATGTTTTAATCCGTGCTTTGGAAATCTGTGAGCATCAGCCCAAAATGCCCACACCGTCATTTAGTGTATTACAAGTCTGACTTGTACTATTCAAAAGTTTATTAGTACAAATTATCTGTGAATAAATTAATCAAATTAGCCAACGGACAGGGCTTCTGGGGAGACAGTATTGATGCGCCTGCCAATCTGGTTCGTGGAGGCGAAATCCACTATCTCATGCTTGATTATCTGGCTGAAGTTACCATGTCCATTATGCAGCGGTTGAAAAAGCGGAATCCTGATATGGGGTATGCAACGGATTTTGTAAATATGATTGATCAGCTTCTGCCTGAATTGGTTAAAAAAAATATCAAAGTTTTAGCAAATGCCGGTGGTGTGAATGCATCTGCTTGTGTGGATGCGTTGAAACAAGTAATTCAAAATCACAATTTAGGTGAGATTAAAATTGGGATTGTTGGAGGAGACGATATATTAAGTCGTGTCCCCGATCTTTTGGAAAAAGGTCACCTGTTTGAACATCTCGATTCAGGAGAACCATTGGGATACAGAAAAAATTCACTCACAGCAGCGAATGTTTACATCGGTGCATTTCCTTTGGCTGATGCGCTTTCTGAGAGCGCTCAGATTGTAATCACCGGCAGGTCAACAGATCCAGGGTTGGTTCTTGCGCCCATGATTTATGAATTCGGATGGGGTAGAAAGGAATATGATTTGCTGGCTTCAGGCACTGTAGCAGGGCACATTGTGGAATGCGGCGCTCAGGCAACCGGCGGCAACTACAGCCGGTGGTGGGAGGTGGAAGATTTTGCCAATATCGGTTATCCTATTGTAGAAGCAGAAAATGATGGAACATTTGTCATTACAAAGCACGAAAGTACAGGCGGAATAGTAAGCAAATTATCGGTATCAGAACAAATCCTTTACGAACTGGGAGATCCGAAAAACTACATTTCACCAGATGTTGTAGTGGACTTTACTTCATTTACTCTAGATGAGGATGGAAAAGACAGGGTAAAAGTTTCCAAGGTTTCCGGCGAACCGCCACCGGATAGTTACAAAGTTTCCATGGCGTATCACGCCGGTTTTAAGGCATCCGGTGAACTGACGATCAGCGGACCGAGAGCAGTGGAAAAAGCACAGCTTGTTTCGAACATTGTCTGGAAACGGTTGAATAATTCCGGATGCACCTTTGATGAGAAAAGGTCCGAGTTGCTGGGAACGGGCGCATGTCATGGTGAAATCGCCGAAATTCCGGAGGATTTACCTGAAGTGGTACTGCGACTGAGCGTCCGGGATGATGATAGGGAGAAGGTATCAAGATTTGGTAAAGAGATTGCTCCGGTGATTACAACAGGACCTCCTGGTGTCACTGGATTTGCAGGTGGCAGACCGAAACCGCAGGATGTGATTGCATTTTGGCCCACACTTATCCCGAAAGATGAAATTGAAGTGAGTGTTAAAGTTGTTTCTGTTTAAATTTTTTTATTTTTTAATCTTAGCTGGAGTGAAACAATGAAGCGGAGCGAAATTGTTTCAAATTGTTATTTAATTGAAAAAAATTAGAGACGAAATGAAATTAGAAATCAAAAAACCAACTGAAGAAGAAATTCAGGAAATCTCAACTTGCCCCATCTGGGAATGTGAACCATTCGAATTCCCATGGTCCTATTCAGAGACAGAAGTCTGTTATCTGCTTGAGGGAAAGGTAAAGGTATCTACGGACAATGGTGAGGTTGAATTTGGAGCTGGAGATATGGTTACATTTCCAAAAGGACTGTCCTGCAATTGGAACGTTATTGAAAAAGTGAGAAAGCATTACAGGTTTGAAAGTTAAACTTTACGACATCGCTCATGCCCGGTCCGGGGATAAGGGAGCCAACACAAATGTGGGACTAATTTTTAAATCAACTGAGCTATATGAGTGGGCAAAGGATAATCTAACTGATGTTGCTGTGAAATCCCATTTCGGTTCAATTGTGAAGGGAAAAGTGATCAGATATAAACTGCCGAACCTCTCTGCATTCAATTTTATTCTGGAGGACTCACTTTCAGGGGGAGGAAGTGAAACACTACAAATTGACGCTCAGGGAAAAACTTATGGACAAGCATTGTTAATGATGGAGGTGGATGTGCCGGATGAATTGATTATTGAAGATTGATTATTTATAATTTTATTGTATATACCAAGACCAATTAGAAATAAAAATTTAATCCAATACTCGCCCAGTTTTTAACTTGGATTTCCTCTCTTTCTTTAAATTGTTCCTCTAAGTCGTAGTATTGAGCATACTGATAATAGTAGTTATATTCAGCTTTCAATTTTTCATACTGAATCCGGTAGGTTGCATACAGTGAGAGGGATTCATTAAATGTATATTCTGCCCCAAATCCCGCTGTCAGAAAATCAGGTGAATTCAAATCACTGTAATACTCATCCTCGTTTTCAGTAGGTGGACTGTCATCCGGTTCTTCAAACAAATCAGTGAAGTCATCAGTTACTTTAGCAATCTGTTTACCAAATTCCAGGATAGTAAATGGTCTGACTTTTTTTATTTCAAATTGTTTAAAATAATATTTCAATCCGATACCGAACTTAAGAATATTGATAGATTCATTTGAAATATATCCATTGGAATCAGGCGGATAATTATCACCGCTATCATAGTCCCAGTAACGTTCATACCTGTATTCACTTACCTTTTCAGTAATTCCGAAACTTGCGGTTATAGCAACTTTAGGATGAATTAAATAAGAAAAATAGGCATCAGATTTTGTTTCTATGATGCTTTGATAGTAGACCGAAGGTGGAAACCAAATATCTATAATTGTGGTTGATAAAATGCTGGGGGAATATTCGAACCCGAATGACCATTTCGGTTGTTGACTTTTTCCGGTAGAAACCAAAATCGAACACAAAAGAAAAACAAAAGTAAACTTTTTCATAGTAACCTCTCTGTTTTATTAGACTTTATTTTTTCGATTCCCGCCAAAGTTCGAATGCAACACCAGCCGGAATGATACATCCCAATACGCTGACCCACATAGGAATTAATTTATCACCAATCATGAAATCCAACCGGTAAATCACTCTGACGAGATGAAGCAGAGATACCAGTGAAAAAATGACAATTGCTATTAGTGTTGCAGGTTTCACTCATTCATTATTTCAATAATATGCACTTACCAACTTCAGAAAATTCACCGGCAGAAATCCGGTAAAAGTAAATCCCCGAACTTTCATTCTGTGCATTCCATTGAACCGAGTGAAATCCCGGTTCCAGTCTTTCGTTGAGCAAAGTTTCTACCTGACGACCATTCACATCAAAAATTTGTAGAGACGCAATGCTTTGCGTCTCTAAGATAAATTTAATTGTTGTCACAGGATTGAATGGGTTAGGATAATTTTGCTTTAATTCCAAAAGAGAAGGCATTGAAATGTCAGGATTAGAATCATCCACTGCTAGAATTTCACCCGGACTCAGGGAAAAACTTCCGTTGGTAACACTCAGAAAATCGAGGGGATTCGAAAGATTCAGCATTGCGCCTGAAAATGAGCCCGTCAGCGAACTATCGGATAATTCAGAAATTGTGATGGAACCTGTTGCACTGATATAAACTTTGTCCGCAACAATATCTTCCAGATCTTCCGGTATTGTGGTGAAATCCGCTCCTAAAACAAATGCGAACAAGACCGTCTGGAATATGGGATCAACAGTATAGGTTCCCGGCTCCAATTCACCCGGTTTATTAATTATAATAGCTCCAATATTTACACTATCAACTTCATCAACAATAAATGTTTCAACACCGGTAATAATCAATATGGAAGTATCACTCGAAAATCCATAAAACCCAGCGGTTCCTTCAGTGGGAAGATTGAAGGGATCAATCGTTCCGGAAACTGAATAATTTCCACTCATCTCAGTACCCAAATAGTCAAAACTGTAATCTCCTTCTAAATAGGGTTGAAAAATTGTGGCAGTATTCACAGTGAATTCACCATCGTTTACTTCAACAATATCCGCAGGATCGTCCATATTCATCATGAAACCAAAGAAAGTCCCTGATTTGGTAGTTTCGGTGATTTCGGTGATTGTAATTAGCCCACCGATACTTAGATAAATTGCATCAGCTTCGAGGTCGTCAATATCATCAGGAAATTCCGTCACTGTGGCGCCGAGTGCGAATCCAAACATTGCTGAATTTGTAACAGGATCAACAGGATATTCGCCCAAAACCAATTCACCTGCTTGCTGAAGAAGAATAGCTCCAAGATTAATACTATCAATGGAAACTGCTTCAACTCCAGAGAAAGTAGAATAAGTAATTCCATCAATTTCTTCCTGAGCAGTTACAACGCCGTCTGAAGGAATAATTAACGGATTAAAATCACCGGAAACGGAGAAAGTACCGTTAATACTTCCTGCATAGTTAAAACTGAAGGAGCTAGATTGCTGACCGGATAAAATTCCTGTTATTAAAAATGATATTATAAAGACAGTATTTATTATTTGCTTCATTCTAATCTCCTAGTTGATAGGTTGATGGGTAATTCATATTAGCTTTGAAATAACATTTTTAAATTTATTTTCGTTCCTAACCATGTCTTCATTTAGAATATTACAAAATGTTTCTGTGGATTCAAATGGAAATTCTTTAACTCTACTGAAATTATCAATAGATAAAGGGAATCAGCCGTGCTGTATCATTTGCATATGATCGATATTCTTCCCCGTATCTCTCTGCCAGATATTGATCCTGTCCCGGGATGTTGAGAAATACAAAACCGCACAACATGAGTAGTGGGATTGTCAACAATGCGAGGTATCCTGTCAATAATGCCCAGCCGGTAAAAAGAACGATATCGCCGAAATAATTGATGTGGCGGGAAAAATTCCACAATCCGCCGGTAAAGAGGTGCCTCTTGTTTTCCGGTTTCTGCTTCCACACATGGCGCTGCCATTCAGAACCGGTATGGATGACCGATCCCGAAACTAACAGTACACTTCCAAGAATTCCAGCCACTCCGAACTGTATTTCGCTCCGGCTACCAATATAAGCGAACAGAAAGTTGAAAATACCTACCCAAACGGCTACCGTTGCAACTTCCGACCACGGCATTCTACGCTTCATGAATACAAAAAGTGTGGGGAAGGACCGGAGAAAGTAAAGAACAGAAGCCATAGCCAAAACCGACTTCCGGACAGTTGACCCTGTTTGCTGTTCAATGCCAATCATTCGGTCAATAATTGAGGAACCATTCCCGAATAAAATCCACAATACACCCACTACAATTGCAAGGTGAAGAAGTGCAAGAGTTACCTTGGAAGTGAGGGAAGATGATTTATCACGATAAACTGATGTCAGATCCAAAATAAAAAATCCTATCTTTTAGATTTTATTTTCTGTTCATTTCAATAATAGTTTATTGTTTAAGTAACCTGTGTGAGAATTGAGAGTAACAATAATTGATAATTCTCAAACATCATTTATAATTTTTCAATTTTTGTAATGGAGATTACAAATTCACCTACTTGGCAAATTGAACCTATTTCTTCTTCGATTTCATATTCAAATCTAATTCTTAAACTGTCAATTTTAAATTTTTCTTCTAAATTCATTGGTTCATAACTTACAATATTATCTGATAATATTTTCCAGCATCCACCTTCAACATCGACAAATAAAACTGTTCCTTTTTCACCCCAGTCACAGTTGTCGCCGTCTTCACAGGATACAATAATGAAGAAGAGCGAAAATAATAGTAATATTGGTCTCATGTGGGACTCCTTAATTTTTTTTAAAATTAATGTTAAGAAACATTCAAAACTCCCGCACCACTGATTTTACTCTCCTTTAAATCCGCCAGCGCTTTGTTTGCTTCACTCAGTGGGTACAGCTCAACTTCGGTTACAATTGGTATTTCAGCGGCTAAATGGAGTAATTCAGCGCCATCCACAAAAGTTGCATTTGCGGCGGAGGTGAGTGTTTTTTCACCATATAGGAGGGAATAAGGCATTTCCGGGAGGTCCGTCATGTGAATCCCCGCTGACACAACAGTGCCACCTTTTCTGACTTTTTTCAGCGCTTCCGCCATGAGCCATCCTGCAGGAGCAAAAATGAGAGAGGCATCCATTTCTACTTTCGGATCGTCTTCAGCAGTGCCAGTCCACACTGCGCCTAACTTTTCAGCGTGTTTCTGGTGGTCTTTCGAGCGTGTGAAGACATTGACTTCACAATCCCAATAATTAGCGATTTGTATGGTCACGTGAGCCGACGCGCCAAAGCCGTACAGTCCCAATTTCTGACCTTTTTTGATTCCGCTCAGTTTCAGTGTCCGGTAACCGATGATTCCGGCACAAAGGAGTGGGGCAGTCTGTTCATCTGAGATACCTTCAGGCAATGGGTAAACAAACTGCTGAGGAACGGAAGTATATTCAGCATATCCGCCGTTTCGGTGGAGTCCCGTGAATTCAACATCATCGCACAGGTTTTCATTTTTTTTGGTACAGAAACTGCATTTCCCGCAAGTCCGGTTCATCCACGGAACGCCCACTCGATCACCGATGTTGAATTTTAAAACATTTTTCCCGATGGACTCAATACTTCCTACAATCTGATGACCGGGAATGATGGGAAGTTCGGGAATATTCAGATCACCTTCCACAATGTGAAGGTCTGTCCTGCAGACACCGCAGTAGTGGACTTTGATCTGAACATCACCATCGGCTGGTTCGGAAGGAGAGAGGTCAATCAGTTTGAGAGGATGGGAAGATATATCACCACAATTCGCAAGGGACATGGCTTTCATGATTGGAATTTAATCAAAATCAATTGAATGAATAAATTTGTTTTTTTATGCAATACTTTGGTTATAGCATAAAGGCGATAGGATCGAGGTATCTTGTTTTTTTGTCATTCTGAGTGTAACGAAGAATCTTCAATGTTTACTGGTTATCATAAGTAGATTCTTCATCCACCAACCGGCGGATTCAGAATGACAGGGGAGGGTACTATCCAATCCTCTAATTTACCACCTTCACTTCGACTCCGCTCAGTATCCGGTCAATGCAACTATTGACCATTTCTCCAACTATCCAATATTCCATTACTCCAATCTTCCATTACTCCAATCTTCCATTACTCCAATCCTCCAAATCCCCAGTTATCCATTCCTCCAAATAAATATTTTCCTTACATTCCCCCATGCAAGTTCTGCAATTGAATACGGTAAAACTTCAAACTCATGAGAAACGACTGGATGTCATTTTAGACAATCCTCCTGTCAATGCGCTATCAAAAGAGCTGATTACGGAATTGAATGAATCACTTGATTGGCTGGAAAATAATGATCTCTTCAGTTTGGTTGTTTTCTCGGGTGAGGGTAAACATTTCTGCGCCGGTGCTGACCTGAAAGAGAGGCAGTCAATGAGTGATGAGGAAGTCGCTTCTTTTGTCAGTTCAGTTTGTGATACATTTCAGCGAGTAGCGGAGATTTCCGCACCCACATTAGCGGCAATTAACGGTACTTGTTTCGGAGGTGGTTTGGAATTGGCTTTGGCATGCGATTTTCGGGTAATGGCAGACCAGGGGTTTATTGGACTCAAAGAGACGTCTCTGGGAATTATTCCCGGGGCAGGTGGTACTCAGCGCCTGCCGAAGTTGATTGGAGTCAGCAAAGCAAAATACTGGATTTTTTCGGCTCAATCCTTTACTCCCGAAGAAGCGTTTGAGGATGGTGTGATTGACTGGCTGGTTACGAGCGATGATTTAAAAACAGCAGTTTATGAAATAACGAAAGATATAGTCTGCAATGCACCCCTCGCTTTAAAAGCTGCCAAAAGAGCTATAAACGAGGGGTTGGATTTACCTATAAGGGATGGGTTAAAAATTGAAAATAATAATTACAAAACAATCATTAATACTGAAGATAGGAGGGAGGCACTTAAAGCTTTCCTTGATAAAAGAACTCCCCAGTGGAAAGGGGAGTAATTTGGGTTAGTATTAGCTAGTTATTGCCTGCCAGCCCCGCACAGCGTGGGGCAGGCTGGGTATCTGGTGATTAGTTAAAAGTAAAATTTTCTGTTATCCACAATATCAGCGTTGTCTTTTAATCCCCTCAGCCATTCACTGATTGCTTCATTCTGGCGGGTGACAAGAATGGAATTGTAAAGTGTTTCCTTTCGTACATTCCATAGGTTGGAATCAAACTCAGCTCTTTTCTCAAAATGCAATATAGCATACCCATTGGGCAGTTCGATAGGATCAAGGATCTTTCCCGGCTCAGAAACAAGCAATGCACCAATGACTGATGGATTTCTTCCTACAATAGGAAAAGTTGACGACAATGTTTTGATTGTTGTGGGAATCAGTTTCAATTGGTCATTTTCTTTTATGATAGAATCCTGGGATACTCCGTCAATCATTTGTTTATAGGTATCGCTTGCAATCACTTCGGCTTTGGCCATTTTAAGATCTTTTTTAAGAATAAATTGAATTTGCCCTTTAACATTTTCCAATGGTTTTGTCCCCGCAGCTGCAATGGAATCCAATTTAAATATACAAAACGCCTTATCAGACAGTATCACATCACTGATATCATCTAACTTTGTATCGGGATCAAATGCGAACCGAGCCGGGGCGGAGAAAAATCCAAATCCAGGAATATATTTTGCTCCTTCCTGCAGTGCTCTTAATTGCGTTGATTCAAGTACGTTGATTTCAACAGCTTTACCATAACCGGAATCTTCCACATCATAAGTGAATTTAAGCGCATTCTGACGAGTATTTTCTCTCGTTGACGGACCCATTTCCACCTTGAGCAAAATATGACTGCCGAGGATTTCCTCCTCACCATCTGTTGATCTTTTATCCCTTATCCAGATAATATGATAACCAAAACTTGATTCAATAGGACCGACAATATCACCGCTTTTGGCATTGAATGCCGCTTCTTCAAATGGACCAACCATTTGTCCCCTCTTGAACCATCCGAGATCGCCGCCTTTGGGATTTCCGTCCTTGTCAATATTCCCCGGATCTTCCGTGTATTCATCGGCAAGTTCAGAAAAATCTTCCTTACTGTATCTCAGACGTTTGCTCAGATCGTGAGCTTCTTTCACTACAAGATTTGTATCTTCACTGGACGGTTCTAAATTCCACTTGACATAGGATAAAATTCGACCTTCAGCCACTTGGAAGTCATCCTGATGAGATTGGTAGTATTCTGCTATTTCTTCATCAGATGGTGTTACGTCGTCGCCATCTGGAATCCCGTTTGTTTGTATGACCAATCCTGAAATGGTAAAGTTGACATTATTTCGAATAAAATCTTTTTTTACATCCGATCCAGAAATATTCACACTTGCTTTTACCTGATCGTACAATTTCTGCCTTGGCAGATATTCCCTGACAAGATTTTCGATAGGACGCCATTCATCAGCTGCCGGATTTTCAAGCGCATCAATATACTTGGACCTGTCGAATACCCCATCGGTTTGAAACGTTGGATCATTCTGAAGAAAGGGTGGAGGGAAATTATATAAATGGTGGTAAATATCATCACTTGTGATATTAATATCGTATTCTTCAGCGAGCTGATTCAATACGATTACTTCCACCAGATTATCCCACACAGATATTCGAATCTGATCTAACAGTCTTTCGTCCACTTCCTGCCCCTGATTTCTTGTATTTATGATTTGCTGCTGCACTGCATTAAAGAATGCATCCGGTGGAATGGACTGTCCATTAATAATTCCAATTGCAGTTGACGGATTGGACCTGCCTAAAATCTGACTGATTAAATCAGCACCTCCTACGAGACCGCCAACTGTCATGCTTCCTATGAAAAGAACCAGCAATGCCCACAGAATGAAATGCATCCTGTTTCTCAAGGTGGTCATTAGACCCATAATGTTCTCCTATTAATTTATTCCCGATAAAAAAATGC
>CEQE01080581.1_pt1 | contig 35337 bp, 38 predicted proteins | sample 356201 | NCBI WGS metagenome assembly CEQE01 (sample SAMEA2619970, study PRJEB7988) | marine metagenome | biome: marine biome (ENVO:00000447); feature: mesopelagic zone (ENVO:00000213) & marine oxygen minimum zone (ENVO:01000065); material: "saline water (ENVO:00002010), including plankton...
CCAGAACTTATGTTAGGGTTTCTCTGATTATTCAGGAGGACCCTTTGAAGAAGAGATTTAGTGAAGAGCAGATTGTTCGGATCCTGCAGGAAGCTGAAGGCGGCGTCCCGGTGCGTGATGTGTGCCGTAAGCATAACATCGTCGAACAGACGTTTTATCGATGGCGCAAGCAGTACGGTGGTATGGAGGTCTCCGATCTTCGCGAGCTGAAGTCGCTGCAGAAGGAAAATGCGGAGCTGAAGAAGATCGTCGCAGATCTGACCTTGGACAATCGGATGTTACGGGACGTCAACGAAAAAAAGTGGTAACGCTGGCAGAGAAGCAGCAGTCGGCAAATTACTTGCAGGATGTCTACTCGGTCAGCGAACGACGAGCATGTCAGGTGTTGTCGATTCATCGCAACACCAAACGTGCCTACGAGCACAAAGAGTACGCCAATGAGATGGAAGAAGTGATTATTAGACTGTCAGAACAGGAACCGCGGTGGGGATATCGAAAGGTATATGATCGCATGAAATTGGATGGCTACCGAGTCGGTCGGGAAAGCGTGCGGCTGGTGCGGAAACGTGAAGGTTTGCAGGTGCGGCGCAAGCAGCACAAGAAACACTATCCAGGGCCCTCGTCCATGTTGGCGCAGGCCAGCCGGCCAAACCACGTCTGGACCTACGATTTCGTGATGGATCAGACCATGGATAGTCGGCGATTGAAGTTTCTGACGGTGGCCGATGAGTTCACACGCCAAGGATTGGCGATCGAGTGTGCCAGGTCCATCACCGCGAAAGATGTGATCCGTATCTTGTCGCTGCTCTTTGCGATCCATGGTCGTCCTGCGTATTTGCGCAGTGACAATGGACCGGAGTTCATCGCCAGCGAGTTGCAGCAGTGGTTGTTGAAGGAGAGCGTGGCCACCCATTACATCGAACCAGGATCGCCATGGCAGAACGGCTATGGTGAAAGTTTCAACGCCATCGTCCGAGATGATTGCCTGAATCGCTGGGCGTTCTATTCGGTCAAGGAAGCAAACCTTGTCGCAGCTCACTGGCTACACAAATACAACGATTACCGACCTCATGGATCACTTAGCGGCTTGACACCAAATCTGTTTGTCGAACAGTGGTCCGAGTTGAACGCCAAAGATGAAGCGGCATAGCAGGGATTTGATCTCATGAATCCAGTTTGCGCCATCCAGGTAGCATATCAAGGTCAAGCCCTTCGGGTCGCGACGCGAACCTTGACATGCTACCTGGATTACGCGGAGGTCAACCATGAGATCAAAGTAGTATTATTTGTGAAACAACAAACCCAAAACCCTAACTTAAAGACTGGTGCAGAAATATTGGGCTTGACATGGTTGCTGATGACTGTAAGCTGGATCCACGCATCATAGTCTTCTAACGACCATACGCTGGTTGGTAAGAAGGCCATGTTGACAACAAGGATGCCAGTCGATGATTGAGGAAGAGGCGTTGCTCGGGGAGTGGATTAACCAAAATGGATCCACTCTCAGGATTCTTGAAGTTGAAGATGCTTCAATCAAGGCTGTCTTCGAGTCAAAGAAGGGTCGCGCCGCTCGAGGCAAAGAATATAAGGTGGTCGGCAGCCACAATGGAGAGATTCTCTGCTTCATCGTCAACTTTACCGACGCGGATGAGAACCTCCATGCCATGACCTGCTTTAACGGCAGGATTGTGACGAATGAAAACGGTGATCAGCAGATACACACTCTCTGGGTACTCACTCGTCAGTTTGAAGATGAAGCACGCAGCAAACCTACACAGGTGTGGAATTCCTTTCTGATTAATACCGACGTCTTTACCAGGACCACTGGATAGATTGGTACCCTTTATCTTGGCCTATGCTTGCAGTATGTTTCGCGAGATAATATACTTGGCATATGCCAGAGAACAGGGGGCTGTAGTGGAAACGAAAGCAAAGCTTTTCATCAACGGGCGCAGTCAAGCTGTGCGCATTCCGAAAGCATACCAGTTTAGCGGTGTGGATGAAGTCATCATTCGAAAAGAGGGCAATGGTCTCGTCATTGTGCCTGCTCGCAAGACATGGAAGACGTTTGCGGATGAAGCTCCTGCAGTGGATGATGACTTCATGTCGGATCGACCAGAATTCCTGGATGGCGCACGAGTCGAATTCTAATGCTATACATGCTGGATACCGACACGTGTAGATACGTCATTCGAAGACGTCCGGAAGCGGTGCTGACTGCCATGCAAGCTAAGGCGCAGCACGGTGACTCCATATGTATTTCGACAATAACCTATGCGGAATTGCGATTGGGTGCACAGAGATCAACGAATGCGCGCAAATACAATAGGGCGATAGATCTGTTCTGTGAACGCCTCAATACAATCTCTGCGTGGGACGCATCGGCTGCAGACAAATTCGCTGTCGTGCAAGGTCGTTTGCTCAAAGCAGGTACACCTATCGGCTACAATGATGCCATGATCGCAGCCCATGCCATTGACACCAGTGCGGTGTTGGTTACGAACAATCACAAGCACTTTTCTAAAGTCGCCAGGCTGAAACTGGACAACTGGGTAACCGCGTAGTCGGCTTTAGTAGAATAGGGGGTAGGCAGGCTTGTCTGTAGCCGGTCGCACGAGGCGATTTGGGAGTTTTTGCAGCAGCATACGGTAGACGTCATGGAAAACCGCTGGGACGAGTCCAAAGCACTGCAGTTTGCCAGTTCAGATCTGCAGCAGAGAGTTTATACATCCAGGTTGCTGGGAGAGGATCGCGATCTGGTATTGTATGGCGGCGGCAATACCTCCCTGAAGAGTTTCGAGGATGACCTGTTCGGGCAGCGGCAGGAGATACTCAACGTGAAGGGCTCCGGGCAGGATCTCAATGGCATCGACGCTGCCGGATTCGCACCGGTCCGGCTGGGTCAATTGAAACAGTTGCTGGACCTGACGGAACTCTCCGATGCGGCACTGACACGCTGCCTGCGCACTGCATTGATCGATCCGGACGCTCCGTCTCCCTCGGTCGAAGCGTTGCTGCATGCTTTGATTCCCAGCAAGTTCGTGGACCACACTCATGCCGATGTGGTTGTAACCATCAGCAACACGGCAGAGGGTGAATCCAGCTTGCGTGAAGTGTACGGCGCGGGCGTCCTGATACTGCCTTATGTGATGTCCGGCTTCGTGCTTGCCAAACAGGTATTCGAGGCCACCAGAGATGTGAACTGGCAGGAGCTTGATGGCATCGTTCTGATGCATCACGGGCTCTTTACGTTCGGTGACGATGCCCGGACCAGTTATGACAAGATGATCGAGCTGGTGTCCAAAGCTGAGCAGTACCTGGGCAAGAACGTTCCGAGAGCGCCGGCCAGTAGAGAATACCAACCCGTATCCCGGGATTATCTCGACATTGCCCGCGTGCGCCACAGTGCGTCTCAGTTGGCTGGATCGCCCTTGCTGGTGAGATGGAACAGGAGTGTCGATAGTGCCGGATATGCCTCGTTAGACGACATTGAATCAGTTGCTGTGCGTGGTCCTATAACGCCGGATCACGTACTGCATACCAAACGCGTTCCCGCAATCCTGGATGACGACCCGGTCAGCGGAGTTGAGCAGTTCGGCAAGGACTACCTGACCTATTTCGACACCTACGCTGAGGAAGGTTCGGCGTGCCTCGATCCGGCACCCCGCTATGGCGTGTGGAAGGGGAAGGGATGTCTGTCGCTCGCTGTCAGCCGGAAACGCCTGCCCATCGTCCACGAAATAGTCGATCACACGATGCGCGCGGTGCAGTGGGGAGACCTCCTAGGTGGTTGGCAGCCCGTGACTGAAGAGGAGATCTTCAGGCTGGAGTACTGGCAACTGGAGCAGGCCAAACTGCAGCAGGATGCAGCACCCGAACTGTTCGAAGGCAAGGTGGTGCTGGTCACCGGAGCCGCATCCGGAATCGGTCAAGCCTGCGCCAGGGAATTCATCTCAGCGGGAGCCGCTGTCATTGCTCTCGACATCAACGCGGCCATAGAAGAGCAATTCACCGGTGACGATGGTTTGGGGATCATCTGCGATTTAACAAGCAGCGAGTCTATCGTTGCAGCCGTTCGAAGGGGCGTCGAGTATTTCGGTGGCATCGATCTACTCGTTAGTAACGCAGGTGCGTTTCCGGCCAGTTTAACCGTAGCAGAACTGTCAGATGATGATCTTAGCAAATCCATGGAACTGAACTTCAGCAGCCACGTAAAGGTGATGAGGGAGTGTATTCCCTATCTCAAACTGGGATTCGAGCCTGTCATCATCTTGATGGCCTCCAAGAACGTACCTGCACCGGGACCCGGCGCCGGTGCTTACTCAGCCGCCAAAGCGGCACTCACCCAGATTGCGCGCGTAGCAGCGCTGGAGCTCGGTGGTGACGGCATCCGTGTCAACGCGGTGCATCCCAATGCGGTGTTTGACACAGGTGTGTGGACGGATGAAGTGCTGCAAAAGAGGGCGGACCACTACGGTCTCAGCGTGGACGAGTACAAGAGAAACAACATACTGAAGACCGATATCGGTTCACGGGATGTGGCGAAACTGGTGGTCGCCCTGTCCGGGCCCGCCTTTGCCAAAACCACCGGTGCCCAGATAGCAGTGGATGGGGGCAACGATCGGGTGATCTGATCGCCCCTGCCTGAAGCATAAACCCAAGGACCTATTTTCACGTGACACCACTTCGTTTTCTGGGACCACTAAAACCCCTGGGTCACTTCTTCCTGACCGCATTGCTGGCGCTTTCCCTCGTGCGTTTGGGACTCATCGTCTGGCAGTGGGATCGACTGACCGCCGTGGATGGATTCTGGGTCGTGCTGGCGTTGGGTATCCGTATGGATACGGTTCTGTTGTGCGAGATAACGGTCGTGCCGGCAGTATTGATCCTGGCTCTGCCCAATGGGGTTACGGGCAGCAAGATTTTTCAGCTTGTACTCCTGCTATGGCTGGTTCTCTGGACAGGCGTATTGACGGTTCTGGAGAGTACTACACCGGCCTACATATCCTATTTTGATTCCAGGCCGGCGCGTATCTTCTTTGAGTATCTGGTTCATCCCAATGAAGTAATGCCCTTGCTTCTCAAAGGTTTTACCGTCTCACTGGTGGTGTCCTCGGTCGTGCTGGTGGTGGTGGTCGCCGCGCTGACCAAATTGGTCCGGTCGTGGATCGCCACCAGCGACGAGTGGAGCCTGCGTAGTAAGTGGTTGGCGCTTCCTCTGGTTCTGTTGCTGCTTTTATTAGGTGGCCGCTCCAGTTTGGGGCATAGACCGGCTAACGTGAGTACGGTCGCCTTTAGCAACGATCAACTGGTTAACGAGCTGGCCCTCAACAGCACCTACTCGTTGCTCTATGCTGTCTACCGGCTCAGGAACGAAGGCAACCCCGCGGATTTCTATCCGAAGATGGCGCTCGATGAAATTCTGCATCGCGTCAGGATGCAGATCGGTCAGCCACTAGCGAGCTTTAGCGATGCAGCGATACCGACCCTGCATCCCCTGGACACACAGAACGCATCGGGGCAGATGAAAAACCTGGTGATCGTGCTGGAAGAGAGTCTCGGTGCCCAGTTCGTCGGTAAGCTGGGCGGCCTGCCGATCACGCCGGAGTTGGACAAACTCTCCGCAGAAGGGATCTGGTTCACGCGCCTCTATGCCACGGGCATACGTTCCGCCAGAGGCATAGAGGCGGTCACCACCGGTTTTCCGCCTACGCCGGCAAGAAGCGTCTTGAAACTGGGCCTATCACAAGGGGGCTTTTACAGCATTGCACAGACTCTGAAACGGCTGGGATACAAGAGTCATTTCATCTACGGCGGCGAGAGCGATTTCGATAACATGCGTGGCTTTCTGATGAACAACGGTTTTGATGTGACTGTTGATCAGAAGGATTATAAGGATCCCGCCTTCAGAGGTTCGTGGGGTGTATCCGATGAAGATCTGTTCGACCAAGCCGATGAGATATTCTCCGGAATGGGAGAGCAGCCATTTTTCGGTTTGGTCTTTACGTCATCATTTCACAGTCCGTTCGAATTCCCCGACGATCGTATCGAGCTGCACGAACAGCCCAAGAACAGCAAGTTGAATGCAGTTAAATATGCGGACTATGCGCTGGGACATTTCTTCAAGAAAGCCCGGGACAGCAATTACTGGCACAACACCGTGTTTCTGGTCGTTGCAGATCACGACGAGCGCGTTCGGGGGGCTTCACTGGTACCGATTGCGAGCTATCATATTCCGGGACTGATCATGGCCGCTGATCTTGAGCCGCGGGTCTACCATCGCCTGGCAAGTCAGATCGACCTGGCGCCAACCTTGCTTGGACTGTTGGGGATCGAAGCCGGCGTTCCCATGATCGGACGCAATCTGCTTTCCCTGGATGATGAAGATCCCGGCAGGGCGGTGATGCAGTTCGGCAATAACCATGCGTTCATGGTCGGTGATCGCGTGGTCATCCATCAGCCTGATATGGCGCCCATGCAGTTTCTCTATCGTGACAAGACGCTGCACCCCGTTGCTGATCTGGACACAGAATTGGCACGGGATGCGCTTGCCGTGGCACTGTGGCCGAGTATCGCCTACAGTGAACAGCAGTATCGCTTACCGTGATGTGAGACTCTCGTTGGCAGAGTCATTCCAATCTTGTTCACCAACTGACCAGCTGCGACCCCAGTAGATAAACGGCGTATCGAACAGGGCTATAAAGACTTTAAAGACGTATTTTACAAGTCCAAGCTCAATGGCGGTCGTCAGATCCACGATGCCCCACCATACGACTAACGAATAGACGACTGTATCAAATGCCTGCGATGTCATGGTGGACAGGTTGTTGCGCAACCACAGGTATTTGCCGCCGGTTCGGGTTTTGATGAAGTGAAAGATCCAGACGTCGAAATTCTGGCTGATCAGGTAAGCCAGCAGCGAACCAAAGACGAAACGGGGAGTGAAGTTAAACAGGGTTGAGAAGGCGTTATGAACATTCTGTGAAAACTCGGCGGTCTCCGGTTCGGTCGATGGAAGAAACAGCAAGCTGATGGAGATCATCACCACGATGACCACGCTGACGATAAACCCAACCATCACGGCACGATTGGCTTCACGTTTGCCATACTTTTCACTGAGGAGATCGGTTGCAAAGTAGATGCCGGAGTAGAGAATCACACCCAGACTCGTCTGCCAGCCCAGAATAACAGTCAGTTTCGGGCCCTGCAGATTGGCCATCAGGATGCTCAGGATCACGCTGGCATAGAGTCCGGTCTTGCCAAACACACGATACAATAGAAGGGCAAAGCCGAGATCGATGGCCAGAGTGAGCAGCCAGAGCAGATCCTGATTCTCAGCGAAGAAAGCGGTAATCGTCCCGGGTATCACATGCAATCCGGTCAGGCAGTCAAATCTGAAGTTTACCATGCTAGCGCGCTGACCGATCCAGGGCCCGATGATGTCGCATGACTCCCGGCACAGCGGGGCGGAACAGCAGGAGATAGGCGGCACTTTTGTTGGATTGTGCTTTAATACAAGGGGTAGAAGTGATTTACTTCGGTACTAAGCTGTTGAATCCCGTGTGAATTACTAGAAAAAGGCGTGGGAGGGATCGTGCTGCTGAGATCCAGAGAGGTCGTATCGAAGTCTTCCAGGATTTCGGGCTCGGGTGGAGCGGATTCCCATAGCAGTTGGCTACTCATTGCAGCGACTGAACCTGCTGAGAATACCTTCAGGAAAGTTCTTAACCGGTTCTTTGTTGAAATTCCTGTAGTAGAGCGGCGGAGTCAGGCGGCGGTGTTCCACCCTAATTCCTTTTCCGGCATCGCGGAGGATTTATCCTAACCTTCAAAAGGATCGATCGGATTCAGACGCTGGTGGGCCACGGTAACTTCAATGTACTGAGCTTTGACGAGATGATCCAGTGCAGCAAAGATTTCAGCGGCATAGGATTGTTTACCAGTGACGAACTGGACTTTCTGGAGAGCATCTTCTTTGAAAATGCACGACGTTACGGTTTTTTCGGGGAGAAGGTGCAGACGGATATTACCGCCGTGGTACCCAGGAAGGATCGCTTCAAAGTACCCCACACGGGACACTTCCTGTACAAAGGCGATTCATTCAAACTCTACACGAAAGTGAGGGATGACCTCGGCCGCAATATCATTCTGAGTTCCGGCATAAGAAGCATCGTCAAACAGACCCATCTATTCCTGGCAAGGACCATTCAGACGCGTGGTAACCTGTCGAGGGCCTCCAGATCGTTGGCACCCCCCGGCCACTCCTTCCATGGCGTTGGTGATTTTGACGTAGGCAAGAAGGGATTTGGCCGTCGCAATTTCACCACTGCCTTTGCACGTACCAAAGAGTTCAAGCGACTTGTAGAACTGGGCTATGTCGCCATGCGCTATCCTCACGGCAACTTGCTCGGCGTGCGCTTTGAGCCCTGGCATATTAAAGTAGTTTAATTCAGCCGGCGAACTCTCTTTACCCGCCGTCAGCCCCACTTCACGAGCTAGTCAGAGTCGTCTTGAGCAGTTGCCAGGTGGCGTAGATTACGATCGTGGCGCCGATCACAAGGAGAATCCGCCCTGTTGGTACGTACCACGCTGTGGCCGGATCAGCCTCGGCTGGAATCTGAGCAGCCGGACCCAACCCTAGTGTGTTGTCAGCGTGGCGAGCGTCCAAGCTCTCCTCAAACCAGGACCTGTTCCGAGCGAGTGTAACGCCCTGTACGGTAAACATGGTGCCAGCCCAGGCCAAAAAGAGATGCAAGACGGTCTCCTTACCTTGTTCCACATAGCACAAAGCCAGCACACCGATTGCCAGTGGCAAAAGACTGAAGTCAAATAGCCTGGCCGTGCTAACCAACTGCGGCGGAGTGCGCAGCCGACATATGAGCTGAGGCCCAAATAACATGTAGACGACAAACACAACAGTCGCCACAAGCGGCATCACTCGCCAAGCGTGCTTCAGAGCGTCAGCAGAGCCTGGGGCGACCCACAGTCCCAACACAATGGCGACTAACAACGCCACGAAGGCAAAGGCTGCGACAGTCAGACTGACTCGGATCAGCCAGCCGTTTGATCCGGGCGAAGAGGCACCGACAGCCCAGGAAAAAGCCACTGTCATACTGCCGAGCGTCAGTAGCAGCACCGCGACGTTGATGGTTGCTGAGATCGTGGCGGTGGGCGAGCCATCCAACCTGGTGAGGTGCGATAGAACTTCGCTTAGCATGGGATTCAGTGAGAGAATCAGAATGACGACAGCCACCACCAGGGCGGGTAGCAACCAGGAGCGACCATGCGCTTCAATTGTGGATGTGGACCAGTCGATGTTTCCGATCAAGCGTGTCGCTTGTTTGCGGCTGATGCCGGTGACCTTTGTCAGCTGCTGTAGATCGGAAAGACTGCCATCAACCTGACGGTGGTGAATGATTCGGTCAGCCAGGCGTGGTCCGATGCCCCGTAGCATCTGCAGTTCGTTCTTATCCGCAGTGTTTATCTGTACTGTGTGGCTCTTGGATTTCATCTGCTCTTCTGTTTGGCAACGCATTGAACTGGCGGACGCAGATCGACAACTTACCACCTGAAATATAGCCCGATGATATCAGGCTGATAATGGGTACACTATCGAAATATCACCGATGCAGTTGCATCGACCAAATCCGGAAGTCTAGCTATGGATACTCCAGTTCTCCCGCTGCGGTGGTGGGCCAAGACACTACTTATCATCGCGGTGCTGTTGCTGCTCCTGCTGCCCTCGGCAGCGTTGGGACATAGATGGGGGCTGTTGGGTCTCAGCACCTCCTTCGCGCTGCTCGGGATCGTGATGGCGGGCGGTTTGATCAGCCTGTTAGCGGCGATATTTGCACTCATCTACGCGAATATCAAAGGACTGATGGCGGAGAAACGAGTTGCTGTGTATGCCATGGGAACCCTACTGTTCCCCTTGCTGATTATGGGGTTCCAGATCGGTCAAGCGAGTTCTGTGCCATCCATTCACGACATTACAACCGATGCTGATAATCCGCCTGCCTTCGAGGCAGCTGTACTGCTGAGGAAGAATTCTCCCAACGATCTGGAATACGGACAGAACGATCTGTCCGCTGAGCAGCTCTGGTCAGTGCAGCAGCAGGCCTACCCCGAAATAAGATCGATCCGGTCAGAGCTGGCAGTTGCAGAAGCTTTTGCCAGAGCTGCCGATCTGCTACAGCAGCAGGGACTGGAAATCATAGCAACAGATCGTGCCAACGGCCGCATCGAGGCTGTTGACACCACTTTCTGGTTTGGCTTCAAGGACGACCTGGTGGTGAGAATAAAGCCGAACGGGAATGGGAGCATAGTGGATCTAAGGTCTGTTTCACGCGTCGGCCAGAGCGATCTGGGCGCCAATGCGCTGCGCATCAGTCGATTTATCAATGGATTTTAGCAGTTAATCACTGCTGCAGTTTTTCCCGCACAATATCGTTCACCTGCTTCGGATTTGCCTTCCCTTGCGTGGCCTTCATCACCAGCCCTATGAAGAATCCGAGCACTTTCTCCCGGCCCGCCCGAAACTGCTCCACCTGTTTGGGATTGTTGGCTATGATCTCATCCACGATCGGGCCAATGGCGAGCGTGTCCGTGAGCTGTTGCAGGCCTTTCGCTGCGATGATCTCGTCGGCCGATCCCTCCCCCAGCCAGATTGCATCGAATACATCCTTGGCGATCTTGCCCGAAATGGTCTCATCCTTAATGCGAAGCAGCAGTTGACCCAGTTGCTCAGCGCTGATGGCGCTGTCTTGGATGGATAGATTCTCCCTGTTGAGCTGGCCCGTCAGTTCAACCCGCACCCAATTGGCGGCCAGTTTTGCATCCCCGCAAATTGCAGCAGAGCGCTCGAAATAATCGGCCAGTTGCCGCTCGGCTGCCAGCATGGTGGCGTCGATCTTGGATAGGCCATACTGAGATGTAAACCGGCTTACCTTAACGTGTGGTAATTCGGGTAGCTGGCTGCGAACGCTATCCACATAGGCTGCATCGATCACAACCGGTAGCAGGTCCGGTTCCGGAAAATAGCGGTAGTCGGTGGCGGTCTCTTTGCTTCGCATGGGACGGGTCTGGTCCAGATCAGGATCGTATAGCAGCGTATCCTGAAGAACGGATTGGCCCGCTTCAAGCACGTCGATCTGCCTTGAGATTTCGAACTCGATGGCGCGCTGCAGGAATCTGAACGAGTTGACGTTCTTAGTTTCCGTTCTCGTTCCCAAGGACTCCTGCCCCTTCGGTCTGATCGAGACGTTAGCATCGCAGCGCATGGAACCCTGGGACATGTCACCATCTGAAACATCCAGATAGCAGACAAGCTGGTGTATGTACTTGGCGTAAGCCACAGCTTCTTCAGCAGATCGCATATCGGGTTCTGACACGACTTCAATAAGGGGAGTGCCGGCACGGTTGAGATCGATGCCGGACATGCCGTGGAAATCCTCGTGCACTGACTTTCCGGCATCCTCCTCCAGGTGGGCCCGGGTCACGCCGATGGTCTTTTGGGTCCCATCTTCAAGGGTGATGTCAACCTGCCCCCCCAGCACGATGGGGTACTGCAACTGAGTGATCTGATATCCCTTAGGCAGGTCCGGATAGAAGTAGTTCTTGCGATCGAACACCGATTTGAGCCCGATCTCAGCACCGATACCCAATCCAAACGCCACCGCCTTCTTGAACACTTCCGCGTTGACGACCGGTAATACACCAGGCATGCCCAGATCCACCGGGCACGCCTGGGTGTTGGGTTCAGCCCCGAATTTAGTGTCGGCCCCGGAGAAGATCTTAGACCGGGTTGCCAGTTGAACGTGGATTTCGAGTCCTATAACTGCTTCCCATTCCATGCCATTCACCGAATGTTCAAAGGATCTAAGTCGCCGTGGCAGGTATGCGCCCATGCCAGTCGGTCTGCAACTGAAACTGATGGGCCGTGCGCAGAATAGTGGCCTCATCCAGATAGTTGCCGATGAGCTGCATGCCAACCGGCAAGCCATCCACAAAACCAACCGGAATGGACGCGGCCGGCAGTCCAGCCAGATTACAGGCTATGGTAAAGATATCCTGCAGATACATGGCAATCTGGTCTTCGCTTTTCTCGCCGATCTTAAACGCCGGTGCGGGAGCTGTGGGCCCAATTAGGATATCCACGCTTTCGAAAGCGTTAGCAAAGTCGTTCTTGATCAACCGACGGATCTGCTGGGCTTTGCGATAATAGGCGTCGTAATAGCCGGCCGATAGGGCGAAGGTGCCCACCATGATTCTTCTCTTAACTTCACGACCGAACCCTTCGCTGCGAGAGCGTTTGTAAAGATCTTCCAGGCTGTCCGGGTCTTCGCATCGGTAGCCGAACCGGACGCCGTCGTAGCGCGCGAGGTTGGCGGAACATTCCGCCGGGGCAATCACATAATAGGCGGGGATGGCGTGTTTGATGTTGGGGAGGCTCACCTCGGAAATCGTTGCACCCAGCTTTTCCAGGACTGCGATACCTTCCTGCACGCGAGCGGCGACAGCAGCATCCAGCCCGTCTTCGAAATACTCCTTGCATATGCCGATGCGCAGCTTGCCGATGCTGGCATGGATTTCAGCGGAGTAGTCGGGCACATTCGCTGCAATACTGGTCGAATCCCTGTGATCGTGACCAGCCATCGCACCCAGCATCAACGCTGCATCCTCTGCCGAGCGGGTTAGAGTGCCGGCCTGGTCAAGACTGGATGCATAAGCGACGATGCCCCAGCGTGAGATTCTGCCATAGGTGGGTTTCAATCCTGTGATGCCACATAGGGAGGCAGGCTGCCTGATGGAACCCCCCGTATCGGTCCCGGTGGCGGCTGCGCAGAGTCGTGCTGCTACTGCAGCGGCGGAACCGCCGGAAGATCCTCCCGGCACCCTGTCGAGGTCCCAAGGGTTGTGAACATTGCCGTAGTGACTTGTCTCGTTGGATGAACCCATGGCGAATTCATCCATATTTGTTTTTCCGAGGACGATCGCCCCGGCCTCTTCGAGCTTCGCCACGACCGTCGCATCGTAGGGAGCTACGAAATCATGCAGCATACGTGAACCACAGGTGGTTCTGATCCCTCTGGTGCAGAATATATCCTTGTGTACGATCGGTATGCCGGTTAAGGGTTTTGTCTGGCCGCTGGCTCTCTGCTCGTCGGATCGTAGCGCGGCTTGCAGGGCATCTTCTTCCAGCAGCGTAATAAAGCTGTTGTACTGCGGGTCGAGGGCCTTGATCCTGTCGAGAAAATGGCTGGTTAGCTCGCGCGCTGAAAACTCGCCCTGTTGCAGCCCGGCCTGCAGTTCCGTGATCGGTTTTGTATGCATCTGTCTTGCTATTCGATCACCTTGGGTACCAGATAGAATCCCGCTTCCGTTGCAGGAGCGATGGACTGGAACTCCTCTCTGCAATCAGTTTCCGTAACTTCATCAGGACGTAGCGTCTGTACGGCATCGAGTGGATTTGCCATCGGTTCGATCGCGCTCGTATCGACCGACTGCATCTGGTCTACGAGGGCGAGAATGTTCGACATGCTGTCGATATTCTCCTTGAGGTCTGCGTCCTCGATCTGCAATTGGGCCAGCTCAGCAATCGACGTGACGACAGAAGGATCCACTTCCATAATTTTGCTCCATCGGTATTCCAGTTTATCAAGCCGCATTTTGCCTGCTTGACTGGGTGAGTCTGCAGGCGTGGAATGCTAATGCCGTTTACGACTTTCTGCAATCCTCCCGTTTGGGAATTGTGTGTCTATAATCTTACTGAGTGCCCCCCTTGCATTTTGCCTGGAGTTGGCGCTAAATCTACTAAACTTGTGCAAAACCCTTACAATTGATAGAGTTAACGACTGTTTTTGAATCGAAGTATTAAGGTGGTTGGGGCAGATGTTTTTTAAGAGACTGATGGGTATGTTTTCCGACGATCTGGCTATTGATCTCGGAACCGCCAATACCCTGATCTTCGTCAGAGAGCAGGGAATCGTGCTCAACGAGCCGTCTGTGGTAGCCATTCGCAACACCAATAATCAGCGCAGTGTCGCCGCATTCGGCAACGGTGCCAAGAGGATGCTCGGTAGAACGCCCGGCAACATCACCGCTGTCAGACCCTTGAAGGATGGCGTAATCGCGGATTTCCACGTAACCGAAATGATGCTGCAGCACTTTATCAGAAAGGTACACGAGAATAATCTGATCAGGCCCAGCCCCAGAGTAGTGGTTTCCGTGCCGTGCGAATCCACGGAGGTAGAGCAGAGAATTATTCGCGAATCGGTGGAAATGGCCGGAGCAAGAGAGGTCTGGCTGATCGAAGAACCGATGGCGGCTGCTCTGGGTGCCGGTCTGCCGGTCAATGAAGCCATCGGTACCATGGTGGTGGATATAGGTGGCGGAACGACCGAAATCGCGATTATCTCACTCAACGGGGTTGTCAATGCACAATCGGTCAAAGTCGGCGGCGACCGTTTTGACGAGACGATTACCGCCCATGTGAAGAACACGCAGGGCTGCCTGATCGGTGATGCGACCGCCGAGCGGATAAAGCAAGAGATCGGAACCGCCTTCAAATGTGCTGAACTTCGAGAGATAGACGTCAGAGGACTCAATCGAGCCGAGGGGATACCGCGTACCTTTGCCTTGAACAGCAATGAGATTCTGGAAGCGCTACAGGAGCCTCTGTCGGTCATCGTGGCGGCCGTCAAGGTGTCGTTGGAGCAGACGCCTCCGGAATTGGCCGCGGATATTGCCGAAAGTGGTATCGTCCTAACCGGTGGTGGGTCGCTGCTAAGAGGGATCGATCAGCTGTTGTCCTATGAGACGGGCCTGCCAGTCATCGTGGCTGAGGAGGCATTGAAGTGCGTTGCCAAGGGCGGCGGCCGTGCCTTGGATATTCTGGATGATCGCGGTGAGAGTGATTTCTTGATTTCGGCGCCATAGTGGGCAGTGAGTCGTATCGACTGACTTAAGCAGGTGCACCAGCCGCGGAGCGGGATGCAACCAGGATAGCTACCCATCAAACCACTATTCCTAGACGAGTCGAGCGTTGCCTACAAGATACTTGGCTTCGGTATTCTGTCAATCGTTCTGAGCGTGGTCGATCATCAATCGGATCTCCTTGACGACATTCGCTCAGGACTGACCTACCTGGTCACTCCCATCTTTGCCATCGCCAACTACCCCAGTAGAACCACGGAAGCTGTGGTGGATTTCTTCGCATCGCGCGGCAGCTTGCGCAGGGAGAACGACGCGCTCCGAAGAGATCAGCTGTTGCTGAAGGCACAGACGCAAAAGATGGCCGTGCTGGCGGCCGAAAACGAAAGGCTCCGAGATCTGCTGGGATCGTCGGAGAAACTTGCAGATAACGTCCTGGTAGCAGAAATAATCGGCATAGATCCCGATCCAGACAGTCAGGTAGTGATTCTCGATAAGGGCAAGAAGGCGGATGTCATCGTTGGACAGCCACTGCTGGACGCGGAGGGGTTGATGGGCCAGGTCATAGAGACCGGCGCGTACTCCAGCAGAGTGATGCTGATTACGGATGTGTCTCATTCAGTTCCAATACAGGTAAACAGGAATAACATTAGGATCATCGCAGTCGGTACGGGCAAGGTGGATGAATTGGAGCTGGTGCATGTTCCCCATACCTCGGACATCAGGGTTGGGGATCTGCTGGTCAGTTCCGGTTTGGGTGGACGGTTTCCGGTCGGTTATCCGGTTGCCACGGTGACCCAAGTAATTCATGACCCGGGCAAGCCATTCGCGATCGTGAAAGCGAAACCCAGCGCGCTGCTGGATCGTAGCCGGCATGTATTGCTTCTGTTTACGGAAGACCGATTGGTACAAGAGAAATAACAGATGGCGATCGATCGATCACACGGTCTATGGGTAGTCGCGTTGAGCTTCCTGCTTGCGTTTGTGCTCAGCGTCATTTCCCTACCGGACTTTTTCCCTGCTACGTTTTCCCATGCAAGACCTGAGTGGGTAACGATGGTGTTGATCTATTGGGTGATCGCCACGCCCCACAGGATAGGCATCACCGTTGCATGGTGCTGCGGCCTGGTTATGGATCTGTTGCGGGGATCACTGCTGGGCCAACACGGTCTTGCCCTGATCGTGGTAGCGTATATAGCCGCCAGTTTGTACCAGCGCATGAGAATGTTCCCAACGTGGCAGCAGGGCATCATCGTCTTTGCTATCGTCGGACTCAGTCAACTGATCACCTACTGGATTGACAGTATCAGCGGAAGCGGCGATTGGAGTCTCCTATATCTGTTGCCTTCCGTGGTGAGTGCGCTGCTGTGGCCCACGGTGTACGCCTCGCTCCGCGCTGCAAGGCGCCGTTTCAATGTGAGCTAACGAATCCGCCATGGCACAGATCTATCTGGCTTCTTCATCGCCGAGAAGGGCGGATCTGCTCAGGCAGATTGGTATCTCCTTTGAGGTCGTGGTACCGAATGTAGAGGAGACGCCGCTCGAAGGTGAATTGCCTGACACCTACGCGAGGCGAATCTCGGCTGTTAAAGCTCGTCACGTGGAGAGTCACGCTGCTCCCCACCTGCCGGTACTGGCAGCCGACACCGTGGTCGTGTTGCAGGGAGGACTAATGGGTAAACCCAGAGACAGGGATGATGGACTAGAGATGTTGGCCTTACTCTCCGGCAATACGCACCAGGTGATTTCGGCGGTGTCTGTTTGCCAGGGGGATCTGCTGCAAACCGTTGCCTCAGAAACTTTGGTGCGATTCCGTAAACTAACTAAAGATGAGCGAGAAAAGTACTGGCAGACTGGGGAGCCGCGGGACAAGGCTGGTGGCTACGGCATCCAGGGCTTGGGTGCGGTTTTCGTTGAGTCGATCAACGGCAGTTATTCGGGGGTTGTGGGTTTGCCACTGATGCAAACAGCAGAACTGCTGCGTAGGTTTGGCGTAGACTGCCTGCCTTAGACGAAAGAAGAGAGAGGAAGTTTTAGAACATGGGCGAAGACGTCTGAGAGCCCCTGATCTGTGATGGGTGGCCTAGTTTCATCGAAGTTGGAATCCTACTGGAAGCTCCTTTCCAAGGTGCTGCTGTGGGCAGCGTTTTCACTTCTCCTGCTCGCCGCCGTGTACGTCAGTTTTGGCCGCATGCTCCTCAGCGAGATCTCAAATCTCAAGACAACGTTGGAAAACAGTCTAAGCCGCAGCCTTGAGGCAAACGTCGTCATCGATGAGATCGAAGGTGAATTCGTTGGCTTGGATCCCAACATCAGAATATCGGGTCTTTCTATTGCGGCATCGGCTGGCGAGGCCGTCACCGTGATCGAGTCGCTGGCATTCGCAGTGGATAGTCTGGCAAGTTTGCGAAATGGCGCACTTTCCCTTGGACTGCTGGAAGCCCACGGCGTTCGCACCTCTGTCATTCAGTTAGAATCGGGCGGATGGCAGGTCGCGGGACTTCCGCGACGTGATGCGCCTGCAGATCCTGCTCCGGTTGTGGAATTCCTGACAAATATTGAATCGTTGACCATATCGGACATTGAAATAGGTGTGCACACCGACAGAAGCGCTAACATCGTTTACCTTCCTGGTGATGGCGCCATCCAGCTAAGAACTGAGGGGGGACTGAGAAAGGTCGCAGCAACGCTCAACTACAGCCGTGGCCAACAGCGGTCGGCTGATTCGAATTCACTTGAATTGATTGGTACCTTCAGGGGAAATCCGCTGACAGACGATGACTTCCGTAGCAATATGCACATTCAAGTCAGTCCAATTCCGCTACCGGAGTTCCTTCCTCCCGTGCAAGTACGGGACCTCAATCTGAATGACCTCTTGGTTGGGGGGAGTTTCTGGTTTGAGTTCGAAGCGGGCGAGGCGGTGTTGCAGGGAGAATTGACGGTACCGTCGTTCACTCTATCGCACGGTGAGGTCAGCCACGACATCATCACCGATCTGCTCGCTTCTCTTCACGTGCATGCGGCCGGGTTGTGGGACTGGCAGCTAACGGCCAGTGGTGTGCGCTTCAGCCTCGATGGTGAAACGAGGAGGGTCAACGCCCTCAAGGTTGCCTCAATCACGGATGGTACGCGTCGTAGTCTGGTCGGCACAGTTCCCGAGGTGGATGTAGGTCCGATCTCAGATGTTGTGCTCAGACTCAGTGAAAACTCCAGCTTTCTATCCGAGCGCGCCCTCGCACTTATCGAAACGATGCAACCCCGGGGCGTGCTCGAAAACCTGCATATCAAGCTCCTCTTGGACGAGAACCCTGTCGACGCACGGCTGGTTGCCAGGATCAACAACGCCAATATCAGGGCATATCTTGGATCACCAGACCTGTCATCGTTGAACGGATTTGTTTCTGCCGGTCTCAGGAACGGTTGGATCGATATTCACAACCAGGACTTCATGGTCAGATTTGCGACCACGTTTAGGGATCATTGGCATTTCGATTCCGCAGTGGGCAGATTGGAGTATGAATACGTCCCCGGTCTGCTCAAATTGAACAGTGATCTGATCGTGCTATCTGAAAAGGGCATGCAGGTGAGTGGCAGTTTCCAGGTGAATCTGCCCAGAGATCGTCGTACTCAAAGCTGGGGGCTGGTAATCGGCATCGCCGATGCAGATCTCAGTGAGAAACGTCGCTTTCTTCCCTTTACCATTGCTGACGATACCTATGAGTGGCTTGATCGTGCCGTGGTGTCGGGTCACGTCATCGACAGTGGCCTCATGTTCCATGGCACGCTAAACAGACAGGCACCCAGCGTAGAAAAGTCCTACGAGCTCTACTTCAACGTAGAAGACGCCATTCTCGACTACGACCCGGACTGGCCTAAGGTCAGCGAAATGGTCGGCAAAGTCTATCTGGGTAATTGGGGTGCTGAGGCAAAGGCGATAGCCGCAAGGATATATGGCAGCCAGATCACGGCCGCCGACGTGACCGTTCCGTTCGATCAGAACGGTAAGACGTCGGTAGTCGAAATTCTAGGCGAAATGTCCGGTGCCGGATCCGATGGAGTGCGCCTTCTCAGCGAAACGCCACTTGCAGATGAGCTTGACAATATGGCTGAAGATTGGCGGGCCGAAGGTGACATCAACGTGACGGCAGAACTGGTCATACCGATCGCTCGGAACACTCAGGTATCCGCACAAGGAACACCTGGCCTAGAGACCTTAGTCAACATTGTTATGAAGGGCAACGACATACTGATGCCCTCTTACGATCTTCTCTTGCAGGATATCGAAGGCGAGCTCACATATTCCGATCGGCGCGGGTTGAGTAGTGAGGGTTATACTGCCCGTTTGTTCGGTAAACCACTGCGTGGAACAATCACCACGCGCATGGGAGAGCCTGGCGAGGTCACTATCAGCGCCGCGGGCACGACAACGGTAAAGGACCTGTACGACTGGTCCGAACAGACGATACTGACGCGCGCGACGGGTGAATTCGAGTATTCAGCCAAGCTTAGAATCCCATTTGGCGGTCACCAAGATAGCAGTAGCCTGGAAGCCCGATCACGTCTTGCAGGAGTTACCGTGGACCTGCCGCTGCCACTTGGCAAATCTGCGAGCCAGCGCAGGGACTTTCGTTACCTCAATACATTTGGTGATCCTGTGCAGAGGGTCGAAGTCGACTATGGTGACAGCTTCAGTGCGATTCTCGTCCTTAACGAGACGAGATTGGTCGCAGGATCGGTCAACTTTGGTGCGGGCGAGGTCCTGCAGCCGCAATCCCGTGGCGTGGTGGTTGCGGGCACGGTTGCCGAAGTGCAACTGGCGCAGTGGCAGTCCTTGACCGATGATCTGCAGAGCAAATACCTGGCTCTGTCCGATGTGTCCCTCGAGGCGGAGATGTCCAGGAGTATTGAACTCATCGACCTCGAAATAGGCAACCTACAGGCATTTGGCAGCGAACTCACCGATGTGAGCACGCAGTTGAGGAGAGGCGAGCGACTCTGGGCAATCGATATCGCAAATCCAATTCTCGGTGGCAGATTGCGGTTGCCGGATGACAGTGATCGGCCTTTGATAGTGGACCTTGACTATATTCGCATTGAATCGGACGAAGAACAACGCGACGACGTGGATCCGTTATTGCAGGTCCAGCCGGAGCTGTTGGGTGCGGTTGAGTTCAGCACGGATGAGTTCCTCTGGGATGGTGAAGATTACGGTGCCTGGTCGTTCACCCTTACGCCAACCGACGACGGCGCCCATATAGGCAATATTATTGCAGAGGTAAAGGGACTGAACATCGGTTCGGCCGAGGAGGGAGAGCAAGCATCGATAACCTGGATCAAGACTGAAGAGGAACACAGTTCACGTTTCGAAGGATTCCTGCATTCCAGTGACTTGGCTAAAGTGCTGCATGAGTGGGGATTTGCTGCCAGTGTCGAAAGTGAGGATGCCAGATTCACCGCGCAACTGGATTGGATGGGTTCCCCTGCAATGCTCTCTTATGAGGCGGTAACAGGCTCTGTGGACCTCACCACGGGAGAAGGTCGATTCGTACAAGTACAGCCCGGGTCCGGTGCGTTACGCTTGTTGGGCATCTTCGACTTCGCTTCCATCGCGCGTCGTTTTAGATTCGATTTTTCAGACATTGTGGACAGTGGTTTTCAGTTTGACGAGATCAAGGGCAAGGCTTTCCTGGAAGGTGGCATCATCAAGGTGATTGAACCCATCGAAATAGACAGTCCCGGAAGTACGCTGAAAGTTGGTGGGGAGGTAGATCTTGTTACCAGGGAAGTGGACAGTGATATGATCGTGACCTTGCCGGTCAGCCGGAACTTGCCTTGGTTTGCAGCCATCGCTTCCGGACCTTTGTTTGGCGCCGGCGTATTTCTCGCTGAGAAGATCCTACTGGAAAACCCGATCAAGCAATTCAGTAGTGCCAAGTACAAAGTAAGTGGCTCGATCGATGAGCCTGAAGTGAAGTTCATCTCGATTTTTGACAATTCAGTGCGAAAACGGGATGAACTCGATACGGCGGAAGCTGAGCCAGGTGACTCCAGGTAGAGCAATGCATCCAAGAAAAGTGGCTGCGATCCAGATGACTAGCGGCATGCACGTTGATGAGAATCTGCGGCTGGCGGAAGAACTTATCGGAGAAGCAGCCGTGCAAGGTGCTGATCTGATCGTCTTGCCGGAGAACTTTGCAGTGTTTGCCAATCCCACAGTTCGCACGATTGGCGAGGGAGAATCTGGTCCGAGCGGAGTCATCCGGACGTTTCTGTCGGACCAGGCTGCCAGCCATAGTGTGTGGATTGTAGGAGGAACTATTCCCACTGCTGATGTGGCAGGTTCCGACGCACCAGTCGCTAACGGTCGGGTCAGAGCTGCGTGCTTTGTATATGACAGCGAAGGAAAACAAGTCGCCAGATACGACAAGATTCACCTGTTTGATGCAGTCGTAGCAGACAATGAGAAGAGCTATACAGAATCTGAGACCATTGAACCCGGTGACCATGTGCAAGTGGTCGATACTGTGGCCGGCAAAGTAGGCCTGTCGGTCTGCTACGACCTGAGATTTCCCGAGTTGTTTCGCATCCTATTCCAGAAGGGTGCTGAGATTCTCAGCGTTCCTGCGGCATTCACCGAAGTTACCGGGGCAGCCCACTGGGAAGTTTTGATGCGGTGCAGGGCAATCGAAAACTGCTGCTATGTCATCGGCGCCTGTCAAGGTGGCGTGCATGACTCCGGCAGGCAAACCTTCGGCAACAGCATGCTCATCGATCCATGGGGTGATGTCATTGACAGGTTAACCACGGGGACCGGCGTAGTATCGGCTGAGATAGATCTCGAGACACTCTACAAGATTCGAAACGATATGCCGGTGGATCGACACATGCAGTTTACTGTCAGCGATACGCCTGTAGGTGATCGGGCGCATGAGCGGAAGTAAAAGCGTTCACTTTGACCACAGAGGACACAGAGAACACAGAGGGTTAAGAGCGCTGGATACCTTCGGTAACACTCAGAATGCAAACTTGCTCAACTGCCCACATTAATCTCTGTTGTGATCTCTGTGCCCTAAGTGGTTCAAGAGCCGGGCTTGCTTCAGGATCAGATGCTCTCCTCCTGCAACGATCTGAGATATCTGAACAGCTTCCTGTAATGGGTCCTGTCCGACTGAGGGTCATCCCTCTCTTTCTGAGCCTTGCGTATCATTTGATGGAGATACTGCCTGTCGATTCCGGCATGTCGGGCTAACAGTTCGTCGATGGTCTGCGCATCATCTTGCATTAGCCCTGTTCGGATTCTCTCAAGTTTGTGAAACTGCTGTGCATGTAGTTTGGTACTGCTATCGAACGTCTCTACGACCATCTTGACTGCATCGACATCTACTGATCGCATCAGCTTGCCGATGTATTGGATCTGTCTTTTTCTGGCCCGGCCGCGTCTCATCTGTTTCGCTTCAATGACCGCGTCGATGAGCTGATCATCTATAGTCAGCGTGCTGAGTTGCTCTGCCGACAGCTCGAGCAGGCGTTCGCCAAGTTTTCTTAGCGCCGTCATCTCCCGTTTCACTTGTGATTTGCTCTTGCCGGGGTCATCATCCGGCTGAAAGTCACGGTCAGGCATGAATCTACCGTTCTTCCCCGAAGCGATCGTTGATCAACATGGTCAGCGCTTCCAACGCATCTGTTTCGTCATCACCATCGATCTGTAAGTCGATAATTGAGTCGCGGGCAGCTGCCAACAGCAACACCGACATGATGTTCTTGCCGTTGGCATCTACCGCGCCCTTGGATAGCTGGATTTGCGAGGAAAACTGCTGGGCCGTCTGTACCAGCCGGGATGCAGCCCGTGCATGCAGACCAAGTTCGTTGATAATCTTTATTTTGCGCTTGATCATTTACTGGTTGCTAGTTGCTAATTGCCAGTCGCTAGTTGCCAGTTGTTGGATAGTCGGGGCTCGTTTCCCCCATTGCTCATTAGAGGGTCAATTCACGGTGCTGTACCTGAACGCTGTCCCATTGACTCGAAAAATGCTGGTACAGTTTCTGGCTCAGATACACCGATCTATGCTGACCCCCCGTACATCCCAAGGCAATGGTAATATAGCTTCTATTGTTCTCCTCGAACTTCGGTAACCAGGTCTCCAAATAGGAGAGAATATCTTCATACATGCTAACGCAGTCTGGCTGTGATGCCAGGAACTCGACCACGTCCGGGTCCAGTCCCGTCTGAGACCTAAGCACTTCTTTCCAGTGCGGGTTCGGCAGGCAACGCACATCGAACACGACGTCAGCATCCACGGGCACACCGTTCTTGTAGGCAAAGGACTCGAATAACAGTGCCAGTCCAAAGGACTGCTGCGCAACCCGGCTGCGAATCAGGTCTCGTAGCTGATGCAAGGTCAAGCTGGTCGTGTCGATGTTTAAATCGGCCAGTGTTGATATGGGTTCCAACAACTGTTTCTCGTATTCGAGGGCATCCCGGAGCCCCATCTCTTGATTGCTGAGTGGGTGCTTGCGCCTGGTCTCGCTGAATCTCTTAACCAGGCTCGGACTGGCGGAATCCAGGTACACGATCTGCCGGTTGACGTTCCGATCGTCGAGAGTCTGCAGAATTTCAGGAAACTTCTTAAAATCAGTGCTGATGTTCCTCGCATCGATACCGACGGAGATCTTATCTGTGCTGCCGTTCTCTGCGATGCCGTTTACTAGAGGAGGCAGAAGACTCAAGGGGAGATTGTCGATACAGTAGTAACCCATGTCTTCCAGCACGTGCAATGCGGTGCTCTTACCTGAGCCAGATCGTCCGCTGATGATGATTAACTGCAACACGTTTGCCACCACTTCGTGATGTTCGATTACCTGCGATGGTTACACTGATCACTCGCGCCGGGATCTTGTCAACCGATCATGCTGACTGTGCTTTCGGTTCGAACTCCTGTACGGCTATCCGATAGAGTTCCTGATCACTCTCGGCTGCCTGCAGAGCTTCTCGAAACTCCTTCACTGCGAACCGCCCTGCAAGCATGGCGAGTACGTCCAAGTGCTCGTCGACCTCGTCGAGTGGAACGAGCAGTACAAACACGATATTGACCAACTGGTTATCGTAAGCGTCGAAATCGACACCTTGCTGGAACTGAAACAGTGACCCCGTCATCTGTCGGCACTCAGCAAACCTGCAGTGAGGAATGGCGATTCCATAGTCCAATGCCGTTGTCCCAAGCCGCTCCCTGGCGATCAGGCCGGCAAACAAGTCCTCACTGCTGATTTCAGGAAGATCTTCGTGGATGATTTCTGCGACACTTTCGAGCGCTCGCTTCTTGCTGCCTGCCTTCAGCTGGGCTTTGGTTCTTTGCGGTACAAGAATCGATGCGATGTTCATAGCTGAAGTTTGAATCGACCAAATCTGTCGCGACACGCTGTCTCAGATCTGCCAGACATTCTCTCCTTAAGACCGGCAATCCACGTGCTTGCTGTCATTTGGATCACCGGTGCTTCCTGTTTGTGCTTTTTTCTTTCTTCTTGATCAATTGACGATCCAGCTTGTCCGCCAGCATATCGATTGCCGCGTAAAGATCATCAGATTCAGCGTCAGCGAAGATCTCGCCACCGCTGAATTTGATGGTGGCGTCCGCCTTTTGTCGCTGTTTTTCAACCGTGAGGATGACATTGGTGTTGGTGATTCTGTCGAAATGTCTTTCTAGCCGATCTAGTTTGCTAACGGCATAACTACGCAAGGATGGTGTTACGTCGATGTGATGACCACTTACGTTGATTTGCATATGTTTGTTCCTCTTGGTTGCCGCGATGAGTATCGGAGCTCATCAACTTTCTGTTAACTCGGTTCAGGTTAATCGTTTGCGTTCATTCGACGGTGGGATCATTAGTGATTCACGGTATTTGGCAATGGTACGCCTGGCGACCTTGATATCTTGATTGCCAAGAAGCGAGGCAATCTTGCTGTCACTGAGTGGTTTCTTGGGGTTCTCTTGAGATACCAGCCTCTTGATCAAGGCACGAATGGCCGTGGACGAGACCTCGCCACCACCCATCGTGCCAACGTGACTGGAGAAGAAATACTTCAGTTCATAGATTCCGCTAGGTGTAACCATGTACTTTTGTGTGGTTACCCGTGAGATGGTGGACTCGTGCAAGTCCACCGCCTCAGCTATGTCGTGCAGGACGAGGGGCTTCATCGCCTCTTCGCCATATTCCAGGAAGCCGCGCTGATACTCCACGATTTTTGTAGCGACCTTGAGAAGGGTGTCGTTTCTTTGCTGCAGACTCTTGATGAACCAGCGCGCCTCCTGAAGATTATTGCGAAGGTAGGTGTTCTCATCGCTGTAGTCTGCCCGCTTCACCATTGCCGAGTATTCAGGATTGACTCGAATCCGGGGAGCAGTCTTTGCGTTAAGTTCGACCTGCCAGCGATTCTTCTGCTTGGTAACTATCACGTCCGGTTCGATAATCTCGACTTTTGTTGCCGCGATTTCTGCACCTGGTCTTGGGTTGAGACTCTGTATGAGTTTGATGACTTCACTCAATTGCTGCTCTTTCAGTCTGGTCTTTCTAATCAACTGGCTGAAATCACGATTGCCCAGGTAACCCAGGTAATCGCTCACCAGTTTAATGGCGTCCTTTTTCCAGCGCTCATCGTCGGGTAATTGGTTGAGCTGGATGAGCAGACACTCGCGCAGATCTCTTGCGGCGACCCCCACCGGATCGAGATGCTGGATCAAGTGCAAGACTGCCACCACTTCATCCATCTCGATCTCTAGATCGATAGTGAAGCCACTGAGAATATCCTCAAGGGTCTCGGTGAGCACGCCTTCATTGTCGAGACTGTCTATGATGGCAAGGGCTATCAATCGATCCTTGTCTGAAATGTGCAGCAGATTGATCTGGTCGAGAAGGTGGTCTTGGAGGGTCAGATCCGCGCTGTTTCTGGTATCCACGAAGTTCTCGTCATCGTACTCGGCGGCGGCTGCGACGGCCGGTGACATGAAGGACTCATCCCAGACATCTTCCCATACGCTGTCCACCGGCAGTTCCTCACCAATTGACTCAGATACCATCTCCTGATGGGCGTCTGGGACGACATCCCCATCGATCTCAGGGTCCGCCAGAAACTCCACCGCGTTGTCGTCTTCAGTGGATTCTTCGCCCTCACTTGCAGTGGCTTCCGCCGGGGTGTCTGGTTTGATTAACTCGTCGATACTCTCATCCGGTTCATCCAGAGATGTGGGTTCGTCGCTGGACTCCTCCTGGTCCAGCTCTTCCAGCATCAGATTGGATTCAAGTGCTTCCTGGATCTGTATTTCCAGTTCGAGGGAGGACAGCTGCAACAGTTTGATTGCCTGCTGCAGTTGCGGGGTCATCTTCAGTTGCTGACCCAGTCGTAACACCAGTGACGGTTTCATCGCCATGGCTCAGGTGCGCTCCTTCGGTACGGGCGAATTAAGTTGCCAGGCGCTGATATCTGCGTTTTTCATTCGTAATTACTGTAAGAGATAGACTGTTTTTACCATTTTGTATAGGCCTCGGCCCTACATTCGAAAGTGTTGCCCCAGGTATACGCTCTTCACCTGTTCATTAGCCAATATCGTGTCAGGATCTCCTTCCGAAATGATCTGTCCTTCGCTGACGATGTAGGCTTTTTCACAGATATCGAGGGTCTCGCGAACATTATGGTCGGTGATGAGGATGCCGATCCCTCTCTCCGTTAGTTGAGATATGGTGGTTTTGATGCCGTTGACGGTTATTGGATCGATTCCGGCAAAGGGTTCATCCAGCAGTATGAAAGCAGGCTCGGTGGCGAGGGCGCGAGCTATCTCCACCCGGCGTCGTTCGCCGCCAGATAAGCTCAGCCCCATATTGCTGCGTAGATGGGATATCTGGAACTCATCCATCAGGTGCTCGAGCTTCTCGCGCCGCTCGGATCTGTTCAGGTTGGGCTGAGTTTCCAGAATAGCCAGGATGTTGTCGGCGACGCTGAGTTTGCGAAATACAGAAGCTTCCTGGGGGAGATAGCTTATTCCGGCGCGTGCTCGCCGATGCATGGGCAGTCCAGTGATGTCCCTGTCGTTGAACAAGATGCGACCGTGATCCCGCGGGATGGAACCGACGATCATGTAGAAGCAAGTAGTCTTGCCCGCACCATTCGGTCCCAGCAGTCCAACTACCTGGCCGCTTTGCACGCTTAGCGTTACGTCCTTAACGACCTGATGACCTTTGTAACTTTTCGCCAGATGTTCAGCCTGAAGGACGTCCATATTACTTCTTCTGCGGGGATAGCAGGATCTCGACCCTCTCCGGCTTTGCCGCGTCGGAGCCAGGTTTGCCGATTAGACTGACGGTGCCTTTCTTCACGTCATACTTTAACAGTTCACCGCTAAATCTGTCGTCCGTCTGTCGCAACTTTGCCTGCCCGATCATGTTGAGACGTTCTTCTCGCGCATAGTAGGTGATCTCCCTGGCATCTGCGTAGACGATCTCTTCATCGCTTTCCGGTTGCTGCTGGTAATGTGCCAGTGCCGTGGAAGCGGCATCCGTGCTTGCGATGATCTCGACGATCTCGCTGTCGGCCGTATAGACCTCGATCTGGTCAGCGCTGATTCGCATGGTGCCCTGATCGAAGGTGACATTTCCACGGTAGACGGAGTAACCATCTATTTCATTGATTTCCGCTTCATCGGCCTGAATGTGGATGTCTTGATCCCGATCGCTGGGGAGTGCATACAGGAGGGCAGGAAGCAATGAAACAGCGTAGAGCAGCGATTGAAGTGTTGATCTGATCATGGTGACCGATTGCTTGATAGCTTGGTTAACATGGCTATTGTAACCCAGGATTGACCTGCTGTGCTGTGCCGCAATTCCTGCCGGCCCAATTGGACGTTCGCCCTCCTCATGTTCCAGCCTGCCCGGCGCCTTCGCGCTTTGCCGGCGGCAGATCCGAATGATGATCGCGGCGGGACATTCGCCGGACAGCACGCCTGATTGCGGGGCAGCGGGCTTGCATCATCTATTCAGACTTTCCCTGTATGACCGTGTCGACCCGTTGGTTCTCTTTGGAAAAGAACTGGAAGCGACCCGGACTGAAGTGAGCAACCATCCCTGCCGCCGTCGTTGTGCCGTTATTATCGTCGATGGTGACAATCCTATCGGTTTCGGCATAGTCATCTGAGGGAATGATGGTGAGGAATTCGGTTCTGATGTGGACAAATCGGCCGTCGGCGGTCGTCTGTTTCGCCAGAACTTCATCCCAGAGTTCCACGATGTCATCATCCGTTCGGCCTGGGAGAATCTGACCCTCGCGCGAGTCTATCTGCCACGGCGACTCCCCCTCGCTGTACAGGATCACGTTTGGCATGCGTAGCGTGGTGATATCCGTCAAGGGAAAGTGCGTGAATCTCTCGGCTTGTATACGATGGTGCACCTGCCCTGCGGTGTCGAACTGGGTTATCTTGGCGTTAATCATATAGAGATCCGGCTCACTTTTCGGCGATTGTGTTGTCTCCTGCTCGACAACCACGCTGTCTTGATACCAGTTGATGCCCATAGCTGAGATCACCAGCAGTGCCAGCAACAAGATTGTTCTACTGTTCAACCGTTAAGTCTCTTGAGTTATTGAGCTCCGCCTCTTGCTTTTGACCGCTCGCTCGAGGAAAAGTTGGGCCGAAATCAGGCCTGGATTCCAGACGACTCGCCGGCCAGCGACTGAGAGTGGACTACCCGTTTACTTGCGCTGAACTGTAAAGGGAAAACATATAGGTAAGCCATACGACAAGTAGGAATCCGCCTTCCAGTCTGGTTATTCTGGCTTTTTTGTGCACCCCGTAGGCGAACAGCACCAGTAGTACGGTCATCATCAACATGAGCAGATAGTCGCGCCAGAAGATCTCGGATTCAAACTCGGTCGGGGCGATGAGACAAGGGATGGACAACACGGCGAGGATATTGAATATGTTTGAGCCGACGATATTGCCGATAGCAAGATCCGTTTGCCCCTTCATTGCGCCCGTCGCCGACACCACCAATTCCGGCAGGCTGGTGCCAACTGCGATCACCGTGAGTCCGATGATCAGCTCACTGATATTCATGGTCCTGGCAATCTCGACAGCTGTATACACGAGAATCTCGGAACTTCCGAGCAGCAGCACCAGACCCACGAGCAGAACCAGTATGCTCTTCTTGGTAGTCATGGTGGGAATGTCTTCCAGCTCGGTGATTCCCGCCGCCACCTCCATGCTGGAACTCCGGCGGTGCTCGCTAAGCAGACGCAGGATAAATATCACCAGACCTGCCATTAGCAGCACGCCGTCCATTGGGCCGAGATACAGATTCAAAAGAGCCGCGCCTGCACATAGCGTGACGAATATAAGCACCGGCAAATCGCGGCTGAGCACGTCTATTCTGAAAGGGAGAGGGACCAGCAGTGCGGTTATGCCGAGCACCATGCCTATGTTGGCGATATTGGAGCCGATCGCATTGCCAACTGCGATTTCAGGCGCCCCCTGCAAAGCTGACATGGCGGCTACGAAGATTTCGGGTGCTGATGTGCCTAGGGAAACTACAGTCAGCCCGATAAACATGGGAGTTATGTTCAGGTTTCGGGCTGTAGCGACGGCTCCGTCTACAAAAAAGTCCGCACCCCAGAACAAAACGATGAATCCAATCAAAAGTGCGAGACAGAGTAGCAGCATACCTCGTGGGTGAACGTGATGGAATAGACGGACCATTAGAATTGGTATTGCCATGATTTGCAAGGTGAATTTCCCGCCGGGCCGCGAGCCCAGCTACGTCAGCAAGTTGCCAGCAGGTTCGCAATCAACTTGAATTGACAGACGGGTATCTTAAGATGAGCCATGGGAACCGGTAGCAGCCCAATCGAGTCTGGCGAACACCTTCATGCGGGGTGTTTCTAACTAGGTCTTCTCGCGTAGCAGGTCTTTGGAAAATGGCTGAAGAATACATTGAGATACGCAATCTGCAATACTATCGCGGACCACGTCTGATCTTTGACCGACTGTCAATCAACATACCGAAAGGCAAGGTCGTTGCGATCATGGGTCCAAGTGGTTCCGGCAAGACCACCCTGTTGAGATTGCTCGCCGGTCAACTCAAGCCGGAATCAGGCGAGATCGTTGTGAATGGAAACCACATTCCGTCTCTGGATCGGCCGTCGCTGTTCGAAGTGCGTAAGACCATGGGCATGCTGTTCCAAAGTGGTGCCTTGTTCACTGATCTAAGCGTATTTGAAAACGTGGCTTTCCCGTTGCGGATTCATACCGACCTGCCCGACGACATGATCCGAGATCTGGTTCTGATGAAACTGCAGGCGGTGGGATTGCGGGGAGCAACGCAACTGATGCCGAGCGAACTGTCCGGCGGCATGGCGCGCAGGGTTGCACTCGCCAGAGCCATTGCATTGGATCCGGAGATCATCATGTATGACGAGCCCTTCACCGGTTTGGATCCAATCGCCATGGGTGTGATCGTGCAGCTGATCAGAACATTGAACGAAGCGTTTTCCATGACCACCATCGTGGTCTCTCACGATATTCAGGAAACCGCCGACATCGCTGACTATATTTACGTCATATCTGACGGCAAAGTAATCGGCTCCGGGACACCGGCATCACTGTTGGACAATCCGTCGCCTCGGGTCCAGCAATTTCTGCGCGGCTTGCCGGATGGCCCGGTTCCATTCCACTATCCCGCTGAAGATTATCGTGAAGATCTGTTCAAGAATGGAGGATAATGAGGCCCTTTGCGATTAGCCATTGGTGTGCTGTCCCGCAATTACGTGGTCATTATTCGGTTGGCATATTTGGTTCCCAGGGCGCGAGGACGCCGTGGGTTGGGCACCCTCGCCGGGCGCCCCGACAAGGACGAGCTACGGGGACGCCCAGTCGCAGTCCAGGGACGGAATAGGCCAGAGAATAAGCCCGTGTAGTTGTGGGACAGTACACTAAGTGATAGGGAGATGCTGAGAAGACTTCGTCAATTAGGTCAGGCCAGCCTGGTCATACTGGCAACCCTGGGTCGCGCAGGTGTGATCTGGGCTCAGTCCCTGTGGACAAAACCGGATCTCGGTAATTCCGGCCCCCTGGTTGTAAAGCAGATCTATCAGATCGGCGTACTGTCCGTCGTAATCACAGTGCTGTCCGGATTCTCCATCGGTGCGGTACTTGCGCTACAGGGATACACCCAGTTGGTGCGCTATGGATCTGAGAGTGCGCTTGGCTTGGGAGTGGCCATGGTGCTGGTCATGGAGATAGGCCCGGTCGTCTCGGCTCTGCTGTTTGCAGGCAGAGCGGGATCTGCACTGACGGCCGAGATAGGGCTCATGAAAGCTACCGAGCAACTGGCCAGCATGGAGATGATCGGTGTGGACTCACTGCACAGGATCGTTGCACCCAGACTTTGGGCGGGCTTCATCTCGATGCCCATCCTGGCGCTGATGTTCAGCGTGGTGGGGATCTGGGGTGCGTCGCTGGTGGGTGTGGACTGGCTGGGCGTGTATGAGGGAGCTTTCTGGTCGGTAATGCAGGATGGCGTTGACTTTAAAAGCCACGTCTTGAAAGGTATCGTGAAGACGTTTGTCTTTGGGCTTGTGGTCACCTGGATAGCGGTTTTTGAAGGCTACGATACGGTGCCTACTTCGGAGGGGATTGCGTCCGCGACCACCAAGACGGTTGTCTACTCCTCCGTTGCCATCTTGGTGCTGGACTTCTTCCTGACTCTGGTGATGTTTGGATTCTAAAACGATAATTATCGAAGGTGGATGAACATGCAGATGAGAACTGTGGAAATCAGCGTAGGTGCTTTCATGTTGGCGGGCATCTTTTCGCTGATAGTTCTTGCCGTCAAGGTTAGTGGATTCGACGTCGGCGCTGCCACCGACAGCTATAGCATCTTCGCCAGGTTCGAAAACATCGGTGGCTTGGCCGTTCGGGCGAAGGTAAGCGTGGCAGGCGTGGTGGTGGGTAAGGTCGCTGAAATCAAATTGGATCAGGAAGATTTCACCGCTCTGGTCAGAATGGAGATGGACGCAAGCGTCAATCAGCTCAGCAGTGACACCACTGCAGCCATATTGACGGAGGGGCTCCTTGGGGGTAAGTATATAGGTTTGGTCCTCGGGGCAGAGGAGGACTTTCTACAAGATGGTGACGAGATTACCGACACGCAATCGGCACTGGTATTAGAGGAATTGATCGGTCAGTTTTTGCTGAAAGCATTTGATGAGTGAGACACAGAGATGGGAAGAGTGAGCTGGCGCGTACGCAATATAGTGGTGCTACTAACGTTGTTTGGCGTCTTCTTGGCGGGCGGCCCTGCGGCAGGCGCTCCTTCGGCAGGCGCGCCTGCCGAAGGCATCACCGCCCATGAAGCGGTTCAGAGTGCTACCGATCACCTTCTGAGGAGACTGGCCGAGGTAAAGCATCTCTATGCACAAGAGCCGCAGAGGTTCTACTATGAGGTGGAGAGTGCCATAACTCCGTACGTCGATTTAGAAAGGTTTTCCCGCAGGGTTATGGCAAAATACTTCAGGAGAGCTACTGCTGCCCAGCAAGAAGAATTCAAACTGGTGTTCAAAGATGATCTAATCAGCACCTACGCCAAGGCATTGGTCGAATTCGACAATGAGCGAATCAGGATTCTTCCTCCCAGGAAGGGCAAGCAAAGGAAAGCGAACGAAACAGTAGTCAAGATGGTGGTGCACAGCAAGAGTGGCACGTTGTATCCCGTAGATTACACGACCGCTCTAACTGACGGTCGCTGGAAATTGATAAACGTTAAAGTAAACGGCATCAACCTTGGTTTGCAGTTCAGAGATAAATTCCAGCAGGACATGACGGCCAACAGGGGAGACATCGACAAGGTGATCGACGGCTGGAATTCCAAGGTAGCGACAGCGAAGTAGTCGATGGATAGTGCAGAGATCATTCAGCTTGCGCGTGGTCACCTTAAAGTGACAGGTACACTGACTCTCTCGAACGTGCCTCACTTGAGAGACCAAGGCGCTGAGCTCATAGAAGACGGACCGGATGAGAGCAGAATTGATCTGTCGGAGGCCATCTTTCAGGGAAGTGCTGGGCTCGCATTATTGACGTCATGGTTGCGCCTGGCGGAAGCTGCCGCCAAGCAGATTGAGTACCTGAATCCACCGGAAACATTACAGAAGATTGCCGTCATCTCTGAGATCGGGGATATCCTCAACCTGCGTTGAGGATGAGAACTGAGTTTTGACGATCGTTACATTTTTGCTTTCAGGAGCATGAGCAGCCCATGAGTCCAGATGAGATAAAGGTATTGTTGGAGGACGGTTTCGAAGACTGCAGTATTGAGGTAGAAGGAGAGGATGGTCACTTTAAGGTGACTGTCATCGGTACCGTCTTTGAGGGTCTCTCGAAGGTCAAGAGACAGCAGATGGTCTACAGCCATTTGAATGAGAGGATCAAGACTGGCGAAATACATGCCGTAATGATGACGACCTTGACGCCCGATGAGTGAGCTTCCGAGTAGCCACTAGCTGCTGAAGGCTAGTGGCTCGAGGCTGGAATCCAGAAGCCGAGTACGAGGAGTTGGCATGGACAAACTGTTAATTACTGGTGGAACGAAACTAGACGGTGAGCTTCGAATCTCCGGCGCCAAGAATTCAGCGCTGATTGTATTGACCTCGTCGCTTCTGTCTAACGAACCAGTAACCATCTGTAATGTGCCGCACCTGCACGACATCACCACCATGATCGAGCTGTTAGGCTGTATGGGTGTGGAGATGGTCATCGATGAAAAACGTAATATCGAAGTTCATGCCAACACCATCAAGCAGTTCACTGCTCCCTACGAACTGGTAAAGACCATGCGCGCCTCATTCCTGGTGTTGGGGCCCATGCTGGCTCACTATGGTCAGGCTGAAGTCTCTCTGCCTGGTGGATGTGCCATCGGTCCTCGCCCGGTTGATCAGCACCTGCAGGGGCTGACCGCAATGGGTGCCGACATATACATGGAAGACGGTTATGTCAAAGCATCCGTCAACGGACGGCTCAAAGGTGCCCACATATTGTTTGACGTAAAAACCGTGGGTGGCACCGAGCATATCATGATGTCCGCAACGCTCGCCGAAGGCCGTACCGTGATGGAGAACTGCGCCAGAGAGCCGGAGATTGTCGACTTGGCGGATTGCTTGATTTCCATGGGTGCAGATATCGAAGGTCAGGGCACCGATACGATTGTAGTCAATGGGGTCGACGAGCTGAAAGGATGCAGGCACCGTGTGATACCTGATCGTGTAGAGACCGGCACGTTTCTGATCGCCGTCGCCGCTACGGGTGGAAAAGTCAAACTGAAAGACGCACAGCCGGATCACCTGGAGGCCGTTTTACTAAAGTTGGCGGATGCTGGGGCGGAGATCTCCTGTGGGGCAGACTGGATCGAATTGGACATGAAGGGCAGGAAGCCAAAAGCCGTCAGTTTGGTGACATCTCCCTATCCGGCGTTCCCAACCGACCTGCAGGCTCAAATTATGGCCATGAACTGTATTGCTGAAGGCTCCGCCACGGTTACAGAGACCGTATTCGAGAATCGATTCATGCACATTCACGAGATGAATCGAATGGGTGCCAAGATAAAACTGGAAGGCAACAGCACCACCGCCTTTGTGGAGGGGGTGGAGTTGCTGAAAGGCGCTCCGGTGATGGCAAATGACCTGCGCGCCTCTGTGAGTCTGGTTATAGCCGGACTGGTAGCCGAGGGGAACACAATCGTTGATAGAATCTACCATATCGATCGGGGCTACGAGCAGATCGAAGAGAAGTTGCAGCTTCTCGGTGCGAACGTAAAGCGGATTCCCACCTGATAAGTTGAAGCGTGATCAGGGTCCCCAACAGGGTCCCTCCCCGTATCGCTGCAGACACGCAAATCCTTAGGACTCCGAGGGAGGTCAGCCATGCCACAGGTTGCCAATTATCTCGATAGTGAAGATCCCGGTTTTCGGGAGGACTTTCTGCGTCTCGGCAGCAGGACGTCCGATCAGGACGTTGAGATCGTCACGGTTGTTGCCGATATTCTGGCCCAGATCCGTGACAAGGGTGACGATGCCCTGGTGGCACTGACCAACAGCCTGGATGGTACGTCCGTGAATACCATGTCTGAGTTGACGATCGATCGCGATCGATTATTCGAGGCAAGGAAGAAGATCGATGCAGTAGTCCTCGCTGCGCTGGAAGATGCAGGAAGGCGTATTCACGAATTCCATGCCAGACAGAAGGAGGAATCCTGGAGCTATACCGATGAGGATGGGACTGAACTCGGGCAGTTGGTCAATCCGCTGCAGAGAGTGGGGATCTATGTTCCCGGAGGGAAGGCCAGCTATCCTTCGTCTGTACTCATGAGCGCGATTCCAGC
>CEQE01324522.1_pt1 | contig 35264 bp, 35 predicted proteins | sample 356201 | NCBI WGS metagenome assembly CEQE01 (sample SAMEA2619970, study PRJEB7988) | marine metagenome | biome: marine biome (ENVO:00000447); feature: mesopelagic zone (ENVO:00000213) & marine oxygen minimum zone (ENVO:01000065); material: "saline water (ENVO:00002010), including plankton...
ACAACTTGAAAGTCAACATGTTTAGTGGCTCTTTTTCGACTTTACCCATATTCATTTAGAAATCCATATAAGGTTACCTTATCCCATACCTTATCTAATCTTCTTTTTAAATCATTGATTATTGATGAATTATATTTATTCCTATCCAAACCGAATGATTGTCGTAATTCCTTAAACCAAGTTGTTTTCCTGAAGGAGTCATTTGTTAAAACACAAATTCCAATACTTTTGACTGCTAATTCTAATGAAATTAAATGAAGGAAGGTCTCCAATGGTATTGGACCTAAAAGACCAGGATGACCTGCTTCTAAAACAACTTTGTAGTCATTACTCCCCATATTACCTGTCTCTGTAATAAAATTAAGATAACTCTGACCATTTTTTAAATCTTCATAAAGAGCGTTTGTGATATTTGGCGAGTATATATAGTTATTACAATCATCCCTATCAATGAAAAGTCTTAAAAATTGTCTATTCTCAAAATATCCTGCATTGGAAAATTTCATAATAGGAATGAAAGGTTCATCTTCATCGAAAATAAGTGCTGTTTGAAGGTTGACCTTATTTATTTTAAGCATTAACATTGAAACATATATATCAATATTCTTCTTTTTTACATCACCCCAATTCGTGATAGACCCAATTGACCCTAATTCATTTAAATTTAATTTATTCATAAAGTACTCTCCAATATTTTATCTGGTCTTTATACAATAAAGTTGATTCTAAATTCATAACTATTTTTTTTAATCTATCACTTAAATTTAAAACACTTCACTAAAATTCAAAATATTACTTAACACCAAACAACTGCGGCATCACCTCCCCCGCTTTCCCTGGGTACACTTTGTCGTAATAATTCGACTGTTCTGATGGCTCAGGATTTATTTCTACCAAAAACGCTCCTGCTGACTTTGCTCTGGCAGGGTACCCCGCCGCGGGCCAGACCAATCCTGACGTGCCAATGCTGATGAATAAATCTGCCCTTGAGATCACTTCATCTGCTTTGTCTGTAACCTTGGTGTCGAGATAATCGCTGAACCAGACAATATCCGGTCTGAGCCATGAACCGCATTTGCATTTTTGACGGGAGTATTTTGTTTTTTTCGAATCTTCCCACACCCTTCCTTCTTTCGGGCATCGTACCCTCCACACCGATCCGTGGAGTTCAACTACCTTTTTCGATCCCGCCTGCTGATGCATGCCGTCAATATTCTGGGTGACTATCCAAACGTTTGGATGGAATTTTTCAAGATCAGCAATCACTTTATGTCCGGAATGCGGCTTGCACTTTAACCCTTCAGTTCTCCTCTTTTCGTGGAATTTCAACACCTTTTTCGGATGCTTCTCCCACGCCTCCTGACTGGCAACCTCCTGCCAGTTGTATTTGTCCAAGATGCCTCCCTTCCCGCGATAGGTGGGAACGCCCGATTCGGCAGACATCCCTGCGCCTGTAAAGAATACGATTCGTTTGTACGAATCCGGGTTTATCTGTTCAACCACCATATTTTAAATTAAATAAAATTTGTTAAATTGAGGAGTGCAATAATGATCCTGCGAATTATTGCGAGAGTTGAAATGATTCGTTCCTCATCATTTTACTCCGATGTAGTAAGGAAGGAGTGCCCTCAGGATCTTTTAGACAATAATGAACTTGTGAATTATTGCGAAAGCTGAATGGTTACAAAGTTTCCCAATTGACTGTAGGATTTTGACACTTTTATTTTGTAGATTTTCCGAAGTTATCTGAAAAGAAGAAACGGGGAGTAAATCCAGAAAGTAAAATAATATAATGGAAAAACCACAGAACATTCAGGGCATGCTGACACTCGATGAATTGAAGGCAATGGTTAAAAACGGGGAAATCGAAACAGTCATCACCGCTTTCCCTGACCTTTACGGCCGTTTCATGGGAAAAAGGATCACAGCAGAATTTTTTCTTAATGAAACTGCGAATCACGGAATGCACGCCTGCGACTATCTTTTTACCGTTGATATGGACATGGAGCCCGTCAAAGATTACAAATTTGCCAACTGGGAGTTGGGCTACGGGGATGTCCATGCGGTGGCGGATATGTCCACTCTCCGAAAAGCGGCATGGATGGAAAAATCTGCATTTGTCCTTTGTGATGTATTGGATAATACAACCCATGAACCGGTGGATATTGCTCCACGCTCTATTCTTAACCGGCAAATCACTGAAGCCCAAAAAATGGGATTTACTGCTATGGGTGCTTCAGAACTTGAATACTATATTTTTAAAGATTCTTTTACCGAAGTCCGGTCAAAAGGTTACCGCAATCTCGAATATTTCGGCGCTTATATAGAGGATTACCACATTCTTCAGGGCGGTCGTGAGGAAAAACTCAACGCCGCCGCTCGAAAACACCTCTCCGCCAGCGGAGTGCCGGTGGAATTCAGCAAAGGCGAGTGGGGTCCGGGCCAACATGAATTGAACATCCGCTACTCCGATTTAAAATCCATGGCTGACCGCCACACCATCTACAAACACTGTTTCAAGGATATTGCCGATTCGCTGGAAATTTCCGTTTCATTCATGGCAAAACTGGATGAAAATCTGGCAGGATCGAGCTGTCACATGCATGTGAGCATTTGGGATGAAAAGTGCAAATCGAACCTATTCGCCGGAAATAAAAAAATTGATCAAATATCGGCGTCAGATGAATTCAGATGGTTTTTGGGAGGATGGATTTCACATACAGAAGAATTAATGCCTTTTTACGCTCCAACAGTTAATTCATATAAAAGGTATCAGTCCGGTTCTTGGGCGCCTACGGCCTTGGCGTGGAGTTACGACAACCGTACCGCCGGGTTCAGAATTGTGGGAAAAGATCAATCACTGAGAATTGAATCGAGAATCGCCGGCGCTGATGTGAATCCGTATCTTGCTTATGCCGCCATCATCGCGTCTGGATTAGACGGAATAAAAAATAAAATTGAACCGCCCGAAATTTTTGTGGGTGATGTCTATTCTGCGGTCAAACTCCCACAGGTGCCAAAATCTTTGAGTGAAGCAGTCACGCTTTTTGAAAAGAGTACGTTTGCCGAAAAAACGTTTGGGAAAGATGTTGTGGAACATTACACTCACTTTTACGAAACAGAATGTGCTGCTTATGATAATGCGGTCACGGACTGGGAACGCAAACGGTATTTCGAGCAAATTTAATTTATGAGATTAAAAAACAATGTGGCAATCATCACAGGCGCCGGAAGCGGTATCGGCAGGGAATCCGCTCTGCTGTTTGCCTCCGAAGGGTGCAAAATTCTCGTGGCAGATATTGATGAATCAGGCGGGAATGAAACAGTAGATCAAATTAAGAGTGAGGGAAGACATGCCTCATTCTGCAAAGCCGATGTGTCAAAGGGAAACGACTGCAAGCAAATGATTGAACAAGTGGAAGAAACTTTTGGGAAGCTTGATATTCTTTTCAACAACGCCGGTATTTCTCACGCTGATGATGACGATGCTGTAAACACTTCAGAAGATGTCTGGGACCTCACATTGCAAATCAATTTGAAAGGTGTTTTTCTGGGGTGTAAATACGGGATTCCTGCTTTACAGCGAACCGGCGGCGGTTCAATCATCAATACTGCTTCCTTTGTGGCGCACATGGGCGCGGCGACTCCACAGATTGCCTACACCGCCAGCAAAGGAGGTGTCGTGGCTCTTACGCGAGAACTTGCAACAGTACACGCAAAAGAAAATATCCGCGTTAACGCCCTCTGCCCGGGACCGCTGAAAACAGAACTCCTTATGAAATATTTAGATACGGAAGAAAAGCGAAACAAACGGCTGGTTCATATCCCGATAGGGAGATTTGGTCTGGCGAAGGAGGTGGCTCAGTCCGCCCTGTTCCTCGCTTCAGATGAATCATTATTCATAACAGGCACTTCATTTATGGTGGATGGTGGAATTACAGCGGCGTATGTGACGCCAGAATAATGCAGGTCATTTTTTCCCCTTTAATTTAATCCCCAACTCCTCCAACTGAGTAGCCGATACCTCGCTTGGAGCTCCATCCATTAAATTCATGGCGCTGGTTGTCTTGGGAAATGCGATGACATCGCGTATTTGTTTCACACCAGCCAAGAGCATCACAAACCTGTCGAATCCGAATGCAATGCCTCCATGGGGAGGAGTACCAAAGGTGAGCGCTTCCAATAAATATCCAAATTTTTCATTTGCTTCTTCTTCAGAAAATCCAAGCTGATTTAAAATTCTCATCTGTATTTCCGGGTCGTGAATCCTGATGGAACCGCCGGCAATTTCATATCCATTCATGACCAGATCATACGCACGCGCCATGACAGCGCCCGGGTCAGACTCCAGTTTGTCCAGATGATCGGGGTGCGGGGATGTGAAGGGATGATGGAGGAAAATCCATTTCCCGGACTCTTTATCTTTTTCAAACTGAGGCATATCAATAATAAAAAGAGGATAATAACTATTTTCATTTTTCAATCCATCCTGATTGGCAATCTTGTTCCGAAGCGCACCCATGGTTTCAAGTACTGTCTCACGTTCTCCAGCGCCAACAAGGATGATACTGCCTTCAACCATCTTAAATTCATCAATAATTTTTTTCTGTAAATCTTCACCAAAAAATTTTGATACGCCTCCTGAAAGAGCTCCATCCTGACATTTCATCCAAGCCAATCCGCCCAGCGGAGTTTTCTTTTCCTGCGCAGAATATTCCTTTACAAAATCTATGAGACCATCTATCACTTTTCTGGAATATCCTTTGCCATCCTCAACAACAATCGCTTTCACATAGTTTTGCTCTTTCATTGTGTTAAAGTCAGAAGCATTCCCGAATTCAGAAAAATCAATGAGTGGAAGATCAAATCTTAAATCGGGCTTATCCGTTCCGTAAGTTTCCATGGCTTCGGCATAGGACAATTTTCTAAACGGTCTTTTCAGTTCCACATTTAAAACTTCTTTAAAAACGTGACAGGTCAGCCCCTCCACAACAGACTGGATATCCTCCTCATCAATGAAGGACATTTCCAGATCAATTTGTGTGAATTCCGGTTGGCGGTCAGCTCGGAGGTCTTCATCACGAAAACAACGGACAATCTGGAAATACCTGTCAAATCCTGCCATCATTAAAATCTGCTTATAAATCTGAGGGGATTGTGGCAATGCGTAGAATTTCCCCTTGTGAATTCTACTTGGGACGATGTAATCTCTTGCGCCCTCGGGAGTTGTCTTAATGAGAATGGGTGTTTCAAATTCCATGAAATTTTCACCGGACAGATAACTTCTCACTTCCTGATATGCTCTGTGTCGGATTGCCATAATTTTCTGAAGTTCATCAGTCCGCAATTCAAGATATCGGTATTTCAGTCGTAATTCCTCTGATGCGCTGTCCCGATCGCTGACTACAAAAGGAAGCGGTTTTGCCTCGTTGAGCACAACTATTTCATTTACTTCAATCTCAATCTTACCGGTTTCATACTTGGGATTCACTGCTGATTTATCCCGCGCCCGAACAGTCCCTTGAACACTGATGACATCTTCCATGGAAAGTTTCTTTGCACTGTCCACCAAATCCTTCGATTTATCCGCATTGAACACAAGCTGTGTTTTTCCGTACCTGTCCCTGATATCAATAAAAACAAGATGGCCGTGTTCTCTAATGGTATTCACCCAGCCATTGAGAGAAGCTGACTCACCAACATGAGTTGACCTCAATTCACCGCAAGTATTCGTTCGTTTAAACAAATTTTTTTATAGTGTCATTCTGATCCCGCAACTGCGGGAGAAGAATCTTCATAATTAAATCAGAAACTTAAATAGATTCTTCATTTCGCTGCGCTCATTCAGAATGACAACTCCCATTTAAATTCATAAAAAAAGACAACTACAAAATTACAAGCGGTCAATATTTTTTGTTAGTTCCAAATTATGAATTTATTTGCTTGAAATTTTCAGCCGGTTCACCGCCTTCGAAAGTGATGTCCTTGCCCGGAGATCATCAATTTCCTTTTCAGATTTCAGCCGATCTTCCGCACGTTCTACCGCCGATTTTGCTCTGTCGGAATCAATTTCATCACTTTTCTCGACGGTTTCTAAAAGTAGATGAACTTCCTTACCCATGACTTCAGCAAAACCACCGCTTGTGGCAAAGAATTGGTCTTTATTATTTTTGGTTAATTTAATTTCACCAATGTCGAGAGCGAATAAACTTTCAGTATGACCTGCCATCACGCCAAAAAGTCCGTCCAGTCCGGGGCAGCGTATGTACGAGACTTCTTCCTCTTCAAGAATCTTGGTTGGTGTTACTATTTCGAGTTTAAAAGTGTTCAAATGTTAGCTGCTCTTTTTCCCCTTTTCAATCGCTTCATCAATAGTACCCACATATGTAAAAGCATTTTCAGGAAGGTCGTCAACATCACCATTCAAAATCGCTTCGAAACCGGTGATAGAATCTTCCAATTTTACATACCTACCGGGGATACCCGTAAATTGCTCAGCTACAAAGAACGGTTGCGATAAAAATTTTTGAATCCTTCGAGCACGATGTACTGCCTGTTTATCTTCATCGGAGAGTTCATCCATCCCGAGAATGGCAATAATATCCTGAAGGTCTTTGTATTTTTGAAGAACCTGCTGCACATCACGGGCAATTTTATAGTGCCTGTCTCCCAGAACTCTCGGGTCAAGAATCCGGGAGGTTGATGTGAGCGGGTCCACGGCAGGATAAATTCCCAATTCAGCGATTTTCCGCTCAAGGACTGTTGTCGCGTCCAGATGAGCAAAACTGGTTGCCGGTGCAGGGTCTGTCAAATCATCAGCCGGGACATAAATTGCCTGCACAGAAGTTACCGATCCTTTTTTTGTTGATGTGATTCGTTCCTGAAGCTCACCCATTTCCGTTGCAAGTGTGGGTTGATAACCAACCGCTGATGGCATTCTTCCCAAAAGCGCAGATACTTCAGATCCCGCCTGCGTGAACCGGAAAATATTATCAATAAAAAGAAGCACATCTTTTCCTTCATCATCTCTGAAATATTCTGCCATGGTCAAGCCGGACAGCCCGACCCTCAGACGTGCGCCGGGTGGTTCATTCATCTGACCAAACACGAGACATGTTTTGTCAAGAACTCCAGATTCCTCCATTTCCCGGTACAAATCATTTCCTTCGCGGGTTCTTTCGCCAACCCCTGCAAATACCGAATATCCGCCGTGCTCTTTTGCGATGTTGTGAATCAGTTCCTGAATCAACACAGTCTTACCAACACCGGCGCCTCCAAAGAGTCCTGTTTTACCGCCTTTGGTATACGGCTCCATCAAATCCACAACCTTAATTCCTGTTTCAAGAATTTCACGTGTGGTGGCTAAATCTTCGTGCTTCGGAGCCGAGCGGTGGATTGGATAACTTTTATCTGTTTTTATGGTCCCTTTATTATCAATTGTATTTCCAAGAACATCGAATAATCTTCCCAGCGTTTCCGGGCCGACGGGAACAGAAATGGGTTTGCCCGTATCCGTCACCTTTTGCCCGCGAATCAATCCATCGGTGGAATCCATTGCAACAGTACGAACGATGGATTCACCCAAATGCTGGGCGACTTCCAATACGAGTTTCGAACCGTTTTCCCGGTCAATTTCAATCGAATTGTAGATTTCCGGCAGATGCCCTTCCTGAAATGTAACATCAACCACAGCTCCCTTAATTTGTGAAACTTTACCTTCCATAATTAATCCTCTTTCTCCTTCAACTATTTATGCATTTGCCAACGCTTCAGCACCACTAACAATTTCCAGAACTTCTTTTGTTATTGCCGCCTGACGTGCTTTATTAAATTCCAAGGTTAAATCGTGAATCAATTCACCTGCATTTTCCGTGGCATTATCCATGGCTACCATTCTTGCTGCCTGTTCGCTGGCATAGGATTCCAACAGATATTTCCACATCTGGATGTTCAAGTGCCTCGGGATCAATGACCTGACAATCGCTTCCTCTGATGGTTCATATAATTTTTCAGATGCAGACGATTCATCATTCTCATATTTCAACGGCAGCAAATTTTCTACTCTTGTTTCTTGAGTTGCCACATTTTTAAACCAGTCGTACACAACTCTTATCTCATCTACATGCTTTCCCGTGAAATGCCTGATGATACCATGCCCGAACTTTATTGCGTGGTTAAAATTGAGATCGTTCCAGAATTCAGCATGAGATTCAATTATATTGTAATCTCTTTTATTAAAGTAATCTCTCCCTTTTCTACCTATGCAAAAGAGGTCAACATTTTCCCTCCCAAGATTGGTTGATTCCTGTTCAACAAGACGAATAATATTGTGATTGAATGAACCCGCCAATCCGCGGTCAGAAGTAACAACAAGGAATGCAACTCTACTGACTTCCCTGATTTCCAGTAGTGGCAGCAGCGATCTGTCTATATTTGGAAGCAATGATTTGATCACTTCCTCCAGCCGGTCTTCATAAGGTCTCGCTTGTTCCATCCGTTCCTGGGACCGCCGGAGTTTTGCAGCGGCAACCATTTTCATGGCGCGGGTCACCTGCTGAATATTTTTGACAGATTTTATTCTGTCTCTGATGTCCTTTAGATTCGCCATTTATGCAGTTACCAAAAAACTCTTTTTAAAATCTTCAACAGCTTTTTTCAGCGATTCTTCCTCCTTGTCACCAAGGACACCTTTTTCTTTGATATCGATAAGGGTTTCGCTTGAATTGGTTTCCAGATAGGATATAAAGCCATCTTCAAATGTTTTTACTTTGTCAATATCAATATCATCAAAATGTCCATTGAATCCTGCCCAAATCACGGCAACCTGTTTTTCCACATCCATGGGGATATATTGGTCCTGCTTGAGGATTTCAACCATGCGCTGCCCGCGGGTTAAAAGTTGTTGGGTGGATTTATCCAGATCTGATCCAAATTTCGCAAATGCTTCCATCTCTCTAAACTGTGCCAAATCGAGACGAAGCATCCCAGCTACCTTTTTCATTCCTTTTATCTGAGCATTTCCACCCACACGGGAGACGGAAAGCCCCACATCAATCGCGGGCCTCACACCGGAGTTAAACAGGTTTGTCTCAAGGTAGATCTGTCCATCAGTAATGGAAATAACATTTGTCGGAATGTATGCTGAAACGTCCCCTTCCTGCGTTTCAATAATGGGAAGTGCTGTCAGAGAACCACCACCCAATTCATCATTCAATTTACTCGCTCTTTCCAATAATCTGCTGTGAAGATAGAAAACATCGCCGGGATAGGCTTCCCTTCCGGGAGGACGTCTCAACAGCAATGACATCTGCCTGTAAGACCAGGCGTGTTTGGAGAGGTCATCATAAATGACAAGAGCGTGCTTTCCGTTGTCTCTAAAATATTCTCCCATTGAACATCCGGAATAAGGCGCAATATACTGCAACGGTGCTGGTTCAGAGGCATTTGCCGCTACAACGGTTGTATATTCCATAGCGCCGAAAGATTCCAATTGGGCTACCACTTGCGCAACTGTTGATGCTTTCTGCCCGATTGCCACATAAATACAATAAACGGGTGAATCTGTGTCGTGTGTATATTTTTGATTGATAATTGTATCAATACCGATTGCTGTTTTCCCTGTTTGACGGTCCCCAATGATTAATTCTCTCTGTCCGCGTCCGATGGGAATCATGCTGTCAATGGATTTCAACCCGGTCTGCAAAGGTTCCTTCACCGGTTGACGGGCAAGAACACCCAGCGCTTTTCTTTCTATAGGAAAGGAATCCTGTGAATTAATGGGACCTTTTCCATCAATGGGGTGCCCTAAAGGATTCACAACTCTTCCCAGCAATGCCTCCCCAACAGGGACTTCCACAACCCTGCCGGTACGTTTAGCGATGTCACCTTCTTTTACATGACGGCTTTCTCCGAACAATACCATCCCGACATTATCATTTTCCAGATTCAATGCCATTCCAAAGATATCATTGGGCAACTCCACCAGTTCTGAACTCATCACATTGTCCAGACCTCTTACTCTTGCGACGCCGTCTCCTACTTCGATGACTTCTCCCACTTCCGCTACATCAACGGTAACATCAAATTTTTCAATCTCACTTTTTAATAAATCTCTGATGTTATTTTTACTTATTTCCATTTGCATATATAACCTCTGTTAATTTTGTATTAACTCTTTTTTCAATTTTCCCAATCTTCCCTGCAGAGACCCGTCAATATAATAATTCCCCACTCTTAATCGAATACCGCCAACTATTTCCGGATCAGTCACAGCTTTAAAATCAACCTGTTTTTCAGTAACCTTCTCAAGCCTGTCTTTAATGGAATTAAATGCACTCTCTTCCAATTCATCAGCAGTTGTAGCAACAACTTTAATAAGTTCCAGCTCCTTCGCCCTGAGATCACTATAATATTTTATCACTTTCGGGAACAGTTGATAATCCCTGTTCCGGACAATGATCAGAAAAAACTCTGAAACCATGGGATTTAATCTATCACTTAAAACTGTCTCCAATATTTCCTGTTTTTTCTCAGCAGAAATCCGCCGGGTGAAAAAGAATGATCTGAATGCAGGTTCTCTTTTTATCAAACCGTTGATGACGGTTAATGAAGATTCCACCAGATCAATTGCTTCACACTTTTTTGCGGCAGACATTAAAGCTGCTGCATAATTTTTTGATTTTTTATCAAGCTTCATGAATGGGCTTTATCTCCTTTAAAGATTCTTCAACAAGTAACCGATTATCTTCTGTACTCAAGTTTCTCCTCAGAAGTTTTTCTGCTGCCATTAGAGATAATTCAACTACCTCAGATTTAATGCTGGAAATTGCTTTATCCTTTTCCAGATCAATCCGCTTCTTAGCATCTTCAACAATTGAATTTGCTTTCTCATTCGCTTTTGCCATCATTTCATCATTCATTTTGGTGGATGCTGCCTTTCCTTCCGAAATAATTGTCTGTGATTCAGCTCTTGCCTTGGCAACAATTTTTTCAGACTCGGCTTGCACCCGTTCCAGTTCGTGCTGCGCCTTTTCAGCATCTTCCAGGGATTTTTTAATCCTGTCCTCTCTGTTTTGAAGAGCTGACACCAGCGGTTTCCATACAAATTTCGCCAATAAACCCAACAGCACAAGAAAGGTGATGATTGTCCAGATAAACAACCCTGGATCAATCTTAACCAGCGGATTGACTCCACCGGCTCCCTCCTCAGAAGCAAGGAGAATATTAGATGCTCCCATACTAAGAATGGCAATTAATCTCGGTATCATTTTGTTTCTCATTGATTATTCCTCTTTTTCAGATGATGAAACGTTTGAATAGTGTTTTTAATCAAAATACTTTCACTTACTTCATCAGGACAATGAGCAGACAGAATACTTCACCAAGAATGGCAACTCCCTCAAGTAAAAATAGAGGCAGGTTTACCGCTGCGGTGATTTGAGAAACGGCCTCAGGTTGTCGTGCAATGCCTTCAGCGGCAGCAGCGGCTAAACGACCGATACCGAGGCCTGCGCCAATCACTACCATTCCCAGTCCCAATGCTGCGCCAAAATAATGAAGTGTGGATGCACCTCCTTCAGCTGCCATGACTGGAGAAGCCATTCCCAGGGTAAAAAATAGAATTAAACTGAAAATCAATGAATGTCTCACTGTTTATTCCTCCTTATGTGATTTCATTTACGATTATTAGTGATGCGGATGGATAGCCATCCCGATAAATATTGAAGTTAAAAGTGTAAAAACATACGCCTGAATCAGAGACACGATTATTTCTAAAACATAGATTCCCGCACTTAACGGTACGGATACCACTGCGCCAATTGCCACGCCGGTGGCAGGATTAAACATATCTCCGAAAACAAAAATAAATGACATTATCGAAAGTATGGCAATATGGCCTCCGGTCATATTTGCTGCAAGCCGCATTGTAAGGGCAAACGGTTTCACAAACATGGCAATAATTTCAATGGGTATAAGAAGAATATAGACTGGGAGTGGCTGACCGGGAGGCGCCAGATTTTTCCAGTATCCCATAAATCCATGTTTAATGCTCCCGGCTATGATAATACTGAAAAAGGTTATGGCTGCCAGTCCTGCTGTTACATTGAAATTACCTGTTGCAGTGGACCCTCCGGGGATTTTGTCAAACAATGGAATAAGTCCGAGAAAGTTGGAGGTCAGAATAAAAAAGAAAAATGTAAAAATGACCGGCGACCAGAAATTAGCAAATTCTTTTCCCACATTTGGAATCACCACCTGATTTCTCAACATTTCCACAACTGTTTCTATGGCATTTCCAATTCCGGTGGGAACAGGATATTTTTCTCTGCGATGGCGGGACGTCGCCAGGTAAGTGAGTGTAAAAATAACTCCGGCTGTAATCCATAGCATAATAACATGCTTTGTGAGCGAAAAATCAATAACACCAATTTTTGGCAATACAATCAACGGATCGCTATTTGCAACATGATGAATTATGGTTTGGCTTATCTCGTCAAGAATTCCGCCGGTGCTTTCGCCATGTGCAGTTTGTGCGCTCAAATTATTTTCCATCAATTTTCTTTAAAAATAAACCACGAAAATAAAAAGCTTCTCCCACAAACAGAAACACAAAAATCAAAAAAAATGAAGAAATAAACGGAGTAAATATAATATCCACTTTTTGGGTAAGAAATACGATGATGACAGCATACAATAATAGTCGAATTGTAAAAGCAGTTGTGCTTGCTCTCATAAGGTTCTCCGGGGATTTTTCACTCATTTTTCTTACCAGAAAAAAAGTACTCAAATTCACAATCAATGGAATCGCCGTACCCAATATCACTGACATAATAACTTTCAGTTCTTCCTCAAAATACCAAGTTCCAAAGATAATGAGAGTAACAGCAACAGCAATTAATAGTAAATAATTTTTCAGTTTCATCTATTCAGACTCACTTTCGCCACACCGTAAAGACCTATTACGACACCAAGCAGTATTCCTGACAGCAGAAGCCATGGCTTTGTGTCAAACAACCTGTCCAAAAAATATCCCAGCAATGATAATCCTATAACGGCTCCTACCAATGTATAAGAAGCTGCCATGTAAGGTCCTGCTTGTTTCATGATATTGGAAAACTGTTCAAAAACAGACGTAATTAAGGATTTATTATTATCAGTTTCCATGATGTGGAATTATGCAGATCAAGCAATCTTCAATTTATTTCATTTGCAGATTATATTTCCACATTCTCTTCCGTGGAATCTTTTTCGCTGTGGAATGAAGCAAGATCACATTTCCCTTCGAATTTAGCGCCCTCTTCGATAACTATTTGATGGTACACCAAATCCCCCTTCAATGCTGCTGTGCTGCGGAGTACAATCTTACCTGATGTAGTCAAATTGCCTTCAATCCTTCCACTGAGATAAGCATCAGATGAAATGACATTCCCAAATATTTGAGCGGACTTTGTTACCCTCAATGGTCCGTTGGTTGTTACATTCCCATATACGGTGCCTGATATAATGGCTCCACCCTTCATGGTAAGGTCGCCATTGACCACTGCCTCAGGCCCAATCATTGTTTCTACTTGGTTAAAATTGTTATTCGACATGATCGTCCACAGATGAAAATGTGTTCCTGTACTCCACGATATATTCAATTGGATTTACCGGTTGACCATCATTCCAAATTTCAAAATGAAGGTGTGGCCCTGTTGTTTTTCCTGTATTCCCAAGCAATGCAATTAAATTTCCCCTTTCAACTATCTGACCTCTCTCAATCAAATTCCGCATGTTGTGACCATAAAATGTAAAATAGTCATTCCCGTGAAAAATAATTATGTAATTACCAAAATAATTCGTCCATCCCGAAAATACAACCTGCCCATATGCGGCGGAATGAATCCCGGAACCTTCCGGACCTGCAACATCAATCCCGAAATGATCTTCTTCATAACGATCCAAATCCTGTTGAAAACCTCTTGTGACAAATCCCGAAAACGGGGTATATGAAGGCACATTACTAAAATAGGATACTCCCATTTCTTCAAATTCGGCAGAAACTGTATCATTACTATCCTCAAACTTGTCAACATCAATCCCCAATGCCTGCTGAAAATAATTATTCATTTCTCTCATGTTTTTTAAATCGTTAAGCAAAGAAGCTATTTTCATCCTTTCATTAATTAATTGTTCGTGTTCACCGGATATTTTTTCAAAAGAATGGTATTTTGGAATTATATAAATGTAAAATCCAATACTCGAAACAATGAGCACAATGACCATCACCACAATTGACTTGAACAGGTTTTTACTGATTGAAAATGTTTTTGGATGATCATCTCCCTCGGTCATTACCACAACGGAGTACTTTTTATCCATCTCTATTCTGTCTCCCCAAATAAATCAATCAACCTGTCAAGATCATCATTGGAATAATATTTAATTTCGATGACGCCGCCTTTTTTTCCCTGCGGTTTAATGGTAACATTTGTACCTAATACTGAAACAAGATCATTTTCAATTTTCACCAGAGCCGGTGTTTTGATACCTCTCTTCTTTTTCCGCTGTTTATCAGGTTTTTGTGTATCATTTAGTCCAGAAACCAACTCTTCGGCCATTCTTACGCTCAATCCTTTATTGGTTATTTTTTTCCATACAACGATAATTTGTTTTGTATTGCTGAGACCTAATAAAGCTCTTCCATGTCCCGCAGAAATTTCGTCCTTCCTCAGACTTTGCTTGACTTCCGGTGGCAACCTCAACAACCGTAGAGTATTTGAAACTGCTACCCTGCTCTTCCCCATCCCCTTTGCAATGGCGGAATGGGATAGTCCGTGTTTTCCACTTAAAATAGCATAGGCCTCTGCTTCTTCTATGGCATTCAGATTTTCACGCTGAATATTTTCAATGAGCGCATAAACCATCATATCCGCATCATCTTCAACCTCAAGCACATGAACAGGAACCGTATCCATTGATACCAATTGAGCAGCCCTCCACCGTCGTTCACCGGCAATCAGTTCATAGGTGCCATCCTTTTCTCTGACCGTTATGGGTTGAATAATTCCCTTCTCCCGGATGGAATTTGCCAGTTCCTCTAAACTCTTTTTATCAAATGACTGCCGCGGCTGATGCGGATTTGGAAAAATTAAATCTACAGCTACTTCAAATATTGATTCTGAAGCTGCCCTTTCATCAGGTTTTTCCCGTATAAGAGCGCTGAGTCCTTTTCCGAGCCGTTTAGCTGTCATTGGCTAAAATCTCCTGAACAAGATCCATATAGTCTTCAGCGCCGGGTGAGTTTGCGTTGTAAAGCAATATTGGTTTTCCAAAACTTGGGGCTTCGCCTAATCTGACATTTCTACGGATGATTGTCTTAAATGTATTTTCATTAAAATAATCTCGAACTTCACTTTCCACCTGTTTCGAAAGATTCAAGCGGCTGTCGAACATGGTGATTAAAACGCCTTCAATATCCAGATTTTTATTCAAATGCCTCTGGACAAGACGGATTGTCTGGAGCAACTGGCTCAATCCTTCCATGGCGTAATATTCGCATTGAATGGGAATGAGCACAGAATTAGCAAATGAAAAAGCATTCAGAGTTAACAACCCCAATGAAGGCGGACAATCGATTAGAATATAATCATAATTTTTCAAAACAGGTTTTATCATTTCCCGCAACCGGAATTCTCTTGCTATGATTCCTACAAGTTCAATTTCTGCTCCCACAAGGTCATGTGTACTTGTGATAACATCTAGACATTCCAACTTTGTTTTTTTGATTGTTTCATGAACATCAGCTTCATTAATTAAAAGATCATAAATATTCAATGAATTGGATTCAATTAAATCGCTGACACCGGTAGTCGCATTGGATTGAGGGTCCAAATCCACAAGAAGAGTTTTCCTCTCCGAAACTGCAAAACCGGCTGCAAGATTGACTGAGGTTGTTGTTTTTCCAACCCCTCCTTTTTGATTCGCAAATGCTATAACTTTAGTCATGTAATATTTCAAAAATGTGAATCGTTAAATTTACAGGTGACCCTATGTATAAACAAGAATAATTCAACTTATTACACCCAATTTCTCGACGAGAATAGGTGATATTGTACTTGCAGGCAATTTATCATTTCACTTAATTTCCGCTTAATTCATTTCCAATCATCTCATGTTATCAGAAAAAGAAAAGTCAAAAATTTATCAATTGGTCAAAAAAAGACTTGGCGCTGAAACCGATCCTTCTACCGTTGACAAGATTTATGGGAAAACCTTGCAGCGGCTTATTGAAAAATCAACTGACCAGTTGCCTCAAGGTTCCCAAACCGAAGATAAAATTGAACAAAGTATCCAAAGTGGAAATCTTGTGGTTGCCGCTTTTAGCTCAAATCCTTTTAACAGCCGGAATCTTTCAGATTTTATTTCACAGCTTGGATGCAAAATCAAGGATTCTACTGAAACAAAATTAAAAAACTACACAGTGAGTGTACTTATTTTAGATCCATCAAATTCAGATTGTTCTGTAAATGAACTTAAAACCAAAATATACGGTGAATCAGGAAAACTCGGATTTAAACTATTAATTTCAGAGGAATAAACCATTAACAGAAAACCTGCCATTCTAATTACCGGCATCAATGGCGAAATTGGCCATGGTTTGGTAAAAACACTGGTAAAAGAAAATCTGCATCCTATCATCGGACTGGATATCACCTCCCCTGATGAATACATTCAAGATAACATTCTTGAATTCAGAAAGGGGAATATCCTTAATAAAAATCTGCTTGAAAGGTTGAACACAGAATTTGAAGTAATTGCCATTTATCATTTAGCCGCAATTTTGAGCACCCGTGCTGAATATTCACCCAAAATTGCTCATGATGTTAATGTGAACGGAACTTTTAATCTACTTCAATTTGCAATGGAACAGGCAACGAGTACTGGAAAATCAGTTAAATTTTTCTTCCCCAGTTCTATTGCTGTTTATGGAATCAGCACTCTAAAAATTAAAAAAAGCTCCAAACCGGTGAACGAAGATGAATTCCGCCATCCCGAAACCATCTATGGCTGCAGCAAGCTTTATTGTGAAAACCTCGGTAATTATTACACGAATCACTACAAACGACTTTCCGCAGCATCCAGTCGGGGATTGGTTGATTTTCGTTCAATTCGATTTCCGGGACTTTTAAGCGCTGTAACAACTCCTTCGGGAGGCACCAGCGATTTTGCGCCGGAAATGATTCATGCAGCAGCTAAAGGAAATTCCTTTTCATGCTTTGTGAGAGAGGATACTCAAATACCATTTATGACAATGCCCGATGCCATTCGTTCCATAACCACGCTGATGGCTGAACCATCTGAATCTCTCAGCCGGCTCACCTATAATGTATCCGCTTTTAGTGCATCCGCCGGTGATTTCAGAAAAAAACTTTTGCAATTCTATCCTGAAGCAGACATTACATTTGATATAGATGAACCCCGGCAGGACATTGCTGACAGCTGGCCCGCGAATGTGGACGGCTCAGCTGCTAAACAGGATTGGAACTGGAATCCAAAACACGACTTTGACTCAGCGTTCGAAGATTATTTGATTCCCGAGATTCAGAATCGTTACAGCGGGTGAGTTGTTTACCGCCGTTAAGATTTTATATTTAGAACGTTAGAACAAGAGGAGAATAATGTATACCGTAAAAGTACGTTTATCTGAAGAATTGGAATCTATTCAATCCGCCGGATTATTAAAATCCGAACGAATCATTGAATCAGAACAAAGCGCTGAAATAGAGGTTAAAGGATCAAAAGTGCTCAACTTTTGCGCCAATAATTATCTCGGATTGGCTAATCATCCAAAGCTCATTAAAGCGGCTCAAGAAGGTTTAGACAAATGGGGTTTCGGTCTTAGTTCGGTCCGGTTCATTTGTGGAACTCAATCCATCCATAAAAAACTGGAAGAAAATATTTCCGGATTTCTTCAAATGGATGATACCATTCTTTATACGTCATGCTTTGACGCAAACGGCGGATTATTTGAAACGCTGCTATCAAAAGAAGACGCTGTTATTTCTGACCAGCTGAATCATGCATCCATTATTGACGGGATTCGGCTGTGCAAAGCTGAGCGGTTTCGGTACTCTAATGCAGACATGAGTGAGCTGGAAAAAATTCTGAAACAAACACAATCCCACCGCACCCGGCTCATTGCCACAGACGGAGTTTTCTCCATGGATGGAACTGTGGCTAAGCTGAATGAAATCTGCGATTTGGCGGAAAAACACAACGCACTTCTCATGGTGGATGAATCACACGCCACCGGATTTTTCGGTCCTACTGGTAGAGGCACTATCGAGCAGTGCAGTGTAATGGGACGGGTTGATATTGTTACTTCCACACTTGGTAAAGCGCTCGGCGGCGCTAGCGGTGGATTTACTTCCGCAAGACAGGAAATAGTGGATATTCTCCGCCAGAGATCACGACCCTATCTGTTCAGCAATACACTAGCTCCCTCAATTGTTTCAGCCGGAATCGCCTGCCTTCAGATGCTGTCACAAACCACTGAACTCCGGGACAAACTGGAAGACAACACACTCTACTTCCGTGAAAAAATGAGCGATGCGGGGTTCCATATAAAACCGGGAATTCATCCCATTGTACCTATCATGCTTGGGGATGCCAAACTTGCACAAAACATGGCAGCCGATCTTTTAGAAATGGGGATTTATGTAATAGGATTTTCTTTCCCTGTGGTACCAAAGGGAGAAGCAAGAATCCGGGTTCAAATTAGCGCAGCCCAGACAAAAGAACATTTAGACAAAGCTATTGAGGCATTTGTTGAAGTTGGGAAAAAGTATGGGGTGGTTTAACATTGTACAACAACTATCCTGGTTGAACATTGTAACTCAAACATCCTGTTTGAGAAAAAGAACAAGCTGGAAGCTTGTTCTACAATAAAGGCAGAAACTCGCAACTTGTGTTACATTCTCTAATACTTGTAAAAAGTCCCCTCACCCATGTAAATTTTCTCTACATTTTTTAATTATTCGAACCTGAACTCACATTGAACTACAACGGCGGCAAACGGCTCATTGAACAAAAAGTAGAGGATTTCTCTACAAACAAAGCCGAGTACATGGCGCAGGGATTTAATGAAACCAGCGCACGTTCCAGATTCATTGATCCATTATTTGAAGCGCTCGGGTGGAACCTGAACCAAACAAACATTAAACCCCACATGTGGGACGTGATACGGGAATTCTCTGATCACACCATCACCAAACGCCCGGACTATGCATTCCGCATTAACGGCGAGCTAAAATTTTTTGTGGAAGCCAAAGCGCCTCATGTTCACCTCACCAATAAAGAACCGGTATTTCAGGCCAAGCGCTATGCCTTTTCCACCAATGGAAAAGCGCCCATCGTAATTCTAACGGATTTCGAGGAATTCCGCGTTTTCAATGCGCTGAAAAAACCGAAGATCGAACTGCCGCTTGAAGGTGTTTTGAAAAATTACGATCTCAAGTATGATAAATATTTAGCTAAATGGGATCTGCTCTATGAGCACTTTTCCCGGGAGGCGGTGGCAGATGGGGCTCTGGAAGAACTAAAAGGAAAACTCACCAAAAAGACTAAGACTCTGGACAGGGAATTTCTGGAAGAGATCACCCAATGGCGGGAAATGCTGGCGCGGAACATTGCAATCCGCAATACCGATTTGACCGTGGATGAACTGAATGTATCCGTTCAGCGGATTCTGGACCGGCTCATCTTTATCCGAAATCTGGAAGACCGGCAGATTGAAGCGGAAGGACGTCTCCTCTCTATCGCCGAGACAAAAACTGACATTTTCGCCAAGCTTGTCCCCGTCTTCAGAAAATTGGATAGAGAATACAACGGCCTTCTTTTTAAAAAACATTTCAGCGAAAAACTCATCGTAGATGATAAAGTGCTGATCCACATCATTAAGCATTTGAGCTGGCCCCTGTCGCCCTACCAGTTTGATGTGATCGAACCGGAAATATTGGGACGCATTTATGAAAAATTCCTGGGATCAAAAATCCGGCTCACGGCTGGGCATCGGGCCAAAGTGGAAGAAAAACCGGAAGTCCGCAAAGCCGGGGGTGTCTATTATACGCCCCAGTACATTGTGGATTATATTGTGAAAAATACGGTGGGTGAAAAGATCAAGAAAAAAACGCCGGAAGAAATTAAAGAGATCAAAATCGTAGACCCCGCCTGCGGCAGCGGTTCGTTTCTGTTAGGCGCTTTTGAATATCTTATGAATTACCATCTGGAATGGTATGGTAAGAATCGCCAAAAGCGAAAATACAAAGATGATTGGTATTTGACCGCCGATGGGGAGATTCGCCTTTCGGTGCGGAAGAAAGCGGAAATAATGAAAAACAATCTGTTCGGCGTGGACATTGACCGGGAAGCCACAGAAGTATCCATAATGAGCTTGTACCTGAAACTGTTAGATGAAGGCTTTGACAAAGGTCAGGCTATGCTCTTTTTGAAAGGCCACATTCTGCCGGATATGACAAACAATATCAAATGCGGGAATTCACTCATTGGCTCGGATTATTTTGATGGGCAGAATATTTCTCTTTTTGACAGTGACGAAGCCAAAAAAGTAAACGCCTTTGACTGGGAGGTGGAATTCCCGGAAGTATTTGGGCGAGTTAAACCTTCCGAAGGTTTGGAACCTTCGGAAGGTTCTCGCAGTGGTTTTGATTGCGTGATTGGGAATCCGCCATGGGGTGCAGATTTAGATGAGAATGATCATAAATATTTTCGGGAAAAATACTTTGTTGCACAGACAAGAAATATTGATAGCTATTCTTTATTTATAGAGAGAATGTCTCAAAAATTAATGGTTAGCGGATCTTTAGGATTTATTACACCAGATACATTTTTAAGAAAAGATGTTTTAATGCCAACAAGAAAATATATTCTAGAAAACACAACAATAGACCAATTAATTGAAACTGGTCCTGTATTCCCACAGGTCCGGGATACTTGGTGTTTAGTTTTAGTAGTAAAAAATAAAAAACCGATTAAAAATCATAGGATAAATCATAAAAAGTTGAGTCGCTTTATAGTGTCAGCGGAAGAGAGGTTATACAGATTTGGAGAAAATAATTGGACTTATATAGATAAAGTTTTACAATCAATTTGGAGAGAACATTCAATGATGATTATTGGTTATAGAGCAAATGAAAATGACCAAAATATTATTAGAAAAATCGAAGAATCTCGGACATTAACTGATCAATCAGAAAATTATGAAATTTCAAGAGGTGAAGAAGGAAGTAAGTTTGCTTTAAAATTACATGCTTCAGGTAAATTTGAAATGATCATACCGGAGAATGTAGAGAGGTATTCAGTCACAAATGGTGTGAATGTAAAATCAAATTCACTTACTGAATTAAAAGTCAAAAAATTCTATGAACATCCTAAAATATGGATAATTAGGATTCAAAAGATGAGATGGAAAAGGAGATTAATTTGCTCATTTGATGCTAGAAGAAATACTTCGGGTATGAAAACTCTTCAAATAATTATATCGAGAAATGATGACGAAGAAAGTTTAAAGTATTTATTAGCATTAATATCCTCAAAATTATTGAATTTTTGGTGCGAAAATTATTTAACGGATGATTTAAATAAATCATATTTGGAAAAACTACCAATCTATCAAATTGATTTTGACAATAAAAAAGATGTGTCCCGCCACGGCCAAATGGTGGCCTATGTAGATACCATGCTGGAGTTGAACAAGAAACTGCCCAAACTGAAAACCGAGCATGAAAAAACGGTGATCCAGCGGCAGATTGATGCCACCGACCGAAAGATAGATAAACTGGTCTATGAATTGTACGATTTGACGGAGGAGGAAGTGAAGATTGTGGAGGGGGTGGTAAAGTAATTCAATCTTCCAAGAGTATTTCAAGCATCTTGCTTGAAAAAGATCACAATCAAGATGATTGTGGTACAATGGTTGAAAAAGATCACAAGCTGGAAGCTTGTGGTACAATGGTGAAAAAGGGAACAATCAGGAAATGAGTGTAATTAAATCTTTATCACAAGCTGGAAGCTTGTGGTACAGCAATGATACAATATGAACACCAGAATATCAAAAAAAGAGTTTGAATCTTACCTCTCCTCCACTCCTGAATCAAACCGTTGTTTGTTAACCGGACTCAGAGAAATTTTACTTAAAAACTTCCCCGATTTTAATGAGGCATTCAAGTGGGGCAATCCTGTCTATTCAACAAACAATAACCTCTGCTATATCGCCGTCTCCAGAAATCATGTAAAACTTGGTTTCTTTGTTCACGGACCCAAACTGGACGATCCTGATGAATTGATTGAAGGAACAGGAAAGAAAATGCGCCACTACAAAATCAGGTCGAAGGATGACTTGAATGAAAAAAGAATGGTTGACTGGATTCAACAAATCGTTGAATTAGAAAAGTGAAATGATTCCCTAAAAATCTTTTGCCTCCAACTAAGGTCAAACCTAAATTCGTCTCCGATTGTTCAAATGAATATTCAACTTAAAAAATAATTATGTTCGGTAAAAATACACCTAGACTTTTAATTATAGCGGTTATCCTGCTGTGGGCGGTCTATGCTCTTTATCCCACCATTCAGTACGAATCACTCTCTTCCGAAGAGGTAGATGCAATGGCTGAAGACGGCTCTCTGCAGGTGTTGGAAAAACAGATCATCCATCGGGGTCTTGATTTGCAGGGTGGAATGCATGTTGTACTTGAAGTGGATATCCCAAAACTGATTGAAAAAATTGCCGTCAGTAAAACAGATAAATTTTATCAGGTTCTGCAAACAGCCCAAGATAAAACAACCGGCCTTGAGAGCAACTTTATAGAAATTTTTATTCAGGAAGCTGATGAGCAAGGGTTAAAGCTAAACCGGCACTATTCCGGTTTTGGGTCGAGTTCGCAGGGAATCCTCAATCGGCTTCAAAATGAAGCAGACGATGCCATTAACCGCGCCTTGGAAATCCTGCAGAACCGTGTGGATCAGTTTGGCGTGTCTGAACCCACTATTCAAAAGCAGGGAAATCAAAGAATAATTGTAGAATTAGCGGGAGTTCAGGATCCCGACAGGGCACGCGCCCTTCTTGAGAGTACCGCTCTTTTGGAGTTTATTTTATTAAAAGATCCTCAAGTTACACAAGACCTATTGGAAAGAATTGATAAGGTTGTTAAGGGAAATGAAGACATTCAGGATTTAATCGCTGAAACATCAGATGCAATTGAAACTGAAGAAGACACCACTGAAACCGAAGAACGGTTGGTTGAAGAAAAAGAAGTTTCACTTGTAGAATTATTTTCTGAGGAAGACGATACAGCCGGCAGCGATGAAGACACGTCCAGCATTCTAGTAGATGAAGTATTATTTGAAGACAGGCCATTTTCATCTCTTCTCAGAAATATTGGTGGAGATCTCGGTGTACCTTTTCAAAATAAGTTTGCAGTTGAAAAAATCCTCGAGTTGGAAGAAGTTAAAACCCTAATAGCAGCCGAGGAGAGCCGGATATCGTGGCAGGCACATGTAGAAACTTTTACATCTTCTGAAGGATTCGATGAATCATTTTACCGCCTCTTTCATCTTGAAAAAGAAGCAGGCCTCAGCGGCGGTGTAATAACTGAAGCTCAGGAAGATTTTTATAACGCCCAGCCCATTGTAACATTGAATATGAATTCTGAGGGTGCAAAAACGTGGTCGCGCCTCACCGGCAGCAACATAGGGAAAAGACTGGCAATTGTACTGGATAACAAAGTTCATATGACACCTTCTGTCCGGAATAAAATAAATAACGGCAGAACACAGGTGGAAGGTTTTGCGGATATGTCTGAAGCAAAAGACATTGCCATTGTCCTCAGGGCCGGGGCTTTGCCGGCACCGATCAATATTATTGAAGAACGAACTGTGGGTCCTTCTCTTGGTCAGGATTCAATTGAAAAGGGAACTCAGTCCATTATCTGGGGCCTTTTAACCATCCTTGGTTTTATGCTCATTTACTACAAATTTTCCGGCGCAATCGCAGACTTTGCCCTTATCTGGAATCTTGTCATCGTTCTTTCTGTGCTCGCAATGCTGGATGCGACTCTCACGCTTCCGGGCATCGCCGGACTGATTTTGACCGTTGGTATGTGCGTAGATGCAAACGTCATCATTTTTGAAAGAATTAGGGAAGAACTGGGAAAAGGTAAAACAGTCCGCGCCGCTATTGACAGCGGTTATGCGAGAGCGCTCACAACAATTATTGACGCAAATGTAACGACCATTCTGGCAGCGCTCATTCTCATGCAGTTTGGTACCGGACCTATCAAAGGATTTGCAATCGTTCTGTTTTGGGGAATTGCTTCAAGTATGTTCACAGCTATTTTTATCACACGTACTATATTTAACCTGATTACAAGTCGAAAGTCACTTCAAACACTGAGCATATGAGATTTATTAAAGATACAAAAATTGATTTTCTTGGTCACCGGAAATTAGGATTCACAGTTTCCGGTACATTAATTCTTGCCGGGCTTTTATCACTTTTACTGCAGGGCGGCCCAAATTTGGGAATTGACTTTGAAGGCGGCACCCTTGTCCAAATTAAATTTGATGAACCTGTAGAAGTCTCGGACCTTAGGGGTGCTTTAAAGAATTCCAGATTTGAAAATAGTGAAATTCAAACATTCGGCGCTTCGGATGAAATCCTGATTAAATTTCAAAAAAAAGATAAAAATATTTCACCAGTTGAAGAGATAAAACAAGCCATTACAATTGCGCTTCCGGGAAAACAGTTTGAATTCAGGCGTGTTGAAACAGTGGGACCTAAAATCGGCGCCGAATTGAGCGGGCAAGCAGTCATGACAATTCTTACCGCCATCATAGGAATTTTGATTTACATATCAATCCGGTTCGAATTCAAATATGCCGCAGGCGCCGTAATTGCTCTGGTTCATGATGTGGTTATTACACTTGGAATATTTTCAATTATGAATTATGAAATTTCATTGGCTATTGTTGCAGCGTTTCTCACAATTGTTGGATACTCATTAAATGATACTATCGTCATATTTGACAGAATCAGAGAAAATGTCAAACGGTTAAAAAGGGAAAACTTCGTTACAATCATAAACAGAAGCGTTAACGAATCGCTATCAAGAACGGTTATTACATCCCTCACAACATTCTTTGTTGTATTCATTCTCTGGTTTTCCGGAGGTGAAGTCATTCGCTATTTTGCATTCGCCATGATGGTGGGTGTCATCATTGGTACTTATTCATCTATTTTCGTCGCCAGTCCTGTAGTCATTTACTTGCATGATAGATTTGCAGCAAAGAATAAGTAACCTCCCCTTCAAATCCGAATTTACCCACTTTACATTTTTCCATTCCTTTACTACTTTAGGTAAAAAGTGAAAATTACACTTCAACCAAAGGGTCCTTTTGATTTTTACAAAGGATTAAATGATTTAACCCGCCAACCTTTTAATCTCACCGAACACCTTACCAGAAAAAATTATCAGACAATTTTATTTGGAAATATCATTTCTATTGCACAAGACAATTCAAATGGCAACCTTATCATTCAAACAGACGCAAACAGTGATAAACAACACTTGCAGATTTCTCAGGAAATATCACAAAGATTTGGCTTAAATCAAAAAATCACCTCCTTTTACAAGTTCATTTCCGGGAATGAGTATCTAAAGCCAATGATTCAAAAATTGAACGGGTTAAGAATGTATCAGAAGTCCACTCCATTTGAAGCATTGGTTACAGCCATTACGGATCAGCAGTTGAATGTGGCTTTTGCAATCAAACTAAAACAAAGGTTCATTAAAAATTTTGGTATAAAGCATCAAGTAAATGGAGAAATTTTCTATTCCTTTCCAACACCGGAACAAATCGCCTTACTCAAGGATGATGCTCTCAAACAGTTCCAATACTCGGGAATGAAAAGTAAATATATCATTCAACTGGCAAAGGGTATTGTAAAAGGGGATTATCCACTGGAAAATTGGATGACCCTGAAAAATGATGAATTGATTGAGAGATTAACCGGTATCTACGGTGTCGGAAGATGGACAGCTGAATATACTGCGATGATTGGTTTCAATCGCTGTGATATTGTGCCGGCTGCTGACATTGGTCTCCAGAGAGCAGTACAAAAATGTTATGGATTAAGCAAGAGACCTACTGAAGATGATGTCAGAAAAATTGCTGAAAGCTGGCAGCCGTGGAGAGGACTCACAACCTATTACCTCTGGCATGCGTATGAATAATCTTTCATTCCACTTCAACTATATTTTCGTTACTTTTAATCCCAATAAAAAATAGAAACTCCGAATTCTCATGACTAAACATCATTCCCTCATTGGGATTTTCATTTTACAACTTGCAGGAATAGTCTTTTGCAGTGACACGGATTATTTTCAGCAACACGTTACTTATGATATTGAAGTAACCCTTGATGATTCCCTGCATACCCTAAATGGATATGAAAAATTAACCTATACCAACAATTCACCTGACACACTTGATTTTATTTGGTTTCATCTTTGGCCCAATGCATACAAAAATAATGAGACTGCCCTTGCGAAACAGAAATTCAGATTGCACTCAACACGGTTTTATTTTTCTGATAATGGTGATAGGGGATTTATTGACAGTTTGAATTTTAAAATTAGCGGGAAGGACATTGATTGGAAATTCCACAAAGATTGGATAGATGTTGTAAAAATCTTTCTTCCGGAACCGCTTGCACCGGGAAATTCAATTATGATTGAAACACCCTTTTTTGTCAAATTACCAAAGATTTTTTCCCGATTGGGCCATACCGGTAAGCATTATGAAATTACGCAATGGTATCCAAAACCCGCGGTGTACGATCACAAGGGCTGGCATCCCATGCCTTATCTGGATATGGGGGAATTCTACAGCGAGTTCGGTACATTTGATGTAAAAATAACACTTCCTCAAAATTACAGAATTATGGCAACGGGCGATCTGGTGAATGGTGAAGATGAATACCGGTGGCTCGATTCACTTGCAGCCGAAGGAGATTCGCTCCACAACCTCGAAAAGAAAGCATTCAAAAAAGCTCTTAAAATTTTGAAAAAAGGAAAAGAGAAAAAAGAATCTTCAAATGAAACCAAATTGAAGACACTCCACTTTCACCAGGAGAATGTCCACGACTTTGCCTGGTTTGCAGACCCAAAATGGATTGTGCGAAAAGGTGAAATAAAACTGGCAGATTCAACAAGAACTGTGATGCTCTGGAGTATGTACCTACCCAAGAACGCAGAACAGTGGGAAAATTCTATCGAATACCTACATGATGCAACTTACTGGTACAGTAAATTTTATGGCGACTACCCTTACAATCATGTGACTGCCGTAGATGGTGATTTGTCCGCAGGAGGTGGAATGGAATATCCCAACATCACTGTTATTTCTGCCATGCCCAGTAAACATATATTGGAATTGGTCATCATGCATGAAGTGGGACACAACTGGTTTTACGGCATTTTGGGCTCAAACGAAAGGGACCACATATGGATGGATGAGGGGTTGAATGAATATGCAAATATTAAGTATTGGGAAAAGAAATACGGTAGAGAAGCCAGTTTCATCTTTAATGAATTCACCCAGGAAAAACTCAAGATAGGAAATAACATCACCTACGGTTTTCAGGATTACATCGGTTACACGAATCGTGCGCAATCGAGTGATGAAGAACCTCTCGAGACATCTTCAAATGATTATCAATCAGGTTACAATTATTGGCTGAATTATTCCAAGACTGGACTGTACACTCGATATCTTCAGCACTATCTGGGTGAAGGAAAAATGGATCAGATTATGCAGGACTACTATGAGATCTGGAAATTCAAACACCCCTACCCTGAAGACTTCAAATATTTTTTCGACAAGCACACTGACAATAATCTGGATTGGTATTTTCAGGACGTTTTTCACGAAACGAAAACTGTTGATTATTCCGTTTCGATCAAAAATCAATCAGCCGTCATTGAAAACTTTGGCACAACTTCACCTCCTGTAGAAATTGCATTTTACGATCAAAATGATTATGAAATTAACCGTCAATGGATTGAAGGGTTTTCAGGTGCACTTACCCAACCAATTCCACAAGGCACCAAAAATGTTAAAATTGATCCTGATAATTTTCTCCCAGACGTCAATAGATTAAATAATACAACTCACCATCCCCTTAAATTGACCTTCATTTTTGATGAACCTGATTATTCCTCAACCGAAATCTATTGGCTGCCATGGATTTTTGATCGGAATGATTACAATGGATGGACCCCCGGAATCATGCTTTATTCGGGCTTTGTCCCCGGCTATGATTATGGTATTGGTACAAAAGTATTAAGAGATTTTCGAAACGATGAAATAGCTGGCTCTCTATCATACAAAAGAAATTTCAGACATAAATTAGGGTTTCATTCAGGGAGTTTGATAACAAATGTTGCAAGAAATAGCGGACGCAAAGGTTATAAAATTTCGCTGTCAGGTAAAATGAAAAAACCTATTATCAGAACTCCCGTAACCAGAATACAGACAACTCTATTTTATCACGATATAAAACAGGATGCCGTTGACCCTGAAATTTATGAATTTGGAAAATTCACAACAGTTCATTTCGACATCAATCATAGATGGAATCCAAATCCACTTTTCTCGGTGAGTGGCGGCATGCATGTAACTTCCGGAATTGAAGGCGGACAGTTCACAAAAGCAAGTTTCAGATTTTCGTTATATAAACGATTCACCAAAAAAATTAAATCAAATTTCAGAATATGGGTCGGCGGATTTTTGGATGCTGCAAATGTGCCGATACAATATCTTACCTATCTGAGTGGCGGGGTTGATCCAGATTTTGAAGAAGGAAGTGTCCACAACAGAACTGAAAAAAATAATTATAGAAAAGTTTATCATAGACAATTTGTGGCTGATGGACCCAATCTCCGGGGACTGTTGTTTGATGCAGATGAAATACCATTTTCATCCAACGAATTGGTATGGGCATTAAACATTGATCAGTCTTTACCCTATATACCGGGAAAATTGTTTCTCGATTTTGCGAAAGTTACCGAAATAAGTGAAAATTATTTTGACTTCGGTTTGTTTTACGAATTTGGCCCTCTTTCACTCATTGTACCGCTCTATCAGTCATGGGATGGGCAAACTACTCCTGACGAACTTCAGTGGTTAACTGAACGTTTTCGGTTTGAATTTTCCCTCTCAGGATTTAACATTGGTTCTGCTTTATAATTCAGTTTATGATTGCCTATACAACAATTGAAACAAAAATTGGAACACTTTTTCTGGCAAGTTCAAAAAAAGGCATCTGCAAAATTGGACTGCCCGGAGAGAAAACTTCAACTAATTTAGATTGGTTGAAAAGCCACTTCCCGGATGATAAAATTATTGAAGATAAAAAATATTTATCGAATTTATCGGGTGAGTTGAAACAGTACTTCGATGGACAATTAAAAAAATTTGAATCACCAATTGATCTGCAAATTTCGCCTTTCAGAAAAAAAGCTTTATTGGCGGTTTCAGAAATTCCTTGTGGACGAACTGCATCTTATAAAGAAATTGCAGAAAAAATTAATAATCCAAAGGCAGGGAGAGCTGTGGGAAGTGCAAATGCCAATAATCCCATTCCTATTCTAATTCCCTGCCATCGGGTGATTGCGCATAATGGGTCTATGGGCGGTTACGGAGGAGGTTTAATAATGAAAAGAAAACTTCTTGAATTAGAAGGCGCAATTTAATATCTGAGGAAAAAATAGATGCTTAAAAAACTTCGAGGAAAATTCGTGGCTGGGCTTGTTACCATTGCGCCAATCATTGCAACCATTTTCATCATAAAAGTTCTATTTGGATTTTTCGACGGGCTGGCAACACCCTTTTTGGATAAAATACTACCTTGGCACATTCCCGGGCTGGGATTTATAATTACCATTTTATCAATCATCTTCCTTGGTTTCCTCGCCACCAACATTTTAGGGAAAACTTTGGTTAAATGGGGTGAATGGATTTTAAATAAAATACCCGTTGCAAAAACAGTCTATTCCACAGCAAAACAGATTACTAACGCGCTTACTGGAAGCTCCAGCCGTGCATTTCAAAAAGCGATCCTTTTTCAATACCCTCGGAAAGGTATCTGGACTTTGGCATTCGTCACAGGAAGTTCTGTTGATGCTGAACAGAATAAATATTATCATTTATTTGTGCCTACAACACCGAATCCCACATCAGGATTTATGCTGATAGTTCCTGTTAACGAAACGAAGGATTCAAAATTATCTATTGAAGAAGCTCTCAGGATTATTATTTCGGGAGGAATCCTTGCCCCGGGGAAAAATGAAATATCATTATTGCCGGAAAAATATTGACCAGCCCGGGAAGCGTTGTGGGGTTAAAGGAGGGTGAATGAGGGAACTTCCCGAACTGGCCGTGGCTAATCATTTACTAACTACCTTTAGAAAAGTTCCCTCTAAATAAAAATATTTATACACAATCCATTGGTAGTTTTAACTTATTAATATATCGGTCATGATTGAGTTAACATTAATTATTATTATCAGTTACCTCATTGGATCATCACCTACGAGTCTCATTCTAGGAAAAGTTTTTAAAAATATAGACATCCGGGACCATGGCAGCAGAAACGCGGGAATGACCAATGTGTACAGAGTGATGGGATGGAAACCGGCGGCCATTGTTGGAATCGTTGATATTACAAAAGGATGGTTCGCAGCAGCTATTATTCCAAATTACATAGAATCTTCAATTATTGATGTTTTTGCCATTACACAAATTGTTGCGGGATTTTCGGCCGTTATGGGACACACATTCTCAGTATTTTCCGGATTCCATGGCGGAAAGGGTGTTGCCACCTTGGGTGGTATGCTCATCGCATTATATCCAATTGCCCTTCCAATATGTTTATCCATTTTTATTATTTCTCTAATATTGACTGGGTATGTTTCGGTGGGTTCAATGAGTGCGTCCATAAGTTTGGCTTTGGTAGTTTTACTACTACCGAATTTTGGATTTGACAAACCGGCAGAATCCCTTAAAATATTTTCTTTGTTAATTCCTCTATTTGTTATTTTCACTCATCGTTCAAATATTGGCAGATTAATCAGGAGGGAAGAAAACAGGTTTGAAAAGATGATGGTCTTTCGAAGAAAAAAATAGCATCCAATCGAAAGATGCTAACAATCATTAACTTAAATCAATAGGTCTAAATTAAAATAATACTTCACTATCTTCTTTAAGCATTAATTTCCTCACAAGCGGAATAGGCGGCGCCCCAAATGACAGGAATGTGTCATGAAATCTTTTCAGTGAATAACTATCGCCCTCCTGTTTTTCCCAGTCGTCCTTTAGCTTGAGTATCATTAATTTACCTAAAGTATAGTTCAAATATGCCGGATCGAAGGTACCTCGTTCTGCTTCCTTTTTTGCCGGAGTCTCAGCCATGTAGGCATTCTCCATGATAAATTTTGTAGCTTCTTCAACGGACATATTAAGTGCATGCATTTTTATGGCACAGATGAATCTGCTGTTTCGAAGAAGTGCTTCGGACAATTGAGCAAGTTTGAATTTCAAGTCATTTTCGTGCCATCCTTCCTTAAGCATCATTTCTTCTGCGTAATGAGCCCATCCCTCCCAGAATGAATAGGCGCCAAATATTTTTGCGACTTTTGAAGGAGCAGATTTCGTATGAAGATAGTGAACATAGTGTCCGGGATATGCCTCATGAACAGACACATTATCAAGTGTTGCATAATCAAATTTTGTCAACCATTCTTCTTTTTCTTTTTCCGACCAATCCGGACGAACATTTGTTACATAATAAAAAGATTCAGAAGCCGTCTTCTCAAAAGGTCCTGGGACATCACACATTGCAAAACCATATCTCAGAAAACTGGGTGTTTCGTCAACTTTAATTCTTTCTTCTGATGGCACTGTTAGAATATCCTTATCAATCAAAAACTGGCGTATGTCTTCAAGCATATTACTTGTTTCATTTATGAGATTTTCAGGCGAAGGATGATCCTTTGCAATTTCACTCATCACTTCTTGAGGTTGTTCCCCTGGCATTAATTTTTCAGCAGTTTCTTCAAATAACTTTTTATTTTTTTCAAGGTCCCCTTCGCCAATTTCAATAAGTTTGCTCAAATCAATATCAACCATTTCTCCAAATCTTAACAAGTCCAAAAAATTAAATCTGCCAATGGAAAATTCATTGTTTGCTGCTGGTAATAGTATTTCCTCTGTATATTGTAAAAATTCCTCTATAGCCGCTACAGTTTCAGATAATGTATGTTTCAGTTCAATTATTAATTTGGAATCATTCGATTCCAAAAAAGCTTCTGTTACCTCATTACTGAAATAATCTACGTAACCGTGATACATTTCAATTGCAGTTTCTAAATTGACTTTTGGCTGCACTAACTTCAAATTATATCGCTGCTGAATCAGCAATTCCGGTATACCCTTTAAGTGGTTTATTGTATGCTGAAGTCGGGTTTCCAAAGGTGCGTAGTTTCGTTTTATATAACCGCTGATGTCCAGCATAAAGGTATACTGCATCGGGTCCCTCTCCCACCATCGCAACCTCTGAATAGCAAATCTTTCATAATTAACTGTCATTTCCAACTGGACTAAATCTACTTTTTGCTGTTTGGATAAATCTTCGTCCATCAAACGGTTAATTTCTACATTATAAAATTGCAGCCGTTTTAGAAATCCCATAATTATCTCATAAGATAAGTCTGGCACTCTACCTGCATATCGGTTAAATCCCATCTCTCTTCCGAGAATAGGATTAAATCTGAAATAATCATCATAAAAACGATTTACCAAATCATTAAAATGTTCAACAGGTGTCATTTTTTTTATTCTTTACTTAAATATTTGTTAAAACTTATGTCCTATATCAAAATGAAGTTCAGGGGATCGAAACTTTCCTTCGTAAAAACCCCAGGCATAATCCAACCTTAACAGTTGGGCTCCGGGAATAAAAATTCTAACTCCGAACCCTACCCCAAATATGGGACTTTTATCCCACAAATCTAAAAAAATATCATCAGCCATACCTACATCAAAAAATTCAACCAAAATGACTCCAAATTCAGTCCCAAATCCTGTGATAAACTTGGGAATAACTGTTTGCCTCAGTTCTACAGAAGCATGATAAAAATTAAAGCCGGTTCTGAATTCTTCATTCAAAATACCGACTGTATCAGGTATCGCCCACCCCCTCACATTTTTCTGTCCGCCAATCAATTGTTCTTGATAATCAATATCAGGACCAAACCACTTTTGAACCGCGAATGATACTCCGACAACCCAATTTCTTTTACTCCCGAGTAAGGTTTTAAAAAATGAGGTCTGATTAAAAATAGTAACATTGTTTTGAGAATCATTATTTAACCCATATTCTGGACTCATACTGAATCGGTAAATCATTCCTCTCGAAGGATTCACATATAAATCTCTCGTATCGTAGTGGAATTCAAATTCAGTTACAAAATGTAAATGATTTAACTCAGGTGTTTGATGTAAATAAGTCACATTTCTATCTTTGTATTGAATTGTAATCCACAACTTTCTTTGATAACCAAAAAATTTGCCTAATTTCAATTCCAGGTTGGTAACAGTAAAATCATACTGCCTGTATGGATGTTCAAAAAATAAGTCAATAACCTCTGCCTCTAACGATACGTGATCACCGGCAATCCACGGATCTTTAAAAACTACGCCCTTAAAGCTGGTTCCTCCCCCAGCAAAAAAAACGGCAAATTCCTGATTTCTGCCCCAAAAATTTTTAATAAGACCAACACCGCCAAATGACCACCCAGTTTCTTCTTCATATTGTATAATAGGAACTGGAAAAATTCTCCATGTTTCAATCACCTCATAAACTAAAGTACTTGTACCGTCACCATTATTTTGGAGGTAGAATTTAACATCACTGAAAATTCCAAGATTTTCAATCCTGTTTATATCTTCTCCAGCTTTTATTGAATCTAATGGCACATCTATTGAATGATGTATTTCTCTGAAAATGATAAATGCTTTTGTAACCTGATTACCCTTTATTTGAATTTGAGATATATAGTCCGAATCAATTTGAGATTCACCCTGCAAAAAATGAATGAAAGAGAATAAAAATGATAGGGTTAAGTTTTTAATAATCATGTGGGAGTTTTTTAAATTGATTCAATCTTTCATCTACAATTAAATGCTAATGTAGTCTTATTTAAATAATCAAAATAATACCGTAGAGTAGAATTGAAAATCCGATTGTCAATAATACACCTGAAATTAACTTTACATAAAATCCACTTGGTCTTGTTTTAAATTCATCTTCAACTCTGTTAAACCAATTCATCATTTCACCCAAATCTAATAGAACTGTCGAAAAAAGAATTAAAATGGCTGATATAGTTTCAACATTGTTAGGTAATGGTGACAGCATTAATGCAAAAACCAATCCCAAAAGCATAAAACCCTGTTGTAATCCTGCTTTATGTGCGCTCAATAAATATTTGTAATTGCTGTCAGGATTTTTCAACCGGTGCAGACCCAGGATGTGACCAACAATTATTCCGAAAGCAATATTGAATACACCACCGATGATGAGGATTTTTACTGCTGTTTCTGTAATAAAGTTTTCCACGTTACAAAATAATTTGATTCATTTTCGAAATTTCATCATACAAATAAATACAGCTCAAGATTCCTTTTTGATAATTCTCAAGATCAAGCCATTCGTTGGGTGCGTGAGCATTTTCATCGGGTAGTCCGAACCCGATCAAAAGGCAGGGTACTCCCAATACATCATTGATATCCTGAACAAACGGAATTGACCCACCCTCACGGATGAACACGGTTTCAGCTTCAAATCCTTTTTTCAGTGCATTCTTTGCCGCATCATAAACAGGATGAGAGATATCAGCCAGATACGGCATTCCGCCGTGCATCCGCTGGATATTCAGTTCCACTTCAGAGGGTACAATGGAACGAACAAACGATTCAAAACATTCTGCAATATTATCGGGGGTCTGATTCGCCACCAGCCGCATACTGACTTTTGAATGTGCCTCCGCCGGTATGACTGTTTTTGAACCTTCCCCACTGAATCCACCCCAGATTCCGCAGACATCCAGTGTAGGTCGGGCCCAAAGATTTTCCAAAACTGAGTA
>CEQE01021059.1_pt1 | contig 35050 bp, 45 predicted proteins | sample 356201 | NCBI WGS metagenome assembly CEQE01 (sample SAMEA2619970, study PRJEB7988) | marine metagenome | biome: marine biome (ENVO:00000447); feature: mesopelagic zone (ENVO:00000213) & marine oxygen minimum zone (ENVO:01000065); material: "saline water (ENVO:00002010), including plankton...
ACCAGTTTAGGCTCAGCCATTAAACAAGCACCAAAACGACCATTTTGTACACGATCAGACGGACAGCCGACATTTAAATTTACTTCATGATAGCCGCGCTCCGCCGCTAACTTTGCACACTTAGCCAAGGCTTCAGGATCTGAGCCACCAAGTTGCAATGCCACTGGCCCTTCATGCTCATTAAAGTGTAAGTAATCGCCTTTACCAAATAAAATAGCGCCGGTTGTCACCATCTCAGTGTAAAGCACAGCATGCTTAGTCATTTTGCGGTGAAAGGTTCGACAGTGACGATCAGTCCAATCTAACATGGGTGCCACGCAAAACCGTCTAAACTCTGTATTACCTGCCATTACTGGGCTAGAGCCCTTATTTAGTGTGTTACTCATATAACTCGAATTGCCTTGAATTGCCTTGAATTGCCGCGAGTTTCGATATACAGTCACCCTATAGTCACCCCAGCGGGGTAGGACTGATCAATAACTTAGGGTTACTCAATGGCTTCTTACACTGTCGAAAAACGCCGTCTTGCTTCAGGCGAATACCGCTATAAATGCGTAGTTCGCGAGAAATCTAAGGGCAAGATTATACACAATGAAAGCAAAACATTCAGTAAAAGAGTGTTGGCTGATAGTTGGGGCAAGAAACAAGTTAACGCTATTGAGCAATCTAGGGTGACCGAAACAAAAGAAGCGGTCACCCTTGGCACCCTTTTAATGATGTATTACGAAAATCACGAACTCTGGAATGCTACAGGCCGCACAAAACAGTTTGTGATAAAGATGCTGATTGATTGTGATATTGCCAAAGTAGAATCTAACGAACTTAAAACCAGTGATTTAATCGAACATTGTAAAAACCGTAGAAGTGCAGGAGCTGGACCCGCAACCATTTATCATGACATTGCCTATTTACGCAGTGTTATGAAAAAAGCGGGGCCAGTATGGAACATCGATGCTAACTATAAAATATTCGAAGATGCAGTTCCGGTATTAATTGAAATGGGTTTAGTTGGTAAAAGCCAAAAGAGAACTAGACGCCCTACTGAAAACGAGCTAGATAAATTGCGCGATGGTTTGCAAGAACGTATGAGCTTTAGGCCTAACGGCAAAGTAAGAATACCTTTTTTAGATATTTTAGATTTTAGTATTTTAACGTGTATGCGGATTGGCGAAGTTTGTAAGTTGCGTTGGGATGATCTGAACGGAGAACATAAAACTATTTTAGTTCGAGACAGAAAAGACCCACGTAAAAAAGAAGGCAATCACATGGTTGTTCCGTTGCTTGCAGGCTCTTTTGATATAGTTCTTAAGCAACCCAAAAGTGATGAATTAATTTTCCCTTACAACCCTAAGTCTGTTTCAGCTGGTTTTCAACGTGTGCGCAATGCTTTGGGTATTGAAGACTTACGCTATCACGATTTACGCCGTGAAGGCGCTAGCCGTTTGTTTGAAAAAGGCTATTCAATTGAAGAAGTGGCTCAGGTAACAGGTCACCGTAATTTAAATATTTTATGGCAAGTTTATACGCAATTATTTCCGCATAAATTGCATGATAAGTTTTTATCTGACGAGTGACCCTGACTTTCTCTATTAAAATCCCTGTTTTTAAATTTCATTTTTGTTTTATGTTAAGTTATTGTTTTATATTTACTTTATTTCCACTTAAAAAACTACTCTGATCCTTAAAACCTCACGAAAACTAGCTAAGTTGTTGATTAACAATCTTATTATTTTTGAATTTCTTATTAATTACATGCATTTAAACTGAAAAACACTGAAATTAACTTCGATCTTTTCAGATCTTTGATCCGCTAATGACCCTATATACTGTGCGGCCTAGAGGTAGAAACTGCGAACTTAAAAAATGAAATAAAAATGCACTAAAACGGTGCGCGGGAGGGGAGGAAGAGTGCGGATTTCGTGAGAAAGTTTTTGTGTGGTGCTGAATTACGTGAGCAGAATGCTTGTGGCCGACATAGACGGTGATAACTTTACTGCAGTGAATGATGGGCACTAAAAAGCCCAGCAGGTTACTGGGCTTGGTTGGTGAGCTTTGATGCTATTTTGTTATTGGATCTAGCCTACTTTTTTGCCCTTCGGCTTCGGATGCTTTGCCGTTAAAATCTCCAGCTTGGTCTGGTGCTGCTGTTTTTGCAGTGCCAGCAGCAACGCCTGAGTGTGTGTGGCTGGCACAAACAGTAGCTAATGCGCTGACTGTTGCCATCAACTCTGATAATAACTTAAGTACATTCTCGCCGTCGCTGCCTATCCATGTTTTAGGGCTTTTATACTGTTGCTCTGTACTTGCTATTACTTTGTGAGTTTCACACTCTAACTGTGCCAACTCTGTTGCTATTACTTTGCGGGTTTTGCATTCAAGCTGGGCTAAGTCGCCGATGATTTCTTTCAGTGACTTATCTGTTTTATTCTCAAAGTTACCTTGATCATCAATATGATGATACACACCCTCACGAACCTGTGTTCTCACTTCACCTTCTTTGATTGAGGGTAAGTCCCAACCAAATGGTAAAACTGTTCTAATAAATGGTTTATCAGCACGGCCATAAGCAAAGCCTATTTCGACTATGCTACCTGATGCAGGTGGTTCTAATCGGCCTGCTTTATCTCCTGCGCCTGGTAAAGGTAGCGGCACGGCCTGTAAAACTTTTGATTTGGTTTCTGTTCCGTTTTCATCTAATAATTGAACATCTACCGCATAACGTGGGTAAAACGGGTCACTTCCTCTTTCCCCGCCTTCGGTGGGTAGTTCCGGCAATGCAACGACCTTTCCCCAACGTGGTAAATGCAATTGATTGGTTAGTTCTGGAAATAGCCTGCGCACGATACGATGAATTACTTTTTCCATGGTTACCAACTTAATGTCATGTTTGTTTCTTTGAATTCAACTTTGCTCAGGCGCTCGTTATTCGCCATTACATGCGGGCGAACCATGGTTGCAGCTGGCATCATGGCCGACTTACCCGCTTGATGCTCTGTCATTAAAGATGTGGCAATTGTGACAGGCTTATCTGACCAAAACGAATCGGCATAACTGCCAACAAATACTTTGCCATTACCCTGCTGATACCAAATAAAGTCACTAATTTTATAAATTCGGCCAATGTTATCGAGCATAGACAGCCCTGATCCGTCACTATAAAAAAATGGAGCAGCTGATTCCGAATATGGTTTATCGGGTACCACAAACTCGATACCCGTTTGATTGCTTATCTCGTTTAATACTTGGCGCATTGTGGCATGGCGTAACATCACACTTAAATTAAACATGAGCGCTGATGACCATTCGCGACAAAATAACGTGAACCACCCATTTACACTGGGTAAAACACGCTCAACATAGCCATTAAACACGCGGTCCACCATATCACCCCAACCAAGGTCGACTTTTACAGTGTCGAGCTTTGTTGCAGGTTGCCTTACATTTATCTGGCACGTACCAGGTGCTGAGTCATTTAGCACAATCCAGTGGTCTTTTAATTCCACTTTCTGATCGTTTACATACGCACGTGAAATAAATCTGGCATTTGGACCCGCCATTATACAGTCCTCAAAGTAGCGAAGTTTTCTTGCAGGTGCTGCTGTAAATTAGCGTATCGAATATTGCTAGTACCGCCCTGCTCTAACGCAGTAGGCTCAGCGGTTCGCTCTTCTACTTTTTGCGGTACTGAACGATACTCAGCAAGAGTAAACGTCACCATCCATTGGCGTGTTGTTTCTTGCTCAACTGCTTCAATCTTGCTGCTAAAGCGTACTTGCTTAATACCAATTGCTTCAGCAGTAATGTTACTTATCCGATAAATAACACGGGCGCCAGCTTCTGTCGCTTCGGCCATGCTGTATAAATCAGTGAGTGTTTGTGCGTTTTTAAAAGGAATAAGCCCCGACACTGTCAGCATTTTCGCTTTCATGCCTGTTTCAGCGCTGTCCGTGTTTGAGGTTTGCCCGCTTGCATCTTCGCTAGCAAGCTCTTGGCTTGCCGTGATGCGAAGTGACTTAAGGGCGATTGATGTAGAGTTAAGGGTTAGCATTTAGAAAACCTTTTTATCTATTTCATATAGTTTTCCATCAGGTCGCTTTTGAAACACAACATAATCACCTCCTTTTTCGATAGTAATCGAAGTCGTAGCTGATAATAAGGGGTCTCTAATAATTCCTGTGCCTTCCTCAAAATCTTCAGTTCTGAAGCTTATTTGACTACTCCCTGCATTAGTGATCTTTATAGTCTCGTAATCAGGAATATTACTTGTATCAAAAACAGGCTTTCCACCCAGAATCCTATCAAATTCATCATTGTCTGACTTAGCCAGTAAATGGGTTGCAATCACACTCAAATTATCACGGTTTTGATCAATACTTGAATATTTGACACTACTAGAATCTTTACCATCTAATCCTCCAACGGCATGTGTAAACTCTATACCATTTACATTTGAATCACGCAACATTACACGTTTATCAAAAATATCACCTATTTGACCATTTCCAGTTGAATATAAAGATAAATTATCGAAAACAACCCGCCCAAAACTTCCTAATTGATTAATTGATATAAACTTACAGTCGTTCAACACACCAGATGTACATCTAATATCATTAAACTTCACAATTTCAGCACTGTTTATAACAAAGAAGGTAACTAAGGGATTATTATGCAATCCTATAGTTACACCGTCGAAAACACCTATAGCTTGAGGGTGGTCCACATATATACCAATTCTGGATGTATTTTCAAATCCAAAATTTCTAAATGAAGACCCTCTAAAGGATCCTCCTTTAAGGCTTAACGCAATCTCGCACCCATCGACACCACATGAATTCCAAGAACTATATGTCCATCCATTTCCTAAAAATTCAAATCCTTTTCTAACACTATAAGCCAACAATCCATTAAAGTTCGAGCTTGTACCACCAATGCCCTGGAATCTAAATCCAGTATCACAATCTAAAGCCACACATTGAGCACATTCTACATGCCACGTACTATCAAATTGAAACCCTATCAAACTTTGCTTTACGACAATGCGTCTTGCAGACCAATTGTAAGCTGATGGGCGGCTAGACTCTATTGATGTTCTAGGTGTAGACACTCCGCAACCCAGCATGCTTTTTCCAATAACCTTAAATGATGCTATATCCATACCCCTATTGCGATAAGTACTCGGCATACCTTCTCTACCTAACATTATGCCTACGCCATCGTGCTCTATATAAAAAATGGTTCCTGAGTTATCAGTCCATGTCTCACACCCACTACCCTTTAATGTTGTTGACCTTGGTATTTGTAATGTTTTCGACAAGTTAAATTTTCCATCAGGCACCACAACAACTTTAATATTATTGCTCTCCGAATAATCGAGTACATGCTGAATAACAGGGTAATCATCTGCCGTTCTTTTCCCATTTGCACCTGCTTGATAAACATTTAGAGATTCACCTTTTTCTAATACAGCAATTAATCCATTTTCTAGGTAAAAATCTAACAGGCCGTCAGGTGCAGGCACATCGGTTTCATTTGCTATAAAATATATTCCGCCGCCTACTGGCCTATTCGATTCGGCAGCCCACCCAGCATTATAAGCGATAGTTTTAACGAGCATCCCTGCTTTCAAATCACTTGATTTCAAAGCAGACACTGATGGAAACACTTTATTAAAATTTCCTTCAACCCAATTTTTATCTGCACTTTCACTATCAGCTCGTAAGTCTTCAACCGTATCAAATGCGGTTACTTCAGCTAATTTATTAACGTAATGTTTGATGCCAGCTGCATCAGTGTAATCATCTATTTCTGTGCCACTAACAGTAAACATCAAAGACGGTGACCAAGTGCTGTTAGCATTACCTTCAAACCAACCATCTACATAAACAAATTTAGGGTAACTTTCCACGTTAAAAATATGCTCGTTCTCAAGCTCTACTCGTAGGCCACTTACATAACCTACGCCTGGTAAAATTCTAAAAGTATTTACCGTTTCTCTTGGCTCAACTTTAAAGCCATCACCTATAAACCAATCTTTACCATTCATATCAGAAGCTAATTGCTGGGTTAACTTATCCATTCCCTGCAAGCGAGCTGTGAAATCTAACTGCCAAGTTTCTGGTGCGACATCAATACCTGTTAAATCAGCAATACCCGAATACTCGATACCAAAGTTACGATTTAAAGTGTTACCCGCAACACCGTCAGCCGTCACGGTTTTTGGTGTAGTCGGAATGTGATTGATAGCAACCAATGTGTCGTTAATTGATGAATACAAACCTACCCAGTTAAATTCAAATGGGCCTGTCACACTATCAAGAACAGTCGAATACACCACTACGTTGTCATTAATACGGCCAACTTGCTGAACGATTTGTTGATGAACTATATAGTTGCTTGGAAAACCCTCTTCACGGCTGATCGGTGCAGTTGCATCTTGCCCGGGTACATTTGCAAAAATAAACGTATCTATATCTAACTGCTCATTAGCTTGTGCTTTAGCAGCAAAAAGTTTTTCACCTGCGATTGTAATAATTGAAGCCATGTTAATTCCTCTTTTAGCTAATAAGCTGCTTATTTGTTGCAATAATAAAATGTGATTCGTTGTCCATTACCGCTAGCCCTAATTTAGGACTCATGTCGTCACTTAACTTTGCAAAACCCGTTAAGTTTTCATGTGAAAAGTCATTAGGCGGTGCTATTAGTGGCATGCTGGCAATGGTGCTGTATTCATAACGGCGGGTTGTTCGCCCGTACTGCCTGCAAATGTTGTCAATTAGATGGTTTCGCTCAGCTAAATCTGAATCCAACAGTTGCAAGCTCACTACGTCCCAATCGACTTCACTCACACGCTCATCAATGGTGATCCATGGGGTGCCGAGTTTCTCAAACATGAAATACCAGCCGCTTTGCGTTCCTGCCCCTTTAGCAAATTGCAGCGCGTACTTAACACGAATCCGGTAGGTTTGCTCTGTTTCATTTGGGATTTGCGTAATATCTCGCTCCCATGCAAGTAAATGCACAAGAGCCAGTTCTGCGGTCATCGGGTCTAGCTGCTTTGCAGGCCATGCAAGCATGTCACTTACACGCTGCCAAAATCGCTCCGCACCTTTGCGTAACTTATCGAGCTCACTTGCTGGCCGCGCTAGCCAGTACGGCATTTTGGTAAGTGATTGCCAATCTATGTTCATAACGCATTACCATTTGTCACAGTTAGTGATGCTAAGCGTGGAACGTCATTTTCGCTGGTGATATCGCCTTGCCCCCAACTCAATGAGTCGATTCCCTCAAACTCACGGTGTAGCTCTTGGCCTAATCGACTGAAGCTAAATCTGCTTTGTGGTTTTGTGCGTGTGACTGAGTAATTAGTGTTTTCTCTAAAGGCGCTGCGGATAAAGTTTTCAACACCGCTAAGTAATGCTGTTACTTCACTATCAAGTAAATAACTATGCGGATAAATAGTAACTGCAACAGCCACATCAACACCTGGCATCGGCAACACCAGTAAGTCATCACCATGTCCGTGGTAACCTTTTGCCATGACATAGTTATTTAGTTCATCTATGAGTGTCTGACTTGGCTCGCCTGTATCTAACAAAATAAACGCATTTGCAGTACCAGGGCCGCGTGGCGCATCGTGCTCAAAATAAATATTGTCAGTGTCCAGACCGCTTCGCTCTGTCAGTATAGCGCGGTATACCGCATCAATATGCCAAGGTGCAGCAGCTGTAAATGCGTTGCGGGTTCTTAGTTTTAACTCTTCGTTTGTTTCAGCATCTGCGCCCAAAACATCAAGCCACTGCTCATCATTAAGTGCGTTGCTAATTCCGGTGACCGACTCGGGTAATATGTGGTAATAGCCTGCACCTAAGTTATACGCCGCACCTGCAAACTCAGCGATCACCGGCACTAAAATACTGCCTTGGTTTTCAGGCAGAATTACATCGTCAATTGTCAGCACGCGATACACCGTGCCGTTAATTGCATCGGTTTGCACTACGGTTCCAGCGCTTATAAGTAAGCTTGGACCAGCTTGTGCAGCACGATAGAAACGCACTTTACCTTGTGCACGCTCTTCATTTTTGCGTGTTAGATCATGTTCCCATGCCTTCGCTTCTATAAATGCGCTGTCAGTAGCAGTTTTCAAAAATAGGTTTGGTAGTATCTTTTCAATCAGTACTTTATTAACTATCCAGTTAGCCGGCTTTGCAATAATTGCGGTGATCACACGCCAGAACGGTGAGAACGGCGAGTCATTTGCAATAATGCTGCCCTCTGCTTCAACGTCTTCTTTGAATAAGGCTTTCCAGCCCTCTTCGGTGGTTGGAATACCCGCATTTTCTACAATGCGCTTAAAGTCAATGTTCGCTGTTTCATCAGCCATCACTACGCCCCTATGATCAACGATGAAATATCACCAAACTCAATGGTTTTTGCATGCACCCACCATTGCCCTTTTTTAATTTCGTTTTCGGTCACTTGTACCGTGCCTGGCATGATCCGCTCATCATCTTCAACCAATAATTTGATACGGGTTTTTGTGTCATTCGTCACACTGGTTCCCCTATCGCTTACCAGTAAATTGGCAAGGCCTGTATCTAAAATGGCATGCACAATGTCTTGTGCTATCACATCACGTTCAGTTAAATAGCGCGGGTTGTGGCCTGCATCTAACACCACATCACCACTTTCAATGTGAATATCACGATAAAGACTCATGAATGCATCTCCACAAAGTTCATGTAACTGCTATCACCTTTTGCTGGGTACACATTCACAGTGCCAACGGAGGTTGATTTTTGCTGGTTGGCATTACTGATCTGTTGGGTTATTCCGCCTTTTACGGTTTTGCCTTCAAGGGGGGCAATCGCTTCTACGCCTATCATTTTTTTCATACCTTCAAAGCTGGTATCAAGCTCAATTCCTGCTAGGTCGGCTAACTCTTCAAGTGCCCACAATAGTGGTGCAAATAACACTTCAACCGCTTTCCATGCGTATTCAAGGCCAGTTAGTAAAACGTTGATCCAGCTAATATCCGCAAAGCTTGCTTTTAAGTCGTCCCAGTAATAAATCAGTGCCCCTACTGCAACAACTGCCGCAGCAATAGCCGCTACAATTAAGCCAATCGGGTTTGCATACATCACAATATTTAAAGCAAACATCACACTGCGTAAGGTGCTTAAGCCTGCGCTTAATGCTGTTGTGATCCCTGTCCATGTCATTGCCGCAACACCCCATGCCACCATAGCCATTTTGCTCGCGCCCATGATCACAGTGAACAAACCGCCTGCCGCAACAAGCCCCAATACTGCAACCGCAGCATAACCAATCCACCGCGTTAAGGTTGGGAACTGCTCAGTAAACCACACAACATTGGTGCCCATATCAGCTATAAGCCCAACAAAATCATTAAAGGCGGGTAAGATGGCTGCGCCCCATGCCGCACGTATCACATACCAGCTTTGTGCTAACCGTTCGCTTTGGTCAGTCATAGCCATTGCCATTTCTTCGGCTTTTTGCATGCCGTTTACTTGGCCGAGTGAGTTAATTGAGTCATTCAAGCCATTAATGTCTGTCAGTAATAACTTGATGGTTGATACGGCGTTCTTTGAACCAAAGGCTTTGGCAAGTTGATCACCTTCGGCAACATCAATCACATCACCATATTTACTGCGAATTTCCGTTAAAATATCAACCATAGGCAACATGCGGCCTTGGCTGTCAGTAAAGGTCAGTCCTAAAGCAGATTGTGCTTTACCTACCCCCGCTAAAAACGCGGAATATTTAGTCCCCGCTTCACTGCCCGACATTGTCGCTTGTAATGTGCCAAGAATTGCCATTTGTTCATTCACAGCAATGCCTGCACTATTTGCATCAGCGCCAAGAGAAGTAAACGCCGCCGACATCTCACTACCTGTGGTTTTAAATGCTTGAACTGATTGCGCCGTCATTCCTGTTATTTGTTCAACCCATGCACTTTTACCCATGGTTTCGGCTTGGTTTTTAAAAATGCCGTACATGGTGCCCATATAATTAGTGATGGTGGCTGCATCTGATTTAGTCGCCGCAGCAAGTACGTTGCTCGACATGGTAAATGCAGATAAGTCAGCATCATTAAGCCCTGCTATCGCACTTTGAATGTCATAACTTGAGCTCACGAACTCAGTCGCAGACTTGCCATATTTAAGGGCGTACTGATAAGAAGTGTCCGTTAATTGTTTTAATGCAGACTCACGCACACCGAGAGATTTAACTTCACCCAGTACCCGATCCATTTCAATGGCAGGCATGAGTGCGTTTTGTAATGCGTAACCGCTGGCCGCAATGCCTGCCACACCAGACGCCATTTTCATGGTGCCCGTTTGGTAGTCACTTGATAGGGCATTTAAGCTATGGCTTATTTTTGCAATGGGCTTTGTGATTTGGTCAATCAACCCGATTGTAAACATAAGTGGCTGCGGTAAACTCATTTACTACCCCCAAAGGCTTTGCTAACTGCATTAATCACTATGGCTTCTAAATCTTCACGCTGGCGTTTTATCAGCCATGCCGCCCTTGCTAAGTTATGCTCGCTGTCATCTTCATGCGGTAAAAGATGACGGCGAAACGTCAACATTTGCTCAAGCGGGTTATTGCTAATGGCTTCAACCAGCGCGTCTATTTTTTTACACTGATCTCAATTGCTGGCGCGAACTCTTTTTGTAATAAGCCGCTAATTTGCATTGCTGCACCTGGCGAACTTTCAAGTACTTTGCGTAGTTCGTCCTTATCGCTTTCAACAACTGATCGCATTACAAAGTTATGTGAAGGCGCTACTTTGTTGTCTGGCATAACGTCATTTAAGTAGCCGTTATAATTTTCGGTGCTTACGTCAAAGCTAAGGTCTTTACCCGCGATAGTTAAAACTATTGTCTTGTTCATGCTGTATTCCTGCTATTAAGTAATTCTTTAAGTTGTTCAAATCCCTGTTTCATTTGCCGCTCCATGCGGTCACCAAGATCCTTTACATCATCCTTGGTCGCGTAGTATTCCGCGACATGGGTTTTGTGTTGCGCCAGCTCTTGGCGCGTCGCTGCATTACTGCTAAATAGGTAAACGATAACCGGAATGACGACCGTTAAAATTAAACCTACAATCCCGATGATCACTAAAATCCAATTAGTTAAGGTCATTTAACGGCTCCTTGACTGGCTGTTTTTTGCATTAGGCTCATTAGCTTATCCTTATCATTTGAGCTTTTATTTGCGCTTAACCAAAACGCAGCAGCATTTGCTAGTAGCACAAATAGGTTACCGACCAAATACACAATTAAGTCTCGATTTCTTTCAATATCAGGCCCGTAAAACAACGCCCCCAATACAGCCGAAAATAAAACAAACAATAGAATGGTTAACGTAGACGGCATCCAATGGTCTTTATGCTCGTTACGAGCGTTTTGTCTGTCTTGCAATTCGGCTTTGTATTCTTCCAATGCAATTTTTTGCAGCTCAATATTCGCTTGGCGAATTTGCTCTCGCTCAGCATGCGCCCACTCTTGCAACCTCAACGCAGCATCAGGATTATTCTTTAACTCTGCTGCCACGGCTTCTGGTGTGTTGTCCGTGCCTAAAGCTCCCGCAATTTGGCTACCAATACTGACAGCTAAACCAACTGGGCCACTCAATAACGGAGCAACAGCGCCAGCGATACCACCAACAGTGTTTGCGATTTTTTGCCATTCCATACCTTGTCCCTTACAAGTTCACAATTCTGTCTAACCAACCAAACTGGTACTTCTCTTGGCTTTCATCGTTGGCCGCTATGTCGATGCAAAAGCTAATACGTTGTCCCCGAACGGCTTCGGCCAACACATCAAGGCCCCTGTTTTTTCGAACTGCAGCATAGTCAGTTAAGGCACTGATTGTTCTGCTACCAGGTATGCCATCAACCACCAAATCTGGGTAAAGTGATTGGCATTTGTTAAGCACATTTAGCGCTTTTTGTAATGCCTTAGCCGAGGTACTCACACCTGAATGAACAGCAAAGTCAAATAACTGCTCGGCAAGTGATTCACTTAACACGCATATCTTGCTCAATTTCAGCGGTGACCAGTAGCGCTGATCTTGTATTAAAAATGCAGTCTGATATGGCATGTCTTGCATTTCACCTGTGTAGCCAAAGTCACGTGCTACGGCTTTGGTAATGCCATACATGGTTTCACCACCACGATCTGTTGGGTCATTGACATAACCCCCTTCACGGTCAATGAGCTCTTTAATCAGTCTGATTTTTAATGCATTCATATTGCTACTCGCTCAACTCTTGGCACGGAACACAGCGCTGCACACCTGGTACTGCTTTTTGCCGTGCTTTTGGTATTGGATCACCACACTCAATGCATTCCGTTGCACTGAGTTTGTGGCTGTTGTTAAGTCCTTTTAATCGCTGATCAACAAAGCGTTGTTCAGCGCGTTCCTGTGCAATAACTAGGTGATCAATAAAATCCATTCACGCTCACCTTTACTGCACTATGTTTTCGATTTCGTCTGGGCGTAAGTACGGCACACCATTGATATGAACAAAGTCAGGGCTCGTTACATCAAACGGGATCTTAAATAAGCTTGCTTGCCCGCCTTTTTTATCAATGTCTAAAATGTCACTGAGCTTGATGCGGCAACCAAATGCTTCAACCTTCATTTCATCTTTTGAGGTCTTGCCGTAAAACATGATGTCGAACGTTTCCATACCACGCCAAGAACCGGCGCTCTTTGCTGCATCTGAGATAAGTGCAAAGTTACTCGCATTAACTGACAGCTCACCATTTGCCGATACATCACCATCAACCGCACCATCAGGCACCCCCCCAGTTTGTGATACCGCACTGTTATCTGTGATCGATAACGTGGCCGTGTCCACATGCACCATAATGTCACCTAAGTTGACGTTAAAATTCATTCCAGATAAACGCATGATGACTGCTCCTAGTTGCTGCTTAAATCAAGCATGATGTTGACGGTAATTTCTTTCGGGCTGTTGTATGGGCGCAAAATAAGGTAAATCACCACGCTTTTATTGCTGGTCCATTCAATGGTGATGTCCCCTTCAATAGGTGGTGTGATTTCACCAGGGAACGCCGTCCCGTTGATAGTTGTGCTTTTACTCATTTCGCGTAGCGGCTTCATAAAATACGCTTTGTTTAACTCAATGCTGTTCGGTGTTGAGTTAAGCGAACGGTTAGCAACTCGACGAATCGCTAATACGCGCACTTGTCGGCTGGCTTTGTGTACTGGGCGCAAGTGTTCAAGGTATTGATAGTCACCACCCGTTGCATCAAGCGTTTGTGCATCACTCCAATACATACCTTCAAAGTCGCTGTACCACTGCGGCACACTCATGCGGTTATTGGCTAGTGTTTCTAATGTGGCAAGTGATAATGGCTCGCCGTCTGTATCAACCGGTGCATCGCCTAGCCCTAACACACTGCCTGTTGCCACACGCATTGGGCTATCTGCAATGCTTACGCTGCGGTCACATAATCGGCCAGCTAATACACCCACGTTATTACCGTGCAGCTGTGGCACTGGCACCACTAAATGCGCAGCAATGCCATTTTGAATAGCAATGGTTGCGGCTTCATACGCTGCCCATGCTTGTGTTGCTACATCAATACCTGGTAACGCAACTAAGCAAGAAACAAAGCGGCCTAATTTTGCTTGTAATGATGTTAGGTGGTCATGGATATCGGTAAGACCTGCGCTAGTGTTCTGCTCGTCACATACCACCACAATTTCAAAGCTTTGTACCTCGTTTGCGCGATCAATCGCTTCAAATAGATCTTCGCCATCGGCAAGCGGGTAAACCGCTGCGGTCCAGTTCTGGCCTGCATTAAGCTGTGCTGCTTTAACTTGAGTACGTAAAGCACTATCAGCAAACGCATCATCTAAATCTGTTTGTGCACCAACACTAAATAGCTGGCTCTCTTCATCTACTGAACCGGCACGGCCAACAAACAAGAAGTGTCGTTCGACACCTTCAATGTCACCTTGCCCTAAATTCAAATTGTTAACTTGCACTTTACCGAGTGGCATTGGCTTATCCTCGTTTATTGAGTTGGTTTAATATCTGCGCGAGTTCGCGCTGAACGTTTATGGTGGTGTCACCTAAAAATGGGCGAGCATCAACAGGGATATCCCAGCTTTTACGCTGTTTTTCGTCACGTAATATGCTTAGCATCAAGGTTGCTTTACCGTGATTTAAACTCGCTTGAATCTCTTTAACACTGGCGCGGCGGTAACCTTTACCCTTGCTCTTTGGTACTTTGAACCCTTCAGCTGACAGCGCTTTGGCTTGGCCGCGAGTGCACGGCGCTTTGTAATCTGGCTTTCCGTGAATTCGTGCCATTCGGCTAGCTGTCATTCGCTCTTTGCCACCTTCTTGGTGCATGGCAGCAATTCGCCCAGTTAAACCTGCTTTGTGCTTTAGCTCTAAGCGGTTGCTACTTTTCACATACGGTTCAAGTGTTCGGCCTAGGCGTTTAAGTAGCTTGCCTTTTTTGCCGCTTTTGCTCGGCGTAAACTTCTCACCATCTACCGTGGTTTGAGTGCGAATGCGCTTACGAGCAAGCGCTCGTTCGTGACGACCGAGTGTTTTTAAAACACGCACTCGTTTACCCGCTGGTAAGGCTAAAAGCTGTAGTTGGTGCTTAGCACTGAGTGCTTGGCGTTTGTTTGGGGTGATCACAATGCTCATGCGCGCCCCACTACATCAACATCGACATTTTCAGCCACGTTAATTGGTGCAAGCGACACATAGTAACGACCACCATTAAACTGCACTGGCCCGTTGTCATCAGGGATAAGCTCAATGTCATCCATCAGTTCTAACTCAATCAGTACCGTGGCGTTGTCATCACTAATTAAATCAATGTCTATTTCGGGATCATCTAAACCGAATTCGTCGCGCTGCCACTCGCTATCAATTAAAAACGCACATACCATGGCAAACAGGTTGTAAGGGTTAACCTTTTTATGTGGGAATTTTTCAATCGCAATAATGGCTGTGTGTTTCCACCTCGCCACTAAGTAACCGTCTTGGCCTTGATCTGAATTGCAAATGATTAACTTGCCGCGCTCTTGCCAAGCATCAATGTTGTTCTTACGAATTGCACCATTTAAGCTGGCAACTAAAAATTCGCAGACTTGCTGTAACTGGCTAATAGTTTGGCTCATAGCGAATGCACTCCCGCACGGCCAAGACCAAGCAATAAGCGAATACTGCGGTTTGATTGCGCTAGAATTTGATTTTGCTGTTCAACGTCTTCAGCTTTGTTATTGCCCGTCTCTTTCTGATCAACTGCCGAAAAGTACCCCATAAGATCACTGTGTGAACGGGCATAAACGGCGCCACGGTAAACACTTTCTTGGCTTTGGCTAAACTGCGGCACACCATCAATCAGGGTGAAAGAAACATCCGTGTTACCTTTCGCAATATAATTATTAATTTGCTGCTGAACTTCTAACACACTGCGGTTTAGCGAATCAGCAATTACCGTTTCTTCATAATATTCAGGTATGCGGCGATGATTACGGAACTCTTCTGTGCTAAGCACAGGCCAGCCGCTATCAGCATCAATTTCAATGCTGTCATCTGCTGTATGTTCAAATCCGAATGTCATGCCATTTACCTTTGCATAGGGTCAGTGCAGTTAGCGTCACAGTGATTATTTAAAAGTCGCCTTTTAAAACACTCAGCTAATGCACTGGAGGGTTTGGAGACGGTTTGCTTACTGTGCGTTAAGCTCAGCAAGTGCTCTAATTCTCATCGCTATTTTGTTTCTTACGGTTTTAACTTGTGCGTGCTTATGCAGTTCCTGCGCTTTAGCTAAATAGCCATCGGCTTGCTGTAAGCGCTGCAAGTCGCCAACATGTGACGGCGTAACTTCGCCATTTTTCGTGCGCAATAACGCAAGGCCCGCAAATTTGTAATATTTAGACGTAACTTGCTCTGGTAATTTCCAATGATCCGCAACAAGCTTGAACACTTGCCCAAAGTAAGGCTCAATGCTATGGCCTTTTTCTGCTTGCGTTTGCGCCCAATCAAAAACAGTGTCGGCAATAAAACCAGGCCACTGGCGGCGAATGCTTTTAACCATGGGCTGGTTAAGCTCAATGGCGCGTAGTCCAAACTCGATGCCGCGACTGAGGTTGCCAACATCAAACAGCCATACAGTGCAATACGAGAAAATCGGGTTGTCTTCATTTTGTTTGCCTTCTTTCGTTAAGTAGTCTTCAACAATCGGTAACCACTTAGGCAGTAATACATCGCGTTTATGAGCTATTTTGTCAGCTCGGCGCACAAAGCCTTTTAGTCGTTTTAAGTCTTCGTCTAATTCAATTAGCTGTAGGTGCAGGCTGGGCGCATATTCACCACTGCCCGACACGCTTACTTTTGCGAGTTGCTTTTTTGCTGCGTTTTGCTCTTTGAATTGGAGGATTTTTGCTCCTCCGACGGCTTTTTTAACTCGTCAACCGTTTCCTTTAACTCGCTGTTCGCTTGGTTAATATCATCAGCGCTATAAGCTAGTTCGCTTGCTGCATCGCTGGCTTTATCGGCGGCACTTTCAATGTTGCTGGCCACACTACTTGCTTGCTCGGCGCTATCAGCTAATGACTCTGCAGCATCGTCAGTATTGGCTATGCTTGTGTTAAGCTCGTCGGGTGTAGTTTCAACGTGCTTTACTTCAACGCTTTCAACATTGTTTTCATCATCAAGCGTTACTTCTGCAAACACGGTTTGTTCATCACCGTTGGCAGGGTCAAAGCCCTTGTTAAAAAATGTGATGTTCTGATCAACATACTCTTGAGCTATGTTGATTGCGTCAGCTTCATCGCAACCAAGTAACTGCGCAAGCAACTTAAGCGCGGTGTTTTCTTTAGCTTCATCAGACAAGACTTTCAATGTATCAACTAGTTTTTTGCCAGTTTCAGAAACTGCTTTTTGCTTTGCTTTAGCAGCTTGGCGACGTTTTTTAAAATCAGCAATGACACTCATGGCACTGTTACCTTTTGATAATTTGAGTAAATGCTAGGCGGTTATCGCCTAGCTGCTTAATCGCTTTTATGGCTTGGCGCCAATATTCATTGCGCTTTCGTCAATCGCGGCGTACGCTTCAAACTCTTCGATTGCGTAACCTTCTTGTCGCCAGTAAGAGTTTTCAAACTGCTTGCGGTCTTCTTCATCTTTGGCTTTGCGGTGTGCTGTGCCTTTTTGCGTATAGATATGCAAGTTGCTTAAAATCGTTACAGCAATACGTTTACCCGGGAAGAACGGCGGTGTATAAGCGCGCATACCACCAATGTTTTTATCCATTTGCTGAGCAGCGACTTTTTCGCTTGGCTTATCAGCTTGGTTCATCATGTGAGTTTGAGCAGTGGCCGTTAGGTCTGAACCAACTAGCACAACTAAACGCGGGTCATTGCGTAATGACGGGTGAATAAGCGTGTTTTTAAGCTCAGTAGCAATGGCGTCTAACGTTTTGTAATCGCCTGCACCATCCGGGTCAAAGTAAACAGGATCAGTCATGATTTGATCAGCCGCTTTTTCTTTAACGATTTGGTGCCAGCCCTTGTTTACGTCTTCACCATTTGGGTTGGCAACTGGGTCTGATGTGGCCTCAGCCGATACACCATTAAAGCCAACGCGCAGCATATCGAGCGCGAAACGCAACGTGGCATTTTGGTTAATGAGCTTCATAAACTCATTCAAGTTACCTGCATTAGCCCATGTAGATAACAGCGCCCAGGTAACTGCTGAGCATGAGTCAGTTTCAACCAATTCATAGGTATGACCATCAACGCCTTGCCCTGATGTAAAACGGCCACCCGCTTTACGACCTGTCGCAATCCCGTAGTTACCTACTTTTACAACTTGGCCTTTAATTTGGTCCACCTGCATGGTGGTGATCATGCGTAAGAACTCGACCGACTCTAAAAGCGCGGCACGAAGCTTTGTTTCCATTGGGTCAGAAATAGCAAACTTATGTGATGCGTCTTCTACACCAAATGATTTTGCTACTTGCACCGAGTATTTCTGTAAGAACCCAGCGGCTGTTTGATTTAAGTGCATGCTTTATCTCGCTCTGTTATGCATTAATAAAAAGAAGAACTGGGTTAAACCAGGTCTACGGTTTCGCCGCCTAATGGGTTAGGCTCTTGGTCTTCTTGCTCTTGGCTAAGCGCGTTAAATTTGCTTTCTAGGCCGGATACCTTTTGACTAACGCCATCCATCTTTTCTAAAAGCTGACTGAATTGCTCAGAGGTGACACCTGCTTTGCCTTTATCACCTTCAGGCTCTGCGGCTGGCGTGGTTTCTTCGGCCTTTGGTGGCTTTTCTTCGCCTTTTGGCGGTTTGCTGAATTTAGTTTCAAGGTCTGTCACCTTGGTTTCTAATCCTTCAAACTTACCCATAAGGGCATCAAACTGTTCTTGTTTCATGGGTTCTTCCTCGGTGATTTCATCTTGTTGATCAACTGATTGCTGATCCGTAGAAAATAATTTAACTATTTGGGCAAACAGGCCGAGCGCTTTTTCTTGCTTGTCGGCTGTAATATCTGCCTTTTGTTCTGTGCTGGTGAAAACAAAGTCGCTGTGTTCAAGCGCTTCAAGCTGGCTATATTCGTGTTCAGCTTCATTATCACCAATTGAGAATTTTAAACGGCTGGTACCAGAGCTTGCTGGCGAATCAGTAACGGCAAGGCCTTGTAAATAACAACGCCCTTCGCTTTTGTAGTCGGGGTTTGGCTCAATAGACATAAACAGCTTTTGGCCGTCTTTGTTTGCAGCAAGCAGATAGTCGTTAGCGGTAATTTTCACAAACAGTCGTAACTTGCCACCTTTTTTAGCGGCTTTAACTTCGTCAACAGTGCCCCAGTTTTTACCCTCAGTTGGTCCCCAACTTGAACGAAAATGCTCAGGCCAAATAAGCGCGGTATATTCATCAACCGAATATGATTCGGCCATTTGATTAATCCACTCTTTTGAAATGGTGCGACCGTCTACCGTTGCACCCTCTGTTGCTGCAATTACCCAACCTGATTGCTTTGCCATTTGTTTGCCGTGTTGCTTAAAACCAATATTTAAGCGCAGCATAGCCCTAAAAAATTGGCGTTTCATTCGGTTTGATTTTTAGAAATTCCTAGATTGAAGTTCTAGGAAAAGGTAGGTTTTTTAGTCAGTTATAAGCTTATTATAAATGAATACACTGTCGCTAGTTATCAATTTTTACATGAGTAATTAGCACCTAAATGGCTTATTCACCGGAAATACGCGAAGCAGCAAAGCGGCTTTATTTACGACACTACACACCAAGTGAAATTCGTAGCGAATTAGACTTGCCTAATGATCGTGTTGTTTATTACTGGGCTGATAAATATAGCTGGCGCGACTTACTGCGTGAAGAGGATATAGAAGAAGCCATCCACCGACGCATTTTAGTTCTTACAGATATTAATGACAAAACGTCAGGGCAATTAAAAGAACTCGACATGCTTATTGAAAAGCATGTAAAGCTTAAAAAACAACGTGCGCAAGAAGAAGCGGCAAAAAATCCGCAACCTCAAAATAGTCAGGCCAACTCAAATCAACCAAGTGGGAAAAGCAACTCAAAGCCAAAAGGCCGTAAACGTAAAAATGATGTAAGTCATTTAACCGAAGAAGATTTTGGCACCTGGTACGACTCACTTTTTGAATACCAAAAAACGATGCATGCAAACTTGCATCAACGTATTCGAAACATTCTTAAAAGCCGTCAAATTGGCGCAACCTATTACTTTGCAGGTGAAGCATTTAAAGATGCGGTGTTAAGTGGCGACCCACAAATATTCTTATCGGCCAGTCGTGCGCAAGCTGAGGTTTTCCGCAGTTACATTGTGGCTATTGCTCATGAGTTCTTTGAAATAGAGTTAACTGGTAACCCAATTACGTTACATACAAAACACGGTGATGCTGAGCTACGGTTCTTAAGTACTAATAGCAAAACGGCACAAAGTTACCACGGCCATGTTTATATAGATGAGTACTTTTGGATAGGTAAGTTTAACGAACTTAATAAACTTGCCAGTGCCATGGCCACCCATAAAAAATGGCGTAAAACTTACTTTTCAACGCCGTCAACAAAAGCACACCCCGCTTATACCTTTTGGACTGGTGATCACTGGCGACAAGGCCGTGCTGAACGTGAAGAAATAGAATTTCCTAGTTTTGATGAATTACGCGATGGCGGCAGGCTATGCCCAGATAAACAATGGCGCTATGTAGTAACCATTGTTGATGCACAAAACGGGGGTTGTGACCTCTTTGACATTGACGAACTGCGCGATGAATACAATGCCGATGACTTTAATAACCTGTTTATGTGCATCTTTGTTGATGATGCAGACAGTATATTCAAATTCAGCGACCTTGAAAAATGCATGGTCGATGCATCCCGTTGGCAAGACCACAAACCAAGTGCAGCACAGCCATTTGGTAACCGTGAGGTATGGCTAGGTTACGACCCTTCACGCACTCGCGATAACGCCACATTAGTTGTGGTAGCGCCACCTAAAAAAGACGGTGAAAAATTCCGTGTGCTCGAAAAACACTATTGGCGCGGGATGAACTTCGCTCACCATGTAAGTGAGATTCAAAAAATATACGCAAAGTATCGCGTCACTTATATTGGTGTTGATACCACAGGCATTGGTGCAGGTGTATTTGATTCAATAGAAACCCTCTACCCGCGCGAAGCCCAAGCTATTCATTACAGCGTAACCAGCAAAACTCGTTTAGTGCTTAAAATGATCGACTTAGTAGAAGCAAACCGGATTGAATGGGATGCATCACACAAAGACATTGCCATGAGCTGCCTAGCCATTCGTAAAACCAGCACAGAGACAGGTGGCGCAATTACCTTTAAAGCCAGCCGCGATAACACCACAGGTCATGCAGACGTATTTTTTGCAATAAGTCATGCCGTGATCAACGAACCGATTAACCACGCATTTAAGAGAAAATCACGATGGACCATGCAGAACAACTAACTGACCAGCCAAACGATCAACAAGACGATCAACAAGGTAAACAAAATGCGCCCGTTGTGTTTAGCTTACCTGAACAAGTTATGCCAGATATGTGGCTAACCGATTATGACTCGCTGTTTTATAACGATATGGACGGTTATTGGGAGCCACCCGTAGACCGTCATTTATTAGCAAACCTTACTCGCCGCAATGCCCAGCACGGCGGCATTGTAGTAAGCCGTGCCAATATGGCAGCTGGTCGTTATATATCGGGAGGCATGAGTGCCCAACAAGTACAGGCTGCATTTTTAAATCTAGTGCAATTTGGTGATGTGGCATTGCTTAAAATTCGCAACGGCTTTAAGCAACCGGTGCGATTATTCCCGTTGCCAAGTTATCGCACTCGAGCGGCTGGTGATGGTGGCGCCGTAGTGCTTGAACGTAACAATCAAGTGAGAAAATACAAAGCCCGCGATATCATTTGGATTAAACAGTATGATCCTGTTCAACAAGTATATGGTTGCCCTGATTACTTAGGCGGTTTACAAGCTACGCTTTTAAATGAAGATGCGACCCTATTTCGTCGTAAATACTACATCAACGGCGCGCACATGGGATTTATCATGTATGCCACTGATCCTAACTTAGACCCTGAAGTTGAAGACGATATAAAAGAGAAAATTCAAGATAGTAAGGGCGTGGGAAATTTCCGCTCGTTGTTCGTGAATATTCCCAACGGTAAAGAAAAAGGCTTACAGATAATCCCTGTCGGTAACTTTGAAAGTAAAGACGAGTTTATGAACGTTAAGAACGTATCAGCACAAGATGTGTTGAACGCTCACCGTTTTCCGCCAGGCTTATCTGGCATTATTCCATCTAACACCGCAGGCCTTGGCGACCCGACTAAATACGATGCCATGTATTTTAAAAACGAAACAAAACCGTTAATCAAAAACGTGGTTGATGCGGTTGAACAAGATCCTGAAATAAGCAGCAAGTTAAAACTTAAGTTTGATTTAGAGCCAGCAGCTTAATACACCTTATTTGTTATACATAGATACACTGTATATAATCACAGTGTATCTAAATTATTTATATGGGTAATGCTATGCGGGTAACATGTCCAAACTGTGGAAGTAAAGCGACTATTTCATCAAGAGAAAATCAATCAACCCATGTAGCTGATCTTTATATTTCATGTACTGACGTTAAAAACTGTGGGGCAACGTTTGTTAGTACATTAGCATTTAAGCATTACTTAAACCCACCGCGCCAAACAACGGCAGAACTTGCCGCATCGTTACTTAAAAACTTACCTCGTGAACAACAATTAGAATTAATGGGTTTATAAAAATTGAAAAGCCCGCTATCTGCAGGCTTTTGTACATACTAACTTTTATAGGCATATCTCTCATACTTTTTTGGTTGCTCTCGGTAAACAAAAGCCATCATTGCTGCAGCTTCAGTTTTCCCCGTTTTTTTCATGTATGCATCTAGTCCTTTTGATTTAAATAGCTCGACTTCAGCTGGGGTTAGATAATGGCCACCATCAATTTCACAATTTAATAATTGCATAACACGTGGGTTCTTGGTGACGTCTATATGCTCAATTGAAGGTGTGTCATAAATAACCGTTCTGATAGTTTTAGTTTCTAAATCAACTACCTTAGCAATATGTTCTGGTAAATAGTTCAAATCTGCCAACGTGCAAATTAAAGCTCGATCATACGAATTTACTTTTGAACAATGACTTTCGCTACCATATTTTCTAAAAGATAAGCCATGTTTTTTACAATAATTCCCAATTGTTGTTTCATGAACTCCCAGCTTTTTTGCGGCTTCTTTTCTTGATAACTTTTTGTTTATACACACTTGAATTTCATATACAAATAGCTCTTCATCAAGAATTTTTTTGTGTTTGGTTAAACCTAGCTTCTTTCTTCTAGCAAAAATAGAGCCCACTGTAGTATTCATTATTTTGGATATACTACTATCACTTAAACCATCAGAAAATAACCTTCTTAGCTCTTGATCTTCACACTCAAACCAAATCATTGAACCACGCAAAAAATGACTAAAAATAGCTGATACATGCTTTTCAGTAGTATTATTATTCAATGCAGTTTTTACCAATGATGATCTTGGGTTTCGATATCTTTCAAATATTATATTTGCTTTTAGATGATCTTCCTTAGTGATTGCCATATTAAATAATTGTTCTATCGAATATCTCATATTACTTTTGTTCGCCATTTTGACTCTCACTTTGCCTAGGTTTAACAACTGAGTGATATACCCAGTTTCGGCGTTTAACGGTTGGTTTCACGCTTCAAACCCCTTTTTAAGTTCATCAAGTAAAGGTTTTAATTTGCTATCAAGTGATAATAACTACCTTGGGTGTAGATTTTCGTCTTGAACGAAAGTTATGTTTTTAAACCTAAACGAACTGCCATACAGCACACCGCACTCTGCTCTCATTGCAAGGTAAAATTCCGTACCGCAATAAATCTTGTTTTGGTGTATATCGGTTTGATTATTCTCAAGCATGACAATTCCCCCCTACCAATAAAGAAGGGCGCTTAAACATCAACGCTTTATTTTGTAATTGGTCAATAGTTACTCTGCGGCCATCAATAGCAACGACTTTTATTTTTTTAACCGGCTCTAATTCAATCTCCGTTGTATAACGATCATTTTTACAGATACCGTTGAGCCAAATTTCTCCATGTTTTGACGAACAACCAAACTCTCGCCCTAATAAAATTGCTGTATAAAACTGCCCTGTTTCGAGCATTTTTTCTGCTGCTGTATGGGTATTCATATTTTCTCCTACGCCATTAAATCTAATGCCCACCAGTCATTGTCACTGACTGCTGTTGCTTCACCTGCTAGAACGAGCCTAGCTAAATCAAGATCACCAATTACGTCTGCATGACCTTTTTTAAACTGGGTATCTGATGGCATAGTTCTGCCATCTAATTTTGCGTATGAGTTCGCTAAGTCGTAGAGCTCACGGGCATATTGATAATGCTTTTCTGATGGGGTTGTATTACCAGTTGGGCGCTGCTTATTAAGATCTAGTTTTTCAAAGCTATGCAGCTCATGCCCTTGCATGTAGTAAACACGGTTACCAATAACCACATTGCCACCGTTCTTAAGCTGCTTTACATGCTCTGGTGCAAAGTCATATAGGCTGGCTTTTGAAAGTTCAGAGTGTTGATCGCCTGCTAGTTTCTGCTGTTTTTGCATTTCAGTAAGCGCGATTGAGTCAACCGCTTGCTTACGGTGTTCAATTAACTGCTTTTCTTCATCTAATATGAGTAAATTACCGTTTCTAATTAGGTAAATTTGGCCGTTCCGCCTGATCCTTTTACCTGCTAACAGATCCTTTTTAACCTTGTCGATCTGTTTTTTGGTAAACCCGATCATATCTAGCAATAACTCGTCTCTATCGCCCACTGTGCACGGCGTACAGTTATTCCCACTAGACCAAGATAGGTCGGCGGAGCCGACGTTGTTAGCATCCTGCCCGCCATTTACAGCGGTGTTGTCGTTAGCTGCGGCAGTACCAATAATTTGTTTTTGCCAAGAATGAACACGGGTAATCAAAGTGCATGGTTCGTGTAGGTCTTCAATGCCTTTAATGCGCTTAACGCATTCAGCATATTGATTGCCATACTCGGTATATTCATAAACAGGTTTAAAACGTGCATTGCGGCCAATACCAAAGCCACCCATTAAAGTTACAAAGGTTTTAAAGTCGCCTTGGTCGGCGGCTTTGCGAACTTGTTCGAGTTCTTCGTTGCCTTGTATTTCTTCACGCACTCGTCGCAGCTCACGCCAAATAGTAATGGCGGGTGACTTTTGAAATTGAAACTGGCGAATACCCCATGTACTGGCCCATGCTTTAACAGGGTTAACCAATGCTGATTGGGTAAACTTCTCGCCTGTTTCGGCATCGTATTCGTTGGCAAGACCAAAGCCGTCAATATTCTTACTGACATACTTAGCAATATAGGCAGCTGCGCCACCTATGCGTTTACCATCTTTACCAATTTTTGCAGGCTCCATTTTCATGGCGGTATAACGCGGGCTACTTGGGAAATAGTTTTTAACCGGTGCTTTGGTGTAAATGCCTTTTGATTTATTTAGGCCCCAAATTTTACGGTTATGCTTGTACTTCCTGCGGTAATGCTTGCGGTTTTTAAAGCGCTGAAAAAATACCTCACGATCATCGCGGGTAAAATATCGGCGTAAAAGGTGGTTAACTTTGTCGTAGTACCTGGCAGGCATCCATAAAAGCATGTGCCAGTGGGTGCAACCATCTGCATGAGGTTCGGCTACGCGCACCCCAAAATAGGGTATTTCTAGACGGTCTAATTTAGCCCGTGCTTGTGAATACAGCTTGTTTAAATAATTGCTTGCATCCTTTGGTGTTGAACCGTCCCACTTTGGCGAGTTCGCATGAAAACGACTAGGTGCAGTAATATTGTAAAAACCGCCTACATAGCCCATTTCGTCGGCCAGTTCTTCGGTTTCACGTATGCGGAGCATTAACTCGTTACGCATGTTTTCAGGGTTAGCAATACCGGCTTCAACCGCTTTCATCAACGAAATAACATCGTTTTGTTCGTTAACTAACTCAAGGCTTTCAAGGTATCGTTTGCCACGTTCACGATCAGTTTTATATTCATTAAGCGCTTGGTATGAGCAATAAGCATTAATGCCTTTTCGTACTGTTTTAGTGCCTTTCTTTTTGTCGTACTTTGCAAATAGGTCTTTGCCTACTTCACCTGTTGCTATTTCTAAATGCTCTAGGTAACGGCGGCGAATATTCTTTAATTTACGCGCCCACCACTTATGGCACTGCGCTTTTAACAAACTTACTTCGGCATCTGGCTCTGTTAAGTAGATACCTTTTTCAGCCGCAAAAAGTACAACCCCAAAGTTTTCAGCGTACTGGCTGATCACATCAAACTTATCTAACGCACCCCAGCTTGGGTTCTCTATGCCTAAGTCGTTTAGTATTTCGGTTACTTCTCGGGCCAGTACTTCAGCATGTTTTTTGGTTTTATCTACATTCGCTAAAATATGCCAAGGTAAAGGCATGCTGTCGGTGATCTGTTTAAGAATGGTAAGGCGCGGCTTAAGCGTTTTAATAGTGCGTAATAGCCACTGGTTAGCATTGCGATGATCACGGATGCTATCGAATATATTCGTATTTGTTGGCTTTTTAGTTGTACCGTCAAATTGGTATAACTCAGCTGATTGCGAAGCAATTCTATCGGTGTATTGATCTGTAGTTTCATTGCGCTTTTGCTTGTAGCGCTTAATGCTTGGTTCGTACTTATCAATGAAACGTTTAGCCACACGCATTTGTAATGGCTTTGGCACTTTGCTTAAACATTTATATACAAATTCTTTTTCTGCAGTATCGTCAATTGCATCTATGATCGAGCGAACAGAACTTGTTACTTCACCACCTACTAGTTTTTGTAAAAATGCGGTTTCATCACTAGCTGGTTGTAACTTCTTTTGTGCTAATACTTCACGCTGCTTTTCTGTAAAGCTAAGTGTTTCAGCTGTTCTACGCACAAAGCTAGCTTGAATACTCGCTTTGCGATTAGAGCTAATAAGGTCACGCACAATGTAATTATGGTGATTGTTGTTATGCACTTTCTTAAGTGCTGACTTGGCAGGTTTGCTTAATTTAAAAAAGCTTACATCGATGCGATATTCTGCATTTTTAAGCACATCATAAAACCAAGCGTTTGCTTCATCGCTTGGGTTTAGGGGCTCTTCTTTGTACCATACATCATTATGCTGCTGTACTTTAGCCAAGTATTGCTTAGCCATTTTGTACTGCATGTAAGGGGTAAAACGGCTTAGGCCGCTTAGTAAGGTTTCTTTATGCTCAACGTTATCAACGGTTTCAACCATAGTTGAAACCGCTGTAATAACGTCAAAGTTAAGAGTTGGCCAAAGAGCCATTATGCAAACTCAATCGTACTTACATCTTCATGAATTTGAACCGCCTCAAGTACACTCGCCATTTTGTCGTAAACATGCGCATACTCAGGGTAATCATCAACGATAAGCTTAATCACTGGCATAAAATCAATTAGGCAGTTTTCACACTCCATCAACATAGCGAACGATGGGCGCTTACCTAAGTTCCTAACCGTGAAATTAATTTGGTCAACAGCATGCAATACGATGTTGTCTACTAAACGCTGATTTTTAGATAGATCTCGGTCTTTGATAGAAGTCATTTTATTAGTCCTTTAGGTTGTGGATTTGGTTAAATTACGAATATTTCTGCTGCGGCTGGATAGCCTTTGCAAAATACAAAGTGGGCGTATTCGGTAGAGTCTGTTTGACTTGGTTTTTCTGGGTTGAAACCTGGGCGTTTACTGTGAACATAAACGGCCGCAAGCGGTAAGCTTTGCCACATTGGTTTACGCTTTTGGCTACCTAGCCAATTTAAGCGTTGCAGCATAATTACTAAGCCGTGGTCTTCAACCATATCAAGCGCTTTTTCTGTAAATTCTTGCGCTAAATTAAACGGCGGATTAGTAATGATCATGTCGAACGTTGGCAACAATGCAGTTGGCGTTGTTAAAAAGTCACGGCCTTTAATCTCTGCGCGTGAATCATTTCGAATATCCCAACTTTCAACCAAAAAACCCTGTTTCTCTAATACAGTTGGGTAGCTCATTTCATACTTGTCACAGCCACCTGCACTTGGGTCAAGTACTCTTGGGTATTCATCTGGTGAACAAACCAAAATGTTATTTTCAGCGAAGGCCGCTAAAAAATCTTCAATTAGCCAATGTGGTGTTACATAGTAATCATCAGCATTGCGCACAGTTCCGCGATTAGTTGAGCTCATGATCAACCCCTAGTGCGATTGCACAGTTAAGTGTGAATATTCGGTGTTTGTATGTTCACGCGGGGCGTTTTGCAAAAACTTAGCCGGCGCCATGGCGTTAGCATCTGAAAATGCTTTAACTAGTTCTTGTAACTGCAAAATAGCTTTATGAATTTTTAAGCGGGTATCAGCACTAAAATTAGCGAAGCCTTTTTCAAGCTCGTAGCGTTTTAGACCTGCGGCAAAACAAACTATTGTGCGCTCGTTTTCACTTAACACCTTGGTGTAAACATACTCAGGGGTATGACGTTCGCTGCCAATTAGCGCTTTAATCTCTGCAAGCCCTTTTGGAATGTGACGCCCTTCAACGGCTTTTAGTGGTGCAGGCTTTGTATTAGTTGTTGATTTAACAATCGCATTTGCCATTATCATTACTCCTAATGTTCTGTTAGTGCATGTTCTTTTAACCAAAGAACGGCTTTTTGAATCGTTTGTCTTTCATCGCCTTGGCAATACACTGGTAATTGAAAATCACCGACTACCGCTTGCAAACAAGGTTCTAAGCATTGCATCGCTTTTCGCGTAGTAATTTCACAACTAAGTAAATACTTAGCTTGCTCAGAAATTGATTTTTTCTTGAACAATGTCTCTCTACAAAACTCTGTGTACTGACGCATAGGTAACTCCTAGCTATTAACACTTAGCCACTGGTTGCGGCCTTGATCATATCGGGTTTGTAAATACGCCCCCAAATCACTTACGTTTACAAGTGTTGGTGAACGCTCAGAATCAATTGCTTTGAATGTAGGAAATGGTAGTTGCGCAGCTTTTGCCTTTTGCTCAGCCGTTTTAGGCTGAATGCCTAAATGCTCAACACAAATATCTTTAAGCTTCACAACAGGTGTTTCGTAACGCGCTAATAATGCAAAGGTCATATTCATGCTGCTGCGCCCTCAGCTTTTGCTTTCAGCTGTGCACCATATTCACTGTAGAAATGTTCAGGCGTCATTGAGCGCCAAATGTTTATGTCAGTTGCTAGCCAAAAAACGCGGCCACAAATTCGATGGCATGGCGGGAATTTATAAACAGCCATTAGCTTGTAAATCATCGGTCGTGAAATACAACAAATCTCCACAATATCCTTTACCTTTAGAAACTTTTCATCTTCCGTAATAGGTTCACCCTTGATTGTGGCTCGATAGTTTTTAGTATCCATTCTTTGTTCCTCGTAGTATTAAATAGCACCATGTACGGTTCCATTTTTTGTACTTATTGTGCTAATCTGGTTAATGGTTGTAAGCATATGTATTTAAAACAAATTAAATACCCATACACGGATATAGGTGTATCCATGTATGACCCACTTAGACAAATATATACCCTTGGATGGATACATGTCAATTAGCGTTGGTGAAAAATTTCGTTTAATCCGTGGCACTACCAATCTCAGCATGAATAAATTTGCTGAGCTTGTAGGTATTAGCTCTAGTTCCTATAAAAAATATGAAGGCGGGCATTCAGAGGTTGGGGCTCCGGCTTTACTCAAAGTTGCCAACCATCCACAATTAAAAAAATATGCGCTTTGGCTAGTTACTGGTGATACGAACCCAGATGCTGGGCAAATTGCGCCAGGTGATTTTATTAATGAACAAGGCTTATTAAACGAAGAAGAATTTGAAGAAAAATTCATTGATGTTGCAGTAGGCTCTTTAATGATGTTTTGCCATTTAGACTGGTTTACACCAAATAAAGATAAAAACGTAGACTTTAACGACTGTGGTAAGTTACTACTAAAAGATTTACGACCAGTGATCGAAGCAAGGGCCAATAACGCATCAAGTACACAAAAAATGGCTTAATAAAGCCATTTTTTTATTTGAAAAAACAATTACTCCATTAATACTACGTTTTTAGAGAAAAAAGCCTATTTTTCCCTAGTTGTCCTCACTATATAACAAAATATTATATATGCCGCTTTTATTGAGATTCATCGCGATTCAAGGCAATTCAAGGCAATTCAAGACATCTGATGTCTTGTAACTATCCAACCTGTCAGTTAGTATTATTTTTAGTTGTAAAGTTATTTTACAAATTAAATTTACAAAATAATTTTACATAAATTAGAAAAATCTCATGTAACGTCAAACCACGCCAAAGGTGAATATCATGAATGTTTATCGCGAAGAAGATTGGGGCTTTTAATCTAAGCCTGACATTATGGATTATAAGAAAGAGCCTGTGGGGCTCTTTTTTTTATGGAAAATACAAATGATAACCAAGATCCCCTATAAACTTATTTTTACACTTCCCTCTATTTTAATTGTTTTATTAATTTTCTATGCTGATCACCAAGGTCCGTTAGTATATGCACCAGTTGGCGTAATGATTTCAGCTATAGCAGCCCTTACAGCTGCGACAGCAACAATAAAATCTAATCGTCATACATTCATGCAAACAAACTCTCTTGGGTTTAGAAAAACATTGCAAGACGATAAGCATTACAATAAATCTATAAAAGTTGTAAGTAAGGCAATGGCAAACAGGTTAAAAAAGCCACTAGTTGAATATGCTAAAAGTGCTCATTTACTTACTTATGAAGAACAGAAAGTACTCACTTCCATAAGATATGTTTTAAATACTTGGGAACAAGCAGCTCTATCATGTAGACACCATTTATACGATGAACAACACCTTTATCAATCACATAAAACAATGGTTATAGAGATTGGTATTTTTTTCAGGGAGTTTATTCACGAAGTCCAAATAGCAAGAAACAACCCTGATATTTATAACAATTTAACTTGGTTAATTTTACATTGGACAATAAGACGAGATGACTTTACAAACAAACAGACAAAAAATGAGCTCATACTTGTCTATAAACAACTTGCAAGTGTAAAGGCAGGTAAGTTGCCCAAACGTAGACATAAGCTAAAAACGTTTAAATAGGTAAAAACCCGCAATAGCGGGTTTTATTTTATTACTTTTAAAAATGGGTGTGGTGCTTCTGGTTCAGTTTGAGGTTCTATTTTAAGCTCAACTGGGGCTTGCAGGTTCTTTACTCTGTAGCTTATTGCCTGTGCGTTGATTGCCTTTAACTTATCGTATGCATCAATTTCGCGGTTGTTTTGTAAAGCCTCACCTAAGTCCATCACAATGTTATGTGCTATGCCTTTGTCGTCTTCACTTTGTACTGAATCACTAATCACATTAGTTATTATTAATTGTTTAAATGTAAGCTCAAAACTGGTAGTTGCATGGCCTCTTACTATTACATAACCTGCAATAGTTAACATAACTGCAAGGCTTATCGCCATGACGAATAATAATGGCATCAGGCTACCTCTTTACGACTTAGGAAAAACTGTTTAACTGGAAACGATGCAACAACAGCAAGTGATAAAACATTTAAAACAACAACTGTGGTGCTATAAAAGGGTGACAACATGCTGTTATCAAGCATGCCACGCATTATAAATTGCAGCATTTGTAACATTGCTTGCAGTATTGATAAATAGATACATAAACGAGCTGTTAGCGAAAATGTACAACCACGCATAACATGCAATAAAAACAAAGTAACAGCAAAGGCCATTGAGCAGCTAAACATGGTGAAATAAAAAAATTGACGCAACATCATTTTTTCCATTTCTAATGCAATTATATGTTGCGCTAAAGCTGAGCTGACAAAATGAAATACCATAACTGTCAGAGCGGCAATAAAACATGAGTGTAATGTATGATCGCTTTGCGAATTTAAATTCTTTTTACCGCCAAAAAATAGTGCAAACTTATGTTTGCTAAAAGTTACAACCAGAAAAAGTACGGTGAGTACTTCTAAAGACTTTATAATCCAGCCTGTTGCGGTAAAAAAATTGAGCATGTGCATTCCTTGGTGATAATTAACCAGCCTTTTAGGCTGGTTAGGTTAAACTATGATTTTTAGTTACTTTTCTTTCGGTGGCTCAACACCATCACCGCCGCCACCATTACCACCGTCCAAGTTGGTTAAAACTTTCAATGCATATAAATTACTCATACCTTGTTCCTTTTCTGGTTAATTAAACATCACTTCTTGATGTAAATTTAATTGTAATGATTAAATTTATAATAGCAACTTAAAATACTGTATGCACATACAGCAAAATCTTCCTAAAGGATTGACACATAACAACTTAATAGCACGCAACTCGCGCGCTTTTATACTTAGTTAACGTCGTTTTTTTACTTCATTAATACTAGCTTTTATCCACTAACTACAATACTGGCAATAACTTAACAAGAACGAAAAAACGAGCGATTTGCTCGTTTTTTTCTTCCTAACACGGTCTTTATTTCAGGAAAAATCCAATAAAAAATGACGAAAAAAAAATTTAAAAAACTTTTAAAAATTTTACCCTATAGGCTTTTTCTGGAATTAAGTTAATAAAAAACCCGCTATTGCGGGTCTCATTGTTTGCTGTTTAACCTTTCGAGTTCTTCATCGACTTGCTTTTTTAAGTTTTGATATTCTGGTTCAAACTTTTCCCGCAACCTTGGAATCTCAGAATAAGTTCCACCATTTAAGTTTTGCATTACATGTACAAGAGTTATTTTAAAATTCTTGCATGCTAAACTTTCATCGTAGTAATCACTATTTAGGTTCCCCGTTTTTTGAACTAGCCTTTCGAAGTCATTACAAATTACATCAAGTTGCTTATCATAATTGTTTTTTACGTCATAGAATTGACGTATGTGGTGCTGTTCGTAAGACCCTCTAAACCAATACTCAAGTTCATCAACTTTTGTTTTAAGCTGGTAAATGAGATCTATAGGTTTAATTTCTTCTTTTATTTCCAGCTGTTTATATTCAACCTTTGTATTTAAAGGTCGTTCTTCAACCGTATTTTCTTTTTTCAGATGATTACCACTACCGATGAACCCTGCAACAACGAGTAAAACAACACTTAGAATATTTGCAGATTTTTGGGGGAGCTCAGAGTAAGCTTTTCCTTTGGCTTCTGCTGTTCGTTTATTACTAGCATTGGTTTTATTGAGAATTGGCGGGATTGAAAAACCAATGGCGATAATGCAAATAATACCTGCAAACACTTCACCATTATCAAAATGCATTCCTACACTGATAATTGCCAACACACCCAATATCCATCCAATTACTTTAGCCATGCATAATCCTTATATTTTCCATAACTTTGCAAGCTTACAGGTTAAGTTAGCGTTCAGACTTTAACAAGCTGGGGATTTATACAGGCATAAAAAAACCCGCTACTTAGCGGGCTTAGTTTATAAATCTTTTTCTATTTGCTCTTTCGCATAACATTCGAATGCTTTTACCTGCATCTCTCGCCAAGAACCATAATCAGTATTTTGACTTATATAGCTGTCCCACTCATCGTCTGGTATTGCTTTAAAATCTTCTACTGTTTCAACAGTGAAAGGGCTGCTGCTTAATAGTTCATCAAAATTTTTATATTTAGAATGGCTGGATACGAAACTGTCATTCATTAACTCATCTAGTGTCACGGATTTTTTATTGCCTAAATCTTCTAGATTTTTAGATAGCCTTTCCAATCCACTGAAATCACTTTTTATAGTCATTAATAGTCCCTTTAAATTTAAGTAAAAACTTAGTCTAGTTGAGAAAATGGTTATAGCAAATTTTACTTACAAAAAAAGCCCGCTAGTTAGCGGGCTTTTTTATTTAATTTTACTATTTTATATAACCTAAATCTTTAAGCCTAAACCCCATTGCTTGGGTAGATACATTAAAGATTGTTGAAAGCCTAGATATTGCTTCATCCACTGTAGCTGTTCTGCCTTCACGTTTAACTTGATCAACTAACTTATTAACTTCATTTTTAACCAAATCTAATGGCATTAATAATTGAGCTGCGAATTTATTAGCTCTACGCTCTTGAAAGTTTACAGCGCCATCTCGATTAAGTTTCTCTACGAACTTTTCACCTTCAGAAATATTATCAATTTCTGGTGCTATATCATGCACTAAATGGCCTAATTCATGTGCTTTTGTAAAACGCTGGCGCTGAGCAACCTCTGATGGATTTACCCATAAGTGAACCGATTCGAATTTCTTGTTATTATCCCTGTTTACTTTGATATAACCTGATTTGTCCCAGTCTTCAAATGATAAATCGTTTGAAAATCTCAAACCTTCAATGTGAGACATTACTTGATCTACGTTAATTGGCAACTCAATAGTTGTTAAGTCAGTTGTATCGAAGGCTAGCTTTAACAGGTCGTAAGCATTACTGACTGTTTGAATTTGTTGCATAGTAATCATGATCGCTCCTCCCTTGTAGTACCGTCTGAGCTAAAAGTATTTCTAAAGCTTTCCGATTCCTCACTACCTATCCTATCTTCTAGCATAGTACGTAACATCACTTCTTGTCTATCAAACATCTCTGATCTTATAGAATCAATTTTTTGTTCTAAACGCTCATGATCAAAAGCATTTACTACAGCACTTATGAGCATGTCTTCATTTTGTGTTTGTCGATGTAATTCATCTACAGCGTTATCCACTACTTCTTTAATTTGTCCACGTTTATAGTTACCTATAAAGAAAAACGTCGTTATGCCACCTAGAGCAAGCAACATTGTAAAACCAACACTCCAATTCTCGTATAGACCTACCGCAGCACCAAAGAGTTCCTTTTGATGCTCTACCTGTTGGGTAACTTGCTCTGTATGCTGCGCTAAGTTTGTAGAATAGCTTTCTTTAATTTCATCTATTTTAGATTGGAGACTGCTAATACTTTCGCTTTGGCTATTCGTTTTATCAGTTATACTCGATATCTCGTTTTTTAGTTCTGTAATCTCTTGTCTTAAACACTCGTTCTCAAAGGTTAGCTGTGTAACCTTGTGGGCACCATTCCCTGATTGAACTGTAAAATCACAGACCTTATTCACGACACACCATGTCTAACTAAAAAATAATTTGGAGGAAACTAACACACATTAACTTTAATTTCACTTAAAATTCAATTTAGGAATTATATTAGTCAGTCACCCTAATAATTAAGGGGCTCCCAATAGTCACCCTAGCATCATTTAAAGCCTTTATTTCATTGATTATCAGTCCAATCTAACATGGGTGCCACGGAAAAACGGCGGTTTAATGTCGT
>CEQE01055217.1_pt1 | contig 34971 bp, 30 predicted proteins | sample 356201 | NCBI WGS metagenome assembly CEQE01 (sample SAMEA2619970, study PRJEB7988) | marine metagenome | biome: marine biome (ENVO:00000447); feature: mesopelagic zone (ENVO:00000213) & marine oxygen minimum zone (ENVO:01000065); material: "saline water (ENVO:00002010), including plankton...
AGGATGAAGCTGATCGGCTCAAGGACGACTACATCAGCACGGAGCATCTACTGCTCGGCGTCGGGGCCGAGGACGGCGCGGTGCTGGGCGCCCACGGCATCACGCCCGACCGGATCCTCGAGGCCCTGGTCGCGGTGCGGGGGACGCAGCGCGTCGTCGATCAGAATCCGGAAGATAAGTATCAAGCGCTCGAGCGCTACGGGCGGGATCTCACCGACGACGCCCGGCGGGACAAGCTCGATCCGGTCATCGGCCGCGACGAGGAGATCCGCCGGGTCATCCAGGTGCTGTCGCGGCGGACGAAGAACAACCCGGTGCTCATCGGCGCGCCCGGCGTCGGCAAGACCGCCATCGTCGAGGGACTCGCGCAGCGCATCGTCAGGGGCGACGTGCCGGAGGGGCTCAAGGAGAAGCGCATCGTCGGGCTCGACATGGGCGCCCTCATCGCGGGCGCCAAGTTCCGTGGCGAGTTCGAAGAGCGCTTGAAGGCGGTCCTGAAGGAGATCACCGAGTCGGACGGCCAGGTCGTGCTCTTCATCGACGAGTTGCACACCGTCGTCTGCGCCGGGCCGGCGGAAGGCGCCGTCGACGCCTCCAACATGCTGAAGCCGATGCTCGCGCGGGGCGAGCTGCACACGATCGGCGCGACGACGCTCGACGAGTACCGGAAGCACATCGAGAAGGATGCCGCCCTCGAACGTCGGTTCCAGCCGGTCCAGGTCGGCGAGCCGACCGTCGAGGACACGATCAGCATTCTCCGAGGGCTACGGGAGCGCTACGAGATTCACCATGGCGTGAAGCTCAAGGACGCCGGCCTGGTGGCCGCGGCGGTGCTCTCTCATCGCTACATTGCCGACCGGTTTCTCCCGGACAAGGCGATCGATCTCGTCGATGAAGCTGCGGCGAAGCTCAGAACCGAGATCGACTCGATGCCCGCCGAACTCGACGAGGCTCGGCGCCGGATCATGCAGCTCGAGATCGAGCGCGAGGCGCTGCGCAAGGAGCACGACCCGGCATCACGCGAGCGGCTTGCCCGGCTCGAAGACGAGCTCACCACGCTGACCGCCGAGAGCGCGACGCTCCAGGGCCAGTGGCAGCAGGAGAAGACCGAGATCCAGTCCGGGCGCCGCTTGAAGGAACGCCTGGAGCAAGCCAGGCACGAGATCGAGCACGCCCAGCGGGCGGGTGACTACGCAAAGGCCTCCGAGCTGCAGTACGGAAAGGTGCCGGCGCTGGAGGCCGACGTGCAGGCCGCCGCCGAGCGACTCGCCGAGTTGCAGGCCGGAACGCGCATGCTACGCGAGGAGGTCGACGAGGACGACATCGCCGCCGTCGTCAGTCGGTGGACGCGAATTCCGGTCTCGCGGCTCGTCGAGGGCGAAGTGCAGAAGCTGATCGCCATGGAGGATCGTCTGCGGCGCCGCGTGGTCGGTCAGGACGACGCGATCACCGCGGTCGCCAACGCCGTTCGTCGCGCCCGAGCCGGGCTACAAGATCCGAACCGTCCGCTCGGCAGCTTCATGCTCCTTGGCCCGACAGGCGTCGGCAAGACCGAGCTGGCGCGCGCGCTCGCCGAGTTTCTGTTCGACGACGAGCAGGCGATGATTCGCGTGGACATGTCCGAATTCCAGGAGAAGCACTCGGTCTCTCGCCTCATCGGCGCCCCGCCCGGCTACGTGGGGTACGACGAGGCCGGACAGTTGACCGAAGCCGCGCGACGCCGGCCCTACTCGGTCATTCTGCTCGATGAAATCGAGAAGGCGCATCCCGAGGTGCTCAACATCCTGCTCCAGCTGCTCGACGACGGACGGCTGACCGACAGCAAGGGCCGCCACGTCGACTTCAGGAACGCCGTCGTCATCATGACTTCAAACCTGGGCAGTCAGTACATCGCGGCGCATCCGGCGAGTGCGGAGGGCGACCTGGACGAGGCCACGCGGGAACGCGTGACCGTCGCGCTGCGGGAGCATTTCAGGCCCGAACTGCTGAATCGGATCGACGAGGTGATCTTCTTCCACGTGCTCGGCCGAGACCACCTGCGGGCGGTGATCGACATCCAGCTCGAGCAGCTCGCGGCGCGGCTGGCGCGGCGCAAGCTGGAGCTGACGCTGACCCAGAGTTCGAAAGATCTGCTGATCGCCGAGGGCTACGACCCGACCTACGGCGCCCGCCCGCTCAAGCGGGTGCTGCAACGCCGGATCCTGGATCCGTTGGCTCTGAAGATCCTGGAGGGAGAGTTCGCCGAGGGCGAGGCCGTCGTCGTGGACGCGGCCGATGGCGAGCTGAGGTTCGACAAGCCCCCCAGCGTGTCCGCGACATCCTAGGGGCTACCCCGCCGCCGGGCCGCCGCCGGCGTCGTCCGTGTCTTCGTCAGGGGTGAAGCCGGCGCGCGCGTGGCTCTTGTCGCAGAAGGGCTTCGTGGCGGACACGCCGCACCGACAGAGCGCGATCGGGCGGTCGGGGGCGCGGTACTCGCGGCCGTTCCAATCGATGATGGTGACGTCGTCGCCGTCACCGTCAGCGATGACGCGATACGGGCCGTTCTTGCGCACCTTGATCGTCGTCATCGCGCCAGTCGCAGGACTAGCCCATCTTCTGCATCGCCGACAAGAAGTCGGCGTTCGACTTGGTCTTGCCCATCTTGTCGAGCAGGAGTTCCATCGCCTCGACGGGCGACAGCGGCGTCAGCACCTTCCGGAGCACCCAGACGCGGTTCAGATCGTCCTTGTCGAGGAGCAACTCTTCCTTGCGAGTTCCGCTCTTCTGGATGTCGATCGCCGGGAACACGCGCTTGTCCATGAGCTTCCGATCCAGGTGGATCTCCATGTTGCCGGTGCCCTTGAACTCCTCGAAGATGACGTCGTCCATCCGGGAGCCGGTGTCCACCAGCGCGGTCGCCATGATGGTCAGCGACCCGCCCTCTTCGATGTTGCGGGCGGCGCCAAAGAACCGCTTCGGCTTCTGCAGCGCGTTCGAGTCGAGACCGCCGGACAACACCTTGCCCGACGGCGGAATGACCGTGTTGTAGGCGCGGGCCAGGCGCGTGACCGAATCGAGCAAGATCACCACGTCTTTCTTGTGCTCGACCAAGCGCTTCGCCTTTTCGATCACCATCTCGGCGACCTGCACGTGCCGCTGCGCCGGCTCGTCGAAGGTCGACGAGATCACCTCGCCGTCGACCGAGCGCTGCATGTCGGTCACTTCCTCCGGGCGCTCGTCGATGAGCAGCACGATCAGGTAGACCTCCGGGTTATTTGCGGCCACTGACTTCGCAATGCTCTGCAGCAGCATCGTCTTGCCCGTGCGTGGCGCCGCCACGATCAGCCCGCGCTGGCCCTTCCCGACCGGCGTCATCAAGTCCATCACGCGCGCCGACAGGTTGTCGGAGCCGGTCTCGAGCTTGATCCGCTCCAGCGGATACAGCGGCGTCAGGTTCTCGAAGAACAGCTTGTCGCGAGCTTGTTCCGGCGCCTCGAAGTTGACCGCCTCGACTTTGATGAGGGCGAAGTATCGCTCGCCTTCCTTCGGCGGCCGGATCTGGCCGGAGACCGTGTCACCCGTCTGCAGATCGAACTTCCGGATCTGCGACGGCGACACATAGATGTCATCGGGTCCGGGAAGATAGTTGTAGTCGGGCGCCCGCAGGAAGCCGAACCCGTCAGGGAGGACTTCCAGGACGCCTTCCGAGAAGATGAACCCGCTCTGCTCCGTTTGCGCCTTCAGGATCTGAAAGATCAGGTCCTGCTTGCGCATGCCGGTCGCGCCGGCGACGCTCAGGTCCTTGGCGACCTGCGTGAGCTTCTGGATACTCATCTCCTTCAGCTCACTGATATTCAACGTGTTGCCCTGTTTCTTGGACGATCCTCGCGGCGTCGCCACGGCGGCCCTCCCAGAATCGGATTCCGAATCCTCGGACGCGCGCGCGGAGGGGCGCTTATTTTGTGTAGCCATTGAACCGCAAACCGTAAGTCGAAGGTATGGGGGATGTGGGTTGTGGGCGCGGGACCGGGAGCCCCGCAGTCCGTTCAGTCGAGGTTCGGATTGGAGCCGAACGCAATCCGAGTATACGGAAGCCGTTGCGACCTGTCAACTTGGTGTTCCGGATAGTCGCCGCGCGCCGTCTCGCACACCCGGCCGGGATACAATCCGCGCGTGCCGCCCCCGGTTCGCTGGCTGCTCGTCCTCTGTGTCGTGACGCTGCTTCTCGGCCTGGGCCGGAGCGCCGTGACCGACTCGGACGAGGCGTTCTACGCCGAATCGGCCCGGCAGATGATCGTGTCCGGGGACTGGCTAACGCCGCAGTACAACGCCGAGGTCCGCTTCGAGAAACCGGTACTGATGTACTGGCTCATCGCCGCGGCCTATGGCGTCGGTGGCGTCACCGAGGCCGCCGCCCGACTGCCCTCGGCGCTCGCCGGCCTGGCCCTGGTGTTGCTGACCTACGCCGTCGCTAGTCGCTGGTACGATCGCGCGACGGGCACCCTGGCTGGAGCGATCGTCGCGACGACCTTCGGGTGTGCGGCGATGGCCTGGCAGGCCCTGCCAGATCTCCCCGTCACCGCGCTCATCACGTTCGCCACGTGGGCTCTGGTTCGCGCTCTGTCGTCCGACCGACGCGACGCCGGGACGTGGCCGATCGACGCTCCGGGGCACCGTCGAGCCTGGCTCGTTGTCGCGGCGTTCGCCGCCGCGCTCGCCTGTTTGACCAAGGGCCCGATTGGGATCGTCCTGCCCGCGTTGGTGGTTTTACCGCTGGCGTGCTGGGAGCATCGTGGCCCGGCCGGGACGGCCTGGCACCTGCGCGCGCCTGCCGGCCTGACGATGGCGACGGTCGCCGCGGCCCTCGGCGTGTTTCTCGCCGTCGCGGTGCCCTGGTTCGCCGCGATGGCGCAGGTCCACGGCGCGGCCTACCTCGTCCGTTTCTTCGTTGGTGAGAACCTCACCCGATTCGCCACCCCGGAATTCAACGATCCCCGGCCTTTCTGGTTCTACGTGCCGATCCTGGCCGGGGGCCTACTGCCCTGGACGCCGTTCGCGGTACTCTGGGCTCCGGGAATCGCTCGCGCGATCCGCACTCGCGTCGTCCCGCAACTGGTCGACCTGCGCTTGATCGTCTGGACTCTGGCCCCACTGCTCTTCTACAGCGCGTCGGTCGGCAAGCAGCCGCGATACATCCTGCCGCTCCTGCCTCCCGTGGCCATCCTTCTCGCCCGCAGCATCCGCGAGCACCTTGACGCACGGGCCGAACCGCGCCATGCCAGGCGTCTCCGGATGTCAGCGGCTGGCGTCGTCATGTGCTGGCTGGCCCTGGCCTGGCTGATGTTCCGTGGCGCCCCTGTCCTCGCGGCGGCCGGGATGCCGCAGCCGCTCATACCCGCGACCGCGTTTCTCGGAGCGGCGGTTGTGCTGGGCGCCGCCGTTGCGACGGGCCGCCTCAACACGGCGCCGCTCGCGGTCGTCCTCGGCGGCGCCGTCACGCTCTTGTCACTACATTTTCAGGTCCTCTCTCCGCCGCGCCCCTCGCCGGTCGAGCGCGCCGCCGCCACCTTGAGCGAGGCGTGGCGTGAGGGCCACACCCTCGGGACGCACCGCGCCTTCGGAAGGAACCAGATCTTCTACTCCGGCCTGCCTCGCCGCGAACTCGTCACGCCCGACCAGGTCGTCGACTTTCTCGAGAGTCCGGCTCCCGCCATCGCCGTCATTCGGCGCCGTGACCTCGCGCCGCTCGAGTCACGTATCGCCGGACCCTTGCGCCGCCTCGATCGAATCGACTACGTCGACACCGCCGCACTGCGGATCGGCGACCTGCTGCACCCCGATCTGGAGAGTGTCCGGCAACGCGTTCTGATCGTCACGAACCGCTGACCTCGCCTCCGGTACAATGAACGAGTGCCCGCGCTTGCCGACCTGCTGGCGGGCCATGCCCGCGAGAGTGACCTGTGCTCGCGTCTCCCCGACGGACGAATCGTCTGCCTCGCCTGCGGGCACCGCTGCCCGCTGCCGGACGGTGCCGTCGGCGTCTGCAAGGTGCGGTTCAATCGCGGCGGCCGGCTATTCGTGCCCTGGGACTATGTCGCCGGCGTCCAGTGCGACCCGATCGAGAAGAAGCCGTTCTTCCACGCCTATCCCGGTGCGCTCGCGTACAGCTTCGGGATGCTTGGCTGCGATCTGCACTGCGACTACTGCCAGAACTGGGTGACCTCTCAAGCGCTGCGTGACCCGGCGGCCGTGATGACACCGGCAGCCGCCACGCCGGAGCAGATCGCGCGGGACGCCGTCACCCTCGGGGCACAGGTCGTCGTCAGCACCTACAACGAACCGTTGATTACGGCCGAATGGGGAGCGGCGGTCTTCGACGCGGCGCGCGCGGAGGGGCTTCGCACGGCGTTCGTGTCGAACGGCAACGCCACGCCCGAGGTGATCGAGCGTCTGCGCCCGCGCCTCGACCTCTACAAGATCGACCTCAAGAGCTTCGACGATCGCCAGTACCGGCGTCTCGGCGGCCGCCTCGCTCCGGTGCTCGAATCGATTCGGACCCTGGTCGCGATGGGCGTCTGGCTCGAAGTCGTGACGCTGCTGATTCCGGGCTTCAACGACACGGATGAAGAGATTGACGCGCTGACCAGCTTCCTCGCCGACGTCTCACCCGATATCCCGTGGCATGTGACGGCGTTCCACAGGGACTACAAGATGACGGCACCCGGCGACACGCGCCCGGCCGCGCTCGAGCGCGCCGCCGCGATCGGCGCACGGAACGGACTCAACTTCGTCTATGCCGGAAATCGCCCCGGAGAGGTCGGGCCGCTCGAAGACACGCGCTGCCCCGGGTGCGCCGCAACGCTGATCGCGCGCACCGGCTTCTCGATTCGTGAATACCGCCTGACCGCCACCGGCCGCTGCCCGAATTGCGACCGCGCGATTCCCGGGCGGTGGGCCGAACGGTTCTCTGGGCAGGCGGCCTCGGCGCCCTACCGGCCAGCCTCCGACGGTTGGATTCCGCTGACGTCAGTCTGACGCGGTGACCGGATCCGCGTCAGCATCCGGAAAGATCTTCCCAGGATTCAAGATCCCGTGCGGATCGAACGCAGTCTTCAGTCGACGCATCAGCGCCAGCTCCTCCGCCGACAGCGCGAGCGTCATGAACGAACGTTTCGACAAGCCTATTCCGTGCTCGCCGCTGATCGCACCCTCGAGGCGCACGACCTCTTCGAACAGGCGACGTTCCCCGTCGCGCGCACGCTCGACCGCGCCGCCGTCGTCAGGGTTGACCATGATGTTCACGTGAATGTTGCCGTCGCCCACATGTCCGAAGCAGGCGATCGTCAACGCCAGGTCCTCGCGCAATCGCGCCACACACGCGAAGAGGTCAGGGACGCGCGCTTTCGGCACCACGACGTCATGGTTCAGCTTCAGGCCAGCGATCGTCTTGAGCGAGGGCGACAGCTCGCGCCGAACGCGCCACAACTGGTCTCGCGTCGCCGCATTGGTGGCATGTCGCACCGTCATGGCACCGGCCTGCCGGCACGACGCCTCGACTCGAACCGCCTCTTCGCGGACGGTTTCCGGCAACCCGTCGACCTCGAGGAGCAGCAGCGCTCCCGTGCCCTCCGGGGCGAGTGTGCGGTCGTTCAGATAGCGAGCGACCGCATCGAGCGACGCGCCGTCGATTAACTCCAACGCCGCCGGCACGACGCGCGCCTTGACCAGCTCAATGACCGCCTGCACCGCGCCGTCGACCTCCGCGAACGTCGCCTGGATCGTTTCGCGGTGCGGGGGCAGCGGGATCAGGCGGAGAATGGCCTTCGTAATGATCGCCAGCGTGCCCTCGGAGCCGACCAGCGTCTGGGTCAGGTCGTAGCCGACGACGTTCTTCACCGTCTTGCCGCCGGTGCGCACGATCTCGCCCGTTGGCAACACGGCCTCCAACCCAAGGACGTACCGCCTCGTCGTACCGTACTTGAACGCCCGAGGGCCGCCCGCGCACTCAGCGATGTTGCCTCCGAGCGCGCACTGGTCGAGGCTCGCCGGATCGGGCGGATAGAACAACCCGACGGCCTCGACCGCGCGCTGCAGGTCGCCCGTCACGGCGTTCGGCTCGACGACTGCCAGCAGATTCACCTCGTCGATCTCGAGAATCCGCGTGAACCGCTCCATCGTCAGCACGACACCGCCCAGCGCGGGCACTGCCCCGCCGGTATACCCCGTGCCACCGCCGCGCACGGTCAGGGAGACACGATGCTGATGACAGAGTCGCGCGATCGCGGCGACCTCGTCCGTGGTCCTGGGCCGCGCAACAAGTTCAGCCGGCCCGCTCTGTTTCGACGCATCGGCGCCGTACTCCTCGAGGGCGTCCGCCGCTTGCGTATACCCGTCGGGCCCGACCGCTGCCCGAATGGCCTCGATGAACTCTGGCTCCAGCATGCGGTTCGCACGATCGCTCCGGCCTAGGTAACGTCGGCCGGGCGTCGTCAAGAAGCGGACTGCGCGTCGAGTTTGGGGATTCGGTCGCTCGTCCGGATGAATTCGAGAATCCGGCTGGTGCCCTCCCGCAGCCGTTCCATCGACGTGGCGTACGAGATTCGTAAAAACCCGGGCGCGTCGAACGCCTCGCCGGGTGTGACGGCGACATGGGCCTTGGTGAGCAACTCCTGCGCCAACTCCGCTGAGGTCACGATGCCGTCGACCGACAGCAGGTCCGAGACGTCGGGGAACAGGTAAAAGGCTCCGGCGGGCTTGACCAGGCGAATGCGAGGATCCGCCCGCAGCCACTCGGATACCTGGTCCCGGCGGGAGCGATACTCGTCGAGCATCTCCCCGACGCAGCCCTGCGGGCCGGCGAGCGCGCCGATCGCCGCGCGCTGGGTGATCGAGCAGACGTTCGACGTGGCGTGGCTCTGAATCGCGCCGCACGCCGAGATGACCGGCGCGGGTCCCATGACCCAGCCACATCGCCACCCGGTCATCGCATACGCCTTCGACATCGAACCCGTGAGCACGGTGCGGTCCGGCATCCGCTCCTGCAACACGCGAGGCAGGTTGTGCGGCACATCCTCGTAGATCAGCCGCTCGTAGCAGAGATCGAGGATGACCCAGAGCCCGCGCGAGGCTGCCTCGTCGGCGATTACCGCCAGATCGGCTTCGGCGATCACGGCGCCTGTGGGGTTTCCCGGCGAGTTGAGGATGATGCCCCGCGTTCGAGGGGTCAGGGCCGAAATGACCGCCGCCGGGTCGACGCGAAATCCGTCCTCGGCGTGCGTCCTGACCGTCACCGGCGTCGCATCCGCGAGCTTGATCTGCTCGACGATGGTCGGCCAGCCGGGCGCGTGGGTCACGACCTCGTCACCCGGGCCGAACAACGCCATCGCCGTGTTGTACAGCGCCTGCTTCCCGCCCGCGGAGACGATGACCTGCTGCGGCTCGTACTCGACGCCGTAGTCCGTGCGATAGCGCGCCGCGAGACCCACCTTCAGCTCCTCGACCCCGGCGTTGGGCGTGTACTTGGTGAAGTTTGCGTCGATCGCATCGCGGGCCGCCGCCTTCGCATGTTCGGGCGTCGCGAAGTCAGGCTCGCCCGCCCCGAAATCCACCACGTCCGCTCCGGTGCGCCTCAGGCGCGCCGCCTCCAACCCGACCTTCAGCGTCGGCGACGACGCCACCCGCGATGTCCGATCCGCCAACTTCACGATGCGTGCCCTTCCCTCGTACCGCGTCAGATCCGAACGCCGGCCTTCGTCTCGTGCTTCCGTCGCAGGTGCGCCTTCACGGTGTCGGGCACCAACCCGCTGATCGTGCCGCCGAGCGCGAAGACCTCCTTCACCAGTCGAGAACTCAGGTAGGTGTATTGCTCGGCGGGCATCATGAAGACCGTCTCCGCCTCCGGGTTCAGGCGGCGGTTCATCAGCGCCATCTGCAGTTCGTACTCGAAATCCGAGATGGCGCGGAGCCCCCGCACGATGACGTTCGCCTCACGCCGCCGGACGTAGTCGATCAGCAGTCCGTCAAACGTGTCGACCTCGACATTCGGGTAGGACGCGAACACCTCCCGAGCAATCTCCACGCGCTCGGCCAGCGTGAACAGGGGCGCCTTGTCGGCATTCACGAGCAGCGCAACGATGATCCGGTCGAAGAGCCGGGATCCCCGCACGATGATGTCGACGTGGCCGTTGGTCAGCGGATCGAACGACCCGGGATACACGGCGATGCGCCGGCCGGTGCTCGCACTCGTCATGGCTGCCCCCGTCCCTCTTCAGGTGCGTCGCCCGACGCCCCATCCGTGGCCGTCTCGTAGAAGCTGAGCGTGCTGTCCCCCGCCGACACCCGGCGCACTCGCCGCAGCCTGCCGGCGTCGTCGGCGAGCGCGCGGCGAGTCGCATGCTCGACGACCAGCAGCCCGTCGACCGCCAGATGTCCCGCTGCGTCGGTCACCACGTCGTCGAGTTCCTCAAACTCGTATGGCGGATCGAGAAAGATCAGGTTGGCTGCGAGGTCTCCCATCCGCCGCCACGCACGGCGTAGCGGGCCACGCAGCATAGTATACCCGGCCTCCCGGCCGCACCGGCGGAGGTTCTCGGCGATCAGCCGAACCGCTCGACCGTCCGCCTCCACGAACGTCACGTGCGCGGCGCCACGGCTGAGCGCCTCGATGCCGACCGCGCCGGTACCCGCGAAGACGTCGATGAATTCGGCGTCCACCACGCGCTCACCCAGGATGTCGAACAGCGTCTCGCGAAGCCGGTCGGACGTGGGCCGCAGTCCATCCCAGGTCGGCGTCGTCAGCCGGCGTCCCTTGAACGCGCCGGCGATCACGCGCATCGTGCGTCGCTCCTGGCGCCGCGCGGGCGCATCGCAATCACCCGACCCCCACGAGCTTGAACCGCTGCGCCCAGGTCGATTCCACCAGGTCGACCAAGGCCGCAGCCGCGGGGCCGGACTCCAGCCACTGCTCGGCTTCAGTTCGGGCCCGCTCCATGATCGACTGGTCGCGGAGCAGATCGCCCACGCGGAGCGTCGGGATGCCCGACTGGCGAGTGCCGAAGAAATCCCCAGGCCCCCGCAGTTCGAGATCCTTCTCGGCCAGGACGAACCCATCGGTGCTCTCCGTCACGGCCTTCAAGCGTGCCCTGCCGGCCCGGCTCACCGCCCGGTCGTACAAGAGGACGCAGTGCGACTGCTCGGAGCCGCGGCCGACGCGCCCGCGAAGCTGGTGAAGCTGAGCCAGGCCGAACCGCTCGGCGTGCTCGACGACCATCACCGTCGCGTTCGGCACGTCGACGCCCACCTCGATGACGGTCGTCGACACCAACAGATCGTACTCCCCGCGCGCGAAGGCCGCCATGACCTCGTCCTTTGCCTCCTCCTTCAAGCGGCCGTGAATCAAGGCGACTCGACGGTCCGGGAAGACCTCCTGCTCGAGGTGAGCGGCCATCTCCGTGGCGGCCTTCAACTTCAGCTTCTCTGACTCCTCGACCAAGGGGTACACGATGTAGGCCTGTCGACCCGCGCCCAGTTCGCGCTCGATGAGCCGGTGGACCTCGGCCCTTCGGCCTTCCGGCTTCGCGACCGTGCGCACCGGGCTCCGGCCTGGGGGCAGCTCGCGAATGGTCGACACGTCCAGGTCGCCGTAGCTGGTCAAGGCCAGTGTCCGCGGAATCGGGGTCGCGGTCATCACGAGCACGTCGGGGCACAGGCCCTTGTGTCGCAGCAGCGCGCGCTGCCAGACGCCGAACCGATGCTGCTCGTCGACGATGGCCAGGCCGAGCGCCTTGAACTCGACCGGGTTCTGGACCAGTGCGTGGGTGCCGACGACGAACTGTGCGGCCCCGGTCTTCAGCGCGTTCAGCGTCTCGCGCCGCGCCGCCGCCGCCATGCCTCCCGAGAGCGCGACGATCTTGAACCGTGACGCCGACAGCACCTGTGAGAGGTTCCGATGGTGCTGTTCGGCGAGAATCTCGGTCGGCGCCATGAGGGCGACCTGCAGGCCGTTCTCCATCGCGACCAGCGCGGCCAGCAGCGCCACGATCGTCTTCCCCGCGCCAACGTCGCCCTGCAGCAGCCGGTTCATCGGTTGCGGACGGCACATGTCGGCCACGATCTCCTGCAGGGCCTGCTTCTGTCCTTCAGTGAGCTTGAACGGCAACACGCGGAGGGCCGATTGGCGGATGCGGTCGTCGACCTTCGGCACCCGCGCCTTGTGTTCCGCGTCCAGGCTCCGACGCCGGAGCCGCAGGCCGAACTGAAAGATGAAGAACTCTTCGAAGATCATCCGCACCTGCGCTGGGGCACGAAAGGCGTTCAGCGATTCGACCGGGCTGTCGGGCGGCGGGAAGTGCACGTCGCAGATCGCGTCGCGCATGCCGGGCAGGTCCATCTCCGTCCGGAGATCGGCCGGCAGCGGGTCAGCGACCGCGGCTGGGAGTTGCTGCAGCGCGCCGTGGACGATCCGACGCAGCATCTTGGGCGACACGCCGCCTATGCGCTCGTACACCGGCACGATCCGCCCGGTGTGAATCCGGGCGTCGTCGTCGTCCGCGGGGTCTCCCCCGTCGGCCTCCAGGAGTTCGAACTGCGGGTTCGTGAACTGAAGGCCTCCGCCCCGCCGTGGTTCCACCGGGCCGAACAGCACGGCGCGTGCGCCCGGGGTCAGCACGTCGCGGAGGAACGGCTGGTTCATGAACACCGCCCTCACCACGCCGGTGGCATCCGCCAGAGCCAATTCGAAGATGGCAAAGCCCCGGCGGCGTGTCGCACGCACGCCCCCCTGCAGCACTTCGCCCATGACCGACGCGGTGCCCCCAGGCTCGAGTGACGCGACCGAGTCCAGCCGGCTCCGGTCCTCGTACCGCAACGGGAACCGATGCAGCAGGTCATCGATGGTTGTGAGGCCTGCGCGCGTGAACTCTTCAGCCCGACGAGGGCCGACGCCCTTGAGGTACTGGAGGGGTGTCTCGAAGTAGGTCTCCGGAGTCATCGGCCTCGAATGGCCCGTCGCGTTCTTCGCCCGCGCCCGTCTGCCGGGAGGCTACTGCACGACGACGACTTCACCTGCGAGAATCCGAATCTCCTGTACCCGGTACGGCAGTGGGTACTCACCGTCGAGGTCCAGACCTGCCGGCTGATCGTCGCTGCGCGTGTAGGCCGCGACGAGCTCCCGCAGGAGCAGATGGGGCACACCGATGCCGCCCACCTCGACGCGCTCGACCTCGATACGCGCGACTCCACTGGTGGCATGCAGGACACCGCTCGCCCGTACCGGCAGGCGACCGGACAGATAGCTGAGCGGGTCGGTCCAGCTGCCGGCCCGGCCGGACCGAACGCGGTCGAGATCCACGACCGCCTCGGCAATCACGGTACCTTCACCGACCAACGTAAGGTCGGGATCGGTGACCCCGTCGGGCAGCGTCACGCCGGCCAGCAGGAACGCGCGCATCTCGGCTTCGCTCGCCCGGGTCTCACGCGCAGCTTGCCGCTCCGCCGGCGCCGAGCCGTGCGCGACGATGTCGGCGAGCTTGGCAGCCATCGACGTCACGGGCGCCTCCTGCGTCCCGCTGGACTGCGGGAACCCGGTGGACGCGATCGCGAACACCATCACGACGAGTCCGCTCGCCATACGTGAGTGGAAGGACATGAACGGCGCGTTCCTGCGCTGACCGCCTCGGAAATCGAGTGTAGCACGCGGCCTAACGCGACGGTGCGCGGCCCAGCAGGGCGTCGACCTCGCGCGCCGTCGGCAGCCCGCCACGCGCACCGAGCCCACGACAGTTCAGCGCGCCGACCGCGTTCGCGTACGCCAGGAGATCGCCGACCTCCGCCTGGGGCCCCGAGGCGAGCCAGCCCGCGATGAATCCGCCCCGAAACGCGTCGCCGGCGCCCGTCGTGTCCACGATGTCGACCGGCCGGCCCGGTGAACGGATCTCCTGGCCACCGACGAGCGCCAGGCTCCCCTCGGCCCCGAGCGTCACGGCCGTCAGCGCGGCGTCGAATCGGGAGGCCAGCTCGCGCATCGCCCGGCCGAGGTCCGGGACGCCGGTGAACGCCGATGGGAACGCCTGCGCCGCGATGATCACATCGACTTCGTCAAGGAGCGCTTCGATCTTCGGGCGTACTCGCTCCACATCGATGATCGTTGGAATGCCGGCTCCGCGCGCGAACCGCGCCGCCTCGGTCGCAGCCTCCGTCTCCGCGCAATCGACGAGGAGCACCCGGCCTGCCGTCACGGCTTCGGCTTCGACGTCCGCCGTGCGCATCCGCAGCGCCGGGTCCCGCTGCCACACGATGGTCCGTTGGCCGCTCTGCCGGTCGACCATGATGATCGCGAACTGGTTCGTGGTCGCCGGCAGGCGGCGGCAGGCCGACACATCAACGCCAGCATCTGCCAGGCTCGACTCCGAGAAGCGGCCGTTATCGTCTCCCCCGAAGTGACCGACGTATCGCGCTCGCCACCCGAGCTTCGCGCAGGTCGCCATCGCCGTGGCCGTCTGTCCGCCGGCGACGCGGCGCATCGTTTCGGCCGGATGCTTCCCGTCGGGGCGTAACGGTCCCGCGATCGCCGCCACCAGATCGACGCTGTTCAGACCGAGGCCGACGACATCGAACGGCAGGTCGCCGGCTGGCTTCGGACCGACGCGAAGTCTCACGGCCGATGATGCTAGCAGATGCCGAATCGACCCGGATTGAACGACGAGGGTTGATTTTCGCCTTTTGTTTGCGTACAGTAGCCTCGCCGGTTCGGATCCGGCGGTCGCCCGACGCGCGACCGACCACGGTGCAGCCGCCAGAACGATGATGACGGGAGGACTTGTGCAACCTCTGACCAAGCGCCAGCGGGAGATCCTCGATTATCTCGATGAGTTCATCCAGCAGCACGGCTACGCGCCGAGCCTCGGGGAGATAGGACGACGGTTCGGCCTGTCGTCGCTCGCAACCGTTCACAAGCACCTGACCAATCTGCAGGAGAAGGGCTTCATTCGCCGCTCCTGGAATCGCAGCCGATCGGTCGAGCTCGTCCCCACGAAGGTCACGGCACGCTCGCTCGAACTCCCGCTGATGGGCTACGTGGCGGCGGGCGCGCCGATCGAGGCGGTCGCCGCCGCAGAGTCGATCGCTGTGCCGGAGACACTCGCAGGCAAGCAGGACACGTATGTCCTCCGCGTCCGCGGCGACTCGATGATCGACGAGCACATTCGCGACGGTGACTTCGTCATCGTCGAGGACCGCAAGACCGCCGAGAACGGTGAGATGGTGATCGCGCTGCTGGGCGGCACGGATGTGACGCTCAAGACGCTCTTTCGGGAGAACGGCCGGGTCCGGCTGCAGCCTGCGAATCCTACGATGCAGCCGATTGTGATCGACGCCGCGGACCTGCGAGTCCAGGGTGTCGTCGTCGGCGTGATGCGCAAGTATTGACCGTCCGCCTCGCCTGACCCGCACCCGCCGAGGAACCCCGATGAGCGCAGACAAGCAGCAGATCAATTTCACGATCGTGCCTGACGACGATTCCGACGCGCCGCGCACCTATGCGAATTTCTGCGCGATCGCCCACACGCCCTTCGATGTCACGCTGACGTTCTGCGAGGTCATGCCTCTCTCGCAGAAGGACGTCGAGGACGCCAAGAGCGACCGTGTAGTCCGAGCGCCCGTGCGCGCCAAGATCGTCCTGCCGATGCAGTTCGTCCCTAATCTCATCACCACGCTCCAGGAGCACGTGCGCGCGCTCGGCGATGCCCCGCCCGCGACGACATCCGGACCCGGCAAGGGACCCGTGCACTAGCGCGCCGATCCCTATGGGTCGATCGCGACATCGTGAGCGCCACCGTCATGGTCCGCCGCCGCCCCACCGTTCGGCCCGCCCAACCGGCAGCCAAGACGCCCCGGATCATGGGCAACCTGCGGCGCCAGCATCCCAAGGCTGATGCCGAGCTGCGTTTCGAAAACGCCTTTCAGCTCCTCGCCGCGACGATTCTCTCGGCGCAATGCACCGACGAACGCGTCAACGAGGTCGCGCCGGCCCTGTTCACAGCGTATCCAGACGCCGCCAGCCTCGCGGCCGCCGATGAGGGCGCACTCGAGGTGCTCATCAAGTCGACAGGGTTCTACCGGAGCAAGGCGCGTTCCCGGCGCGGGATGGCGGCAAGTGTCGTCGCGGACCATGCCGGCACGGTGCCGCAAAGTCGAGACGCGCTGATCACGTTGTCCGGGGTCGGCCGGAAGACGGCCAACGTCGTCCTCGGTCATGCGATGGGCGAGCCCGCAATGCCGGTCGACCGCCACGTCCTCCGTGTCGCCAATCGACTCGGGATCGCGCGCGGTGACGATCCGGAGCGCGTGGAGGAGCAGCTCTGCGCCGTCCTGCCCAGGCGTGGCTGGACACGCGCCTCGGATACGCTGATCCTGCACGGGCGCCGAGTGTGCAAGCCGAAACCGCTGTGCGACCGATGCAGCGTCCAGCAGGAGTGTGCGTTCATCCCACCGAGCACGCCGCCTACGAAACGCCGCACCAGACGTTGATCGCTCGTGAGTATTGCGAAGCGCTCCGCACGTCGACCCGCTGCCGCGCCTGGTCCGCGCAGACGGTTTGGCCAGCATTTTCTCGAACCTGCCTGGGCCAAGAAGCTCGTCACGGCCATCGCCCCGGTACCGTCGGACTGCTTCGTCGAGGTAGGGCCAGGCCGAGGGGCGCTCACCGCGGCGCTCGCCTCGCACGCGGCTCACGTCGTGGCGATCGAGATCGACCGCGACCTCGCGGCCGGACTGTCGGGGCGCGGCCTGGGACGGACCACCATCGTCGTCGGCGACGTCCTGAAGACGGACCTGCGGGATCTCGGGCGTCGCGCGCGGCACGACCAGCCTCACGGAAGGCTTCGGTTGGCGGGCAATCTGCCCTTCAACATCTCCTCCCCGGTACTCTTCCGCATGCTCGCCGCACAGCGAGATGGCGGTCTATTTCACGACGCGACCGTGATGTTGCAGCGCGAGGTCGCCGATCGGCTCATCGCCCAGCCGGGGACGCGCGGCTACGGTCCGCTCGCCATCATGGCGGCGGTCCAGGCTGACACCGCCCGGCTCCTCAGCCTGCCGCCTGGGGCCTTCCGGCCGATGCCGAGGGTCCGTTCGGCGGTCGTCGGATTGACCTTCCGCCCGAGCCCGGTGGAGATTCCCGACTACGCGCTCTTCGAAGCGCTCGTGCGCCGGCTCTTTCAGCACCGGAGAAAGATGCTGGCCAATGCGCTGGCACCGTTCTCCGAGGACGTCGGCGTTGGCGCGGCGGAGTGGCTCGATCGGGCGAATCTCGACGGCAGGCGGCGACCCGAGACGCTCCAACTTGCTGAATTGGCGCGACTTGCCAGCGTGCTCGAGGCCGTCCCTGAGCGTGCTGTGCTATAGTTGGGCACCGGACAACCCGCCTCAGGCCTCACCCAGCAGGCTGAATCTCACAGAACACCGATCTCCCGGGAGGCGTGTCGCCGTTCGCGCATCAGTGGATGTACGGCCGCCGTCGGACATCGCCGTGGCCGGCGACGGCGGCCGGAGTGGATACTGCAGGATGCAACAGTCAGTCGGTTCCCTAGGCGGGGCGAGCGTCGTCGACATCACTCCGCTCGGCGGGGTCGGCGAATTCGGCATGAATATGCTGGCGCTGTCGTGTGCGGAGACCACGGTCCTCATCGACGCCGGGGTGATGTTTCCCGAGCCGGGCATGCCGGGGGTCGATCTCATCATTCCCGACCTGTCGTATCTCGAGGAGCGCCCAGATCCGCTGGCAGCCCTCTTCCTGACCCACGGTCACGAAGACCACATCGGCGCGGTGCCCTACATCTGGCCGTTGCTCGGCGGACCCATCTACGGCACCCGACTGACGCTCGCCCTGGTGGAGCGCAAGCTGACCGCCCACGGCTTCGACCCGACCGGCCGACTCGTGCCGCTCGAACCCGGCGACGCCATCCCGATCGGTCCTCTGACCGTACGGGGCCTGCGGGTGACGCACAGCATGCCCGACTGTTTGGCGCTGGCCATCGACACGCCGGCCGGAGTCATCATCCATTCGGGCGATTTCAAGATCGACCACAGCCCCGTCGACGGGCAGACGATCGACCTCCATCGGTTCGCCGAACTGGGCCAGAGCGGCGTCCTGGTCATGTTCGGTGACAGCACCAACGCCGACCGTCCTGGCGTTACGGGATCGGAGATCGACGTTCGCGAAGCCTTCGAGGAGATCCTGGCCGACGCGAAAGGCAAGGTCGTCGTCGCCCTGTTCGCGTCCAGTCTTCACCGGATTCAACTCCTGGTCGACTTGGCCCAGCAGGCCGGCCGACAGGTGGCCTTCGTCGGCCGAGGGGTCGTCGAGAACGTCGAGATTGCCCAACGCCTCGGCCATCTCCGGATCCCACCCGACACCGCGGTGCACGAATCGCACGTCATGGCGCTGCCCCCGGAACGTGCCCTGTGCATCGTGACCGGATCGCAGGGCGAGCCGATGGCCGCGCTGTCGCGGATCGCCCTCGATGACCACCGCCATGTCAGCCTGCTGCCCGACGACGTGGTGGTCTTCTCGGCGCGCGCCATCCCCGGCAACGAACGGGCCATTGGGCGCGTCATGAACCAGATCGCCCGGCGGGGTGCCGCCATCGTCTCGGAGGACAGTCGACACGTCCATGTCTCAGGGCACGCCAGCCAGGAGGAGTTGAAACTCCTGCTGGCCCTGGTCAGACCTCGCTACTTCGTGCCGATACATGGGGAGTACCGCCAATTGGCCCATCACGGACGGGTCGCGGCGGCGCTGGGGAACGGCGAAACCACTGTGCTGACGGTGCAAAACGGCGATTTGCTGCGATTCGACCGGAACGCGGGCGGCTTGGCCGGCCATGTGCGGGCCGGGCGGATCCTGATCGACGGGACTCGCACCGGCGAGGTCGGCGACGAGGTCCTGCGCGACCGCCGCCACCTCTCCACCGACGGTCTCGCGGTTCCCGTGGTGGCGATCAGCCGCCAGGACGGCGCCCTCGCCGGAGCGCCAGACATCATCACGCGTGGCCTCGTGCTCGACGCCTTGACCGACGACGTGCTGGCCGAGGCGCCCGAGGTGGTGCGCTTGGCCGTCGCCGACGCCTCGGTCGAGGAGCGGACGGATCAGGCGCTCATCGGGGAGCGGATCCGCACTGAACTGCAGCGCTTCTTCAGGAAGCGGACTGGACGCCGCCCGATGGTCGTCCCCGTCGTGATGGAGATCTGATGCCTGGGTCGTGGCTTTCCCGGCGCACGAGCGAGTTCCTGGGCGTGGCGTTCTTCGCCACGGCGCTCATCTGGCTGATCGCCCTGACGACGTACGACTCGTCCGACCCGGTCTGGTTCTTCAGTGCTGGCGGCCCGGACGCGCCGAACAACTTCGCCGGACGGGTTGGCGCCTTCCTCGCCGAACTCTCCTACCAGGTGCTGGGCTATGCCGCCTACGTCATGCCCGCGGTCGTCGCCACGATCGGCTGGCAGGCGTTCTGGTGTCGCCGGGTCGATGCCGCCTACACCAAAGTCATTGGCGCGCTGCTGTTGGTGGCCTGCCTCGCGTCCTTCCTGACGCTGGCGTTCGGCACGGTCCCGCTGTCGGACACCACGATTCGGGCTGGGGGCACCGCCGGCGCCTGGCTCGCTGGCGGCCTCGCGGAGTACCTCAACCGCACCGGCTCGATCATCTTCATCCTGACCGTCCTCTTCCTGGCCGTCATCCTGACGACGCAGTTCTCGTTCAGCCGCATCTTAGCGGCGACCTGGGCGCTGCTCGCGCGCTCCGCGACCGCTCTGGCCGCCGCCTGGCGCGACCAGCGCGCCGAGCGCCAGCGGGCGCGCCAGCGGAAGCAAATCATCAAGAAGCACAGTGACAAGGCGCCGGCCGAGACAGAGGCCAAGCCGGAGCGCGCCGCGCCGGCGCCGAGGAAGGCCCCTCGCAAGACCCCCACGCCCAACATCCGCCACGATCCGCCGGACTGGGCCGCGGCACCGCTCCCGCTGAGCGAGCCGGTCTCGAAGGCCCCGGCCGAGCGCCGCAACGGTGAGTTCTCGCATCCGCCGGCCGCTCTGCTCGACGCGCCGCGCACCGAACGAAAGATCGACGAACGGGAACTGATGGAAGGGGCGCGGCTGCTCGGCGAGAAGTGCCGCGAGTTCAACGTGGCCGGCGACGTGGTGCAGATCCACCCCGGCCCGGTCGTGACGACCTACGAGTTCAAGCCCGACGCCGGCGTGAAGTACAGCAGGATCACCTCCCTTGCCGAGGACCTGTGCCTGGCCATGCAAGCCGAATCGGTGATCATCGACCGCATTCCCGGCAAGTCCACAGTCGGCATCCAGATTCCGAATCAAGCGCGCGAGGTCATCTCACTGCGCGAACTGCTCGAATCCGAGGTCTACCGCCGCTCCACGTCGAAGCTCAGCCTGACCTTGGGCAAGACCATTCATGGCGAGCCGTTCATCACCGATCTTTCCTCGATGCCCCATCTGCTCGTCGCGGGTTCGACCGGTGCCGGCAAGTCCGTCGCGATCAACGCCATGATCACGAGCATCCTCTACCGAGCGACTCCCGACGATGTGCGGATGATCATGATCGACCCGAAGCGCCTCGAGTTGGGCATGTACGAGGATATCCCCCATCTCCTGACGCCGGTCGTCGTCGATCCCAAACTGGCCTCGAACGCCCTGCGCTGGGCCGTTCGTGAAATGGAGGAGCGCTACAAGCACCTCGCGGCCCACGGCGTCCGGAACATCGACCAGTACAACCGGAACGCCCGGCAGGCGGCCGAGGAGCAGGCCGGGGGACGGTCCAGGGCATCGGACGCCGACCCCGAGGAGATCACGAAGCCGCTGCCCTACATCGTCGTCATCATCGACGAATTGGCCGACCTGATGATGGTGGCCAGCCACGAGGTCGAGGAGTCGATCGCCCGACTCGCCCAAATGGCGCGAGCCGTCGGCATCCATCTCGTCCTGGCGACTCAGCGCCCGTCGGTCGATGTCATCACCGGCCTCATCAAGGCCAACTTGCCGGCGCGTATCTCGTTCAGGGTCTCGTCCAAGACCGACTCGCGGACGATTCTCGACGCCAACGGCGCCGAACAGCTCCTGGGCAATGGCGACATGCTCTACCTGCCGCCCGCGTCTTCTCGCCTCATCCGGCTCCACGGCCCGTACATTTCCGAGCAAGAGAGCGCCCGCCTCGCGAGCTTCCTCAGGAAGCAAGGCTCGCCGATCTACGACGACACGATCACCTCCGAGGAGAAGACCGCGGACGCGGTCGAGTTCGAGCGCGATGAACTGTACGACGAGGCCGCGCGCATCATCGTCTCGAGCGGCCAGGCGTCGATCTCGTATCTCCAGCGGCGGATGCGGATCGGGTTCAGCCGTGCCGCACGGCTCGTCGACATGATGGAAGCCGACGGCCTCGTGTCGGCCGGCGGCGGTGGAAAGGCCCGTGACGTCCTGGTCGGGAAAGACTACTTCGAGGAGGTCGACGCGCAGGTCCGCTGACCCCGTCGCTGCCGATGACCATCTCCGCGCATCTGCGTTCGCTCAGCCCGGCCGCCGCCTCCCACGGCGCCCTCGCTGCCTGCGTGGCGATCGTCCTCACGCTCGCCGCGCTCTTCGCGCCGACCGTCGAGGCCGCCACAGCGCGGGAACTCTACGCCGACGCGCTCGCGCGTGAGCGCACGCTCCGCGCTCCTACGCGGCCGCAACCGCCCTCCCTCGATGAGCTGCGGGCACTGGTTCGCCGCTATCAGGAGGTCGTGAGGCAGTATCCCCGCAGCGGGTACAGCGACAACGCCCTCTGGCAGGCCTCCGGCCTTGCCCTCGCCGCCTTCCAGCACTACGGCAATACGCGCGACCGACGCGATAGCGAGCGCCTACTCGACATGCTTCGCAGCGAGTATCCCAGCAGTTCCCTGGTGGCGCGCGTCGACGAGCGCGTCGAACGCCTGGCTACCCTCGCCCATGCACGGCTGCGTCCCACCGCGATCAGCGCCATCGAGCGGACGCGTCTCGACGCCGGCGTGAGGGTGACGATCCAGCTCGACGCGGAGGTCAGCTACCGCCACGAGCGGCTCGAGAATCCCGATAGGGTGTTCTTCGACCTCCAGGGTACCGAAGCCGCTCCGGAACTGCTCGACGCCACGTTCTCCTTCAGTGACGACGTCGTCAGAAAGATTCGGCTGGGACGTCACCCGAACCACATCACGCGCGTCGTGCTCGACCTCGACAACGTCGAGGACTACAGCGTCTTCTCGCTCTACAATCCGTACCGCCTAGTGATCGACGCCGTCCGCGGCCCCGACGCGCCGACTCCAGAACCACTGACGGCACGGGGTGGCGAACCGGCCGCGCCGGCCGCCAACGCCGCCGGCAACTTCTCGTTGTCGCGTCAGCTTGGCCTTGGGGTCAGCCGCATCGTCATCGACCCGGGCCACGGCGGCCGCGACCCCGGCGCTCGTGGCTCCGGAATGTCGGAAGCCACCCTGGTGCTCGACATTGCCCTGCGGCTGAAGGCACTACTCGCTTCCCAGCCGTCCACCAACGTGCTGCTGACACGCGAGAATGACAGGTTCATTCCGCTCGAAGAGCGCACGGCGATCGCCAACCGCCATCGGGCCGATCTTTTTCTCTCGATTCATGCCAACGCCAGCACGAACCGAATGGCCCGCGGGATCGAAACCTATTTCCTCAACTTTGCCACCAACCCGGACGCCGAGGCGCTCGCCGCTCGCGAGAACGCGTCGTCAGGGCGCACGATGGCCCGACTGCAGGACCTCGTGCAGACGATCGCGCTGAACAACAAGCTCGATGAATCGCGTGAGTTTGCCGAGATGGTGCAGGGGGCCCTCGACCAGAAGCTCCGGCCCGTCAATCCGCAACTCCGCGACCTCGGCGTCAAGCAGGCCCCGTTCGTCGTCCTGATCAGGGCCGACATGCCCAGCGTGCTCGCCGAGGTCTCGTTCCTCAGCAACCGCGGCGAAGCGCTCCTGCTCAAACAGGATGACTATCGCCAGCGGATCGCTCAGGCCCTGTTCGAGGCGGTCCTGCGGTACCAGCGCACCTTGAAGAACATCCAGGTGGCCTCGCAGCCCTAGGTCTCGCCCTCGATCATCGTCACAGGCCCAACCGCTGCATCCCGTCGTCGGCGTCTCCTCGGCGCCCGCGACGTAGCCGGAACAGCAGGCCTCCGATGACGATCCCGGCCAGCAACGCGGCGAGGATGAAGGCGCCCGTCAAGCCGATGGCCTGGAGGAGCACATCCGCCACGGTGGTTTCAGGCGTTGGCGGGTCGGGGAGCTGAATGATGATTGGCGTCGTAGGCTGAGTGGCCATCTGCCTGCGTCCTCCCGCTGCTCACCCGCCGATGCCGGTCCATCCCGCGTGCGCACAGGCCAGTTCCACCAGCGTCCGCACGGCCACGCCTGAGGGGCCCTTGGCCTGGTAGGGCCGCGCCTCCTCGCTCCAGGCCGTCCCGGCGACATCCAGATGGGCCCACGGCGTATCACCGATGAACGCCTTGAGAAACATCGCCGCCGTGATCGGTGAGGCTGCCCGCCCGCCGGTGTTCTTCAGATCTGCGATGTCACTTCTGATCTGATCGGCGTACTCGTCGAACACCGGAAGCGGCCACACCCGGTCGCCCGCGACGCCCGCCGCTCGCCGCACCGCGTCGACCCAGCGGTCAGGGGCTCCGAAGAGACCACTCGTGATCTTCCCCAGCGCCACCACGCATCCCCCGGTCAACGTGGCGACGTCCACGAGATGCGTCGCGCCGCACCGCTTCGCGTACCACAGCGCATCTCCCAGTATCAGGCGTCCCTCCGCATCGGTGTTGGTCACTTCGACGGTCTGACCGTCCGCGCTCCGCAAGACATCCCCAGGCTTGATGGCACGCCCACCCGGCAGGTTCTCGGTCGCGGGGACGACGCCGATCACACGAATCGGCACACCGAGGAGACTGATCGCACGCATCGCGGCAATCACGGCCGCGCCGCCAGCCATGTCGTCCTTCATCAACTCCATCGACTCGGGAGGCTTCAGCGAGATGCCGCCGCTGTCGAAGGTGATGCCCTTCCCGACGAGACCGAGAACCGGCGCGTCCGCCCCGCCATCCGGTTCGTGCTCGACGACAATCAGTCGGGGCGGCTCGGCGCTTCCGCGCGCCACGCCGAGCAACAACCCCATGCCCAGCTCTTCGATCTGCTGCTGCTCGAGCACGTCGACCGTCAGCGACGTGCCCTCCGCGAGACGTCTGGCTCGATCGGCGAAGACGGTTGGCGTGAGCGTGTTGCCCGGCTCGTTCGCCATCGCCCGCGCATCGTTGCTGCACGTGCCCAGCAGTCGCCCGCGCGCAACGGCCCGCTCCAGGGCGTCAGCCTGCTCGGCGTCCCCCGCGTCGCCCGCCCTCGCCACGAGGACACGGTCGACCACGTGATGGTCGCCATCGGTCTTATAGCTCCCCCCGTCGAACTCGCCCAGGGTCAGCCCTTCCGCTGCTGCCTGAGCCGCCTCGACCGTCTGGCTCGGCGCACGGAGACAGAATGCGAGGCTGGCCACACGGCGGCCCCTGGCTTCAATCATGGCCGCGGCGGCGACCCGTCTGATCTGCCCGGTCGATCCTCGGTCCGGCCCCGTGCCAATCAGGAGCACCCGACGCGCGGGCCACGCAGCATCCGTCAGCGCGGCCAGACAGGTCGCGTACGCCTTTCCACGCCACTCCCCTCGGGCGCGGGCATCCGCCAACGCACCGGCCGTCGCGACGTCGAGTTCGGGAACGTCGGCGAGGTCGTCGCCATCCCAGGTGGGCAGGACGAGGAGTTCGGCATCCAGAGTCGAGGGTGTGCCACTCACCGCCCGCAAGTCTGACCGCAACGTCGCATCGTGCATCCGGAGATTATACGGCGCTCGCCCACCGGTCAGGGCTCTACTCGCAAGGTCTCGACGATCGCGCGGCCGTCCCGCAGCCAGTAAGCCCGGAGCCCGCCGGTGTGCACCGCGTCCTCGTCGTGCCCAGAGAGCGAGACGATCAGGTAGAGATACTCGGAATAGCTGGCTTCCGCGAGATCCGTGGGAGAGGGAGACGCCACGCTGCGAGGATGGGAATGATATACCCCGACGACGCGGCGGCCGGTCGCGCGCGCCGCATGAATCGCACCGAAGTGGTCCTCGGGATTCACGCGGTACCGGGCCGGGTCTGGGGAATCATTCCGCGCCCGCGTCGCGGTGTCGATCTTCGCCTCGTTTCCCAGGAGCAGTCCACAACACTCGTCAGGACTCTCCGCCTTGGCGTGCCGAACGATCTCATCGACCGCCGAACGAACGATCACCACGTCAGGTCTCTCGCTTCGCTGGGACCGCGTCCAACGCGCTCGTCAGAATCTCTCGCCAGTCGTTGGCCGATTCGAAGAGTTCGTAGAGTCCCGCGCCGGGCCCAGACTTCTGACGCAGCGATGCCATCAGGCTGTCGTGCTCCTCGGCGTCGAGCGTCCGCGGCGCGGCCCCCAGTGCCTCGATGAATGCTCCCAGACGCAGCAGCGCTTCACCTTGCGCGTCACCGTCTGGCGTCAGGAGCCACGGTCGGCCCTTGAAGAGGTCAGCCCGGGCGTGGCCTATCCCTTGGCCGGCGGCGCCGGCCAACGGATGCCCTCCCACGAACCGAAGCCGCCGTAGTAAGGCCCGCGCCGCCTCGACGATCGCGCGCTTCGTGCTGCCAACATCCGAAACGACCGCCGCCCCGCCGACATGATCCGCCACCACGTTCAGCATCTCGAGGTTCTGCCCGCCGAGAGCGGCCAGGATGACGAGGTCGGCCTCGGACAGCACGACGGCGTCGTCCGCGCCGACGTCAACGGCCTGGAGCGCCATCGCCTGCTCGAGTACTTCGCTGCCATCGACGCCGATGACCAGCGCGTTCGGCCACGCCGCCCGGGCCGCCAGTGCGATGGACCCCCCGATGAGCCCCAAGCCGACGATGCCGACCTTCTCGAAGACCGGCGCGGCGCGCGGCGCACCGGCCGGAACGACCGGCAGCGGTCTCCGATCGACCATCGCTCGGCGTGTCCACCCTCATCTGCCCCATGCCTTTCCTCCGACTGGCTCGAGGCAGATGCTTCGCCCGATCGCTGGAGCGATGATCCGCAGTTCGGTCATCAGGCGATCGAACTGCTCCGGGAACAACGACTGCGCCCCGTCGCTCTTCGCGCGCTCGGGATCGTTGTGCACCTCGATGATCAGGGCGTCCGCCCCCGCGGCCACCGAGGCGCGCGCCATCGGCGCCACCTTGTCCCGGCGCCCGGTACCGTGACTCGGATCGGCGACGATTGGCAGGTGGCTCAGCTTGTGGATGACCGGGATCGCCGAGATGTCGAGCGTATTGCGGGTGTAGCTCTCGAACGTCCGGATCCCCCGTTCGCACAGCATGACGTCGCCATTTCCCCCTGCCAGGACGTACTCGGCCGAGAGCAGCCACTCCTCGATCGTCGCAGAGATGCCCCGCTTCAACAGCACGGGCTTCGCGGTGCGGCCGAGCTCGCGCAACAGGGTGTAGTTCTGCATGTTTCGAGCGCCGACCTGCAAGATGTCGGAGTACTTCCCGACCAGCTCGATCTGGCTGACGTCCATCACCTCCGACACCAGCTTCATGTCATGCCGGTCGGCCGCGCCACGCAGCATCTGCAGCCCCTGCTCTCCCAGCCCCTGGAAGCTGTAGGGTGAGCTGCGGGGTTTGAACGCTCCGCCGCGCAGCACCTTGGCCCCGGCGCGCCTCACGGCGGAGGCGGTCGCCTCGACCTGTTCTTCGGTTTCAGCCGAGCACGGGCCCGCCATCACCACGACCTCGTCTCCGCCGATGCGCAGGTCGTCGATCTGGATCACGGTCCGCTCGCTCTTGAACGTTCGGCTCGCCAGCTTGTACGGCTCGGTGATCCGATGGACCTCCGACACCCCGTCCATGACCTCCACCAGCCTGAAGTCGAACGTCCGGTTGCCGCCGACCGCGCCCAGCACCGTGCGCAGCGCGCCGGTCGACCGGTGGACGTCGAACCCCTGCTCCCCCAGGTGCTCGACCACCTTCTCGATCTGACTCTCCGACGCCTGTTCCTGCATGACGATCATCATGGCCTCACTCCCCTTCACTCCCTGCCGTCGGTCGGCTACACGCCCGGATGGCCGGGCAGCCGACGGGTGTCATCAATGACTTCTCTCGCGCATCAGGGGGCTTCATGCCCCGACGTCAACTCTTGGACGTAGGCGGCCAGTGCCGACTCCAGCGTCGCATCTCCGGCGGACTTCTCGATGACCGACACGATCGCACTACCCACGACCGCGGCATCGGCCCAACGACCGATGGCGGTGACGTGCTCGGCTGTCGACACGCCGAACCCGAGCGCCAGGGGCATCTGGGTCTGAGCCCGGATGCGCGCCGCCATCGGCTCTGCGCCGTCCGCCAGCTGCGTCCGCGCCCCGGTCACACCCAGCCGGGAGATCCCGTAGAGGAATCCCCGGCCCAGTTCAGCCGCCCGCTTGATCCGCGCGTCGCTCGTCGTCGGACTCAACAGAAAGATCGTGTCGAGCCCGGCGTCGAGCATCGTCGCTCTGAAGTCGCCCGCCTCCTCGATCGGCAGGTCCAGGGCCAGGACGCCATCGACGCCCGCGTCCCGGGCGCGCGCCGCGAACGTCTGGCTACCCATCGCCAAGATCGGGTTCGCGTAGCTGAAGATCACCACCGGCGCGCGCAGTGCGCCTCGCGTGTCACCGACCATCTTCAGCGTCGCGCCGAGCGTCGTCCCGCCTGCCCGTGCTCGCTCCGACGCCCGTTGGATCACCGGGCCGTCGGCCAGCGGATCGGAAAAGGGCACGCCGACCTCGAGCACGTCCGCTCCAGCCCCATCCAGGGTGCGCAGAATCGACCCGGTGCGTCCGAGGTCGGGGTCGCCCGCGGTCACGTAGGTCACGAGGCCCGTGCGCTCCACGCTCCGAATCCGGCTGAACGTCTCGTCGAGCTTCGACATCCTCCGCCCTTCTAGGCCCCGCCGTCGGCTGTCGACGAATGGTCGAGTCGCGCGGCGACGCTGTCGACGTCCTTGTCGCCCCGTCCCGAGAGGTTGACCAGGATGCGTGCCGAGGCACCGAGCGTTCCGGCCAGCGTCATGGCATGCGCTACCGCATGTGCCGACTCCAGCGCCGGCATGATGCCCTCGCGACGACAGAGTTCCTGAAACGCGTGGAGTGCTTGCCCGTCGCTCACCCAGGTGTACTCCGCACGGCCGAGGTCGCGCATCCACGCGTGTTCCGGCCCGACGGCCGCGTAGTCGAGACCGGCCGACACCGAGTGGGTCCGTTCGATGTTGCCGTGGGCATCCTGCAGCACGTAGCTGCGCGTCCCCTGCAGCACGCCCATCGTCCCGCCCGCGAACCGGGCCGCGTGTCGGCCTGGAGCGATCGCCTCCCCGCCGGCCTCTACCCCCACGAGTCGAACCGCTGCATCGTCCAGGAAGCCATCGAAGATCCCGAGGGCGTTGCTCCCGCCGCCCACACACGCCACGACCACATCCGGTACGCCGCCGGTCGCCTCGATGCACTGCGCCCGCGCCTCGCGGCCGATCACCGACTGGAACTCCCTCACCATCAGGGGATAGGGATGGGGCCCGAGCACCGACCCCAACAGATAGTAGGTGTCCGTCACGTTGGTGACCCAGTCCCGCATCGCCTCGTTGATGGCGTCCTTCAGCGTTCGACTGCCGCCCTCGACGCGCCGAACCGAGGCGCCCAGTAACTGCATCCGCACGACGTTGAGCGCCTGCCGCGCCATGTCGTCCGCGCCCATGTAGACGTCGCAGTCGAGCCCGAGCAACGCGCAAGCCGTGGCCGTGGCGACGCCGTGCTGGCCCGCGCCGGTCTCGGCTACGATGCGTCGCTTTCCCATCCGCACGGCCAGCAACGCCTGTCCGAGCGCGTTGTTGATCTTGTGCGCGCCGGTGTGCGCAAGGTCTTCGCGCTTCAGCAGAATCTGAGCGCCGCCCACGGCCGCGCTCAGCCGCCCGGCAGCCGCCAGGGGCGTCGGTCGACCGACATAGCTGGTCAGGAGGTGCTGCAGGTCGCGCCCGAACGCCGGGTCGCTTCTGGCTTCGCGGTACGCCGCTTCGAGTGCCTCGACGGGCGCCACCAGCGTTTCCGGCACGTAGCGCCCGCCGTAGGCACCAAAGTAGCCCCGCTCGTCCGGGTCCCGCTGACCGAACACCGGGGCCGAGATCACCGACGATTCAGTCATGGCTCACCTCAACGTCCGTCGCCGCGGACCCGCGCTCCGCCTCGATCTCCGTGAAGAACGCGCGTAGCTTCCCGGCGTCCTTCGTCCCGGGCGTGGACTCGACACCCGACGACACGTCAATGCCGTAGGGGGCCACCTGACGGATCGCCGTCCTGACGTTGTCGGGCCGCAGCCCGCCGGACAGTATCACGCGCCGCTGGCGCGCCCAGCGGGCCGCGACGGCCCAGTCGACTTGCCGGCCGGTCCCCCCTCGCCGCCGCGGGTCGTGTACATCCAACAACACGGTGACGTCGGGCGGCAGCGACTCGATCGGCGTGACCGGCCCGGCCGCCCGCAGCCCGACCGCCCGGATGACGGGCCGCGTCAGCTGAGACAGCAACTCGCGTGGTTCGTCGCCATGCAGTTGCACGACGTCGATCTGCGCGTCGAGGACCGCCCGATGGATCTCGTCCACCCTCGCGTCCACGAATATCCCCACGGCCGTCGTCAACGGACCAACCCCATCGATGATCCGTCGGGCAGCGGCCGGCGGAATATAGCGAGGGCTCTTCGGCCAGAAGACGAACCCCAGCGCATCGGCTCCGAGGCCCGCGGCGCACTCCGCGTCGTTCCGCGTCGTGATGCCGCAGACCTTCACGAACGGACGCCTAGACACCGCGGAGCGCCTCCAGCGCGGCCGTCGGGTCGGCTTCAGTCGCCAGAGCCTCACCGACCAGGAACGCCTGGTACCCGAGGGTCCGCAACCTGGCGAGATCCTCAGGCGACCGCAGGCCGCTCTCGGCCACGGCGCACACCCCCTCCGGCATCCGTTCGATGAGCCGCACGCTCGTATCGACCACGACCTCCAGCGTGCGCAGGTTCCGGTTATTCACGCCGACGAGTCGGGCGCCGGCCTCGACGGCACGCTCCAGTTCAGCTTCGTCGTGAACCTCGACCAGCGCGGCCAGGCCGAGTGCGTCCGCCGAGGCCTGTAGCCGCCGGAGCATCGCGCCGTCGAGCGCGCCCACGATGAGCAGTGCGGCGTCGGCGCCGGCCGCACGCGCCTCGACGAGCTGATACTCCGTCACGATGAAGTCTTTGCGAAGGATCGGCAGCTCCACCATCGCTCGCACTTCGCTGAGATGCTCGAGGGCGCCATCGAAGAACGTCGGCTCGGTCAGCACCGAGATCGCCGCCGCACCACCCCGGGCGTAGGCCTTCGCCAGGGTCGCCGGGTCGTAGTCGCGGCACAACACACCCTGGGAAGGCGACCGGCGCTTGCACTCCGCAATGACGTTCACCTGGTCCGACCGCTCCAGGCGCGCCATGAACTCCGCCGCTCTCGGCGTCCTGGCGGCCGCGGCGCGCTCTATCTCACGATCGGACGTCACCCGTCGCCGCTCGTCGGCAGACGCCCGCGCAGCGCCCACGATCGATTCCAGCAGGTCCACGTCCACGCTGGAGCCCCTGCTCGGACCCGTCGCCCCGGAGGCGGCGATGGCGCCCGGGTCAGTCGCGCGGCTCACGATCCCGGCTCCCCGACGGCTTGGTTCGACAATTCGACCATCAGCTCGAGCTTTCGGCTCGCCGCGCCGTCGTCGAGCGAGCGCGACGCCATCGCCACGCCCTCTCGCAGGGTTCCGACTCGGCCCGCAATCAAGAGCCCCGCGCCGGCGTTCAACGCCACAACATCACGCGGCGAGCCCGCCGCGCCGGACAGGACTGATCGGGCGATCTCGGCGTTCTCCTTCGCCGTCCCACCCTTCAGGGCCGCCATTTCCGCGCGCGGCACGCCGTGCTCCGAGGGATGCAGGTAGAAGGTGTTCACCACTCCCCGCCAGCACTCGGACACCTTCGTGTATCCCGTCGTCGAGATCTCATCGAGACCGTCGGCGCCGTGCACGACCCAGGCGCGTTCCGAACCGAGCAGCGCCAAGGCCTTCGCCACCAGTTCCGTGAACTCCGGCCTGGGCACGCCCACCAGTTGCCGAGTCGCGCTGGCGGGGTTCGTCACCGGCCCAAGCAGATTGAACGCCGTCCGCACGCCCAGGTCCTTGCGGGCGGGGCCGGCATGCTTCATCGATGGATGGAACGTCGGGGCGAAGAAGAAGCCGATCCCTGCGCCGTCGAGGCAACGTTCCACCTGTGCGGGTGGAGCCGCGACGTTGACACCCAGCACCTCGAACAGATCAGCGCTTCCGCACTTGCTCGAGACCGAACGATTCCCGTGTTTCGCCACCGTCACGCCGCAGCCGGCGAGTGCGAGCGCCGCGACCGACGAGACGTTGAACGTGTGTGATCGATCTCCTCCGGTTCCACAGGTGTCGAACACGCTGGCGTGCGGCGTGGACAATTGCACCGCGTTCGCCCGCATCGTCCGGGCCAATCCGACGATCTCGTCTGGTCGCTCGCCCTTCATCGCGAGGCCGATGAGGAGCCCGCCAATCTGCGCGGGGGCGGCGCGCCCGGCCATGATCTCCTCCATGGCGCCGGCCGCCTCGTCAGCGGACAAGTCGTAGTGCTTCGACAGCTTCTCCAACAGGGCGGCAAACATCAGATCTCCAGAAACGTCTGCATGAGCCGGCAGCCGACATCGGTGAGAATCGACTCGGGATGAAACTGCACGCCGTGCGCCGGCCAGCGCTGATGCCTGAGGCCCATCACGGCGCCGTCGTCCGTGGCTCGCGCGCCGACCTCGAGGTCGGCCGGCAGTCCATCTTCGGACACCACCAGCGAGTGATACCGCGCCGCAGCGAAGCCTTGCTCCAGTCCGTCGAAGACGCCGCGTCCATCGTGTGCCACCGGCGAACACTTGCCGTGTCGGATCTCGCTGTGACGCCGCACGGTGCCGCCGAAGGCCACCCCGATGGCCTGATGGCCGAGGCAGACGCCAAGGACGGGCATCCGTGGCGCCAACCGGCGGATGAGTTCAACGGAAATCCCTGCCTGTTCCGGACGGCCCGGTCCCGGCGAGATCACCACCCGACTGGGGCTCATCGCCTCGGCTTCATCGACCGTCACCTGGTCGTTGCGACACACCACGGGACAGGCCCCGAGGTGTCCCAGATACTGAACCAGGTTGTAGGTGAACGAGTCGTAGTTATCCAGGACGAGCACCATGGCTACCCCGCGCCCTGCGCCATCTCGATCGCCCGCAGCATCGCCCGCGCCTTCGCACGGGTCTCTTCGTACTCGGCCGTTGGCTCAGAGTCGGCCACGATGCCGGCTCCCGCCTGCACCGACGCGACGCCGTCGGTCACCGTGACGGTCCTGATGCCGATGCAACAGTCAAGATTCCCTGCGAAGTCGAGGTAGCCGATCGCTCCGGCATAGATGCCGCGTCGCGTCGGCTCCAACTCCGCAATCAGTTCCATCGCACGCACTTTCGGGGCCCCCGACACCGTCCCCGCCGGAAAGCACGCCGTCAGCGCGTCGAGCCGATCGACCTCCTCAGCCAGGCGTCCTTCGACCTTGGAGACCAGGTGCATCACGTGGGAATACCGCTCGAGCCGCATGAACTGCGGCACCCGAACGGTCCCGTACTCACACACGCGCCCCAGATCGTTTCGGCCCAGATCGACGAGCATGACATGCTCAGCGCGCTCCTTCTCGTCTCCTTTCAGCTCGTCCGCCAACCGGTCGTCTTCGGCCTCGGTTGCGCCCCGCGGGCGGGTGCCGGCGATCGGATGCGTCTCCACGCGGCCACCTTCCACGCGCACGAGCATCTCCGGCGACGATCCGGCAATCGCCGTTCCGCCCAGCCTGATGAAGTACATGTACGGCGACGGGTTGACGTAGCGAAGTGCCCGGTAGACGGAGAACGGGTCGGCCTGCAGCTCGGTTTCGAAACGCTGCGAGACGACGAGCTGAAACACGTCGCCTGCCTCGATGTGCGCCTTCGCGCGCGCCACGGCCTCTTCGAAGACCGCCTGTGACGTGTTCGAGGTCACCTCGCTGGGATCGGCCGCCACGGGCTCGGGCCGCGAGAGCGCGCGGCCGAGTTCGCGTTCTAGGAACTGGATCTTGGCGCATGCGAACTGATAGAGCGACTCCAGAGGCTCCCCCGACTCGACCCGCGCGTTGGCGATGATCAGAATTCGATGTTTGACGTGGTCGAATGCCAGAACGGTATCGAACAGCATGAAGGCCGCGTCGTCCGCTGCCCCCGCGTCGGCTTCTGGCCCGCTCGCCCAGGCAGAAGCGAGCTTCGGCTCCACCCATGGCGCCGCGTCATAGCCGAGATAGCCGACGGCGCCACCGGTGAATCGCGGTAGCCCCGGCACCTCGGGCGATCGATAGTCGGTCATGACGTCGCGCAGAAGCTCAACGAAGGGCCGATCGGACTCGGTCACCACACCGGCACGCTCCACCCTCGTGCGGGAGCCGGTGGCACGCAGAACGAGGAACGGGTCCTTTCCCAGGAACGAATAGCGCGCGACGTGCTCCCCGCCCTCGACACTCTCCAGCAGGAACGCGTGATCCGAGTGCTCCGCGACCTTCAGGAACGCCGAGACCGGCGTGAGCAGGTCGGCCATGATCTCCTTGTAGACCGGGACGAACGTGCCCTGCGTTGCAAGCGTCGTGAACTCCTCGAACGAGGTCTGCTTCATGCTCCGCGCTCCATCCTGTCCATGAGTCCCGCCTGCGCCGCCGTGGCGAATACCGATCCCGATGGACGCGCACCCGTCCACCATTCAAACTGTCGCTCCGCCTGCGCCACGAGCATCTCCAGCCCGCCGAGGGTGGCGCAGCCGCGCGCCGCGGCCTCGCGCATCAACCGGGTCGGATTTGGGTTGTAGACCAGGTCGTAGACGAAGCGCCCATCCAGCGCCGACGACGGCATCGGCGATACGTCGCTCTTCGGCGACGTCCCGACGGACGTCGCATTCACCAACAGGTCCCACGAGCCCGGGCCGGGCGGAAACGCCCCGACCTGGGCGCCACAGACCGCGGCCGTCTCCTCGGCGCGAGCCGTGACCCGAGCACACACGTCGACAGAGGCACCGCCCTCGACCAACGCGAGCGCGGCCGCCCGCGCCGCGCCGCCGGCTCCAAGGACCGCGGCGCGCAGCCCTTCAAAGGCCAGACGGTCGGTCAGGGGCTCGAGGAACCCCGTCACGTCACTGTTCATCCCCTGCCAGCCATCGCCGCGCCGGCGCAGCGTGTTGACCGCGCCGATCCGGCGTCCGATGTCATCGCTCGTCTCAGTACGCTCGAAGGCCGCGGCCTTGAACGGTGCCGTGACGCTGGCGCCAGCCAGGCCGAACGACTCCGCGAACCCGAAGAAATCGTCGGCATCCGCCGCCGCCAGCGGCAAGTAGACGGCATCACGGCCGGCCGCCTGGAACCCGGCGTTGTGCATCGCCGGTGACAAGGAATGCTCGACGGGCTTACCGACGACGCCGTACAGTTCCCAGTCGACGCCGACGTCGCGATATCGGAACTCCCGAACCATCCGCGCCGCCGAGATCTGCCCCGGTGCGGCCGAGCCCGCGTAACTCCAGCAGGCGCCGAACCGGTTGGCCAGCAGGCGCGAGGCCGCGCCCGCCGGACCCATGCCAATCAAGACCGCACGCTCGCGGCTCGCGGCGGCCCGGCGGCCCAACGCCGCCATGGGAACGAGATCCATCAAGTGCTCGACGGGGGCAGCGATCTTCACGACCGCCGCTCCGGTCGCCCGCATCGCCCGGTAGCAGGGTTCCACCTCCCCGGCGTCA